>OGXR01002453.1_pt1 | contig 11779 bp, 6 predicted proteins | sample 1576331 | NCBI WGS metagenome assembly OGXR01 (sample SAMEA3541473, study PRJEB24748) | human gut metagenome | biome: human gut; feature: human-associated habitat; material: faeces | place: China | collected 2012 | reverse complement strand
TATAAATCATTCTTTATATAGAAGGTACTATCTTTATAATAGGTATCTCCATATACTTTAAATTTATTTTTATTTAATACTTTATAGGGATAATATTTGTCTTTAGCATAATTATATAACTCTATATGAGTATTCCAATCATCAGAGTCTCTTATTGTTACCACAATTAATTTCATATTATCAATATCTGCTGTACTAACTAGTGTTCTACCTGACTCTTCAGTATAACCTGTTTTACCTCCGGTTATATAGTCATATCTAAGTAATTTATTCTTATTATTCCAGACATAAGTCTTCTTATTAGTAGTTACCTTATATTTCTTAGTACCAACTATTTCTCTATAGGCATCATTTTTCATTGCATATCTAGTAAGAAGAGCCATGTCATAGACTGAAGAATAGTTACCATGAGGTGTAGGAAGTCCGCTGGGATTATAAAAGATAGTATTCTTCATACCTAGTTCTTTGGCCTTGTTATTCATTAAATTTACAAACTCTTCATCACTACCACTGACATAGTTTGCAATCATTGCCGCGGCATCATTACCGCTACGAAGCATTAATCCATATACTAAATCTTTTAATTTTATTTCTTCCCCTACTTCTATATAGATACCAGAGCCATAGGCCTTTAAAACAGATTCATCTACAGTTACTATATCATCTAGTTTACCACTTTCTATTGCTATAGTAGCAGTCATTATCTTAGTAATTGAGGCTATTAATCTTTTACTATGCATATCTTTAGATAATAATACTCTTCCTGTAGTTTCATCCATTAATATATAGGAAGATGCACTACTAGTACTTGCCTTTACTCTAGGAATTAATAACATAAATAAACAACATAATACTACAAATATTTTTTTCATATACTCACCTATAAAATAGTATGAAAAAAGGACTTTGTTTAGTCCTTTTAATTGGTAAAGTTATTGATCATTGTGCCGCTTAATGTCAAATAAATTGTTTTTTGATTTATAAACTAAAACAAGGAAGACAATAAGGCTTCCTTGTTCCTCTTAAGACCTTAGGCTTAAGAGGCATTATTTAATTCTTTTACTTTAATATTATTATCAATAGATTTAACTATATCTCTATATTTAGTATATACTTCTTTATAATTAGATAAATAATTAGAATCAATCATAGAAAAAGGTATTACCTTAAAATCAGTATAATTACTAGTATAATAAGTATATAATAGTTCACTCTCTAAATTATTAATAGATATCTTACTAGTAGTACTATCCTTCTCTATATCTAAACTAACCATAAGTCCTACTCTATTAGCAGTATTAACAACTTCGTGAGCAGATATAAAATTACCCAGAGAATATATAACTAAAGTATTATTAATATAAGTAATAGGTTGTATTACATGAGGATGTGTACCAATAATAATATCTACTCCATTATCACTTAAAAATTTAGCCATATCTTCCTGATATTTATTTGGGGTAAATTCATATTCAGTACCCCAATGCATAGCCACAATTAAAACATCTACTTTATCTCTTACTCTATTTATATCTTCTTTTACTATATTTTTATATTCTTGATATTTAGTATCAGTATCAGGATTATTACCAATACAAGGCCATACATTAACTAGGTATTCCTTACCACTGGGAACCTTAATACCATTAGTACCATAAGTATAATTAAGCATTGTATAAGTAATATTATTCTTCTTAAGTATATGTACTTCATTTCTTTCTTCAGCACTAGAGTATGATCCTACTGCCAGAACATTAGATTTATTATTCCAATAATTCCTTGAACTAAGTACTGCCTTTTCACCTCTATCAAGAGTATGATTAGTGGCTAAACTTACTAAATTAAATCCAGCATCAATCATATCATTTCCTACTTCGTATGGTGAATTAAAAGAAGGATAACTACTTACGCCAATATCACTTCCACCAAGTATTGTTTCTTGGTTGTAATAGCCAATATCATAATTACTAACTATTTTTTTGATATTTTCATACATAGGTTTAAAATCATAACCATTATAATTAGCATTCTTTCTTGCTTCTTTATATATCTTATCATGAATAAGATTATCTCCAACCATAATAAGAGATATCTTATCATTTTCTTTTACTTCTTCTTTAATATCTTCTTTAACATTATTATTCTTATTACCAAATTTATATATAATAATACCACTAAGTAAAATTATTAAGGCTATGATAAATATAAATCTTAATAATTTCTTTTTATTTATTCTTCTTTTTCTACTCATATAACCTCGCATTCCTACTGAAAGATTTTTCTATATTTTGTAAAATCTTTCAGTACGTTTTATTCTTTAAAAGGAAGACATAGTCTTCCTAATATATTATTTACTATTCATATGCTGGAACCACATACATATTGCTATCATACTTTTGTATAACTGTCTTATAAGTTTCATAAGTTTTCATATAACTTGGTAAATAATCTTTAATCTTTTCATTAGAGAATGGTACTACTTTAAAGTTTCTCCAATTCTTATAATAAGTATAAATAAGTTCAGTACTAACATCACTAATTTTAATGGTTTTATCATTACCTTTAACAGTTTTAATAATCTTAAAACCAGTCATAGCACCAACCATACATTTATAATTAGTACAAGTATCTTGATTTTGGTATTGAGCGGATATTAAGTTACCTAAAGAATATATAACTAAGGTATCATTGATATAAGTAACTGGCTGAATAACATGCGGATGTGTACCAATTATTACATCTACGCCATTATCACTTAAGAACTGAGCCATATCTTTTTCATATCGTGTAGGTTCATGAGTATATTCAACACCCCAGTGCATTGCCACGATTAGAACATCTACTTTATCTCTTACTCTATCTATATCTTCTTTTACTGTATTTTTATATTCTTGATACTTAGTATCAACATCAGGATTATTAATATTATCAGTATCTGTAGGCCATACATTAACTAGGTATTCTTTACCGCTGGGAACTCTAATACCATTAGTACCATAAGTATAATTAAGCATTGTATAAGTAATACCGTTAGCTTCTTCTACATGTACTTCATTTCTCTCTTCAGTACTAGAGTATGATCCTACCGCTAGAACATTAGATTTACTATTCCAATAGTTTCTCGAATTAAGTACTGCTTTCTCACCACTATCAAGAGTATGATTAGTGGCTAAACTTACTAAATTAAATCCGGCATCTATCATTGCATCTCCTACTTCATATGGAGAATTAAATACTGGATAACTCTTTAATCCTAGTTCTGTTCCTCCTAGTATTGTTTCTTGATTATAATATTTTATGTCATAATTACTAACAATTGGTTTGATTAGTTCATACATTGGTTTAAAATCATAACCACTATAATTAGCATTCTTATTAGCATCTTGATATAAACTAGAATGAATTAAATTATCTCCTGCTGTTATAACACTTGCAGTATATACTTTTTCTTTTTCTTCTTCACTAGGTTTATTAATAGGCTTATCATTATTACTTTTAAGTAAATATTTAATACCAAAATAGGTACTAATAGCTAGTCCTATACCAAGTACAATGACAAGAATTAATCTACCTACTTTTAACCTTCTTTTTACCCTTCTTTTCTTCATTACCATAAAACTCCTTTATTACCTTAGTATCTTTAAAGAATACCACTTCACCAGTTATTGTGTTAACATTTAACAACTTAGCATTAAAAGTATCCCCTATAAATATTTTTTCCCCCTTATCACTATATATAGAACAGCCATCTTTATTAACATGGTAATAACTTCTATTAAAGAATACTTTACCATATACCATTTTATCAGGATATAACACTAATAAATAATTATCATAAATACCTGCGACCATAACATCAAAGTATTGTTTTTCATATTGTTTCATAAATTCAGCTTTTCTAATATCATCTAATTTTCTCTCAGCTTTAATAGCTCTAAGTTCTGAAGAGGTAGCTATCTTAGCTATAAGAGGAGTTATTTTCTCCCACTTTCTTCTAGCATAATCTACACCTTTAGTAATAGCATCATTTAATATTCTTTGATTAATAGTATCCGCTATTCTTCTAATTGGAGAAGTACCCGTAGAATAAGCACCCATTCCTAAAGCAAAATGTCCAACATTACATGATGAATATTTAGCTTTAGACTGTCCCATAATAGCCATCTTATCATATATAACTTTCTCTTTGGCATCTTTATATACTTCCTGTACCTGTCTAATATCTTCCGCAGTAAAATCTTTCTTCTTATTGATATTAATCTTATATCCTTTTTTCTTAAGTAAATTAATCCAAGTACATATCTTTTCATCATTAGGTTTGTCATGAAATCTAGATATAAATGGTAAATTATTCTTCATAAAATAATCAGTCATACACATATTATGAAGTAACATTAAAAATTCTATTAACTCTTCAGCCTTACCTTGATGTCTTTCTTTAATATCAATAATATTATTATTTTCAAAGAAGAACTTAACTTCATCAGAAGTAAACTCTAAGAAGCCTTCATTAAGCATCTTTCTCTTAACTTTCATCGCAGAATCATATAAATCATCTAACATATCTATATAATCTTCATAACCTTCAAGTATAATATTATCCTCTAGATACTTATTAACTTCTCCATAAGTCATTCTCTTTCTATTATTGATTACTGCTTCATTAAATTTATAGTTAAGTACCTTGCCAGAATTATCTATTTTAATACTTGCAGATACTGCATATCTATCTTCTCCAGGTACTAATGAGCAAATACCATTAGATAGATTTTCATGCATCATAGGACTAGCGCATCCTGGAAAGTATACTGAAATGCCTCTTGCTAAAGTTTCATCCCACATAGCACTTCTATCTTTAATATATCTATTAGGATCAGCAATTTGAACATATATAGTATTATTGTGATAACTAACAGCATCATCAAAGTCTTTAGTATCATCGCCATCAATAGTAACTGAAGTTATACCTCTTTGATCTTTCAAACCATTTCTTTTAGCTTCATTAATTTCTTCTTCGCTTAAAGACATTTCTATTTTACTAACTTCCTCAAGATATTTATCACTAAAACTAATAGGAAATCCATTTAAAGCAAGTACTTCCTTTTCTACTGCTCCTGGATCGTCTTTATGTCCTATCACCTCTTTAATAGTATTATATTCGCCACTTATTAGTAATCTTGTTCCAAGCGGATATATTTCTTTTAAAAATATATCTAACTTGCCATCACATCTTGCGACATAATTTTTACCATCTTTTACTACTTCTGCTACATAGTCATAATACTTCCTATCTATTATTTTAACTACTTTAGCCATACCTCTTTGATTATAAGGCTCTACTAGTACTGTGTCATTATGAGCTAGTTTTCCTTTATCTTTATAGACAACATCATACTCAGTACCATTGTCAAGTACTACAATAGCACCTTTTCTACTAGTAATCTTAATGGTACCTTTCTTTAAACTAGTATTAGAAACAAGTATATATTTATCATTATTATTCTTATATACTATTCCTTCTTTTCCTAGTAATCTTAAAGTATTATGTACTTCTTCCTTATCTTCACCTAAGATACCCGCTATCTCTTTAACCCCTAAATTATTATTCTTCTTGATACTCAAAAGTTCTATTATTTTATTTTCCATTTTCGACTCCTTTTACTTTTTAGTATCATTTTTCTTATTCTTTTTATTTTTTCCCTCTTCATATATTTCAAAGTCAATAGTACTCTTATCTTTATCAGCGCCAATAACTTTTACTACTACTTTATCACCGAAAGCATACTTTCTCTTGCTTCTTTTACCTAGTAATGCCATTAGATCTGCATTATATATAAAGTAATCTCCTTTAATATCCTCTACTCTTACTAGTCCCTCTACTGTGTTATCAAGTTCCACAAAGAAACCAAATTCTTGGACACCACTTATTATACCTTCATATACTTCACCAATGTGATCCATCATGTATTCTGCTTTCTTCATCTTGTCTACGTCTCTTTCGCAGTTCTGGGCTTCCTGCTCTCTAATACTTAAATGATCTGTAGCCACTGGTAAATATTCTTTATTCTTATTTATTATATCTTCACTATAATTATAGTTATATTCTCTAATTAATCTATGAAGTATTAAATCAGGGTATCTTCTTATTGGAGAAGTAAAATGACTATAACACTTACTTCCAAGTCCAAAGTGTCCTATATTAACATCCGAGTAAACAGCCTTAGCCTGACTACGAATAGCCATATCATGTAATACTTTAACTTCTGGTACATTCTCTAAACTATTTAATATCTTCTGCAAATCTTTAGGAGTCTCTATCTTACTTTTACCTACTGGAGTATATCCATGTAGACTTAAGAACTTAATAAACTCTTCTATTCTCTTTTCATTAGGTTTATCATGTACTCTATATATACCAGGTAAATTCTTATAAAAGATTGAACCTGCAACTGTTTCATTTGCCACAATCATAAAGTTTTCTATTAACTGTTCACCAGTTCTTTGCTCTCTAGCCTTAATATCTATAGGATGACAATTTTCATCTACAATAATCTTAGCCTCATCAGATTCAAATTCAATATAACCTCTATTAATCATTTTCTTTCTAAGTATTTTAGATAGTTCTTCCATTACTATTAAAGTATCAGCAAATTTTTCATATCCATCAGGAATAATATTATCTTCAAGAATAAGATTAACATTATCATACGTCATTTTCTTTCTGCTTCTTATTATTGAAGGAGTAATCTCATACTTAGTAACATTACCTTTACTATCAATATGCATAATACAGCTCATAGCGAATCTATCTTCATTTTCGTTAAGTGAACATATACCATTAGATAATTTGTGAGGTAACATTGGAAGTACTCTATCTACTAGATATACTGAAGTACCTCTAAAATATGCTTCTTCATCTATCTTAGTACCTTCTTTTACATAATAGGAAACATCGGCAATATGAACACCAAGTATATATTCATTATCACTAATTTTCTCTATAGATACAGCATCATCTATATCTTTAGTATCAGCTCCATCAATAGTAAATATTATTTCATCTCTTAAGTCTCTTCTACCACTAGTTAAACCTTCATTTATATCATTACTGCTTAAAAACTGTGGTATACTCTCTAACTCATCTATTACTTCTTTAGGAAACTCAGGATTAAAATTATATTCATAGACAAAAGATAAAATATCTACACCAACGTCATTTTTATGACCTATAATCTTAGTAATTTTACCTACTCTATTGCCTTCTTTTAAAGGTTCTACAACTACCTTATGGCCTTCGACAGCACCATTTAAATAATCTCTTGGTATATATATATTCTTACCTTTCTTATCGGGTTTAACAAAATAATCACCATCTATTAAGATAACTTCTCCTACTAAAGGATCATAGTTTCTTTTAATTACTCTAATAATTTTACCTTCAGGTTTTAATGGATCTTTATTTAAATATTCAAATAATACTGTATCACCATCTTGAGCTCCATTTATATTTTTTTCATTGACATAGACATCTTTTACATCTTTATCAATTTCAATAAAACCAAAACCTTTATCATTTAAATTTAAATCCCCTTTTACTAAATGACTATTTTCTAATAATAAATACTTATTCTTTCTTTCACTATAGTATAAAATACCCTCACTAACTAATTCATCTAGAGTATTTTCTAATCTTTGATATTCCTCTATAGTATTTAAAAGTAATTTATCATTAATTTCCATAATTGTAAGAGAAGTATTTTCATTTAGTAGTTCTATTATTCTTTCTTTCATAATTCCTCCCTATTACACAAAATAGACTTAATTACTTAAGTCTATTTCTATTTTAACTATATTGATATTATTAAACATAATATAAAGAAAGAAAACCCAAGTACATAAGTAAGTCTAGTTATAAATAGTTCAAATCCTCTCTCTTTCCTATTAGCAAACAAATCTGAATTTCCCCCTTGAATTATTTGAGAGGCAGATTCTGCTTTACCACTTTGTAATAATACTATTGCTATTAATAAAACAGCTATAATAACCGCAGCTATTGTCATTTATATCAATCCTTTCTCACAAGATATATTATAGCAAATATCTATATCTTTGTAAATAATTATTTTTTATTTTTCACTTAGATATTTTACCATTATATCATCTAGTTTTACTTTAGATATTGGCATTTTTATATATTCAGTATCACTATCTTTGTAATCTTCAAGTGTTACCATAATAATTTGTAGTTTATATCCCGCTATTAGGGATAACTTAGTCATTGTTCTTTTTCTTTCTTCACTGGTAGTAATATTATAGTTTTCAATACCTGATATAGTATTAGATAAAAATACTATATCAAATGTTTTATCGCTTCTAAGTAATTCTGTAAGTTCCTCTATACTACTTGAAGTACTAATATCAACATTATAATTTACAAGTAACTCTGTAAACTTATTTATATCTAAATGATTATCTAAAGCTATTAATATCTTTTTACCGCTATAATTATTATACTTGATAATTTCTTCCTCTACTGCTTCGTTATTATCTTTAATTTTTTGAAATAAAGCGAAATTAAATATTAATGAAGAGTTATCTTTCTTAACTTCATAAGTACCTTTTTGAAGTTCTACTAATCTATTATATAATTCATACTCCCAAGCATTAGTTTCTATTATACATTTATTATCTCTCTCTATAAAATCTAACTTAGTATTTTTATAATTTACTATTATGCTAAACATAAGTTTACAATTATTTCTTACAGATATCTTAGATATATTAATAGTTAAATCATATCTATTAAAATAATTATTAATAAACTCTACTAAGTAAGTAAATGTTTGTTTAATATTATCATCATCACCATATAATACTTTAGGTATATTATTATCTATATTATAATTAACATCTACATTTCTAAAATTAATAATATCTTTAATACTATTAATTAAATTATCTGTTTGATATAACTTATTCTTTATTTTTAACTGTCTATTTTCTATTCTAGTTAAATCCATTATCTTATTAATCTGATCTACTAAATTAAGTGATAGCTTTTGAAACTTTTTAATTTCTTCAAGTGAAGATACCTCATCTTTCTTATTGATTTTCTTACTACTAAAATTAGTTATTTCCATAAGTGGATTCTTTAAACTAATGGCTAAGTTATTAACAGTACCTGATACCATTTCATTTTGTTTTTCTAACATTCTTCTGGTATAACTTAAATCTTTTATTAATTTAATATCTGGATTTTCTATAGTGAAATACATTAAATATACAATTATTGTTTCCATTGGAGTAATTAATAATAACTCTGGTCTACTCTTTTGAATAATAGCTACGACTGTTCCAACAAATATAAATATAAATATTGGTAAATACTTTTTCTGTTTAAGGAACTTAATATTTTTTATAAGTTTATATATCCATAATATAAACATTACAGCATATATGACATTCAAATAATCAACCGCAGGTCCATAGGTATAGAAATACACTCCATCATTATGGTTATATAAAGGAAGTACTAAAATTGCAACTGATGATAATATAAATAATGCAGACATAATAATATATATTCTATTCATATCTTTATTAAAGTGTTGCTTTTCTTTGTTGTAGCAGATATCAAAAACATATATAGTAAATATTATTATCCATATTAGAAAATAAAATAATAAAATTCTTGGTACTACAATAGATAGTATTATATTTTTACTCGAGATAGAAAAAGCATAATAACAAATTAGTTCTAAAACTAGCCCTATATTATTACTTATCATTAGCCATTTGAATAGTTTATTTTCTAAACTATTATAATTTTTTCTTACAAAAAAAGTTATTACTAATATTAGTGAAAATACTAAGCAAGTTACCTGTATTAGAATTAAAGTCATTATTTCATCTCCTACTCTTATACCGTCATTATATCATTATTATTAATATTTTTAAATAGAAAAAAAGAAAAAAGTTATCTAACTCTTTTCTTAACTTTATTATTTTTATAATTATCCTCTAATAGAACTATATTATTCTTACCTGATGTTAGTTTTGGTATGTTTTTAACTACTATTATATCTACTGGTACCATATATATAGGTAAACTCTCTTGGCAGTGTTTAATAATAGTACTTTTAATATCTCTAATATTTTCTTCATTTTCAAGTGTTATAAAAGTAACTGCTCTTGTTAAGTATTTTTTGTCATCTACTATTATAGATTCACACTCTTGTACACCATCAACTTCTTTTACTACTCTATTTATCTCATCTGGTATTAATTTACATGGCACACCATTTGGATCCTTAGATATTTCCATTCTTCTAATTCTTCCATCATATTTTACTTTTAATTTATTATCTTTATCTCTATATTCATGGAACAAATCACCAGTTTTAAACCAAACATAACCATCTTTATCAATTTCTAAAGTTGAATTAGTTAATTCTTCGTTACCATAATAACATTTCATTAAACTAGGAGTAAGTACATACAATTCTCCAACCTTACCTTCTGGTACTATTTCTTTAGTTTCTATATTTACTATTTTATATATATTACCTTCAAGTGGTTTATTATCAAGGAAAATGCATCCTAATGTTTCTGAAGTACCATAACCATCCCATATTTCTACATCTGAATTTCTTTCTCTTAAGAAAGTACGTGCTTTTTCTCTATGTTCTGGATCTATTGAAGCACCACCAATAGATATAGATTTCAAGAATGATAAGTCAAAATCTTTCATTTTCTTATTTTTTGTCATTTCTATTATATCAGGAGTAATAGAATTCCAATGATTGAAATGATATTGTGAAAATCTCTTTTCTACTTTCTTAGCATCAAATAATGGATCTAGAGCTACTGCTGCTCCTAATGCTAACGGATCAAAAATACTATTTATTAATTCATAATATATCCATAATGGTAATGTACTAAACATAATATCTTTAGGGGCAAAGTTATCTACTGATAATCCCATCAAGTACTTCATTGATACAGCAGCCTCATTAGTAGCGGCAACAGCCTTTGGTTCACCAGTGCTTCCACTTGTATATGCAACCATTGCTATCTTATCAGGAGTATACTTAGGTCTTATATCCATTTGTGCTTCTCTACCAACATTTAACATATCATTAAATCTTATACATCTGTTATCTTTACTTGCCTGGTTACCAAAAGATTTTAAAAACTCTACTATTTCAAATTTTGCTTTATCCATATTCAAAGCAATGGGTAATGAATCAGCTAGTCCAGTAGTAACTACATTAGTTACTCCTACTTTATCCATTATATTTCTAATTCTTTTATTATAAAATATATCTTGTGTTATTAACACTTTAGAATTAAACTTTCTCATTTGTTCTTCTATTTCTCTATCTCCACCTGAGAAAACATTTATCATATTAGCAATAGCCCCAATATAATTAGTGGCAAAGAAAGATATTACACCTTCTGGAATAGCTAGTGTACTTATAGCTACTGAATCACCTTCTTTTACGCCAATTTCAGTAAGAGCTTTAGCTAAATAATATATTTTACTAAATAATTGTTTAAAAGTTATAACTGAATTCATATAGCATATAGCAGTATCATTTAATTTATTTTTATTTACTTCATAGATTTCTTGATAGCAACTTCTTTTTGGAAGAATATCTTTAAATTTTCTTTTATCATCTAATTTAATTAGTTCTTCTCTTATTTTTTTTAAATCTTCTTTTATCATTATATCACCCCAAAAACTGGCATTAGTATACCATAAAAAGACTTGTTTTTC
>OGXR01002450.1_pt1 | contig 11795 bp, 10 predicted proteins | sample 1576331 | NCBI WGS metagenome assembly OGXR01 (sample SAMEA3541473, study PRJEB24748) | human gut metagenome | biome: human gut; feature: human-associated habitat; material: faeces | place: China | collected 2012 | reverse complement strand
GGCAAGCCTCGACGGACTCGATGCCGTACTGCTTGAGGACGCCGTTGATCTTGTCAATTCTTCTGTCGTAGTTTTCAAACAAAGCCATTTTCGTGTCCTCCTTTTCTTATTCCTGACGCGGGTCGATATACTTCGCCGCGGTGTCCCACTGACCATAGTGGCCGGTGGCCTTCTTGATGGCCTCGGCAGGCTCGTCGCCCTTCTTGATGAAGTCCATCATCTTGCCGAAGTTGATGAATTCGTAGCCGACGATCTCGTCGTCCTTGTTGAGCGCGATCTTGGAGCAGTAGCCCTCGGCCATTTCGAGGTAGCGCGGGCCCTTTTCCTTCGTGGCGAACATCGTGCCGACCTGGCTTCTGAGGCCCTTGCCGAGGTCTTCCAGAGAAGCGCCGACGGCGAGGCCGTCCTCGGAGAACGCAGACTGGCTGCGGCCATAGACGATCTGCAGGAACAGCTCGCGCATGGCGGTGTTGATAGCGTCGCAGACGAGGTCGGTGTTGAGGGCCTCAAGAATGGTCTTGCCGATGAGAATTTCGGAAGCCATTGCGGCGGAATGGGTCATGCCGGAACAGCCGATCGTCTCGACCAGAGCCTCTTCGATGACGCCGTTCTTGATATTCAGGCTCAGCTTACATGCGCCCTGCTGCGGTGCGCACCAGCCCACGCCATGGGTAAAGCCGGAGATATCCTTGATTTCCTTTGCCTGCACCCATTTGCCCTCTTCGGGAATGGGAGCCGGGCCATGATACGCGCCCTTGGCAACCGGGCACATATGCTTGACTTCTGCAGTATAGATCATATACAGGTCTTCCTTTCAAGAATTCTAAAAGCCGGAATTGGCTATTATTACGATTGGATTATACCCAGATTCGCGTAGGAAGTCAAGAATTTGCAGAAAATTAGCGGGAAGCTGATGATGAAGCGAGCGGGATATGCCGCACCGGCACGTTCCGCGTCGAGTATCAGCTTGACTTTCGCACAGTATGGCATTCCGGCAGACGCACAGCTTTGGCAGGGCCGGAAGCAGATCATCGCTTCCCCGTCAGATGCAGCACGCGGTCTGCGAGGCCGCAGAAGAGCAGGCCGCAGGCGAGGGCCTCATCCTCTGCGTCGGCCATGGCGGGGACGAATTCGAACGCCGCGCCGAAGGCGTCTGCAAGCGACTCAGACGTGCGGCCCGTCAGCGTCCGCACGTCATAGACAGGACGCTTCATGCAGACGGCCTCGCTTCCGGCTGCGGACAGAAACGCCAGATCGTCCGTGCGGAACAGGATCAGCGGCGCGTTCTCACCGAGATACGCGTCAACGGCGGGCAGGAGCCGGGCCAGCCTCGGCGCGTCCTGCGTCATGCGTTCCGTCACGCCCGCCTCGCGGGCGTATTTTGTCAGACCATTTTCCGGGCTTACACAGGCGGTCAGCACGGATTCCGGCGCAAAGCGGCGGAATTTCAGGATCGAAAGCTGCGCAATTTCGCCGCGCGAGGGGCTTTTGCCCGTTGTTTTGAACGCGAGAACGTAAAATGTTTCCAGAGATTCCGGCGCGGTCTTCCGCGTGAGCGCCGCAGTGTCGGGCGGCGTGTAGTCCGGCCTCTTTTCCGGCGCAGGCGCGTCGGCCAGTCCCGGCTGAATGGGCCGGAGCTGCTTTTTTACGCCCTCGAACCATTTCTGCCCCCGCAGCGCGGCCTCAAGCGCCGCCTGTTGCTGCGCGGCCTGCTTCAAAACGGCGGCGCTCAGATCCTCCAGCAGATCGCCGGACGTGTGGCGGCTGGGGATCCTGCCGTGCCTGCCGAAGCCCGGCAGAAGAAATTCGTTGGAATACTCGACAAAGCGCGCCTTTTCCCGCAGGATCGCAGCCGTCTGCGCATCTGCCTTCGCGCTGTCCCAGCGGGCGCAGAAGGCCTTGCAGAGCCGGATATCCCGTTCCAGCATCCATGCCGGGCCGCGGCACGAAAGCGCGTCAATGCGCGTATACGCGTCCGCGAGCGTTTTATACAGCACCTCCGCCGCCGGCTGCGGCAGCGGGGGCATTTTCGGCTGCACGGGTGGGTCGGTCAGAATATCCGGCAGCAGCTCCGGCGCGGAAAGCTCCGCCGGGGCAGGCACAGGAGCTGCGGGAGCCGCCTGCGGCTCCTGCTTTTCCGCCCGCTTCGGCAGCGCGCTCACAACGACGGCGGCAAGCCCGCCCGCAGACAGGATCCCGGCTGCGATCAGGCTGTACTGCGCGGCGGCAAAGCCCAGCAGGATCAGCAAAAACCCAATGATAATGCCCTTGACGGAACGCACGGCATTTCCTCCTTTGCGATTTACACGGAACGCTGCGGGAACTTTTCCAGACAGTAAAGCTGTTCCTCGTCCAGCCGGTCGCCGCCGGGGGCGAAGGCGTAACCGAGTTCCTGATAAAAATGCAGCGCGTTGATGGAAGCGGGGATCACGACGCGCGGCGCGCGCAAAAACAGCGGATCGCGCTCGATCGTCTCAATGAGCGCGCGGCCCACGCCGCGCTTCTGCTTCTCCGGCAGCACAAAGACGGAATAGAAGCAGCCCTCAGCCGGGTTTTTGTGGTACGGGCCGAAGGCGGCGCAGCCGATCACGGTCCCGTCGTCCTCGCAGGCGACGTAGAAGTGCATCTGTTCGCCGCGCGTTAAGAAATATGCGCGATCCTGCTGGGCGACCATTTCCTCGACGAAGGCCGCGTCATAGACAGCGCCGGAGGTGATGCGGGTGGCAAGCTCCGACACGCGGACGACCGCGTCCGCATCGGCGGGGTCAAAACGGCGGATATACATATTACGATTCCTCCCTGTGTGTATGTGTATAGTGCCTGATCTCGTTTAAAAATGCCGCGCCGTAGCGCTCGGCCTTGACATGGCCGACGCCGGAAACCTCCAGCAGCTCCTGCATGGAGCCGGGCCGCTTCGCGGCCATATCCAGAAGCGTTGCGTTGGAAAACACGATATAGGCCGGGACGCCCTGCTCCTGCGCGATGCGGAAGCGAAGCGCCTTCAGCGCGGCCAGAAGCGGCTCGTCCGTCCGGGACGCAGCTGCTTTTTTCTGCGTTCTCGGCCCGGCGAGCGTCGTACGCTGCACGCGCGCAAGCACCTGTTCGCCGGAAAACAGCACAGCCGCTGCCCGCTCCGTCGTGTCGATCCCGCCGTGGACGGGATCAGTCTCCAGATATCCCGCGCGCTCCAGCAGCTCGATCCATTCTCGAATCTGCGCGCCCGGCAGCGCGGACATCAGTCCGTAGGTCGGCAGCAAATCAAGCCCCAGCTCCCGCACGCGTGCCGAACGGCCCCCGTGCAGCGTTTGGCTTAGAATCGACGCGCCAACGCAGTAGCCGAGCCGGTTCCGCGCCCGCACAACGCAGGACAGGATCATCTGCGCCTCGCGCGTGAGGTCCCGCGTCTCGTATTCTGCCAGACAGTTCCCGCAGTTGCCGCAGGTTTTTTCATGCGGCTGGCCAAAATAGTCGAGCAGATACCCGCGCAGACAGTCCTGCGTCTTGCAGTAGCCTGTCATGGCCTCCAGCCGGGCCAGATCCTGCGCCTGCACCATCTGCCGCTCCTCGTCAGTCAGCTCCTCGTTCTCTGCGGATGAATTGAAGATCAGAAATTTAGCCGTCGTGACATCGCCGGAGGAATACAGCAGGATGCAGTCGGCAGGGGAGCCGTCGCGCCCCGCGCGTCCCGCCTCCTGATAATACGCCTCCACGCTTTTCGGCATATTGTAATGAATGACATAGGAGACGTTCGACTTGTCAATGCCCATGCCGAACGCGTTGGTCGCGGCCATGACGGGGCTGCGGTCGCAGATGAACGCCTCCTGATTTTCTTTTCGCTCGTCAGCGTCCAGTCCCGCGTGGTAGCGCGTGGCGGCAAAGCCCGCCTCCTGCAGAAGTCCGCAGACCTGCTCGACCGTTTTGCGCGTGGCGCAGTAGACAATGCCGCTCTTGTCCCGCCGCTCGGAGAGCAGCTGCAAAAGCGCGGTGCGCTTGTCCTTCGGGCGCAGCACTTCGAAGCGAAGATTGGGCCGGTCAAAGCCGGTCACGACCGTTTCCGGCTCATGCAGCTGCAAAATACGGATGATATCGGCGCGCACCTGCGCCGTGGCCGTTGCGGTAAAGGCCGCGACAGCAGGGCGGCGCGGGAGCCGCTGCAAAAATTCCACGATCTTTAAATAGCTGGGCCGGAAATCCTGCCCCCACTGCGAGATGCAGTGCGCCTCGTCGACGGCGACAAGCGGGATCTCAAGCTCCTGCGCAAGGGAGCAGAAGCCGTCGGTCAGCAGCCGCTCGGGCGCGACATAAAGCAGCTTATATGCGCCATAGCGCGCGTCGCGGTACGTCTCGCGCAGCTCGTCCAGACTCATGGAGCTGTTGATGCACCCGGCGGGGATGCCCGCGTTCCGCAGCGCCATGACCTGATCCTTCATGAGAGAGATCAGCGGCGAGACGACGAGCGTCATCCCCGGCAGCAGCAGGGCGGGCAGCTCATAGCAGAGGCTTTTCCCGCCGCCCGTCGGCATCACGCCGAGCGCGTCGCGCCCGGAAAGCACCGCGTCGATCAGCGTCTGCTGTCCCGCACGGAATGCCGGAAAGCCAAAATACTGCCGCAGCACCGCAAGCTTGTCCATGCCATCGCCTCTTTCACCCTTTTTCAACATTATATCAGTCCGCACGCCCCTTGACAAGCCCGGAAGCGCCCCGGAGGCAGGCTCTTGCCAACTGCTTTTGCGCTTCAGCGCCTTTTACATGGATCGAGCGCGCCGGGGTCAACGACCTGCACGTTCGATATTTTTTTCAAGAACCACTTGACATCACGCGTCTACTCGTGTAGAATAGCGGCAGCTTCTACACAAGTAGACAAGGAGGTGTTGAAACTGGAAATTCCGAAAATTCACGAAGGGGAGTACCGCTTCTGCCTGATTTTATGGAAGCATGAGCCGGTCACGGCGGCGCAGCTTGCGAAGCTGTGTCTGGAGCAGCTCGGCTGGAAGCGCACGACGACCTACACGATCATCAAGCGTCTTGGCGAGCGTGGGATCCTGAAAAATGAGAACGGGCTTGTGACCGCGCTCGTTTCCAAGGACGAGGCGCAGGCCTGCGAGATCGACGAACTGGTCGAAAAGAAATTTGAAGGCTCTCTGCCCACCTTTATTGCCGCGTTCACAAAGCGGCAGGATCTGTCCGAGCGGGAGCTCGACGAGGTGCAGCAGATGATCGATCGCATCCGAAGAGGAGAAACACAATGAGCGCACTCTTTTTAACCATCCTTCACATGAGCGTCTGCGCAAGCTGGCTTGTGCTTGCAGTGCTTCTTCTGCGTCTCTGCCTGCGCAGAGCACCCAAGTGGTTCAACGTCCTGCTTTGGGGCATCGTCGCTGTGCGGCTGATTTTCCCGTTTTCCGTCGAAAGCCCGCTGAGCCTGCTTCCACGCACAGAGGCCATCCGTCCGGCAGCCATCGCCGCGCAGGCGCAGCCTGCACAGATCAGCTCTGCCGCAGCCGCCGGCGGCTCTGCTGCCCCGGCGCAGAGCTGGCTTTCGATCCTCGCCTGGGTCTGGCTCGCGGGAGCTGCCGCACTGCTCCTGTATACCATGGTCAGCACGCTGCGGCTGCGGCACAGGGTACGCGAGGCGGTCCGCCTGCGGGGAAACATCTACCAGTCTGAGCGGATTGATTCGCCGTTCGTGCTCGGTACGATCCGTCCGAGAATTTATCTCCCATATCGCATGGACAGCCGCGACCGGCAGCACGTCATTGCTCACGAGCAGGCGCACCTGCGCCGGGGCGATCACCTGTGGAAGCCGCTGGGCTTCCTGCTGCTGACGATCCACTGGTTCAACCCGGTGATGTGGCTCAGCTATGTGCTGCTGTGCCGGGATATCGAGCTGGCGTGCGATGAAACCGTGATCAGAGAATTGGGCTGCGAGCAGAGAGCCGATTATATGCAGGCGCTCGTCTCGTGCAGCGTCAACCGCCGCAGAATTGCGGCCTGCCCCCTCGCCTTCGGCGAGATCGGAGTAAAGGAGCGTGTCAAATCTGTTATGAACTACAAAAAACCAACCTTCTGGATCATTCTGGCAGCCATCATCGCCTGCGTCGTCCTCGCGGTCTGCTTCCTGACCGACCCGGTGGCCTCCAAGACAGAGCAGCCGTCTGATCCCGCCGTTTCCAACACCGAAGCCACCCCCGATCCGGCGGACACAGCCCCGGAGGAGCCTGTCCAGCCCACCGAACAGGATGATAACCTGTCCGCCGAGCAGGAAGCGATGAAGGATGAACTGTCCGCCGCAGAGGAGGCTGACAATTCGGTTCTGGATGAGCTGATCGGGAAAGCGGTTCTGGACCACTACGCGGACGCCGTGCAGCCCGGCCAGATCCACGTGGAAAGCCATGTCGTTCTGGCAGAGGACAGACGCGGCACAGAGACAGTCACCGTATATCTGCTCGTTCTGCAGGAGATCTACAGCACAGACGGCGAATCGCTGACGCTGGAGAACGGAAGCTATATTCCCACAGCGATCACATTCTCCCTCAGCACCTCCAGCGGAGCGGTGACAGAATACTGGGAGCCCAGCGACGGCAGCTATTCCGACGACATCCGCGCCAAATTCCCGCCCGCCGCAGCCGAGGAAGCCCTGCAGAACGATCAGGCGTACATCGACGATCTGAAAACCGCAAGCTTCCAGAAAGCGCTCGAAGCGAACCGCAGTGCAGCGTCTTAAAAAATGCCCCTTGCCGGTTTCATGAACCGGCAAGGGGACAGTTTGTTATACAGCCGTTTTCTGCCGCTCCGGCAGCTGCGAGAGGATGATCGCCGTGAACATGACCGCGCAGCCGAAAAGCTCCCGTGCGGAGAGCGTCTGGCCGAGCAGCAGCCAGCCGAACAGGGCGGCGAAGACGGACTCCAGACTCATGAGCAGGGAAGCCAGTGCGGGCTGCACATCGCGTTCGCCGATGATCTGGAACGTGTACGCCACGCCTCCGGAGAAGACACCCGCATATACAATGGGCCACCAGCACTGCAGAATGGAATCCCGGTCCGGCGCTTCAAACAGAAACATACCGACCGCGGACAGCGCAGAACAGACCAGAAACTGTACGCAACTCAGCCGCACGCCGTCCATATGCGGCACGACTGCGCCGACATAGCAGATATGGACCGCGAACAGCACCGCGCAGCCAAGCGTCAGCAGATCGCTGCCCGAAACCGAAAAGCCGGAGCCGACGCACAGCAGGTACATTCCAAACACAGCGGCCAGCGCGCACAGCCAGACCTTCAGCCCGGCGCGTCTGCCCATGAGCGCGCCCAGAATGGGGACAAACACGATATAAAGCGCCGTCACGAAGCCGGATTTTCCGACCGTCGTATCGAGCAGACCAAATTGCTGGAGCGTTGTCGCCGCGAACAGCAGCACACCGCAGATCATGCCGGACAGCAGCTGCTTTTTCTTTTCAGCCCCTGTGACCGGCCGGTTCTGCGACCAGCCCTTCCGGTTGAGCACGGCAATGACTGGCAGCAGCCCCAGCCCCGCCAGCCGCGTAACGGCCGCGTAGGCCCAGCTCGTCCCCGGTACATCCCAGAAGCGCACACGCGCGCCCTCCGGCAGCTCATTCTCCGCCAGCCGCAGCAAAATGCAGGCGAAGGCTGCGCGGCTCACCTCCGCCTCCGGTCGGATGGTCCCGTCCGGGTAGCCGTACAGGTACGCCCGGTGCGTCTGCTCCGCCCCGGCCTGCACCGCCAGCGCCAGCAGCCCCACGAGCACCGCCGCCATGCACAGGATCTCCGGCAGCCGTTTTTTCATGCGCATCCCCTCTTCTCACAGGATGCCCCCAGTTTGCCACCTTTCCCCCGCAGAACCCGTCGCCTTGTGCCGCTTGGGAAAATAATCCCACAGCGAAAAAAGCTCCCCTGGAAGGGGAGCCTTTACACGCGGCGTTTTACGCTGGGGTAGAGGGAGGCGTCGGTGTGGGGGAGGAAGCGGGCGGCGTGCATGTTTTCCACGAACTTCTCCATCTCCCCGAACTGCACATAGGTCGCAAGCGCCCGGATGCGCGCCAGCCGTGCGCGGCAGCTTCGGTCCAGCAGGAGCCGTCTGGCTCCGGCAAGCGAGGAATTGCCGAGGATCCGGAACTTTTCCCGCGGCAGGTCGGGATACAGCCCGACCGTGATCGCGGACTCCAGATCGTAATGCGTGCCGAAGCCCCCGGCGAGGTAGAACGTGCCGATCTCCGCCGGGCTGACGTTCACGCTCTGCAGCATCGTTGCGACCATGGTGTGCGCGGCGGCCTTGCAGGTGAGAAACTCGCCGATGTCGTCCTGGGTAAAATAGAGCGGCACATTGCCGTCGTAAGCGTAGATGATCGCGGGGACGTTGCGCTGGCGGTCGTCCTCCCAGACCTCGCGGATGCAGGGCGAAGCGTCCTTCTGCAGCCGCCCGGCCGAGTCGATCCAGCCCGAGAGAAAGCCCTCGGCGATGAGGTCCAGAATGCCGGAGCCGCAGATGCCCTTCGGCGGCAGATCGCCGATGGTCCGATACCGCAGGCGGTTGTCCGCGCCGATCTTCACGCTGCAGATCGCCCCCGGCTCCGCCCGCATGCCGGAATGGCTGACCGCGCCCTCCAGCGCGGGCCCGGCCGCGCCCGCGCCCATGAGCAGAAAGTCCCGGCAGCCCAGCACCAGCTCGCCGTTCGTGCCGATGTCGAGAAACAGCGCCAGATCCTCCCGCGTGTCCAGATCCGTCTCCAGCAGCCCGCCCGTGATGTCGCCGCCCAGATAATTGGCGATCGCGGGCATGCAGTAGACATTTCCGCAGATGGGCAGTCCCAGCTCCGCCGCCCGGATCACGCCGGGGTCAAAAAACACCGGCGTGTACGGGCTCTGAAACACGAGCCACGGGTCGCAGCCGAGGAAGAAGTGCAGCATCGTCGTGTTGCCGCCGACGGTCATGGCGGAGATCGCCTCCGGGCGGATATCTGCCGCCCGGCAGCAGGTATCGATCATGCCGCGCACGTCCGAAAGCGTCAGCGCCTGTAAAGTCTTCAGGTTTTCCCGGTCCGCCTTCACCGCGAGGATGCGGTCGAGGATGTTCGCGCCGAACTGCGTCTGGCTGTTGGTGCAGGCAGCTTGCGAAAGCGTCCGGCCGCGCACGAGATCCACCAGCTCCATCTGCATGATCGTGCTGCCGATGTCGAGGCACAGGCCGTAGTGTTCAGCGGTCGTATCGCCCGGCTCCACGCGCACAGCGTCGGTCCCGCCCGGCCCGGGGCAGAGCGTCACGGTGACGCGGTAGTCCGCCGCGGATAAGACGGGATACAGCTGCTGCAGGCAGCCCAGTGTCAGTCTGCATCCGTCCGGCAGCGCGGCCAGCAGCCGCTCCCGCGCGGCAAGAAAATCGCCGCCCGCCGGCGCGTGCAGTTCCAGATAACGTTTTTCACTCAGTGGTTCCATAGCAATACTCCTACGCGCTGCGTCCGAGCAGGAGGCACAGCGCGCCGTAGCCGTGCGACAGCAGGTCGAAGACCCAGCGGTTCGTGTCCACGCTGCGCTCGCCCATGTCGATGACGGCGGTCGCGTTCTTCAGCCGCCGGGCGGTCCGGTAGAATTTCCCATCCTGCCGTCCGCGTGTTTCGCCTGCGCGCACCCAGGCGGCAAAGACGCCGTCCAGATACGCGTGGATCAGCAGCTCCGTCGCCATCGAGCGCTCGGTGATCTGCAGCGCCGCGCCGCATTCTGCCTCGTAGCCCGCAAGGATCGCGCGGCTGAGCGGCAGCGAGCCGTTGCCCTTCTGCCGCAGGAAGGTCATGAGCGCGTCGTTCGTCGTCAGGTGGACGGCCTTGTCGGTATAATAGAGCGTCACGCCTTCGGGCAGCTGCGAAGCATCCATCTGCGCCGCCTCCTTTGTCTGTTTGTGTCTATCTTACCACATCCCGCGCAGGATGCAAGAGGCAGATGCCCCTTGCGCCTGCGGGCATTTGCAGGTATAATCAGGGTGTATCTGAAAACGCCCAACGCGCCCGGACAGCGGGCCTTTTCGCGCTGCGCTGCGTCATTTTTCCTTGAAATACGTCAGTATTCCTGCGAAAAAATGTCTTGCTCAGCGCGAAAATTCCTCGCTGCCGGTCTCATTGCTGGTTTTCAGATACACCCTAAGACAAAATCGACAAAAGAGGTATCGCCATGCTTGATTCTTATATTTCCGCCCTCTGCCGCTATGCCGAGCGCACGGGGCTCCTCCAGCCGGAGGATCTGGTCTTTGCGCGCAACGCGCTGCTCGAGGCGCTGCAGCTCGATTCCTTCGACGAAGCCGCCGCCCCGGCAGAGGCCTCGCTGGCCGATATTTTGCAGGTGCTGACCGGCGATGCCGTCGCCCGCGGCGTCTGCCCGGATAATCAGGTCGCCCGCGACCTGTTCGACACGAAGCTCATGGGCGTGCTGACGCCCCGGCCGCACGAGGTCCGCACCTGCTTCCATACGCTCTACCAGATCTCCCCGCAGAAGGCGACCGACTGGTTCTACCGCTTCAGCCAGGACACCAACTACATCCGCCGCGACCGCATCGCGAAGGACAAAAAGTGGACCTACGCCTGCGAATACGGCGAGCTGGACATCACCATCAACCTCTCCAAGCCCGAGAAGGACCCGCGCGCCATCGCCGCGGCCAAGCTCGCGCCGCAGTCCGGCTATCCCAAATGCGCCCTGTGTGCGGAGAACGAGGGCTACGCGGGCCGCATGAACCATCCCGCCCGGCAGAACCACCGCATCATCCCCCTTGAGCTGGACAGCGGCAGCTGGTATCTGCAGTATTCCCCGTACGTCTATTACAACGAGCACTGCATCGTCCTCAACGCCGAGCATACGCCCATGCGCATTAGCGCGGCGACGTTCCGCCGGCTGCTGGACTTTACGAAGCTGTTCCCGCATTATTTCCTCGGCTCGAACGCGGATCTGCCCATCGTCGGCGGCTCGATTTTGAGCCACGACCATTTCCAGGGCGGTCACTACACCTTCGCCATGGAAAAGGCCCCGGTCGAGACGCCGGTCTCGTTTGCCGGATTTCCGGACATTGCAGCCGGGATCGTCAAATGGCCGATGTCCGTCCTGCGCCTGACCGGCAGCGACCCGGACCGGCTGTGCCAGCTGGCGGAGAAGATCCTGACTGCCTGGCGCGGCTACACCGATGAAGCCGCCATGGTCTTCGCCGAGACTGACGGCACGCCGCACAACACCATCACGCCCATCGCGCGCATGAACGGGCAGGATTATGAGATGGATCTGGTGCTGCGCAACAACATTACCACCGATGAGCATCCGCTGGGCGTGTATCATCCCCATGCCGGGCTGCACCATATTAAAAAGGAAAACATCGGTCTGATCGAGGTGATGGGCCTGGCCGTGCTGCCTGCGCGGCTGGATAGCGAGCTGCGCGGTCTGGAGCAGGCCATCCTGAGCGGCGCGGATATCCGCGCGGACGAGACGCTGGCCAAGCATGCCGACTGGGTGGAGGAGCTCAGCGCCCGCCATACCTTTACGGCGGAGAATACCAAGGCCATCCTGGAGCAGGAGGTGGGCGCGGTGTTCGCCCGCGTGCTGGAGGACGCCGGCGTGTACAAGCGCACGGACGCGGGCCGCGCGGCCTTCCTGCGCTTCGCTGCCGCCATCGGCAATACCCTGTAAGGAGAAGAAATGATGAATGATACGCAGCTGCCCACGCTTTCGGGTATGGTGACGCAAGGCCAGTCCATCGGTAGCTCCTACGCCATGCCATCGGCCAACCTGCCCATCCATGCGGAGAC
>OGXR01002449.1_pt1 | contig 11797 bp, 10 predicted proteins | sample 1576331 | NCBI WGS metagenome assembly OGXR01 (sample SAMEA3541473, study PRJEB24748) | human gut metagenome | biome: human gut; feature: human-associated habitat; material: faeces | place: China | collected 2012 | reverse complement strand
TCGTTATCGGCAAACAGCCGTTTGACGAGGTTGTAAAGCGTTTTAAAGAGCTCGGCGGAAAATATGTAACCTTCGGCTCTGACGCGCATTTTGCAGAAGACCTTGCGGCCGGACTTACCGAAGCATATGACGCTATGAAGGCCGCCGGCTTTAATGAGATGACGCTATTTCAGCAGCGCACACCTCTTCTGATGCCCATTGAATAATAATTTAAATCGAAACGGAATTTATTTATGATTGTAAAAGCAGCCGCAAAAATAAATCTGATGCTTGATGTTGTCGGAAAGCTTCCGAACGGCTACCACAGCTTATTTATGATAATGCAGTCGGTAAGCTGTTATGATACCGTGCGTGTTGACAGAACAGGCGAAAACGGCATTAAGATAATATCCTCCGACGAACGTGTACCGAAGGACGAAAAAAACATTGCTTATAAAGCCGCCGAGGCCTTTTTTGATTACGCCGGTATTTCCGATAGGGGTATAGAGATTGAAATCGGTAAAAAAATTCCCATGGCGGCAGGTCTCGCCGGCGGAAGTGCCGACGGTGCAGGAGTGCTGTATATATTAAACAGGCTGTATAAAACAGGCTTTGACGAATTCACTCTTTGCTCGATAGGCGAAAAAGTCGGAGCGGACGTACCGTTTTCTCTGACGGGCGGAACAAGCCTTTGCGTGGACACAGGCGGTGTTATAGCTCCGCTTCCCGCAATTTCCGACTGCTTTATTGTTCTGTGTAAGCCCGATATGGGCGTTTCTACCGTGAATGCATACAAACAGATAGACGAGGCGCAGCGTATACGTCATGCAGACCGCACCGCCATGCTGTATGCAATGAAAAACCGCGATACCGCACTTATGTACGAAAAAATGAACAATGTTTTCGAGCAGGTGATAGAGGTACCGAAACGCCCGTATATCAAACAGACCATGAAGCGCTGCGGCGCTAAGGCTGCGCTTATGAGCGGAAGCGGACCTACTGTATTCGGCATATTCACATCGGAAGACGAAGCCCGGCTTTGCTTTAATAAGCTTAAAATGCAATTCAGCGAAACATACCTTACGAGGCCCGTAAAAAGGGGTATAGAGGAAGTATAAAAATGAGCAGCAGATATTCTTATGTATTGATTGCGGCAGCGTTTCTTACGGCGGCGGTTTTGATATTATCTCTTGCGTTAAAAGATAACAGCGTGGTATTTTACGGCGGCTGACAGAATCGGGGCTTCGGCTGCCTCCCGAGTAACCGTATACGAGGCGAAAAAATATAAGAAAAAACAGCTAACGGCAATGATTGTTACATTTAATCATTGCCGTTATTTTTTATTGCCCTATGCAGTTTTTGTCGAATATATTTTAAATCTGCAAAAATAATTCAAGAAGAAACAATTAAACAATTCCAAAATGAATTAAATAGTTTAAAAGAGAAAAAGGAAGAAAAGAAACAAGAGGACGAACAAAATCCAATTGATGTATCCAAAGAGCCTAAAAATGACAGTAAAAATTTGGATGAACAAGAAGAAAAAGAGATAACACCATTAATTCTTGGCAGAAACCAAAATATAAAAGAACCACTTACAAAAGTAATTGATGTATCTATTGATAGTGGTAAAATAGCACTAGAAGGAGAAGTAATTAATACAGATTCAAGAGAACTTAAAAGTGGTAAATTTTTGTTTATGTTTGATTTATATGATGGTACTAGCACTATTACTTGTAAATCATTTATTGAAAAAGAAAAATTCAAAGATGTATCTGTTAGAATAAAAGATGCAAAAGGAATTAAAATTGGAGGAACTGCACAATTTGATCCATTTGCAAAAGAACTTGGCGTAATTGCAAATACAATTGTTGAAACATCTGGAATAAAAAGAAAAGAAAGAAAAGATGAAGCAAAAGTAAAAAGAGTTGAACTTCATATGCATACTCAAATGAGCCAAATGGATGGAATGACATCCGCAAAAGACCTAATAAAAAGAGCAATGAAGTGGGGAATGAAGTCCATTGCAATTACTGACCATGGTGTAGTACAAGCCTTTCCAGAGGCACATAAATTATTGGGATTTGATAATCCAGATATGAAAATAATTTATGGTGTAGAGGCTTATCTAGTTCCAGATAGAACTCCATGTGTATCATTCCCAAGAAAACAAGATATAGATACTACATATTGTGTGCTCGACTTAGAAACTACAGGATTTTCTTTCCGTACAGAAAAAATAACTGAAGTTGGAATTATGAAAGTGAAAAATGGAGAGGTTATTGATGAATTTTCCTGTTTTGTAAACCCAGAAAAGCCCATTCCGCAAAGAGTAGTTGAAGTCACAAATATTACAGATGAAATGGTAAAAGATGCTGATACTATAGATAAGATTATGCCAAAAATAATTGAATTTGTTGGCGATAGTGTTTTAGTTGCTCATAACGCAGATTTTGATATAGGATTTTTAAAATATAATGCCAAAATATTAGGATTATCATTAGAAAATACATATTTAGATACATTGCGTTTAGCAAAAGCTTTATTTCCAGACTTCAAGAAATATAAATTGGGAATAATTGCTGATAATTTAGGAATTAAAGTCGAAGTTGCACATAGAGCATTAGATGATGTTGATACTACCGTAAAAGTTTTAAAAGTAATGCTAGATATGTTAAAAGAAAAAGGTGTAAAAAATATAAATGATATAGATAATGTTACATGTGGAAATGCAGACTACAAGCGCTTACCAAGTTACCATGCAATAATTTTAGCTCAAAATTATGTAGGACTTAAAAATTTGTATAAACTTGTTTCTTTATCGCATTTGCATTATTTTTACAAAAAGCCACGTATCTTAAAATCATTATATAAAAAATACTCAGAAGGATTGATTTTGGGAAGTGCTTGTGAAGCTGGAGAATTATATAGAGCAATAATTGCAGGAAAATCTGACGAAGAAATAGAAGAAATTGCAAAGGACTATGATTATTTAGAGATTCAGCCAATTGGAAATAATATGTTTATGGTTAGAAATGAAACAGTTCCAGATACTAAAGCATTGGAAGATATAAACAAAAAGATAGTAGCACTTGGTGAAAAACTACAAAAATTAGTTGTTGCAACATGTGATGTTCATTTTATGGATCCAGAAGATGAAATTTATAGACGAATTTTAATGGCTGGACAAGGTTTTGATGATGCAGATCAGCAAGCTCCACTTTATTTACGTACAACAGAAGAGATGCTAAAAGAATTTGAATATCTTGGAGAAGAAAAGGCATACGAAGTAGTAGTTGAAAATACAAATAAAATTTCAGATATGTGTGAGAAAATAAGTCCAATATCTCCAGAAAAATGTCCACCACATATTGACGGATGTGAACAAACAATAAGAGATATTGCTTATAAAAAAGCACATGAATTATATGGTGAGCAATTACCGCAAATTGTTGAAGAAAGACTATCTAAGGAACTTGAGTCTATTATAAAAAATGGTTTCTCAGTTATGTATATTATTGCACAAAAACTTGTGTGGAAATCTAATGAAGATGGATATATTGTTGGTTCAAGAGGATCTGTTGGTTCATCTTTTGCAGCATATGCAACTGGAATTACTGAGGTTAATTCTCTTCCACCACATTATCGTTGCCCAGAGTGTAAATACTCAGACTTTTCTGATTATGGATATCAATGTGGATTTGACCTTCCAGATAAGAACTGTCCAAAATGTGGACACAAATTAATAAAAGATGGAATAGATATTCCTTTTGAAACCTTTTTAGGGTTTAATGGAGACAAAGAGCCTGATATAGACCTTAACTTTTCTGGAGAATATCAAGCAAAAGCACATAGGTATACTGAAGTTATATTTGGAAAAGGAACAACATTTAAAGCTGGAACAGTAGGTACTGTTGCAGATAAAACAGCATATGGATATGTAAAAAAATATTATGAGGAGCGTGCAATACCAATAAATAATGCGGAGGTATTAAGAATTGCTAAGGGGTGTACAGGAATAAAAAGAACTACAGGACAGCATCCAGGACGGAATTATTGTTGTTCCAAAAGGAAGAGAAATATATGAATTTACACCAGTACAACATCCAGCAGATGATCCGAATTCAGATATTATTACTACACATTTTGATTATCACTCAATCGACCAAAACCTATTAAAGTTAGATATTTTAGGCCATGATGATCCAACAATGATAAGAATGCTATTTGACTTAACTGAAATCGATCCAACTAAAGTTCCATTAGATGATAAAGAAACAATGAGTATTTTTAGCTCAACTAAGGCATTGGGAGTTACACCAGAGCAAATTAGAAGTGAGGTTGGAAGTTACCGGAGTACCAGAATTTGGAACAAAATTTGTAAGAGGAATGCTTGTTGATACAAAACCTACAACGTTTGATGAATTAATTCGTATATCAGGTTTATCACATGGTACTGATGTATGGCTTGGAAATGCGCAAAGCTTAATTGAAGCAGGGACTGTTACATTAAATGAGGCTATTTGTTGTAGAGATGATATTATGATTTATCTAATAAAAAAAGGTGTACCACCAAATCATGCATTTAAAATAATGGAAACGGTGCGTAAAGGAAAAGCACTAAAAGACCCAGCAAAATGGGCAGAATATGTTGAATTAATGAAGGAACATGATGTTCCAGATTGGTATATTAAATCATGTGAAAAGATTAAATACATGTTTCCAAAAGCACATGCTGCAGCATATGTAACAAATGCCTTTCGTATAGCATGGTTTAAGGTCCATGAGCCAAAAGCTTATTATACTGCCTATTTTACAATTAGAGCAGATGAATTTGATAGTGACATTATGTGTCATGGAGAAGAAAGAGTTAAAAATAAAATGAAGGAGATTGATCTTGCAGGAAATGGTGCATCTACTAAAGACAAAAACATGTACGCAATCTTGGAACTTGTTTTGGAAATGTATGAAAGAGGTATAAACTTCTTACCAATCGATTTATATAAATCTCATGCAACTAAATTTCAAATAGAAGAAGAAGGAATAAGACCACCATTAAATAGTATACCAGGACTTGGAACAGTTGCTGCTTTAGGAATTGAAGAAGCTAAAAAAGATGGAAAATTTATGTCTATTGATGATTTAAAGATTCGATCGAAGATTGGAAAATCGGTTATTGAAATGTTACAAAATGCAGGATGTCTTAAAGGAATGAGTCAAAGTAATCAAATGAGTTTATTTGGCTAAATGTTAAAGTTTAGAAGGGAGTAATGAAATTGATTGGAATAGTTAGTTTTTCCGATATCTTTTCAATTAGAAATATTATAATTTATTTTATTTTAATTAATATTATTGCTTTTTTAGCTATGTGGATCGATAAATCTAAGGCTAAAAAAGGTGCATGGAGAATTAAAGAATCTACTCTTTTTACTCTTGTACTGCTTGGAGGAGGAATTGGAGGCATTGCTGGAATGTATTGTTTTAGGCATAAAACGAAAAAACTCTATTTTACTATTGGATTTCCAGTCATTCTAATATCTGAAATTGTGCTTACTATTTATGCTATAATTAAATTTTTATAATAATTAATATTAAGGGTTTTTTGGAAAAGTTATATAAATTTTTTCTAGAAAGCTCTTAATTTTTGTCAAAAACTCTTAGCTAAAAGATTTATTTTTAAATTAATATTTGCAAATTTAAAAAGTTATATCAAATATTAATATGCAAATATTTATTCGATAAACATAAAGAAAGAGCGTAAAATACTAAAAAAACAAACAAATAATCTGTTGAAAAGTATGTGAATAAAATATAAAACAAAAACTAGTTATATCAGTTATTCACAGACTTATCCACATTATCCACAACAATATATATTACAAATGTATTGGTTAATTTTGTAACATTTGGAAACATAATATAGATAAATCGTAATATAATAGAAATATAATTGTAAAAATAGCAGCAAAAAACAACTCAAGGTGATATAAAAATGGAAAAACTGACATGGATTGACAAAGTTATATAAACACATAATTATATGAAGAAAATAATTACTGCTTAAATAAGAAAATTCTAAAAGAGGTGAAGTAGTCAAAATATAAAACAATAAATAAAAAACTTTACATAACAACAAAAAAGTGATAAAATGAAGATATAAGAAATTAAAAAAAATGACCAAATAACAACAAGGAGTATGATACTTTATGAAAAACAGTAACAATAATAGTGTAGCATTGGCCTTCTCTGGGGGAGGATCAAAAGTTATTCAATTTGCTAATATTTTAAGTATTTTGAATAAAAATAAAATTAATGTTACAGCAGTAAGTGGTATTAGTTCAGGTGCATTCATTGCAGTATTAATTGCAGCAGGATATACGGGAAAAGAAGTCTCTTGTATATTGCAAGAAAATTATGCAAAATTTAACAAGTTGAATTTTCATCCTAGATGGAGGAAGTCTTATGGTTTATTTAGTAATGACCATATAAGAGACATTGTAAATTCAGCTTGTGCAGCTAAAAATATTTTCAAGATGGCAGATTTTCCAATGCCTATACAGCTAGTTGCTTATGATGTATTGGAGAATCGGAAGGTTTATTTTACCAATAAGCCAATTGAAGGTGAATACTGTATATTAACTTGCACTCCAGGTGATGCTGCAGCAGCAACAGCGGCACTTCCAATTGTATATAATGGGAAAATTATATATGATGATGATGGGAAAGAAATACTTTGCTCAGATGGAGGAGCACGAGGAAACATTGCTGTAAAATCTTTAAGACATGTAGTTAAAGATGATATTATAGCTTGTAGTTATGAAATTATTAGAAAAAAGCCTACAGGACTTATGTCGATTGGATGTACTTTGGTTATGGGCAATGCATGGATTTTAACTGAAATGGAAAAATCAAGTGCGAATTATAATTTCATAATTCGGAATCCAAATGCGAAAGTTTTGGATCGAGGTGGCAAACATCTTAATGAATACGTAAAAAATGGAGACGTGCAAATTGAAGAACAAATGAGGCTATTTTTGAAAGGAAGGTAATATATGTCATTTTGACGATTAAGAATTTATATCTTAATCGTCTTTTTAAATACCCAATTTTATATTCTTGAACCGAAAGAAAAGCTATTTGTAGATATTTTTTTGTGTTAGCCTTGACAAACAAATTATATGGTTGTATAATGTTAACCAAAGTTAACAAAAGGAGAGAAAAAATGGTATCAAAGGCATTGGAAGAATATATAAAAACAATGTACGTTTTAAAGAAACAAAATGGAAACATACGAGTTACAGATATTGCAAATAAAATGAATTGTACTAAACCAAGTGTAAACAAAGCACTAAACAATTTAAAGGAAAATGGTTTAGTAAATTATGAATCATATGGAACAATTGAAATAACAAAGAAGCGGAGAAGACTTAGCAAAAAAGATATTAGAAGCATATGACATAGTATATTTATTTTTGAAAGACGTTTTAAATTTGAAATCGGAAGATGCAAAAAATGAAGCTGAGAAAATAAAATTTACATTATCGGATGATACTATAAATAAGCTCGCAAAATATGTTCATAAAGTTTTAGATTTAAATAATCTAGATTGTAATTATGATATAAACAAAGAATCGTGTAGACAATGTCTAAGAAGAACGTCTATAAGAAAGATAGATAGTTTAGAAAATTAAAAAATATAGATTAGAAAGGAATTAGAAAATATATGAGTAACAAGCTATTAGAAATAAAAGATTTATATGTAAAAGCAGAGGAAAAGGAGATATTAAAAGGAATTAATCTAAAAATAAATAAGGGAGAAATTCATGTAATAATGGGACCAAATGGTTCTGGAAAAACAACAACAGCAAATGCAATTTTAACTAATCCTATGTACGTAAAAGAAAAAGGAAGTATTATATTTGAAGAAGAAGACATAACAAATTTAAAAACAGATGAAATTGCAAGAAAAGGAATTTTTATGTCTTTTCAATTACCAGAAGAAATACCTGGAATATCTGTTACAAACTTTTTAAAGTATGCTAAAAATAAAGTAACAGGAAAACCAGTAAAGATTTTTGAATTTAAAGATGAATTAAAAAAATACATGGAGAATTTAAATATGGATTCTAAAAATATGGAAAGAAGCCTAAATGTTGGTTTTTCGGGTGGAGAAAAAAAGAAAAATGAAATATTGCAAATGCTTGTATTGAATCCAAAACTTGCTATTTTAGATGAAACAGATTCTGGATTAGATGTTGATGCTATAAAAACAGTATCAAAGGGAATTGAAATGTTTAAAAACAACGAAAACAGTATTTTAATTATAACTCATAATACAAAAATATTAAGTAGTCTAAAAGTAGATTATGTTCATGTATTAGTAAACGGAAAAATAGTAAAAACTGGTGGTCAAGAGCTTGCAAGAGAAATTGAAGAAAATGGGTATGCACAATATAAGTAAAACGCTAGACAATTAAAAACATCATACATGCACTTTGAGCCTACTATAATTTAATAGTATACTATAAGAATAAAAAAGTAAAATACAGAAAGGAAAGTTTGAATGTCTAAAACTAATATTGAGGATATAAATAGAAATATTTATGATATAAGAAATAAAGATGATTATGATTTTAAAGTTAAAAAAGGATTAACTAAAGAAATAATAGAAGAAATATCAAAACAAAAAAATGATCCAGATTGGATGAGAGAGTTTAGATTAAAAGCATTGGAGGTTTATAATAAATTAGAACTTCCAAGCTGGGGACCTGATATTTCAGAACTTAATATGGATGAAATTGCAACATATGTAAGACCAAAAACAAAATTAAATAATTCATGGGAAGATGTGCCAGAAGATATAAAAAATACATTTGATAAACTAGGAATACCAGAGGCAGAAAAGAAATCTCTAGCAGGAGTTGGTGCTCAGTATGATTCAGAAGTTGTATATCATAGTATGAAAGAAGATTTAATAAAACAAGGTGTAATATATACTGATATGGAAACAGCTGTAAGAGAGTATCCAGAACTTGTAAAAGAGCATTTTATGAAGTGTGTTCCTATATATGACCATAAGTTCGTTGCATTACATGGAGCAGTATGGTCTGGTGGGTCATTTGTATATGTTCCAAAAGGAGTAAAGGTCGACATACCACTTCAATCATATTTTAGGCTTAATTCACCAGAGTCAGGACAATTTGAACATACATTAATAATTGTAGATGAGGGTGCTTATCTTCATTTTATAGAAGGATGTAGTGCACCTAAATATAATAAAGTAAATTTACATGCTGGTTGTGTTGAATTATATGTAAAAGATAATAGTTACTTGAGATATTCAACAATAGAAAACTGGTCAAAAAACATGCTTAATTTAAATACTAAAAAGGCTATTGTTGGGAAAAATGCGCAAATTGATTGGGTTACTGGTTCCTTCGGCTCTAAAATATCAATGTTATATCCAATGAGTATATTAAATGGAGAAGGAGCAAAAACAGAGTATACTGGAATTTCATTTGCGGGAAAGGGACAGAATTTAGATAATGGATTTAAGGCAGTTCATAATTCTCCAAATACTTCTAGTATAGTTAATGCTAAATCTATTTCAAAAGATGGAGGTAAATGTACTTATCGTTCACTTATTAGAATAAATGAAAATGCAAAAAATTCAAAATCATCAGTTTCTTGTGAATCACTTATGTTAGATGATATATCAGTATCTGATACAATACCAGTAAATGATATTAGAACAGATGACGTTGAATTTTCACATGAAGCTAAAATTGGAAAAATTAGTGATAAAACAATATTTTATTTAATGAGTAGAGGATTGTCGGAAGAAGATGCTAAATCTATGATTGTGCGTGGATTTGCATATCCAATTTCAAAAGAACTTCCAGTAGAATATGCAGTAGAAATGAATAACTTAATTAATTTAGAACTAGAAGGAGCAATAGGATAATAAGAAAGGATTAAAAATATGGGAATTTTAAAATTAAATGAAACACCTGTTAGAACTTCAAGAAATTTTAATATTAATAACATTAAATTAGACGATGTTGAAATTCCAGAGAATATTGGGAGTTTTGATAATGTGGAAATAATAAATAGCACTTCCGAAATAACAGTAGAAAAAAGCAATAATAACTTTAACTTAACTTATGGAATAGGTGATATACTTGTAAAAAAAGTAAAAGAAGAAGCAAATCAAAACTTGAAATTAGTTATTAATAATAAAAATGATGATGTAACTAAGCTAAACTTTAAATTTGATAATCAAAATTTTAATTTGTTTGAAAATGTAGAAATTATTGCAAATGAAAATTCTAAATCAACTGTGATTTTGAAATATGAATCGAATGAAAATACGAAATGTTTTCATAATGGAGTAATAAGAATACTTGCTAAAGAAAATTCAGTATTACATGTAATAATTGCAAACTTTATGAATTCAGTTTCTAATAATTTTATGAGTATAGAAAATAGCATAGAATCAAATGCTAATGTAAAATATACGATAGTTGCCTTTGGTGGAAAAAATAGTATTACAAATTACTATTCAAATTTAATAGGTGATTTTTCAGAAAACACAATAAATGCTATATATTTAGGCAATGAAAATGAAGTAATCGATTTAAATTATATAGGAGAATTAAGAGGAGAAAAATCAAATATAGACATTAAAGCAATAGGAGCCTTAAATCAAAATGCTAAGAAAAATTTTAAGGGAACGATTGATTTTAAAAAAGGTTGCAAAAAGGCTAAAGGAAATGAAGAAGAATTTTGTATGTTATTATCTGACAAAGCAAAATCTATAGCACTTCCTATGTTATTATGTTCAGAAGAAGATGTTGAAGGAAGTCATTCTAGTTCAGCAGGTAAAGCAGAAGAAAAAGAACTATTCTATATAATGAGCAGAGGATTTTCTTTAAAAGAAGCAATAAAATTAATTATTAGAGCTAAATTTAATAAGACTATTGAAAATATTCAGGATAAAGAATTAAGAAGACAAATTTTAAATGAAATGGATAAAAAATTAGATTAAAACTTTTTTGCTTAAAAACTTGTATTACCAAATAAAAAAATAGAAATAACTAATAATATTATAAAAAGGAAGGACCAAGTAATATGGAAGTAATAAAAAATGATTTTCCGATTTTAGTAAATAATGATATAGCATATTTAGATAGTGCAGCTACAACTCAAAAACCTAATGAAGTAATAAACTCAGTTAAAGAGTTCTATGAAAAATATAATGCTAATCCTCACAGAGGTGCTTACTCATTAAGTATTGAAGCTACTCAAATTTATGAAAATACCAGAGATAAAATTGCAAAATTTATTAATAGCAAAAATAGAGAAGAAATTATATTCTCAAAAAATGCAACTGAAGCATTAAATTTAATTGCATATTCATATGGTATGGAAAACTTAAAGGAAAATGATGAAATTGTTATTTCTATAATGGAGCACCATTCTAATTTAGTTCCATGGCAAAAGGTAAGTAAAAAAACAAAAAGTAAATTAAACTATATGTATATAAACAATGATTTTGAAATATCTGATAAAGAAATAGAAGAAAAAATTACAAATAAAACAAAAATAGTTGGAATTACACATGTTTCAAATGTATTAGGTACAGTAAATAATGTAAAGAAAATAATCAAATATGCACATAAAATGGGAGCAGTTGTAATTGTTGATGCTTCTCAGAGTATTCCACATATGAAAATAGATGTTCAAGACTTAGATACAGACTTTCTTGTATTTTCAGGTCATAAAATGCTGGCACCTTTAGGAATAGGTGTATTATATGGAA
>OGXR01002448.1_pt1 | contig 11797 bp, 11 predicted proteins | sample 1576331 | NCBI WGS metagenome assembly OGXR01 (sample SAMEA3541473, study PRJEB24748) | human gut metagenome | biome: human gut; feature: human-associated habitat; material: faeces | place: China | collected 2012 | reverse complement strand
AGGACGGTGTCACGGAATGTTTCATAGCCGATGGAATCAATGAATTCTTCCAGGGACTGATAATTTTCGTGTTCGAGGTAGTAGGTGCATGCCTTGACCATGAGGCCCAGTGCATCTGCCGGGAACTGTGCGAAAGCGAAGAATGTCTTCTTGCCGGTGTAAATGTCCCAGCCGTCGGACATGCCTACCGCACGGAGCGGAAGAGGCGTATTGATGGTACAGGTCAGAATGCAGGACGGCCAGGTGCCGAATGCCTGCAGGCCTAGATCCTTGAGGGCGTTTTCCACGTCTTCCTTGGAAAGTCCGGAAATAATCGGGCGTGCCTTCGGATCAAGGACATATGTGCCGGCATATTTTGCGGCAACTTCCTTCATCTTGGCTTTGAGGTCCATGCGGCCTTCCTGAATGTCCGGAATGAAATCGATTTCCAGAGAGAATGTAAGGTTATCTGCTGTCATGAAAAGACTCCTTTCAATGAGCGCGAATGATATTTCAAAAAGATTCACTTTTATATTATATCAAATGAATACAAGAGTTAAAGATAAAAAGATAGAAATTTTTTGATAAAGCTCTATAAGATGGATGCGTAATGCAACAAAATATGATGGATTATCAAGGAAATCGAAGAAAATTGATATTTCACGCAAACTGCTAAAAATGATACAATAGTAATATATCGATGGATTACAGGTATGGAGGCGCATCATGAAACACTGGAAGAGAAAAATGGCGGCTGCGGCTCTGGCAGCAGTCTGCGCAACAGGCGCATTCGCAGCTCCCCTCGAAGTTGAGGCGGCTTCCGTAACAGAGAAGATTCTCTATGGAACGGCAGCTATGCTCTTTGTTTCCAATTATTATTCGCGCATGGATGATCATAATCAGCTTCAGCTTCTGGATGAATGCCAGAAGGAAACGGGCGTCTATGAGGATCCGGCGGCAGATGCACGTGTGCAGGATGTCTATCAGAGAATCCGCGACACGGGAACGCTCAAGAGGGATTATAAGATCTACGTATCCCCTCAGGAAGACATCAATGCGTTCATGAGCCTTGGCGGCGTCATGTGCGTCAATAAGGGTACACTTGATACGATGGACGATGATGAGCTGGCTTACATCATGGCTCATGAAGTTTCGCACGGCGAGCTCCGTCACAATGTAGACGGTGTCAAGAAAAGAGTCGGCCTCATTACGGCGCTCAATATTTATCTTGGCGGCGATGCTACGGTGGGCCAGGCAATCCTTGCCAATGTCGCAGGCAACTATGTAGCGAATGCTGTATTTACGAAGGATCAGGAAAAACAGGCAGATGACAGGGGCTTCGAATATACGGTGGAAGCCGGATACAATCCGGGTGCTCCTGCGGCAGCCATGCAGGTCCTGAAGGACAAGTACGGTGAAAGCTCGCCGACCGGCCTCAAAGCAGTTCTGGCACCGGGCAATCATCCGAAAACATCCGACAGAATCAATAAAAATGTAAAGCGCATGGTGAAATATTCCGGAGACCATGTTAAAGTAGATGACGGCTGGATCGTCGTCAATGGAGAAAAAGCCTTCAAGCCGGCTGCTTCGGGAAATTACACTGACCTTGAAAGGACATACCTGACAGCAGGGAAACTGGCAAAGGTTTACCATGCAGGAAATGTTCCGGATGCCGTATACCGCGGAAATACGATTTACTGCGGAAGTCTTGGTATTTATACCACGAATGGCTCTGAAAACGGCCTCGAATACACGGCAGCACTCAATAAGGGCATTTCAAAAGACCGCGGGCAGGCTGTGAAGGATGATTTCGAAATCGACGAAACCCGCCAGCAATTGGAGAAACAGAAAAAGGAAGCCGCGGAGCAGGGATCCTCTGAGGCCGAACAATAATTACGGTCCCGGTCTCCTGGCCATGCCATGAGACGGAAAGGAATTGGTTATGAAGAAACTGCTGGCATTTTTAGCGCTGGTTATTGTTTTTGTGGGAGCTGCATTTGGTGTACTGGTGGTGATGACGCCGCCTCCGCCGAAAATGGAAGTCCTCCCGCCTCCGCCTGAAACAAAAGCGGTCGCAGCGGCGCTGATTGATGGAAATACGGGAGAAATGCTGGCAAATAAGAACGGGGAACTGAAGATTTACCCGGCAAGCACGACGAAGATTCTGACCTGCATCATCGCCTTGGAAGAAGGAAAGGCAAATCTCGACCAGAATGTCGTTGTCACGCCTCTTGCCATGGGCCAGGATGGAACGAATATCGGCGTCCGTCCGGATATGCCGATCAGCCTGCATCAGCTGCTCTACGGCATGATGCTTATTTCAGGAAATGATGCAGCTGTCGTGACGGCTGAAACCGTCGGAGGCTCCTACGGGCGTTTTGTTGAAATGATGAATGAAAAGGCAAAAGCGATCGGTGCTGTGCATTCCCACTTTGCCAATCCAAACGGACTGACCAATCCGGATCATTACACGACGGCAGAAGATATGGCTCTCATTTCTGCGTATGCCATGAAGAATCCGGATTTCCGTGATGTCGTCAAGAGAAAGACATACCCGATGACGTACAGGAACGGCATTTACCGCAATGTGGAAAACAGGAATGAATTCCTTAGCAGCGGTTATCCCGGTGCCAACGGCATCAAGACAGGCATGACCGAAGCTGCCGGAGACTGTCTTGTTGCCTCGGCAGAACGTGACGGCCGCCTTGTCATTGTGACACTCTACAATGATCCGAACCGCTGGAATGATACGAAAGCATGGCTGGATTATGGATTCCGCGCAGCCAAGGCAAGAGAGAAGTATGATGCGGAAATGGCAGCAGAACCTAAGGTATACAAGTTTGTGAACCAAGTACTGGGGAGGGAAGCTCGTGCGTAAAGAGCGCCGCATGCATAGTAAGAGGAAAAGGCCTTTTCTGAAGCGCCTTTTTCCGGACAGCGTGATGCTGAGATGCGTTTTCTGCGTTTCAGTATTCTTATGCATCGTTGTACTAGGCATCCAGAGTTATCACTTTGCTCAGCTGAAAATGCAGGAGCATGAGATACAGCAGGACATGGACCGGCTGACGGATGAAAAGGAAGAGCTCGAGCAGAAGAAGCAGGATCTGCAGGATCCCAAGAAGCTGGAGCAGAAGGCCCGCGACGAACTCGGCCTTGTAAAGCCAGGGGAAATGCCGTACGTCAAGTAGGATGTTACGCACATATTACGCAAAATATACATTAGTATATTATCATTAATAAAAGGACAGCTTCGAGGAGCCCTTCTCCCTGTATAAGGGGGCAGGGTTCTTCCTGTATGACGGAAAATGAGGTTTTCAGAATGCAGTCCGTCTTTTTCGCACTCTTTTGCAAGGGCGCGGAATATTCTGGCGGGATATTGATATTCCCTGTGAAATCTCGTATAATCAATTTATATTTATGTTTATTTTATTTAAGGAGGGCTCCAGGGAGCTTTACCTTAGGGAGGATGTCTTTTTTTTCATGGCTTTAGAAGTCGGCAATATCGTAGAAGGTACAGTTACAGGGATCGCGAAGTTTGGCGTATTTGTTGAACTGCCAGACAAGAGTGTAGGCCTGGTTCACATTTCAGAAGTAGCCAGCGAATATGTGAATGATGTCAATGATTATCTGAAAGTACAGGATAAGATCAAAGTTAAGGTCATCACGATCGATGACAAAGGCAAAATTGCTTTATCCATTAAGCAGGCACAGCCTGCTGCCCCGCAGGAAAAGCGGCAGAATCATTTTCACCGCGATCATGAACACGGCAACGGCAGAAAATTCCACCATTTCACCAGAAGAGAAAATTCCGGTGATCGCGAAGCATCTGCTCCGGCACCCAGGAATCAGGAAAGGCGTTCCTTCTCCGGCGGATACCGCCAGTCGGCAAGACAGGAAGCTCCCGCTTCTTTTGAGGACAAGCTCAGCCGCTTCCTGAAAGACAGTGATGAAAGACTTCTTGATTTGAAACGTAATGTGGAATCTAAGAGGGGCGGACGCGGCGCGCGCCGTTCCGACTGACAGATGGAAATAGGGGAGCAGCTATTGCTCCCTTGTTCTTTTAGGGGAGGAAACCATGCGTGCGATTATCGATATCGGAACCAATTCGGTTCGTCTTTTGCTGGCAGAGAAAGATGACAAAGACGAATGGAAGGTTTTGAAAAAGGATCTGAGAAGCAGCCGTCTCGGGGAAGGGATGACTGATACAGCCTGTATCGGACAGGGCGCAAGAGAAAGAACCCTCCAGGCCGTGGAGGGATTTGTAAAGGAAGCGAAAGAAGCAGGCGCTGATGAAATCTTCGCCTACGGCACTTCCATCATGAGAGATGCCGGAAACGGACCGGATTTCGCAAAGCTTGTCGAAGAGACGACAGGCGTCAAAGTCCGCATCCTGTCAGGCACCGAAGAAGCCTACTACAGCTATATCGGCGCAGCCGGCACGCCCGGCGTGCTGACGGCAGTCGTTGATATCGGCGGCGGATCCACGGAGATCTGCATGGGATTCGGCACGGACGTCGGCATGTGCCACAGCTTCCAGCTCGGATGCGTGCGCTGCTCCAAGCAGTTCGACACGACGACGGCAAGAGGCCTCAGCATGCTGAAGAAGCACTGCTTCGAACTCTTCCGCACAACGGACCTCATGGAATACATCAGAAACGTCAAACGCTGGATCGGTGTAGGCGGCACAGTGACTTCGCTGGCAGCCATGATCCAGAAGCTCGATGTGTATGATTCTGAAAAAGTACAGGATTTCGTCATTCGTCAGGAAAATGTGACGGAAGCCCTGAAGAAGCTCAGCGCCATGTCCTATGACGAACGCTGCCGCACAAAGGGCCTGATGCCCGAAAGAGCGGATATCATCGTGGCAGGGATTGCTATTCTGGACAGCCTCATGGAATACCTTGCGCTGTCTGAGATTACTGTAAGCGACAGGGATTTGTCGGAAGGGCTTCTGGATGCCGACGTCCTTGTTCCGAATGAACCGAAATGATGGACAGGCAGTGGATGGGGCGCATGCTCTCCTATGCCCATAAGGAAAAGCTCTGGAGAAGGGGAAGCCGTATCCTGGCCGCTGTATCAGGCGGTCCGGACTCTCTGGGGCTTCTTCTTTTTCTCGATTCCATCCGTGAAGAGGAAGGCATAGAGGTAGGATGCTGCTGCGTAGATCACCATCTCCGCAAAGAATCAGGAGAGGAAGCGGACTACGTCGGAAAGATCTGCCTTGAAAGGAAGATTCCCTTCTACAGGAGAGATGTCGACGTCAAAGGCGCGCAGAAGGGCGGCGAATCCATCGAGACAATCGCAAGGGATTTGAGGTACAAGGCGCTCCGAGATGTAAAAGAAAAGGAACATTACGATGTCATTGCGACGGCTCATCACGCAGATGACCAGGCAGAAACCGTTCTTTTCCATTTCCTTCGTGGAAGCGGCGCCAAGGGACTTTCAGGCATCAGCCCCAAAAGGGATGACCTCATCCGTCCGTTCCTCTGCGCAAGGAAAAAGGAAATCGAGGATTTCCTCAAAGATTTCCCTTATGAGCCTTGCCATGATCCGACGAATGACATTCCCGACGTCACAAGGAACAAGCTCAGGCTTCTTCTGATCCCCGAACTTCTTTCCTACAATCCGAATCTGGTGGAAACACTTTCACGCACCTCCGGCATTCTTCGCGAGGAAGATCATTTCCTTGAGGAAGAGGCCAAAAAAGCGGAAAAAAGGATTGTCAAAGGGGAGGAAGGAAACTGCCTTTACTGCGACAGGGAGATTTACAGGAGCCTTCCCACTGCCATTGCAAGAAGGACGACTGCCGGACTGATGATCAGGGCCGGTGCCAAAGAGCCTGATTTTGAAGGACTTGAAAGGGTAAGAAATCTTCTCCTCTCCGGAAAAACAGGCGCAAAAACGGATGAAGCAGGCGTGACCGTTGAGCTTTCATCAAATGGATTTCTTGTTTATGCTGGGGATACAAGGCATGAAGATAAACCGGATGCATGGAATCTGTTACAAATAATTTATAAAACGATATGCCCTAAATGGGTAGATAATATTCACAAGACTGATATAATAGGAAACAACGATACAGAAAACTGCCAGAAGCTGGGCCGCTGGTTTATGGAAACCAGACTGCTCGACAAGGCGCCTCTGCATCTTGAAAAATACCAGTATCTGCTCGATGCGGACAAGGTCGGTACCATCCGCCTCAGATTCCCGCAAAAGGGCGACCGCATCGCACCTTCCGGAATGGAAGGGACAAAGGATATCGGAAAGCTTCTCCAGGCGAAGAAAGTGCCGAAGGAAGCAAGAAATCTGTGGCCGCTGGCCGCTGATGAAGATCACGTGTACTGGGCAGGATTCCTGCGGGGAAGCCGCTACGGAAGACCGTCGCCCGATACAAAGAAATTTTTATTATTAACACTAAGCTGGATAGAAGGAGACTAAGTGCTGAAATGGAAAATTTGAAACATGATATCAAAACCGTATTGATTACAAGAGAACAGATCGCAAAGAGGGTTCGCGAAATGGGCCAGCAGATCACCAAAGATTATGCAGGCAAGGAAATCGTCCTCGTTGGGATTCTGAAAGGTGCCATGCCTTTCCTCTGTGACCTGATGCGTGAAATCGACCTTCCGGTCATTCTGGATACCATGGTCGTTTCCAGCTATGGAGATGCAACCACATCTTCCGGCCTGGTCAAGATCAAGAAAGATCTGGACAGCGATATCCGCGGACGCCATGTCATCGTTGTAGAAGACATCATTGACACCGGCATCACGATGGCAGCTCTCACTCCGATTCTTGAAAAGAGAGGCGCTGCTTCCGTAGAACTCGCTATTTTCCTCGACAAGAGGGAAAGACGTGAGAAGGAAGTCAATGTCAAGTACATCGGCTATGAAATCCCTGACAAATTCATCGTCGGATACGGATGCGACTATGCACAGAAGTATAGAAACCTTCCGGAAATCTGTGAACTGGACAATAAGGTCTTCGCGCAGGCGAAATAACAAGCGGGAGCCGATCGGCCATCGGACCGGGCGGTTCCTTTTTGTTCACATTTATATACTTGCGGCATGCCTCAATTGTAAAATAGACGTTGCAGGTATGTGGTAAAATATGATAAAATTAATTACTGATTTAAAAGTTTCTATAAAGGTTTTGTTTAGAGACGCGCACAGGCCGGGTGCCTGTCCGGAAGGCACGGGGGATGCCGCATGAACGGAAAGCGCGGAATGAATTTCCCTATCGATCCCGCTGCAGTTGTTTGAATCAGTGCACATAAAAGGAGGAATAGATTGAATAAGTTTCTAAAGAATGTTGCGCTATATGTGCTGCTTATCGTCATAGCGGTATCCATATTCAATACCTTCGTCCATCCACAGGAAAAACATTCCGAAATCACATACAGTGATTTTATCTCTCAGGTAGATAAGAAGAATGTATCTTCCGTAACCATGGTCGATCAGTCCATCAGCGGCAAGCTGAAGGATGGTACTGAATTTGCCACCTATGCACCGGCACATGATACGACGCTCCTGCCCAAACTGACGGATAATAACGTAACGATCACGGCTAAGCCGCCGGAACAGCCGTCCTGGTGGATGAGCCTCTTGTCTTCACTTCTTCCGATCGTCATCCTTGTCATCGTATGGTTCTGGATCATGAACCAGACACAGGGCGGCGGCGGACGCGTCATGAGCTTTGGCAAGTCCAGAGCGAAGATGACAGGCGAAGGCCAGGTCCATGTCAACTTTGACGATGTCGCAGGTGAGGACGAAGCGAAGGAAGAACTTTCCGAAGTCGTCGATTTCCTGAAAAATCCGGGACGTTATACGGCTATCGGCGCCAAGATTCCGAAGGGCGTTCTTCTCGTCGGACCTCCAGGTACAGGCAAGACCCTTCTTGCCAGAGCTGTAGCAGGAGAGGCGCGCGTTCCGTTCTTCTCCATCTCCGGTTCCGATTTCGTAGAAATGTTCGTCGGCGTCGGCGCATCCCGCGTACGCGATCTCTTTGCCCAGGCTAAGAAGAATGCACCATGTATCGTATTCATCGATGAAATCGATGCCATCGGCCAGAAGAGAGGCGCGACCTCCATCGGCGGCAATGATGAACGTGAACAGACGCTGAACCAGCTCCTCACCGAGATGGACGGCTTCGAAGACAACACAGGCGTCATCATTCTGGCGGCAACAAACCGTCCGGAATCCCTCGACCCCGCACTGACCCGTCCGGGCCGTTTCGACCGCCAGGTGCCGGTCGTCCTCCCAGACCTTCAGGGCCGCGTGGAAATCCTCAAGGTTCATGCTGCCAAGATCAAGACAGCTCCGAATATTGATTATGACAAAGTAGCGCGCATGGCTTCCGGCGCATCCGGCGCTGAGCTTGCGAACATCGTGAACGAAGCAGCCCTCCGCGCTGTCCGCGACCACAGAAAAGTCGCAACGCAGGAAGACATGGAAGAATCCATCGAAGTCGTCATTGCAGGCTACCAGAAGAAGCATGCGATCCTGACAGACAAGGAAAAATGCGTCGTCGCATACCATGAAATCGGCCACGCTCTCGTGGCTGCCATGCAGACACATTCCGCTCCTGTCCAGAAGATCACAATCATTCCTCGTACAAGCGGCGCTCTCGGCTACACGATGCAGGTCGAAGAGGGCAACCATTATCTCATGAGCAAAACCGAGATGGAGAACAAGATCGCCACGCTGACCGGCGGCCGCGCCGCGGAGGAGGTCGTGTTCCACTCCGTCACGACCGGCGCGTCGAACGATATCGAGCAGGCGACGAAGCTCGCCCGCGCGATGATCACGCGCTATGGCATGAGCGACGATTTCGACATGGTCGCGCTTGAAACGGTCAACAATCAGTACCTCGGCGGCGACGCATCGCTTGCGTGCTCTGCCGAGACGCAGACGAAGATCGACCAGCGCGTTGTGGAGCTGGTGAAAAAACAGCACGAAAAGGCTGTGAACATCCTCACCGAGAACCGCGCGAAGCTCGATGAGCTGGCGCAGTACCTCTACGAGAAGGAGACCATCACGGGCGAAGAGTTCATGAAGATCGTAAACGAAAAATAATCCGCAGAAAAAGGAAGGCACAGCCGAGCGGCTGTGCCTTCTTTTTGCTATTTACAGGTTGCTTTCTTTTCTGCTCGTGCGGCTGCGCAGGTAGTCGCCGAGGTTTGTGATGCAAAGGAGCGTCACGACTAAAAATGCGCCCGGGATGAGCAGGATCCACCACGCGTCGGTCATCAGCGCCTTTTCCGCGAGCGAGAGCATGCTGCCCCAGGTCACGACCTCGATGGGCAGGCCGAGGCCCATGAAGCTGAGCGTCGATTCGGCGATGATGGCGCTGCGCACATTCATCACCACCATGAAGAGGATGGACGAGAAGAAATTCGGCGCAAGGTGACACCGCAGAATGTGGAAAAAGCTGTCGCCCATGCACTTCGCCGCGATGACATACTCGCTCGCGCGCAGCTGCTGCACCTCGGTGCGCACGACCTTGGCGATACTCGTCCAGCTTGTGAGTCCGATGACGAGCGCGATGCTCCACGCGCTCGGCGTGCCGATGACTGCCTGCAGGAAGATGACAAGCAGCAGGTTCGGCACGCTGAGAAGAATTTCGGTCAGGCGCATCAGCAGCGCGTCGAGCCATTTGGGCGCAAGGCCGCTGACCGTGCCGAAGAGGATCGCGAGCAGCGTCGAAATGACGGTCGAGCCGACGCCGATGAACAGCGACAGCCGCCCACCGTACCAGATCATCGAGAAGATGTCGCGCCCCATCGTGTCCGTGCCGAACAGGAACTCGCGGCACGGCACGGCCGAGCAGTGAGCCAGGTCGAGATACATCGGGTCCTTCGTCATGATAATACGCCAAAACTTTCGCAAACAGAAAAGGATGATATCACAATGAAAGAAAACCGTAAGCTTTTAAGAGAAGTCCTCAAGGACATCCGCCGCGATATGACGGACGAGGAAGTGCTGAACCTGCTGGCAGACAGCAAAATTTCCGAAAGTCCTGCAACGGAAAAATACACGCTCGGACAGCGCGCGGCGGACGCGATCGCAAAATTTGCGGGCAGCTGGGCGTTTATATTCGCGTTCACGGGCGTGCTGATCTTGTGGATGGTCATCAATACGATTCTTGCCGCGAAAGCCTTTGACCCGTATCCGTTTATTCTGCTCAATCTGGTCCTGTCCTGCGTTGCCGCCATTCAGGCGCCGCTCATCATGATGAGCCAGAACCGGCAGGAGGAAAAGGACCGCCGCCGCGCGGAGAACGATTATAAGGTCAATCTTAAAACCGAGATCATGATCGAAGACCTCCACGACAAGGTCAACGCGATCCTTGCCAAGCAGTCCGCGCTGGAAAAGAAGCTGCTGGAGCAGGAAGAAAAGCAGCCAAAGCCCTGAAATTGTGCAAAAAGGACCGGCGTATCGCCCAATCGGACGGTACGCCGGTTCTTGCTATTTTTATCTCAGAAACACTTCTGGTCGCGTGTTTTGCGGCAGGTTTCCTTGCGCTCGCAGTGGTAGCAGACCTCGGTATCTGGCGACGGCTCGCCGCGCTCGAATTTCAGGAGGTTGTCCACGGTCGTCGCGGCGATGTTGCTGAGCGCTTCCTTTGTGAGGAACGCCTGATGCGAGGTGACAATGACGTTCGGCATGGAAATCAGCCGCACCAGCGTGTCGTCTGCGACGATCTCCTCCGAGCAGTCCTCGTAGAAGAGGTCTCCCTCTTCCTCGTACACATCCAGACACGCTGCACCGACCTTGTGGCTTTTCAGCCCCTCGATCAGTGCCTCGGTATCCACAAGACCACCGCGGGATGTGTTCACGAGCACGACGCCGGGCTTCATCTGCGCGATGGCGTCTGCGTCGATCATGTGCCGCGTCTCGTCGGTGAGCGGGCAGTGAAGCGAAATGACGTCCGCCTGCCGCAGAAGCTCCGGCAGCTCCACATAGTCAAGGCCGCTTTCCGGATTCGGGAATTTATCGTATGCCAGTACGCGCATCCCGAAGCCCTTGCAGATACCGGCAAAAATTCTTCCGATCTTGCCCGTGCCGATCACTCCTACGGTCTTGCCGTGCAGGTCGAAGCCTGTGAGCCCGGACAGGCTGAAATTGAAGTCGCGCGTTCGGATATACGCCTTGTTCGTGTGCCGGTTGACGGTCAGCAGCAGCGCCATCGCGTGCTCTGCCACCGCGTAGGGCGAGTACGCAGGAACACGGAACACATGGAGCTTTCCGAAGCAGGCTTTGGTATCCACATTGTTGAAGCCTGCGCACCGCAGCGCAACGATCCGAACGCCCAGATCATAAAGCTCGCCCGCGACCTTCGCGTTTACCGTGTCGTTGACGAACACGCACACACCGTCAAAGCCCTTTGCCAGTTGGACGGTGTCCTCGCCGAGTCTCGTCTCAAAATACTTGATCTCAATGTCCGTTCCGGCAATATGCTCGTCAAAGCCGGGCTTGTCGTAGGGTTTCGTATCAAAAAATGCAAGCTTCATGATTGCATTGCACCTCCATGATTTTTATGGCGCCAGTGTAGTCCTTTCTGCAAGACACGTCAAGCATCATTTTCTACAAAATAAGCGTTCCAAGCAGAAACCGTTTTTGATTTATTTTCTGCCGCACGGCGGGATTTAATCTTTGCGGAAATTATTTTTCGTAAATTTTCAAAACACACCTCTGTTTTTCCTTTTATGCTTCGTTCAACGCCTCGGCAACCTCCTGCGCGATGCGCTGCCGTTCTTCCTCACTTTCTGCGCGTGCATACGGTTCCAGCGCGGCGTCCCGCTTTTGCTCCGCGTCGC
>OGXR01002447.1_pt1 | contig 11799 bp, 9 predicted proteins | sample 1576331 | NCBI WGS metagenome assembly OGXR01 (sample SAMEA3541473, study PRJEB24748) | human gut metagenome | biome: human gut; feature: human-associated habitat; material: faeces | place: China | collected 2012 | reverse complement strand
GTTGGTCTGGTAATTCTCCACCTTTTTCATGCCGAGCGTTTCCGTGGCATAGGTCTCCACATTTTTGAGAGACATCATGCCCTCGAGCTTCATATCGAGGCTCATCTTCTCGCTCTCCGCTTTTTCAATGCTCTCGTGGAGGCCGGTGATTTCGCTGTCCAGCTCCATGATCTGGGTCATGGTATTCAAATAGGCAAACAGAACCGCCATCGCCGTGACGGCCATAAACAGGATCTTGACCATCGAGCCGATGTTGCTGCGCGGCTTCCGGCGCTTCTGCGGGCGGGGCGGCATCTCGTAGATTTCCGCACGCTTCGGTGCAGTATTCACATTGCTGTATGCCACGTTTCCTCTGTAGCCCTGCATGAGATTTCACTTCTTTTCCTTATATTTTTTGAACGGCCCGCAGCTTCGCGCTGCGGCACCTTGGATTTTCACTCAATTCCTCGGGCGAGCTCTCCACCGCTCTGCGGGTAACGAGCTTTCCCCGCGGCGTTCTGCCGCAGATGCACACCGGAAAATCCGGCGGACAGGTACAACCTGTGCAATATTCTCTGAATGTATTTTTTACTATCCTGTCCTCTATCGAATGGAAGGTGATAATTGCGAGCCTTCCTCCTGCCTTAAGCCTTTCAAAAGCCTCCGACATTCCTTTTTTCAGTTCGTCAAGTTCACCGTTTACTTCTATTCTTATCGCCTGAAAGGTCTTTTTGCAAGGGTTCTTCTCCTTGCGGACCTTCAGCGGTACGTTCCTTTTTACTATCTCGGCAAGCTCCAGCGTTGTCTTTATCGGTGCGGCTTCTCTCGCTTTAAGTATACCGCTTACTATGCCGTGTGCGAATTTCTCCTCGCCGTACTCGAAAAGTATCTTTTCCAGCTGTTCCTTGCTGTATTCGTTAACAACATCATAGGCGCTAAGCCCGCTCTTGCTCATTCTCATATCAAGAGGTGCGTCCTCGTGATAGGAAAATCCTCTCTCAGCCGTATCAAGCTGATATGATGAAACTCCGAGGTCCATCAGCACCCCGTTAACCTTGCCGACTCCGATTTCGTCAAGACTTTCGTCAAACGTCGAAAATTTCCTGTTGATAAGCGTGTGCGGATAGTCCTTCAGCTTTTCCTCCGCCGCCTTTACAGCGTCGGGATCACGGTCAAAGCCGATAAGCCTGCCCGTTGTAAGACGCTTTGCTATCTCGGACGAATGTCCCGCAAAGCCTGTCGTACAGTCAACATAAATACCGTCGGGCTTTATATCAAGCGATTCTATCGTTTCACTCAGCAAAACGGGTATATGAATAGGTTTTTCGCTCATATTTCCTCCCGTTTATATTCCAAGCTCAAGCGCAAGCTCTGTCAGATCCTCGTTGTTTGTGTTCTCGTTGAACTTTACCCACGAAGCTTTATCCCATATTTCCGCAGTACCCTCAAGTCCGACTACCACAACATCAGCGGTCAGCGTTGCGTACTCTCTGAGCGGCTGAGGAACAGAAACTCTTCCCTGCTTGTCCGCCGAAATCTCATAAGCACTGCCGAATAAGAATCGTTTTATACTTTGAGTTTTCACCTGCGGAAGCTCATTTATTCTGGCAACCAGCTTCTGCCAGTCCTCTTTTGAATACACCTTTATGCAGGCTGTACCTATTGTTTTCGCAAGGACAAGATCGTTTCCCATTTCTTCACGGAGTTTAAGCGGTATGTTCATTCTGCCCTTTGCATCAAGTGTAGATTTGAATTCGCCTATCACGAGCCTGTCCCTCCTTTCACAAAAAGATACGCCGAAGAGGTGCGACCCCGCACATTTTTCAGAAAAGTTGAATTTCAACGAAAAATAAGTGTCCAAAGCCCCACCAAAGTGTCAAAAAGTGTACATTTATATTATACAGCCCACAGAAAAAAATTTCAAGTGGAAATTTTATCATTTGCTCCAAAAAAGTATCTAAATGCAGTTTTTGAATTTAGTGTATTTTGCACAAAAAACAGCCCTTGAAACAAGGGCTGAACATGATATTTATTGTTACTTTTCAACATATTGTATTTCTTAAAGCGACAGCAACAAGATATAGAGAAAGTGGCGCTTGTGACACAAAATCACAGCTTCCTGCAAAAAGATTTATTTTTTTCTGCGGACATACGTCACATACCTGAACGGGTATTTCTCACCTGTGACAATCTCCTCCTCGCTTTCCTTCTCCCAGTCCGGATTATTGTCAAGATTCGGGAAGAACGTATCCGCCTCAAAGCTGTGAAGGATTTTTGTTATATGTGCCTTTTCGCAATAAGGCAGAAGCTGTTCATATACGCTTCCTCCGCCAAGCACGAATATCGGCTTATCCGCCGTTTTCGAATACTCCAGAAACTCATCTACACCGGTAAAGCACTTAATTCCGGGATAATTTTCCGGGTGGTGCGTGATTATAAGGTTCTCCCTGTCGGGAAGAGGTCGCTTAGGAAAGCTCATATAGGTCTTGCTTCCCATAACTATTATGTTTCCGACCGTCATAGCCTTCAGCCTTTTCAGATCCGGCGAAAGATGTGCGAGCAGGTCGCCGTCCTTTCCGATTCCGTAATTTTCATCTACCGCTACAATAATTTCCATCTCAAAATTCCTTTCATTTATCTTATTTCAGCGTGTTGACCGAAATATAGCTGTATATGCTGTAAAGCGTATCTTCACCGCTTTTCTTATAGCCCTTTATTCTGAACTTGTACGCCGATCCGCTCTGAAGTGCGGTTGCTGTGCATTTTGCCGTACCGTTGCCGACAGTCACCGTCAGCTTCGTCCACCGTCCGTCCTTATAGACCTCCGCTGTATATGCGTCATAAGAACCTTTGTACCAGCTTATCGTTACAGTGTTCTTTGTAGCCTCTGCCTTATAGAATTTTACGGTTTCGTTTATCAGAGTATAGGCGGAAATATAAGCATAATCGCTGTACAGAATTTTACCGTCCGCATTTTTATATGCTCTTACCCTGAACTTATACTTTGCTCCGCTCTGTAGCGAGGATGCAGTGCATGACGCTGAATTTCCGCCGGATGATACAGTGAGCTTCGTCCACTGTCCGCCCTTATATATTTCGGCAGTATAGCCGTCCGCATAAGAAGATTTGCTCCAGCTGAGGCTGACAGAAGAAGCCGAGCTGTTACCCGCCTTAAGTCCCGAAACGGCCGAAGGCAATGTATATGTAGATATGTAAGCGTAGTCGCTGTACATCGTGCCGCTTCCCGACCTTCTGTATGCCCTCACTCTGAACTTATACTTCGATCCGCCCTGTAAAGCGTGTGCCGATGCTCTTGCCTTATTTCCGCTGCTCGACAACGAAAGCGATACCCATCGACCGCCCTTGTATATATCGGCTGTGTAGCCGTCTGCTGAAAGGTCGGTATCCCACGAAATCGTCAGCGAATCGTCCGAAGAACCGTCACAGGCAAGACCGCCCACATTGCAAGGAGGTATCACTCCTGTTATTTTCAGCGTAAGTGACGTACTTATACCGTTTATTTTTGCAGGCAGTGTGACAGTACCTGCCGCCCACGGCAGAACGCTTTGCGTATCGCTAATTTCGAGCCGACCGTGCAGCTTGGCGCATAGTTCACCTATCGGATAATCCGCCGTACTTCCGTTTGTATAAATGACCTTCGCCCTGATTTTCGTTTCGTTGTAAATAAATCTGAAATATGTACTGCCGTCGCTTTTCTTCGCATAATATCCGTCATTTCCCGTTGTAAGCGAATCCGCACCGCCGGTCATATACAGCGATACGCTCTTTACAGGATTTTCGATAACGTTGAACGAAAACTCCGCCGTAATTCCCCCTACAGTGCAATAACCCGTGTTAGCACCCACAGAGAGCGCCTTATCCCCTTGTGAAAACTTAGGCTCATACCCCGTTATCTGCTTTAAATCGGCGGCGGTACAGCTGACCGTCGTACCATCCGTGTAGATTATTTTTACGTTGTAGTCATATCCTGCTAAGTCATATTCAAAGCGTTGCGATATGTTGCCGCTCTCGTCTGCGACCACCCTGTAATCGCCCTTCACGTTACAGATTGCATTGATAGTATACATCGGAGTGACCGACAGCGACTTTATCCTTGTTGCCGCTACCGTGAAAACCGCTTTTGCGCTTTTCGTGCCGAGCGTATATGTTACGGTGTGACGACCGTTTCCCCACACGCTTTCACTCTGTCCGTCCGAAATGACAAGCGGAGCTCCGAGCGTAGCGGTCAGTGCGGTTATCTCGCTTCCTGTATAGCTTCGGCTGTAACCACCGTAGTCTACCGTCAGCTTTATTTTATCATAATCGTAAACGTCATAATAGCTTATCTGACTGTATTTACCCGTGCTGTCGTCATAACGGTAGACAGTGCGCCTGTCCGAAACATCAAGCACAGATCGTATCGGTGTCACGCTTATTGACGCTACCGCATCCGCCGCATAAGCCCTGCCGTCATCGCCCTGCATAGCAAACAGCGATACCGCCGTAACAAAAATCACGGCGGTGGCAAAATATGACATTACTTTTATCAGATTTTTCACGCTATACATATTTTACTTTTCTTTCGGGAAATCACTTGCTCTTTACCAGTCCTAAAATATCGCCTAACTTAAGTCTGTTGCCGGTGTGCAGTATTATCTGCTCATACACACGGGCAACCAGCAGTGCCATAAGCACCACGAACACGCACAGGACCATTATGGCAAGAAGTGCCTGAGGTATATCTATCGCCCCTGTCAGCAGTGCCGAGGGAATCGAGAACGGCGAGGAAATCGGCAGATAGTATGATACAAGTGCCATCGTGTTCGCCTCTCCGCCCATCGAGGACGGGAAATAAGCAAGATAGAAGCCGAGTACACCTATTATTGCCATAGGTTGCATTGCGGCATTGAGATCCTCCATTCTGCTGACCGTAGCGCCTATTAGCCCTGCGATAAGTGCAAAGAATATAAATCCCACTATGAACACGACTATAATAAGCACAATTACAACAGGCGAGAATCCGCCGAGTGCATTTCCGACTTCAGTCAAAAGCTGACTTGTAACAGCTCCCGTTTCTTCAGACGAGCCTATGATCGATGATGACAAAGGCGTCGAAACAACGATTCCGAGTACGCCCGATGCAATGATCATCATAAACTGTATCAGCGCAAGCGAGCCCATAGCAAGTATCTTGCCGATAATTATCGCAAGCGGTCTTACAGATGTCAGCAGAAGCTCCATTACCTTCGATGTCTTTTCCTGTGCTATCGACTGTGCGACCATCTGACCGTAAATAAAGATAAGCATAAACAGCACAAGAGAGGACAGCATAGGCAGTACCATTTTCACCACAAAGCCGAAGTCATTTTCGGTAGGCTCTCCCGCAACCGACTGGTAAACCGAAACCGTCTTGTTCGCAGCCGCAATCTGCTCATCGGTAAGCCCTGCCCTTGACAATCTTACACTGTCAAAAACGCTTTTAAAGGTTTCACCGAAACTGTTCGCCGTACCCGATGACACCGATTCGTCACCCGGACGTGATGCGTAAATATCATACCCGATTTTATTTTCCCTGATAACTATCAGCAGGGACTTGTTTTCACCCTTCACCTTTTCGGTAAGCGACTGAATATCTGCGTCCTTGCCGCAATCATTGATTTTTACGCCAAGTCCGGATAAAAAGCTCTCATAATCCTTGCCCGTTGTTATTCCCGTCGTATCGGCAAAATATACCGTACCGACAAGCGTTTCCCCGTCAACCGTTATACCCCCGTCATCAGAGGTTGAACGGCTTCCGATAAGTGCAGGGAGAACTCCCGCAAGAAGTGCAATTGCAAAAACAAGCACAATAATGATTACCGAGCTTACCTTGAACGCCTTTGACTTTGCCGTCTGTCTGAAAGTAAAAGCAAATACGCTTTTCCAACCGTATGTACCTGTTTTCACGCCTCGTCACTCCTTCCTGCCTCTTTGTCGGCTCTTTCTATATTCTCAACAAATATTTCATGCAGGCTCGGCTCTCGAAGCTCATAACGTACAAGCGGCATTCCGCTGTCAACGATCATTTTAAGAAGCGATTTTGCCTGCTCCTCCGACTGTATTTTAAACGTGAGCTTATCGGGAGTTATCGTTTCGGGTACAAGACCGCACTGTGCGGCAAGCGGCAGTACATCGCCGTCACACTTTACCGACAGGTTCACTCTGCCGTAGCTTTTCTTTATCTTGTTAAGGTCGCCTTGCAATACCGCCGTACCGTGATGAAGTATCGTAATATCCTTGCAGAATTCTTCTATTACGGGCATCTGGTGGCAGGACATGATTATATACTTTTTCTTCTCTATCTGCTCGTTTATAACGCTCTTGAAAAGATCGGCGTTCACAGGATCAAGTCCGCTCAGCGGCTCATCGAGTATGATAAGCTCCGGGTCTGCGACAAGCGCCGCCACAAGCTGTACCTTCTGCTGATTACCCTTTGAAAGCTGCTCCGCTCTCTTTTCCTCATAGCCGCTTAGCTCAAGCCGCTTGAACCAGTACGCAAGCGACTTTTCAATATCCGCACTGCGCATACCTCTCAGCTTTGCAAAGTAGGTCAGCTGTTCGCTTATCTTATATTTCGGATAAAGCCCACGTTCTTCCGCCAGGTATCCGACTTTTTCCGTGACAGGCGATAACGCCTTACCGTTCCACAGCACCTCGCCGCTGTTGCGGCTGAGCATACCGAGTATTATTCTTATAGCGGTGGTCTTGCCTGCGCCGTTTGTTCCGAGCAAGGCATATACACCCGGCTCGCTAAGTGTAAAGCTGAGCGGATGAAGTGCCGTGAAATTACCGTATTGCTTGGATATTCCGTTTACTTCGAGCGACATATCAGTATTCGTTTCCTTCCTGTATTCTGCGATAAACGCCGTCCTTGCCGTCTGTCGCATTTATTCAAGTATAACACAAAAGCCGTGATTAAGCAACATCCGGTAAATTTTTCACGGAAATTGCCAACTGTTTATGTGTTATATTAACAGTATAACCACTTTGACCCGATTTGTCAATACTGTTTCGCAAATTTTTTGAAAAACTTAATTTTTCTTTTTTCCTGCCGATATTAATTATAAGGAATATTGTATGTCGGTTACAGCTTACAATACGGTTTCACAATTAGATTAATAATCAGGAAAGGACTAACTGATATGGAAATAGCAAAGGTAGCAGAACAGGCGGCTGTCACAGCTCAGACAGCACCAAAGACAAGCGTACAGACATCAACAGAGAAGGCAAAAAGCACCCTCACAGCCGATAACGCCGACAAATATGTAAAGAGCGAGGACACCTTCACTCCCGCATATACAAAGAAATCGGCACAGAAAAAAGAGGTCGACAACGCAGACAGATCACAGTTCAGAACTGTCGCACAGTCAAAGGCAGACCACCTTGCAAGCGTAGTCGAAACTATAATCTCTCATCAGGCATCAAGCACAACAAATAAAAACACAAAGCAGATAGAGCTTTCCGATGAGCTTAAGAGCCAGATTGAAGAAGCAACAGGAAAGAAGTTCGAAAGCGAAGATGTGACCGACAAGGAAAACAGTGCTGATTACTGGGGAGCAGAAGCTACCGCAAAGCGTATGTTCGAATTCGCAAAGAATCTCGCAGGCAACAACAGCAAGTACGCCGATTCTCTCAAGGACGCTTTTATCAAGGGCTTCGGCCTTGCAGAAAAGGCTTACGGCGGCAAGGGCAAGTTACCCTCTGTATGCTACGAAACATACGACAAGGTAATTGATATGTTCGACAGCTGGGGCAAGGAAAAGACAGAAGATAAGGCAGACGGTAAGGATACTGTAAAAGTAGAGACGGGCAATAAGTCCGAATCATCCGCACAATAAGATGTAAGGGCAGTTTTGGAGTGCCTTTACACAGCACACTGTCTTATATCACAACGAATAATGCTTTTACATAGTCTGAAACGGCTGTGTAAAAGCATTTTCTTTTGTAATCAGTATAGATTTCCGACGTTTATCTATACCTTTTATTTACATTTTCCGTAATATTATTACAAATTCATCTTGACATATTCTCAGATTTCTGATAAAATTTCCATAGTATTATAAGATAACTGTCGATAGAAGGTTATCATAAGCGTATTCTATAAAACAAGAAGGGTTCGGCGGTCTGTTGGCAGACCGTTTTTCAGTTATGAAAAGATTTGATTTCAAGACACAGGCAAGAATATTCATAAAATGCACCGCAGCCGCAGTTTTAAGCTTGGCTTTCATATTAAGCGGCTGCTCCGATAAAAGCGCTGTATCGTCTGATGCTCTGCCTGTGATAATTATAGGCAGTGACGAATACGAGCCGTACAACTTCAGCGATAAAAACGGCAATCCTGCAGGCATAGACGTGGAGATTGCAAGCGAGGCATTTCTCAGAATGGGCTACAAGGCACAGTTTAAAAACATCGTCTGGGATGAAAAGGATGAAATGCTCGCTGACGGCAAGGTCGATTGCCTGTGGGGGTGCTTTTCGATGAACGGCAGAGAAGACAAGTACCGATGGGTCGGACCTTATATGAACAGCAGACAGGCTGTAGCCGTCAGAGCCGACAGCAATATCTACGCTCTGTCCGACCTCAGCGGAAAAAAAGTTGCCGTGCAGTCAAGCTCCAAGCCCGAAGAAATACTCTCACAAAATAGCGCCGATATTCCGCAGGTAAGCGGACTTTACTGCTTTGTCAGAACCGAATACATTTTTGCCGCCCTGCGTAAGAATTATGTTGATGCCGTCGCAGGCCACGAGTATATGCTCCGTGTTTTCATAAACGAGTCGGACGATAAATACAGATTGCTTGACGAAAGCCTTCTGCTGTCAAAGCTGGGCATCGCCTTTGCAAAGGACAACGACTCCGCACTTCCTGAAAAGCTGAGAGCAACGCTCTATGATATGAAAAATGACGGCACACTGGCGAAGATCGCCGTAAAATACGGACTTGACCCAAATACCGCACTCGGAGGTATAACCCTTGAATAAATTAAAGCACAAAAAGCACTTTCGCAAGCCGATCTTTATTATAACCGTCATAGGAATAATTCTGGCGGCAGGGATTTTCTCCGTTTTTTCATATATTAATACAACGAATGCAAAAAACGTGACCGACCGCACAATAGAATATATCAGAAGCCAGTGTATCCGCTATGAAGAAATAACTGCGTCCGACCTTGCAAAGAGCCTTTTCAGGATAATCGACAAGACGCAGGAAATAAGTCGTGACATTGCGGATTTCAACGATTGCTCCATCGAAAAACTCAAAGAATTCGTGGCAGATCTCGGCGTCACCGGAGTTATAGTGCTTGACGAAAACGGCACACCCGAAAATGAGTATTACACCGATGATACAGGCTATAACGTGTGGCAGGATTACATAAAGCAGAAAAAGCTGACAAGCGTTGCGATCGATACATCGAAGACCTACTCGGACAGGCTTTTCTCGTTGCCGTATGACGCAGACAGCGAAAGCGATTACTGCTACGACTTTGCGGCGGTCACCAGAAAAGATAAAAAGGGAATCGTATTCGCCTATCTGAAGCAATCGAAAGAAACTATCAATAACGGTCAGCTGACTCTCGATTCTCTGTTTTCCGGCTTCAACCTTGCAATGAACGGCCATATCATACTGACAGACGGCAGTAAGGTTATAGCCACAAACAACGATTTATACAAGGGTAAAACAGTTTCCGAATGCCCCGTGATAAACAGCTTTGCAGAAAAAAGCACCAATGACGCCGATTTCGTAAGGATAACCGACCCTTACGGCGCTTATTACGGCGGTATGGATAAATGCAGAAGCTACTACGTCTACGTTTACTATCCCACAAAGGAGGTTTATATCGGCAGCTGGACAGCCACCTTCATTTTCACAACGCTTTATATAATACTCTTCCTTGCCGCAAGCCTTATTTACAGGGTAATAAGCGTAAGGCACATGCGTGAAAAACATATCACAGAGGAAAAATACAACGAAAAACTGCTGAAGTCTGCCGAAGAAGCAAGACGTGCGAATGCCGCCAAGAGCGACTTTTTACGGAGAATGAGCCACGATATAAGAACGCCGATAAACGTCATAATGGGGATGACGGAGATTGCCGATAAGAACGCCGACGATGCCGAAAGGCAGGCAGAGTGCAGAGAAAATATCCGTACTGCGTCAGGCTATCTGCTTGAGCTTGTAAACGATGTACTTGATATGGGCAAGCTCGAATCCGGCGAAACCTACCTTGAGCATATTCCCTTCGACCTATATGAGATGTTTGACGAGATTGCCGTCCTTAACGGGCATAACCTTCAGCGAAAGAACATCACGCTTACCTTCGAGCATTGCGAAAACCTTCACAACAAGCTGATAGGAAGCCCTCTGCACGTCAAGCGTATTCTGATGAATATCATAGGCAATGCCATAAAATACGGCAAAAACGGAGGCTATGTAAAGGTTTCCGTCAGCGAATCCGAGTTTGACGAAAAAATTCCCGATACGGTTGTTATAAATATAACGTGTAAGGACAACGGAATCGGTATGGGCGAAAACTTTATGAAGGTAATGTTCGAGCCGTTTATGCAGGAAAACGATCAAGCCAGGACCTTCTATCAGGGTACGGGACTCGGTCTTGCTATAGCCAAAAGGCTTACCGAAAATATGAACGGCAAGATTGATTGCGTAAGCCGCAAGAACATCGGCACCTGCTTCACAGTAAGCCTGCCGTTTGAAACGGATAATTCGTGTGAATGCACCGACAGGAGCAAGGTCACCGTCGGAGAAATCTCGCTCGAAGGACTTACAATACTGCTCGCAGAGGATAACAGGCTGAATATGGAAATAACCGAATTCCTCCTTACAAACGAGGGCGCCACCGTCATAAAAGCGTGGAACGGCAAAGAAGCAATCGAGATTTTCGAGCTATCCGAAGAATACAGCATAGACGCTGTGCTGATGGATATAATGATGCCGGGAACAGACGGCATCACCGCAGCAAAGACGATACGCTCAATGAAACGTGCGGATGTTGCCACCGTTCCTATAATCGCACTTACGGCAAACGCTTTCACCGATGACAAAGAAAAGTCACGCAGTGCAGGAATGAACGAGCATCTGACAAAGCCCGTAGACTCGTCAAAGCTGAAAAACGTAATTTCCGGATACACCGGCAAAAAGGATCTCTCACTGAGAGAATGCTACCTTCTTGCAGGCGAAAGTTATGACGATCTGCTTTCCCGTCTTGGTTGCGATGAAAAGATAATATATAATGCGGTAAAGGAATTTATGTTCGACCTGCATTATATAAGGCTTCTGCGTGCGATTGAAAACCGTGATACCGAAACCGCTTTCAAGGCCGCCCACACAATGAAAGGTATCTCGGCAAACCTCGGGTTCACTAAAATGTACTCTGCGTTCTCCCTTGTCACAGAAGAACTGCGTTCAGGCAATATTGAAAAGTCCGCAGAGCTTATGACCCGTGCGACCGATGAATATCAGAAGATAATTGCCATTCTCAAAAGATGTATGTTCGATAAATAGTTTAAACCACATCCCGTGTAAAATCCACAGCCTTCCCCAAAAAAGCGGTACACCGAAAATGTACCGCTTCAGATTGTCGAAAAACCAATAATTATTAAACCACACAGTGAAATATATTGCCAACACCGCCGAAAACACTTTCCGTGCTGACAAGGAATTAATATTTTCGTGAGTGTATCTGTACAACTGCTCTAACATTGACCCTTCAAAAAAACGCTACTAACCTGAGATATATGTACTAACCTGCGGACGTGTAGCGTTAA
>OGXR01002444.1_pt1 | contig 11807 bp, 17 predicted proteins | sample 1576331 | NCBI WGS metagenome assembly OGXR01 (sample SAMEA3541473, study PRJEB24748) | human gut metagenome | biome: human gut; feature: human-associated habitat; material: faeces | place: China | collected 2012 | reverse complement strand
AATGACGGAGCTTCCTTTCCTTCCGTCGTCTGCGGACGACTCAACTCTGCCAGGCCTTCCCAGCGGATCTTTTTGTGAGGCGTTCGAAAAAGCTGCACGAAATTTTTGCCGGCCATTTCACAAGAAACCGAGGCAAGATTTCGTGCGAAGGGCCATTTCCGAGGCCGCGGCACGCCCCTTGCAGGCGAATTCTGAAAAGAGAGCGATAACAAGGCTTTTAGCGGCAGCGGAAAGAGCGGCTCCCCGACCGGGACCCTGAGAGAACACCCTTTTCCGCTGCCGGGGCAAACAGCGGCGGACGTACGCAGAAAACGCCGGCCTCCCATGCACGGGCTACCGCTGATATTCGAATTCCAGATTATAAAACTACTGTTTAGCGCGTTTTAATTGGTTCCAAAAACGCTCTATTTTATGAAAAAACGCGCGCATTCCTTTTGCTTTTGTGCAGTGTCTTTTTGCAAACCGTGGTGCAAACGTGCGGTAAGTTTGCGGTATGCGAGGCCCAAATCCGTCACCAGTGACGGATTCCGCGTACATCAAATTTGTGCTTATTTGCGAGGGTACTTTTCGGCTTTGTTCTCTGCATGTTTCGGCGCATATTTCGGCGTCCACAGAAACATCCCCCGAATAGCTAACACCAGATCAATAACCGGATCTCCCTCGTACCCCATTGCCGCACATGCTGCGCGGATTTTATTACTGACCCTATCAAAATCATCCTTCTTTTCGCGATATTTCCTGTTTTCCTCTGAATCCGTTGGGAATGTTAACACTTTGCAGTTCATTTGTTACCTCTTCCTTTCCGCTTTTTTATTTCGGCCATTGCCGCCCGCTTGCCTTTGAGAAACCCATACCTGAAACCGTAAGAGATAGCCCGGTACCATTCGCCATTGGTGGCATTCCAGATGGTTACCGGATCCATTGTCCGCATATCGTAATTTCTTGGCACTGGGATTTTTTCGATGGTGTCCATCAGTTTTTTATCATCCATCTTTTAGGCCCTCCCGCTCTTCTTGATTTCCAGCACATTCGCATAGCTGGCCGCCTTCCGGAAGCCCGCAAAGGTGAGATAATAGAGTTGAAAATCTCCAACATCAAAAATATTAAAACAGGTTCCCAAATTGTTGGGATTGATTGCGTACTGCACCGCCTCTGAGCCAAACAGCTCAACGGCCCGATAGGCCGGAACGCCGTCAGAAGAGCCGATGAGCACGGCCGCTTGCTCAAAGAGCTGCTTTATATGGTCACTATTCAATAATTGCATTTGTATATATCCTCCTTGATTTTCTGGAGGGGGCCATGGTACAATTACTGTACCCAGCCCCCATGCGGTGGTTGGTATGGGTCTCTTGCATCCGGCTTTGGTCGGCGGTGATGCAAGGGGCCTTTCTTTTTATCCCTGCGAGGAGCCGCAGGGCTTCCGCTGCTGATAAGGTGATAGCTGATATCAGGATGAACACGCCGGGGCCAAAGGCCTCCATGAGGCCGTCAGCGAGGAGGGCGAGGATCAGGATCAGCAGCAGGGCCGCCCGCTCCAGTGCTGCCCTCATGCCACGCAGAAGCGGCGGGTGGTAGTCTCCCGGGTGAATCTCTCGGCCACGTCCGGCAGAGCCTTCCGCAGGGCCGTGGTGTCGATTCTGGCGGAGGTAACGGCCTTGTAGGTGATACGGTACTCCCCGGCCTGAATGCTCTCAGAATCGCCCATGGCGGCTTTCAGGGCGTCCTTGATGGTCTCGGCTTCCGCCTGGGCCTCCTCAATCAGGGCTTGGAGCTGGCGCAGCTCCCTGGCTTTCGCTTCCATTTCGTTGATGCTCATTGTGTGGGCCTCCTTGTTTTATTCAGCAGCGGGAACCCCGGCGGCGGTGGTCTTTAGGGCTGTGGCCTCTCTGCTTCCCATTCCCCATACCGTTCCGCCCTTATCCGCGATCTCGGTGTTAGGCTTCAACGATTGCCGGTGCCTTGCGCTGTTTTCTTTTGTTCCCTTGCTGTGATTATATATTACATCAAATTTCAGTGTAATTCAATTGACAAATTACACAGAAATACAGTGTAAATACTATGCAATATTACACTTGTATTTCGTGTATTATTGACGTATAATGTGTACAGTGGAAAAGAGGGCGAACACGAAAGAAGCCCCTCCACAACAGGAAAGGGGGCGTTTATATGCCTGTAAAGTATAAAATTGATATTCTTCCAGCACTAAAAGAAGCGGGGTATAACACTACACGGCTTCGGAAAGAGAAGCTGCTTGCTGAATCAACAATCCAGCAGCTCCGCAAAGGCGATTTAGTATCCTGGGCCAATATCTCCCGTATTTGCTCCATGCTAAACTGTCAGCCCGGGGACATTCTGGAGTATCGGGAAAGTGAGGACTGATCATTGTGGCCATGGTTCAAGTTGGCATAATAGCCCTACGGGCACCAGATGGGAGTTTCTTGCCAGCCACACCAATCTATAAGGATTTGCCAGTGAATGAGCGGGGGCGCACGGAGCAAGAAGAAAAGGCCACAACTGAAATTTCCAAACGTTTGGCCAGGAAGTTCAAGGAGTACATGGACGGCTGCCGCGCGGCGGGCAAGGAATAGGGTGCCGTCAGATAAAAGACCAGCATATACACAGATAACAGGAAAAGCAGGGTTGCCGATAAAGTGGCAATCCTGCTTTCACTTTTTGCTAATATGACATTTCGCATTTTTAGCGGGTATCCAATCCGGCCTATACCCCCTAAAGGGGGTATAGCCTTCCGCTGCACTCCAGCAAAACGTAACGTAACATATTGAAAAATTCCCTCGCATTTGGAGGCAAATTCCGCGCTTTCCTTGCCCCGCACAGCCGCAACCTCTGGGGAGGACCCAAGCAGGGGGGTGGGTCATGTACTGCCGATATACTCAGCCACCTTTGCACGGATTTCCGGCACGGATAGTAATAAGTCGATTCCCGCATTGTGGTGGTCAAACAGCCTTGATCTACTTATGTCCATTTCCTTTGAGATAAATGACCATGGGGAAAGATCAATATACCGCATTTCAAGCACAATTCTCTCGATGGATAGGAGCGGGAGGTAGTCCATAGCATCAAAGATACACAGCAACGCATTACAGGCAACCGCAGTTTGTTCCATGATCCTGCGCTCTATTTCGTCGGCTTTGATAACAAGAGCCGTTCCCCCGCCCTCGCGCTTATCCCGGCCCGTTCGCCCCATGGTGGCGTCCTGCAGGCGTCTGCCATGCAGGGGGGTCATATCCCATCGAATCTGTGAAAGCCGCCGCTCCAGCCTATGCTTTTCGGATATAGCAAGGGAATACTGGGATAGGTAATCAATGAGGTGTTCCCGCTCAATGTCTATTTTGGAATCAATTTGCACGGCTTGCCTCCAGAATGTTTGTATGGGATCACCCTTGCAGCAATGCCTTGGCTGCCGCCTTTTTTGCGGCAGCGTTTTTCACGCGGCGGCTGTCCCCGGTCATTTTCAGGGCAACAGGACACAACTCCAGAATGCGGTCATATATCCTCTTGTACTGCATAGACGCCGGTTTTTCCAGATCGCTGTAAGGGAGATTTGTTGTGATGATAAGCGGCTTTCCAGACCTTGCGCGGGCATCGATAACCCCATATATCTGCTCTGCTGCGTAGGAGCTGTCCCGCTCCACGCCAAGGTCATCAATAACCAAAAGCCGGTAGCGATCCAGCCCGTCAATAATCTCTTGCCGGTTTTGGGCACTTTGCAAAAGGTTGAGTAGCCTGGGAAAACTGGTGACCATGGCCGGTATACACTGGTCAACCAAGGCGTTGGCGATGGCGCAAGCATAGAAGCTCTTTCCAGTCCCTACCGTACCATGAAACAGAATACCAATGTTCTGCGCCTCCATCTCGGCCCACCGTTCCACATAACGGCGGCACACATCAGAAAGGGCGGGATCCTGGCGATCATCGGCGGCAAAAGTATAGCGTAAATATGCCGGGTCCGTGATACCACCCTTGCGAATTTCTGCCATGTGCCGCTGAAATTCCATCTTTCGGGCAATTTCCTGCGTAGCCTCGGCAGCTTGGTTTTCACACTGGCAGGTAATGGGGACGGCTCTTTCCTGTTTGCCGCCAAGATGGAACGCCACCCGCGCCTGCTTTGGCGTGTGGCACTTACCGCAATACAGAAGCCCGTCCGCTTCGTTTATATAATCACTCTCAGCTCTGTTCTCCCGCTCGGCTAAGGCGCTGATTGCCGGCATTACATCCACTTTTCTGTCCTCCTGTCAAAGGAAATTATTGTCCGCGTCATAATCCGCCGCGCCTGGAATGTGTTGGGCGTGGGCACCTGCCGCGCTGCCGTGCGATCCCCTTTCCCTTTTCGCCCACCCTGCTACAGCTGTTCTCCAGTCGGTCATGGGTTCACCGCCTCCTAATAGCCAACCCCTGCTTACGTAGTGCTCCACAAACTTGGCTGCATCAACTATTAGCCCTTGTTCACTACAAAATGACTTTACTTCTGTAATAGTCGGTGGGGTCCATCCTGCCACACCAGGCGGACGGCCTGAATGCCCATCCACATCACCATCCCCATCCACATTATCAGAATCATTATCAGATACATATACATTCCCATTATCAGCTTGTTTTGCTTGGGTTTGCTTGGCTATGTAAGCATTTGCTCGGTTTGCTTGGGTTTGCTTGCCGCCCTTCCGCCCAGCCTCGGCCCTCTTTTCCCGGATCTCATCGTATTTTTCCCAGTCTCGATCCAGTTGACCGCGAATAAATAGGAACGCCATAGCAGCCCCGCCGGAGAGCGGCGCCACCTCTCCAGTACGGACATAGGAGAAAATGGCCATAATAAGCGCCCCCTGTTCTTCGGGGTCTAATTCGGAAAAGGCTTGCTCATATTCGGTGTAGAGCACAAAACTACGGCGTCCTTCCATTCTCACACCTCCGAAACTTTGGGACAGGCTGACACCTTCACCCCGGCTGGGACACACCGCTGTACCATCCGCACAAAATCAAACTCACTGGAACAGGCATCGGAGAGGTGTAGCAAATGGATCTCTCGACAGGCGGACAGATCCAGCCCGGAGATCCAGCGGCACAATCTGGACACCTCCATGTGGCTATTTTTGATCCGCCGCCTCACCTTTTCCGGCATTCTGTCACAGCGATCAATGATAGACGCCGCATAATTGCACTCCACGGCCAGGATTGTCACCCCCGGGAATTGATACCGCAGGTTCACCGTGTCCGTGGCAAAGGCCAGCTTGCCCCCGTCCTCATGGCTCCGTACCAGGAAACCGAAAGGCTCCGCCGCGTCATGAAACACACGGAAGGGCATAACCTCCAGCGTCCCGACCACAACCGCTTCCCGCTCCTCAATGACAGTAATCTGCTCGCACTCCAGCGCGGCGGCGGTGCCTGCGCTGGTATAGACCTCCATTCCGCTTTTCAGCAGTTCCCGGTAGCTTCTGGCATGGTCCTTGTGTTCGTGAGAAATAAAGCAGGCGGACACGTCGGCCAGCTGAAACCCTGACAACTGCTGCAGACGTTTGAAAGAGATCCCGCACTCAATGAGAATGCGGGTTGCTCCATCATCGACAATATACGCGTTTCCATGGGAGGAACTGGCCAGGGCTTGGAATTTCATATTGGACACTCCTCTCCAGATGGCGGAACAACTGCCACACCAGGAGGCGCGGCGGGACTATCCGTCGGGAAGTCTACGGCATCCGTGGGCGCGTGCATCTGCTGGTACTGCGTAGATTTCTTGATCTTTTCTTGCACCCAGTCCGGCAGGGCTTCAAATGCCTTGTCGTCCCATTCGTCCATATTCCACAGGATTGGGGCTGTGTCGGTAACCGGCGCAAGCATTCCCTTGGGTAATGGGATCGCACTGTCTACGTTGGCGTACTCCCCGGTGTCGTTCAAAACCACGTTCAGCTGGCAGGCCTTTCCCACCTGAGTAAACAAATCCAGGTCGGCAAACTGATCATCACTATACTGCACACCGTCCCAGCCGCTGATAAAGCCGCGCAAATTACTTTTTTTGCTGGCAGCCACGGAGAAGGTGCGGGACAGTTGACGGGGTTTCTGTTCCCTGTCAACCTCCACTGTCTCGCCGTACAGTTCCCAGACAAACTGCACCTCATTGCGGTAGTTCTTGAATTTCTCGCTGTACTGCTCTCCCAGATCCAGGACCCCCACGCAAATAGCAATGTACACGCCGGGTTCCACGGGCGGGATCTTGGGCTTGGCCCGGTCTTTTACTTTAAGCGCCATATTCGCACCTCAATTCCTTGTCTGTCTTGCTGACCACCAGCCGGATCACCTGTCCGTCAATCGGCAGTAGCCGGGTCACCGATTCCGCGTTGTCGATAAACAACGGCACTCCCACGCCGTAATAGCTGGACAGGGCACCAATCACGTCCAGACCGGCGTTGATACGCCCGCCGTTGTTCAGCGCGGCGTAGGGAACGCCGTTCACCGTTGCCTCGCAGCAGTCCGCCAGACCGCCGTTTACCTGCTGGTCGTAGAGCTTCCAGCGGATCAACTGGAACCGGCTGTTGATAGCGTCCTCCACATAGCGGACCTTGTGCCGGGCGAATCCCTCGCAGAGGAACAGCATCCGGTCAACTTCAGCAAGAACCGTGGCCGCTTTCCGGGCCTCCTCCCGCAGTTCATCAGACCTCCGCCGCGCAAAGGTAAGCATGGCCTCCTTGGCCAGCTCTCCATTCAGTGCCTCCACTTCGGCCTGCAGCGTGCCCACCTTGGCGGTAATTTCCGCCCGGATGGCGGTGGTTTCGCCCTCCAGCCGCTCCACCTCGGCGGCCAGGGAGCGGGCCTTTTCCTCGGCGGCGGCCAGCCTCTCCGTGTGGCCAGGCAGATCCAGAATCTCCGGCTGTGCTTCCGGTTGGTATGTCTCCAGCTCTGCCCGCAGCCTGCTGGCCTCGCTTTCCGCGCCGGCGGCGGCCTGTATGTACTCATCCCGGCGCCCACGGGCGGCAGCCAGGGAAGCCTTGGCGTCGTTGGCGCGGTCTACGGCTTCCTGCAGGGATTTCTTCTTGTCTGCCTCGAAACGGTCACGCGCGGCCCTCAGGGCGGCCTCCGGAAGCGTTTGGCCGCAAGTGGGGCAGTTACCCGCTCGAAAAACGCGGGCATTCTCGGCACCCCAAGAATTGCGGCAAGCCTGGACCTTTTCCTCCATGTCCCGGATGATGGCTTCCTCTCCGGTAGCCATGCGGCGCCAGCGGGCGGCCTCGTCGGCGGCCTTGTCCATGGCGGTTTTGATGGCAGGGCGGCGGTCCTCCACCTGGACCGTCTGGCTCTGCCGGTGGCTGGTGTTGCGGTTGATCTCCGCCTCAACGGCATTTCTCGCGGCGGCCAGCTCGTTGCGCTTGGCATCCAGCAACGTACCGTGGCCCAGCTTCACAAGTTCCGCCTGCAGTTGCTCCAGTTTTGCCGCCGTGGTATCTCTCTGGGCGCGGATGGCAGGAAAGTCAATGCCGGAAAGCCTCTCGACGATCTTTTTCTGTTCGTCCAGTCGGGCGGGAATAGTGTTCCGGCCCGCGTTGAGGCCCTTTCGCTCCGCCTGAATCTTCCGTCTGTAGTCCTCCATGGAAAGCCCGCCCATGGCGGCGGCCAGCGGTTCAAAGCGCGGATCAGCGGCCATAATGTCTTTATCTCCGGGCAACTCACAGACCTGGAATAGCATATCCCGCCGCCTGCGCCAGTCCATCCCCTCACAAAACCAAGATACATTGGTAAGTACCCGGAAAACATCCTCGCTCACCAGTTCCCGGATCCGGTTCTCATATTCGCTTTTCTTCATGGGCACACCGTCAACAAAATATTCACTGGTGTTGCCGTCATAGGTGGCCTCACCGCCGCCGCGCTTGACGCTCCACCGCTCGAAATAGGTCCGTCTCAGTTGGAGCGGGACACCGTCCACATCCAAGGTGGCCTCCACGGCGGTAACAGCGGCGTGGTCCGCTACCTGCCCGCCGGGATCCAGCGGCTTGATTTCAAAATCACCGCGGCCACGGCTGTCCTTACCGAACAGCAGCCAGGTAAAGGCATCATAGATTGTGGTTTTTCCGGCGGCGTTGTCTCCGTAGATGGAAGCGCAGCGCCCTTGAAAATCCAAATTCAGGTGTTGGCAGCCCTTAAAATTGTCTATGGCCAGATGCAGCAGCTTCATATCCATCTTGTAAAACCTCGTTTCTGGTGATATAATCACCGTGTCTTTGGTTGGCATTTTGCCAGCTTGCCGTCCTGGGTGCTGCTATCACCTGGGGCGGCTTCTTTTTCGCCCATTTTTAGTGCTGCTTGCGCAGAACGCAACGCGCAGTTGGTGTTTTTTGCACGGGCATCCAATGTCCTAACAAACGCCCGGATTTCATCCTGACAGGCAGGGCGGAAATAGCCGCCGCCGCTTTCGCAAGTTGAGAGGATCACTTCGCCGGCAGCCCGTTCACGTGCAATAAGCCTTTGCAATTCACGCACACTGGAGAGGCCGGCCAATTTGGCCAAGTCTTTGGACGGTATGGCATTTTCGCGCCCGACAAGGAGCAGGTCAACGATCTGGCCCACGATTCACACCCCCATTTGTGCCTTCGCTTCGGAGATATGCCAACACATTGGGATAGAAGAGTAGGGCCTTTTGCCCACATTGAACGGATGGGATCGCCCCTGATTTCACCCATTGCCGTAAGGCGTATTCGGCCACTGGCATCCCTTCTGCCTTTAGGCGTGTGGCCGTTGCTCGGATTGTGGCCATGTCAGGCATCTTAGACCGCCTCCTTTGCGAGTTGCTGAATTACCTGAAGTACGGCTTTCTTTTCTTCAGGGGAAAATTCTTTCCGCAACTTACGGCTAAAGGCACCGTCGCTCATAGAAAGAGCTTCCGCAACCTGCCAATATTTAAGCTTTGCGTTACTGATTGCAGCGCGGATTTCCTTGTTGTTCATTACGCTTCCTCCATTCTTTGTTGTTGATGTTGACATTGTTGTATGCCGATGATACAATCATAAGTGACAAAACAGAACATTTCAATATAACGTTCCTAATTAGAACAAAGTGGTGGTTTTATGGAAAAGAGTGCATATTTAGGCGCTGACGATGCGGCAATCTGCGGGAGAATAAAGCAACTACGTATAGATCGCGGCGAAAAGCAAGAGGCAGTAGCAAACGCTCTCAATGTGGCACGATCCACCTATGCAAAGCTGGAAGGAGGAAGGAACAAATTTAGCCTTGATATGATTGTTCGCCTTGCCAACTATTTCAACGTGGATTGCGATTTCATCTTGCGTGGCCATGTTTCCGCTCATAGCGAGGTATGCAAGGAAACGGGTTTGTCCGGGAAAGCGGTGGAGCATCTTAAAGTCTACGGACCTCTGCAGAGCGTTTTAAGTTCGCTCATAGAGGAGGTAGAGTTTTCGTCATTTTTAGCTTGCATATCCCGGTATATCAACGAAAGAAAGAGAGACAACCCGTCTTTTGATGATTGGGGCAATTCCACGCTGTATGCATATCGCCAGGAATTAGAGGCACATGGATTTGTTATATCTACACATTCCGAATGTGCCAGAAACTGGTATGAAAACGCACTTGAAGATCTAAAAAAAACCTTGGATAAAATAGCAGAACGGGAAGGAGTGGGGGAGTAGTGGCCAGCATTCTTGATGGGATCACGGGTGTTAAAGTAATCCAGAACGCCGACGGATCCAAGGCCTACCAGGTGACAGTCAGCCGGGGCATAGATCCGCGCACCGGCAAGCAGCGGCGCCGCTATAAGACATTTACGCCGCCGGCGGGCATGAATAAACGCGAAATCAAAAAAGAAATTGAGCGGATCAAGGTGGAGTTGGGGGACGGTGTTACCAATACCAACAGCCACGCCAGCCGCCAGAGTTTCGCCGCCTATGCAAAGGAACTGATTGACCGGCGGGAACGCTCCGGTGAGTATAAAAGCAGAACAGCCACCGGATACCGGCGGCTGCTTGACAGAATTATGGATGATTTCGGAAATCTACCGCTGAATGAGATTACCCCGGAAACCATAGAGGCGTTTTATGATCGGCTCCGGCGTGAGGGATCCAGAATCCGAAAAGAGGACATCCGGGCAAATACGGAATCCATCGAGCGGGCAATGGAACGGGAGGGAATCAGTGGCGCGGAGCTTGCCAGGCGATGCAAAATCAGCAAAAGTTCCATGAGTAAAACTATTCACGGGGCGCCCACCACGCGGGCCACGGCCAAAAAAATGGCCAATGAACTGCGTGAGGATATTGGCGAGTTGTTCAAAATTACAGCGATTCATGGCGGCCTGTCGGAAAAAACTATACTCCTCTATTCTCACTTCATCGGCGGTGTATTCCATTCTGCCGTAAAGAAGGGAATTGTTAAAGATAATCCAGTAAACCGGGCGGATCGGCCAGAGGCAGAGGACAAAGAAGTGTCTGCGATTCAGCCGGAGGAATTGGCCCACATTTTTGAGTGCCTATCCCATGAGCCATTAAAATGGCGGCTGATAGTTAATTTACTGGCGCTCACCGGCGCCCGGCGGGGTGAAATTGCGGCGCTAAAATGGGATCACGTTGATCTCCAGAATGGGATTATCAAGATTGAACACTCGTTGAGCTACACGCCGGAGCGGGGCATATTTCTGGACAGCACGAAAACCAAAACTGTCCGCTCCGTGAAGATTCCACAAGAGGTAGTGTCACTTTTGAAGCAGTACAGGGCGGAACAGCTGGAACTAATTTTTGCGGCTGGCCCGGCCTATGACCGCCAAGGATATCTATTTGCGCAGCCGGATGGAAAGCCCAGCAACCCGGAAAGCATTACTCTGTGGCTGAATCGCTTTTCAAAGAAATACGGCCTGCAAGGCGTCCACGCCCACGCATTCCGGCATTGTGCGGCTTCTCTGATGATTGCCAACGGAGTGGACATTGTAACCGTGGCGGCCATTCTTGGCCATGCAGATCCCACCACAACAGCCAAGGTATATGCCCATGCTATTGAGGAGGCAAAGGTAAAGGCTTCCGAATGTCTGGCCGATGCAATCTATACCGCCGGATCTAAAACGGGTAGCCACTAAATCGAGAAGAGTAGCAAAAAGCCGGGAGTGAAACTAAATCACTCCCGGCTCTATTTCTGACCGTTTATACCTCAATGTGCGGTATGTTTGCGGTAAGCGAAAAAATAAAGAAATTATTTTTGCTCAAAACCATAATTATCAATCAAAAAGAAATGGAAATCGAAATAAAACAGCAAAAAATGTCATCTCTGATATTCAAATTCCAGATTATAGAGGCACACGGTGTCTCCGTCCCGGACGCCCTCGGCCTCCATCCGGTCAAAGAGGCCGGACTCCCTCAGAATACGATCAAACCAGTTTCGAGACTCCACATCTCCAAAATTGACATTGGCCATCAGCCGCTGGAGCCAGGGCCCATCCACCATCCACACATCGTCCACCTTCTCGATGCTCACCTCTCCGCTGGTATCGATCTCCGGCGGAGCGGGTACATAGTCGGGTTCATACACGGTGATGGGGGGCAGTCCGGCAAGCTCTCCGGCTGCGGCGCGCATCAGCTCCTCCACCCCCTGGTGGGTGGCGGCGGAGAGCGTAAAGAAGCGCATCCCATGCTCCTCCACATGTGCCTTGAGCCTCTCCAGCAGGGCGGGGTCCTCTGCAATGTCCGCCTTGTTGCCCGCCACCAGCATGGGGCGGGAGGCCAGCTCGGGACTGTACTGCCGGAGCTCCTCATTGATGGTCTCAAAGTCCTCCACCTGCATCACCATCGCCAGCACCTTGGGGGTATGCC
>OGXR01002440.1_pt1 | contig 11815 bp, 11 predicted proteins | sample 1576331 | NCBI WGS metagenome assembly OGXR01 (sample SAMEA3541473, study PRJEB24748) | human gut metagenome | biome: human gut; feature: human-associated habitat; material: faeces | place: China | collected 2012 | reverse complement strand
TTTCGTGCTGCATGGATTGAACATATCGCTTCTTTCTTGCCGAATGGCATTATAACCTATGCATATCTAAAAGTCAAGATATTATAATTTTAATAGCATATTTATATGAACCATTTATGATAATGTCCTAATATACCACAAAGGAAAATGTCCCAATGTAGTATAATGCTTCCATCAACAGATGGAGGTAACGATTATCAGAAAGGTAGAATTATCAATGGATGAACAAAAGAAATATGAGGTGATCAAATCATTGGCAGATCATCCAGCCCCTAACAAGCAGAGAGCTGCCCTTACTCTCGGTTGTACTGTACGTCACATTAACCGTATGCTTAAAGGCTACAAAGAACATGGCAAAGCCTATTTTATCCATGGCAACAGAGGACGTAAACCAGCCAATACCATCCCCAATGAAACTCGTAATCTTGTTGTCGATTTATACCGCAACAAATACTATGATGCCAATTTTGAACATTTCACTGAGTTATTAGGAAAACATGAAGATATCCACATCTCCCCTTCAGCGGTTATGTCTATTCTCGAAGCTGAATACATTCTCTCTCCCAAGGCTACAAAAGCTAAGAAAAAGAGAATCAAAGAACGCATTAAAAAAGCATATATGAGTGGTATTGTTGAGATGGAAGATTTTTCAGAAGATTATAGACTAATTGAAGAAAAATTAGAAATTTTAGAACAAAGAAAATCAGAACTTTTAAACTTAGATAATATAACTTTTACACCACAGCAGTTAATGGCAGATAGAGATATTGAACGAGAAACTATGATAAGATTAGATACTCTAAATGATGTTGTAAGAACAATTTGGGAAAGCAAAACAAAAGATGAAAAACAAGAATTTATATCAAAATTTATTGAGTCTGTTATTCTAATAAAGGATTCAAATAATGAACTTCATATAGAAAAAATTAATTTTAGAAAGAGTTATATAAATAACTTAATGAAGTTTTTAGATAAAGGAATATTAGATGTATTAGTACCAGTTGAAATAAACGGTAATGAAGAATTTATTATTGGTAGTCCTAATATTTCTAATGAACAAGTACAAGAATATTTAGATAGATTAAATGAATTTTATGAAACTAAAATGTATGAACTTTATGAAAAAGTTGATGAAGATACAGGTAATATTATTGGTGAATTCACACCTAAAAAAAATGAAAAAATTATAAGAATTGTACCAATATCACCTACTGAAATAAAAACAAAATCAATCATAAATAAAGAAGATATTGAAACAAAATATGGTATTATTACTTACAATCCTAGCAAACCAAATAAGAAAGGAAATGATTAAATTATGGAATTAAAATATACAAGAATTGGTGATTATAAATTACCAAATTTAACTTTAAACAATAACGAAAAAGGGACAATTAATAAGTATGGAATGTTAAGACTTGATTATTTAAAAGCACATAAAAAAGCACTTTACACTACACTTTTAATGAAAGATGAACTTACTAATCATCTTGTTTCAGTAAGTAAAAATGCAGAAAATTTATTAAATAACTTGATAGAAAGTTATAAAAAATCAGATGAAAAATTATCTGAAAAAAGTAAAGAAATAAACCAACTTGAATGGTTAAAGTTAATAAATAATTATAAAAATACAGCAGAAGAAATCATCTTAAAAGAATTAATTTATACGGAAAATGTGTGAGTACGTACTCACATATTTTGTCTGGCCAGCACTGAATTTGTACTCCCATACAAATTCTATATTGGAATTCCCATACACTTAAAATTTTAGAAAGGAGATTTCAAATTATGAGAATAAGAAATGATAAAGTTAATGTATTTTTAAATGATGATGAGAAGTTTATTTTAAAAAGGGATTCTTCAAAATTAAACTTATCTCAGTCTGAATATATTAGAAATTTAATTATAGGATATGAGATTAAATTTCCAGAAGTCAAAGAAGAACAAAAGCCTAAAAAAGAAGAATATATTATAGAAAATATTGTTAAAGCACTAGAAGAAAATATTAATTGCTTAATCAAAGTAAAAAATAAATTTCATCATCTTGGATATGTTGAAGATGAACAAGCAATTGGAACTAAAATCGAATTTTTAAAGACACAAAATAATACACTAAAAAAATATATACCTCATATTGAAAATTATAAAGACAATGCCAACTAAGCATTGTCTTTACTTTTAAAATGGATCTTTTATTTCAAACTCTATTACTTCTTGTTTTAATAATTCTAATTGTTCTTTTGATAAATATTTTTTATTTATAATTGCTTGTAATATAAATTCATCAAAATAATTATCATTCATTATATAATAACCATCAACTTTTTCTTCTGTACCATAACTATCTTCTAATTTCCATCTTTGAGGTTTATTATTTTCTAATAGATTTACTCCACAAATTGACATACAATGATGAGGATATATATCGTGAGTATTTAAAGCATCTTCCTTTGTTAGAAAATCAAATCCAAATGTATTTTTATAATTAAATAATCTAGTATCTAATACCCCAGATTTTTTATCTCTAAACTTTCTTAAATTAATCCTTATATAAACTGGCATATTATCTTTAAGTTGTTTAATTACTAATTCCTTTATTTCGTTTATAGGTAAATTTAAAAATTCAACATAACTGCCTTGATAAACATTGCCAAGATATTTTTCCCTGTATAATTTACAGTATTCTTTATTATACATAGGTATATTACCTAAAGAAACAAAGTCATTTAAGTTAATACTTAAAAACTTATCCCTAAATTCTATCGGTGTCATATTTTCATATTTCACATAGTTTGATTCTTTATCTTTATATTCATAATCAAACTTCATTTTAGGTTCTCCTAAAATCTTTGATAAAAAGATATAATTTTCTTCTAAAAATGTTTCTTTCATTTTTCTTAAATCATCAATATTTGTATTTTCTCTTTTTGCATTTAATAATTTAATACAATCTTTTTTTACTTTGTCATTAAATAAACCGGTGATATTTTGCATTCTTAAACTTTCAAATACATCTGGCATATACTCATAAGGCATTAAACCATATTTGTTTACAATAGAAACAAACCATTGCCAATGACCACCCTCATTTACACAATATTGTAATATATCTTCTTTATTTACATATTCCCAGTCAGTATTTTGTATATTTATGATATTTTGATAAACATTATTAGATTTTTCTAATTTATCAAAAAATGCAATATAATTGTTTGATAATGCAAATTTTTTTAAATCAATATTCAAGTTTTTTGCCATATCATATTGAATAGTATTTAAACCACAATATATCCAACATCTATAATTATCTTTTTGGTCGTATCTTTTTCCGTCAGGTAATTCGATATTAAAAACGGGTTGATTTTCTTCGATTATTCTTTTATCGATGCAACTTTTTTCTAGTCCATTTTCAGTTATTGCATTTTCTATAATTCTGTTGAATGAATTGCTATTATATGTATTACTAAAATTGTTTATCATATCAAGTGTTATTTGTTCTTTCACAATTTTTCCTCCTTGTATAATTAAACATTAAGATTAATTTCATTAATATTATACATTAAAATACAATTTTTTTCCATAATCCCTTGAAAATATATAGGAAAATGATATAATTAATTTATCAGAAAGATTTAATCAAATCTTATAGTCTTAATTTCGCATACGTGTATAGTTAAGGCTCCATTTGAAATCAACTTATGGACTGCAAGGTTCATAAGTTTTTTATTGTATATAATCCAATATTGAAAATTATATTATTTTATTGAATTAAATGATTTTTGTTCAAAATTTAGAAGTATTTTAAATTTATATTATAAATATTAAATATTTTACGTTGTTGTGAATAAAATTTGTATAGTATAATAATATTTTTTCCCTTCGAAAGAAGGGTTTTTTTGTGCTTGTTCTAAATAATATTGAATTACCTATTGAAAAAATAAAATATTAAAAACCATATTTTATTTTATTAAATTATGTGATATACTTTTAACGGTGATGAAAATGAATAAAAAAATCATAAAAATTATTTTAGCAATTATAATCATTGCAATAATAGGATCACTATTATATTTTAATAATATGTTTAAATTACAAAACGACGAAAATAATAGTGGAATTCAAGAAAATATTCAAACAGAAAATAATATTAATAATAGTATAGAAAATAATGTAACAAATATAGTGAATGACCCAGTGATCTCAGACAATAATACTACTGATGGAATTGAGAAAAATAATTTTGTTAGCTATAATGGAATGCTTAAAATTGAAAATAATACATTAGTAAATAGCAAGGGCGAAAAGATACAATTAAAAGGTATAAGCACTCATGGAATACAATGGTATGGAAAATATGCAAACGAAAAGGTAATTAAGAATTTAAGAGATGAGTGGGGAGCTAATTTATTTAGAATAGCAATGTATACTAGTGAAGGTGGATATTTGCAAGATAGAACAATAAAAAATAAAGTTTATGAAATAGCTGACATTGCAATAAAACTTGATATGTATGTTATAATTGACTGGCATATATTAGATGATAATGACCCTTTACAACATATAAATGAGGCACAGGAATTTTTTGAAGAGACAAGCTTAAAATATGGTAATACGCCAAATATTATATATGAAATATGCAATGAACCAAATGGTGATATAACATGGAAAAATAATATAAAGCCATATGCAGAAAAAGTTATTTCAACTATTAGAGAGAATAGTAAAGAAAATATTATCATTGTGGGAACTGGAACATGGTGCCAAGATGTTGATAAAGCAGCAGAGGATCCTATAAATGATAAAAATGTAATGTACTCACTTCACTTCTATGCTGGTACACATACAGAATGGTTGAGAGAAAGAGCAAGTAAGGCTTTAAAGACAATACCTATATTTGTAAGTGAATGGGGAGTAAGTGACGCAACTGGAAATGGAGGAATATACTTAGATGAAGCTAATAAATGGATGAAGTTTATGAAACAAAACAATATAAGTTGGGCAAACTGGTCGCTTAGTGATAAAAACGAAGCGTCTGCTTTATTACTTCCAAATACTCCGGAAAATGATATTAGTGATAAGTATTTATCCGAAAGTGGTAAATTTGTAAAAGAAGCAATTAAAGATTAATATTATATTTATAAATAAGAAAGGGATAGGAAAATGTTAAAAGAAAAGTTATTAGAAGATTTAAAAGAGTGTATGAAAACAAAAAATACTGTTAGAAAAAATGCCATTCAAATGGTAAGAGCTGCAATATTACAAGTGGAAAAAGATAATCAAGTGTCATTAGAAGATAATCAAATTATAGAAATAATTGCAAAAGAATCTAAAAAAAGAAAAGATTCTTTAGAGGATTATGAAAAAAGTGGAAGAGAAGATTTAATAGCACAAGTAAAAGAAGAAATTGAAATATTATCTGAATATTTACCAAAACAATTGTCAGAAGAAGAGCTAGAACAAATTATAAAAGAAATAATTCAACAAGAAAATGCTACATCTATGAAAGACATGGGAAAAGTAATGAAATCTGCAAAAGAAAAAATCGGAGCAAGATCAGATGGAAAAACAATTAATGAGATAGTAAAAAGATTATTATCATAAAAAAATAAATAATATAAAAAGGGAGTAGCTTATAAACTACTAATCAACAACACGGCAATTTTAATTGCATGGTTAGTAACCTTTTAGGTAAGCAAGACTTTTGAATAAGTGCATATTTATGTGGGTTTATTCATAAAGTCTTTTTGTTTTATTTAAAGAAAATAGAACATAGTGAATAACTTATGATAAAATGCCAAAAATATAAAAAAGGAGAGAAAAAATGGAGAAGAATTGGTTTAATAAAACTGTAAATGAAGTTGAAGAAAATTTAGACACAAATGTGAAAACTGGTTTGACAAGTGAAAAAGTACAAAAAAATGCAGAAAAATATGGTCTTAATGAATTAAAAGCAGCTAAGAAGAAAAGTTTATTTATTAAATTTTTAGAACAATTTAAAGATTTTATGATAATTGTATTAATTATAGCTGCAATCGTTTCAGGAATAGTTGGTTATATAGAGGGAGATGGAATTACAGATACAATCATCATTTTGATTGTAGTAATAGTAAATGCAATTATAGGTGTAACACAGGAGAATAAAGCAGAGAAGTCACTAGAGGCATTACAAAAATTGAGCTCTCATGTAGCAAAGGTTTTACGTAATGGAAAAATTGACATAGTTCAGTCAAAAGATCTAGTTCCAGGTGATGTGGTAATATTAGAAACAGGTGATTATGTACCAGCAGATATTAGAATTGTGGAAGCTATCAATTTAAAATCTCAAGAAGCTTCTTTAACAGGAGAATCTGTTCCAGTAGATAAATTTGAAAATTTAATAGAAGAAGAAAAGGTAGGAATTGCAGATAGAAAAAATATGTTATTTTCATCTTCATTAATAACTTATGGAAGAGGAAAAGGAATAGTTGTAGAAACTGGAATGAATACAGAAGTTGGAAAAATTGCTGGAATATTAACCAATACAGAAAAAGCAGAAACACCACTTCAAATAAAATTAAACAAATTAGGTAAAACGCTAGGAATAGCGGCACTAGCGATTTGTGTTGTTATTTTTATTATAGGTATTTTATATGGGAAGAATGTAATTGATATGTTTATGACAGCAGTAAGTTTAGCTGTTGCAGCAATTCCTGAGGGATTAGCAGCGGTATCTACTATTGTTTTAGCAATAGGTGTTCAAAGAATGGTTAAGAAACATGCCATTGTAAAAAAACTACCAGCAGTTGAGACATTAGGAAGTGCTACGGTTATATGTTCTGATAAAACCGGAACCTTAACACAAAACAAAATGACAGTGCAAAAATTATTCTATAATAATAAAATTGTTTCTTTAAAAGAAGCGGATAGAAATAATAATGAATTAGAAAAATTGGTATATACAAGTATGCTTTGTAATGATACAAAAGTAGGGGCAGATAACAAACTAACAGGAGATCCAACAGAAACGGCACTTGTTGATATGGGATTTGAGCTAGATTTTAACCCAAATGTATTTTCTGAATATGAGAGAGTAAAAGAAGTTCCATTTGATTCTGATAGAAAGCTTATGACTACTGTAAATAAAATAGGTGATAAATACATTGTATATACTAAAGGTGGTATAGATGAATTATTACAAAGATGTACAAATTATATAATAAATGGAGAGATAAAGAATAATCTTGAAGAATACAAAAAAGAAATAGATAAATCTAATCATGAAATGGCAAAAGATGCGCTAAGAGTATTAGCTATGGCATATAAAGAAATTGATCATAATCCAACACAGCAAGAAATGGAAACAATTGAAAATAATTTAACTTTTATTGGTATGGTTGGAATGATTGACCCACCTAGAGAAGAGGTGAAACATGCAGTAGAAAAATGTAAAACAGCTGGAATCAAAACAGTTATGATAACAGGAGATCATAAGATTACAGCTGTAGCAATAGCAAAAGAATTAGGAATATTAGAAAAAGATTCAGAAGCAATAACAGGTGCAGAACTTGAAGAAATGTCACAAGAAGAATTGATTAAAAATGTTAGAAATTATTCTGTGTATGCAAGAGTCTCTCCAGAACATAAGGTTAGGATTGTAAAAGCTTGGCAAGCAAACGGAGAAATTGTTGCTATGACTGGTGATGGTGTAAATGATGCCCCAGCACTTAAAACTGCAGATATAGGGTGTGCTATGGGAATTGTTGGAACAGATGTGTCGAAAGAAGCTGCAGATGTTATTTTAACAGATGATAATTTTGCAACCATAGTTACTTCTGTTGAAGAAGGAAGACGTATTTATGATAATATAATAAAAGCTATACAATTTTTACTTTCAAGTAATGTTGGAGAAATTGTTGCACTATTTTTTGCAATTTTAATAACTCCATGGATAGGTGCAAAGTTTGGAATAGATATAAACTTAATTGAAATTTTACTTCCAATTCATATTTTATGGATTAACCTTGTTACTGATTCTCTTCCAGCATTGGCTTTAGCAGTAGATCCAGCTGAAGAAGATATTATGAAGAGAAAACCAATAAAAAATAAAAAAGGAATATTTACTAAAGGAATGACATGGAGAGTTATATATCAAGGTTTTATGATAGGATTAATAACACTTGCAGCATTTATTATAGGTGTAGCTACACCAGAGTCTGAATTGCCAACTGTATATCATAATGGAGAAATATTATCTAACCAAGAAGTAAAAGTTGAAATAGGGCAAACAATGGCATTCACTGTACTTGCTTTATCAGAGCTTGTTCATGTATTTAATATTAGAAATAATAAAAAGTCTATATTTAAAACAAACCCGTTTAATAACAAAATGCTTTTATTAGCTATTTTAATATCTGTATCGCTAATGTTTATAATATTATTTGTACCGGCTTTAAGAAATATATTTAGTATACCGGTTCTACCTATTACTAATATTTTAGAAACAATAGGTTTAGTGTTATTACCAATAGTTATAGTAGAAATATTTAAATTGTTAAAGATTAATAATTCAAAAGATGAGTAAAAAATAGAATAAAATTTAAAATATGATATTCCTAAAATTGTCTAGATAAATATAAAAAAAGGGTGTATAATAATAAAGAAAAAAGTCAATTTTAGGAGAGTGTGGAATTGATATATCAAATAGAAGCTGTTAAAACAAAAAGAAAAAGACTAGTAGTAATATATATAATTGTATTACTACTAGTTTTATTGGCTTCAATTGGTTTAGGAATATTTGCTGCTAAGAAAGTGAATGAAAATAAACAAAATGAGAATTATAATATTATAAGTTCAGAAAATAATACAAAAAATATTATTTCTAATTTAGAGAGCTCATCAAATGTTAATATAAACCAAAATACTTCTAATACAGAAATAAAAGAAGATATTAAAAACAATCAAAGCAAAGAAAAATTTGTGGAAAATGTAGATGATATATACAATGGAGAAGAAGGAAAAAGAGTATTTTTAACTTTTGATGATGGACCTTCAATATCTGTTACACCACATATTTTAGATACTTTAAAAAAATATAATATCAAGGCAACTTTTTTTGTATTAGGAAATAGAGTTAGTGATAATGCAGAATTGATCAAAAGAGAATACAATGAAGGACATTATATTGCAAATCATGGATATTCACATAGATATGATAAAATATATGCAAGTTCTAAGAATGTGCTAAAAGAATATAATAAAACAGAACAAGAGATAAAAAAAGCATTAGGTGATGAAAATTATTCTAGTAATTTATTTAGATTCCCAGGGGGATCAATCGGCGGAGAATATGATAAAATAAAGGAAAAAGCAAAAATAGATTTAAAAAGAAATCAAATAGCTTACTTAGACTGGAATGCATTAACAAATGATGCTGCAGGAGCATATACAAAAGAAAAGATTATTAAAAACTTAAAGAAAACAGTAGGAAATAAAAACAATGTAGTAGTACTGATGCATGATGCACCAGATAAAATATTAACTTATGAAACTTTAGAAGATATTATAAAATATTTGCAAGAAAAAGGTTACAGTTTTAAAAATATGTATGATTTAATGTGAATGGAGGAATAATATGTACGATGTAATTGTTATTGGAGCAGGTCCTGCAGGAATATCTGCAAGTCTGTATCTGAAAAGAGCTAATATCAACGTACTTATTATTTCTAAAGGATATGGGGCGTTAGAAAAAGCACATAAAATAGAAAATTATTATGGATTAGAAAAAAACATAAGTGGAAAAGATTTATTTAATATAGGGATAAATCAAGCTAAAAATATTGGAATAGAAATAATTGAAGACGAAGTTACAGGAATATCACTAGAAAATAATTATATATTTACTGTAACAACAATAAACAGACAGTATACAGCGAAAAAAGTAATTCTTGCTACTGGAACAAATAGAAAGGTTCCACATATTAAAGGCATAAAAGAATATGAAGGAAAGGGTATTAGTTATTGTGCAATATGTGATGCATTTTTTTATAGAGGAAAAGATGTTGGTGTATTAGGAAGCGGGAATTATGCACTGCATGAAGCAAGTCAATTAAAACCATTAGTTAATTCCGTTACCATTTTTACAAATGGCGAAGAAATAGTGGAAAATAGAGATGGAGAAGAATTTGAAATTGAAAATAAACCAATTAAAGAATTTAGAGGAAACAAGGTAATAGAAGAAATTCAATTTGAAGATAGTGATATAAGAAAAATAAATGGAATGTTTATAGCAATAGGAACAGCCTCAAGTAATGATCTTGCAAGAAAGATAGGAGCTGTAATACAAAACAATAATATTAAGGTAAATGAAAACATGCAAACAACAGTAAATAATTTATATGCGTGTGGAGATTGTACAGGAGGACTTTTACAAGTTAGCAAATCTGTATATGAAGGTGCAAAAGCAGCTGTTCATATAATATCAAATAAAAATAATTGAATAATAAAATATGGAGGGATAAAGTATGTCAGTTATAACATTAACAACAGAAAATTTTGAACAAGAGGCACTGAATTCAAGAGTTCCAGTTTTAATTGATTTTTGGGCATCTTGGTGTGGACCATGTAAAATGATGGGACCAATAGTAGATCAAATTGCAGAAGAAATCGGAACAAATGCAAAGATTTGTAAAATTAATATAGACGAACAAAGAGATTTTGCAACAAAATATGATGTTATGAGTATACCAACTTTTATACTAATAAAGGATGGAAAAGAAGTAAAAAGATTAGTTGGAGCAATGCCAAAAGAGGAATTATCTAGATTATTTGAATAAAATATAAAATACAATAAAAAGGGAACACTGCATAAAAAATTTGCAGTGTTCCCTTTTTCAAAAATGTCTTTTTCCGATCTGCACTAAGTACACACTATGCACTGTTGTGACCTCATAAAGATTGTCACCTATTTTATGCACATCCATTACGGTACTGGTTTTTATCTCTCGTGTTTTCCACATTCCACCTACAAATTCAAGGATGGAGCACATATATCTATGGCCGATTGTGGGTACGAGATTTGATATTGCTATGTGAGTAATGTCTTTTTTTACATCCTCAAACCAACTAGAGTTAAAATGGCCATTTATACCTTTTAAGGTATAATCTGTTTGCCAAATTCTATCATCTTCATTGAGTACCTCATATTCCTGTCCTGCTATCAATAATGCTGGACTAGAACAGGGGTAATGAGTTGATACAGCTCCTGTGTAACGTACAATCTTTTTTGACATAAATTTTTCTACCTCCAAAATTTTTTGATGAAAAAGTCTACCTCTAATGAAAACGCGAGGTTAAGGTTGTTTAGATAAAAAATACCTAGCATTTATTATACTATATTTAATTTATAATTGCAACTATAGTGAAAATATTAAGTGAATAATAAAGAGAGTAAACTAAATATATTAATGAGTTAGTTGCATTAAAATGAATAAAAATTTTTATAATACTTGACATGAAAATAATAAGTGTGCTATAATAATCAATGTTGAAATAAATATGCGGATGTGGCGGAACTGGCAGACGCGCTGGTCTTAGGAACCAGTACCAACGGTGTGGAGGTTCGAGTCCTCTCATCCGCACCAATTACGTATCTGTTCGAGCTTTTATAGAACAGATAGATACAAATATCATTCTGAAAAGGATGGTATTTTTTTTTTAATATATGATATAATCTTGGTAAATTAAAAAAGAAAGGAAACGATTATGAAAAATATAATACTAGATACAGATTTATATAATGAAATAGATGACCAAATTGCTTTAGCATATGTATTAAAAT
>OGXR01002434.1_pt1 | contig 11835 bp, 10 predicted proteins | sample 1576331 | NCBI WGS metagenome assembly OGXR01 (sample SAMEA3541473, study PRJEB24748) | human gut metagenome | biome: human gut; feature: human-associated habitat; material: faeces | place: China | collected 2012 | reverse complement strand
ACGCCGATATCCTGCTGGAAAAGCGCGAGGAGCTTCTTCCCGCCAAGCCGGTAATCTGGATCGAAACCACCTGGGAAGGCGGCCATCATCCGATCAAAACCGCGCCTTATACCCAGAGTATGATCGACCATCACCGCGGATCGATTATTTCCACCATGCTGCTTGCAACCAGCGACCGCAGGGGACGTTTTTCGCTGCGCAGCCGCGACAGCTTTCTTTTCGGGATGGCGCCCCTTCCCTACTTCACCGGCATCATCCCCTACGCCATCGAGGGCGAGCTCACTCTCCGCTTTATGCCGGAGGTAAACACCGCGCAGAAGATGAGCTTCGGCGAACGAAACAAGACCGGTTTCAAACTCGGACTGCTCAACGACATCGATATCTTTTTCGGAATGAGCGGAGTCGTCGCGCGGATGAGCGAAATGTTCCCCGACATGGTCGGCGGAAAGGGGAAAAAATCTTCCACCCTGCAGATGCTGAAAAAAGCGAAGCCGCACATGCTTTACCGCCTGATGAGGGCGCGCGCGAAGGTCAATGCGGAGGGCGGAGAGATCTATCCCAAGGACCTCTGGCATCCCAAGGCTCTGATGTGCGGCGGGACCGATTCCGCCTGCTTTAAGAAAAAAATCGAATATTACTGGGGTGTGCGCCCGCTCGAAATTTTCGGCGGGACTGAGCCGACCTGCATTGCAACCGAAACTTGGTCGAAGGACGGCATGGTATTCTTCCCGGATGTCTGCTTCTACGAATTTATCCCCGAGCGTGAAATGCTCAAGAACCTCGAGAACCCCGACTTCAAGCCCCGCACCTTCCTGATGGACGAGCTGGTCGCGGGCGAAAAATATGAGCTGGTGATCTCCAACTTCAAAGGCGGCGCCTTTATGCGCTACCGGGTGGGGGACGTGTTTCGCTGCAAACGCATCATCAACGAAGCGGACGGCATCCGGTTCCCGCAGTTTGAGTACGTCGACCGGGTCCCCAATGTCATCGATATCGCGGGTTTTACCCGGATTACCGAGAACACCATCCGCAAGGCCATTACAGTTTCAGGGGTGCAGATTCACGACTGGTTTGCCGCAAAGCGCTATGACAGCGATTCCCGCCCGTATATGCAGCTCTACGTCGAGATGAGCGAAGCGGCTATCCTCACCGGGGTCGTCGCCGCTGACGTCATCCGCGACCATCTCAGCGCCTATTTCAAGTATATCGACGTCGATTACAGCGACCTGAAAAAGATGCTGGGAATCGATCCGCTCGTCGTTACCGTCATCGAAACCGGCACCATCGAACGCTACGAGGAAAGCCACCGGCGCAGGATCCGGAGAATGAATCCCCCTCACTACGACGTCGTTGAAATTGAAAAACTTGCCCGGCTGCGGTAGCTGCTGCAACATCTGACGAAAGGAGGCAGCCGTGACTTGCTCTACAATCTGATTTTCTGGGGCGCGCCGGCGGCGGCCCTTTCCGTCTATCTCCTGCTGATTCTTTTCTTCGCAATCAGCAAAAAGGACCGCTACACCGCGGCGTTCCAGCCCTTTCTCTACGATATGGCGCTTTGGACCGCCTCCTCCCTGCTGATGAAGCTTGGGATTCCCCCAGGCGTGCTCTTCTGGAACCGCATGATGATGGTGGGAATCTGCTGCGCCCCTTTCTTCTTCTATCTTTTCTTTTCCATTTTTACAGGGCTGGTCAGGATCAGGCGGCTTGCCCTTTGGGCGCTCGGCACTCTTGCAGCGATTGTTTTCAGCTTCATGGGTCAGGTTGTGACCAGCGCCAGTACTGTTACCAGCTGGTCCACCTGGCAGGGAAAACCGATTGCGCAGATCCACTTTGTTTATACTCTCGGTCCCGCCGCTGTCCCTACTTATGTTTTGATGTTCCTGATGGTGTTCAGCATCATTCTTGGAATCCGGCGCAGTGTCCACAGCCATAAAGTAAGCCGGAAAATGATCCGTCCGATTCTGATCGGCGTGGTGCTGCTGTTCTGCGGCCTGCTTTCCAACCTTCATCCGGCGCTGGGTCAATACCCCATCGACATCCTGATGTGCTTCATCACCGGACTGCTTTTCCTCTATGCCATCTACCGCAATCGCATGTTCGAAATGAAGTTCATGCTGACACGCGGCTTCGTCTTCTCCTGCATGACCGCGGTTCTCCTGGTGTTCTATGCCTCCACCGTGCTGGGGCTCCTGAAATTTCTTCCGATCAGTGAGAAAACGCAGCAGCTGGTCACTGTGCTGATTGCGTTCGGCGTGGCATTGCTGGCACAGCCGCTGCTGGCCCTCGCCCAGAAGCTGGCCGACCTCATCTGCTATAAATCGGAATACAATCAGCGCAACGCCCTGAAAAACTTTGCCATCAATATTTCAAACAACCTCTCGCTGACCGAAATTTCCAACGAATTTGTAGATGCTGTCAGCCAGGCAATGAATCCCCGGCATACCACCCTGATGCTTCTCGACCGTGAAAGCAATAGCTATATCACCTTCCAGTCGATGCAGAAGCTCAATCCCATGAAGTACGTCCTGCGCGCCGACAATCCCCTTGTGCGCTGGCTCGACCAGCAGAATCGCTGCCTGACCCGGGAGGAAATCTCCTCCCGAATCGAATTCCGGGCCATGTGGGACAGCGAGCTTTCCGAGTTCAATGCGATGAACGCAGAAGTACTGGTTCCGATGAAGTGCCGCGACAGCCTGATCGGAATCATCATGCTGACTGCCCGGCGCAACGAGGCGGCTTATACCCTTGACGATCTCGAGCTGCTCCGCTTCTTTGGCGCCTCCACCGCGGTTGCGATGAGCAACGCCCTGCTTTATGCAAAGGCGCAGAAAAACGCCTGTACTGACGATATGACCGGCATTCACAACCGCCGTTATTTCTATCAGTATCTCCGCGAGCAGTTTGAGGTCTGCGCACAGGGCTCCCGTCCTCTTTCGCTGATGATTCTCGATCTCGACCGCTTCAAGCTCTATAATGAGCTCTACGGCTTTTCGGAAGGGGACCGCGCGATCTGCAAAACCGCAGAGCTGATTCGCCGCTGCGTTGACCGCCGCGGCATCGCCGCCCGTTACAGCGGGGAACAGTTTGCCGTTGTACTCCCCGGCTATGATACTCCCAGCGCACTTGAGATAGCGGAGACAATCCGCCGGAGGATCGAGCAGGAATTCTTTAACGAGGAGAGCGCCACCAAGCAATTTTTGACCATCAGCGCAGGGCTCTGCACCTACCCAATCTGCGCAGCCAATACCGATGAACTGGTTCAGCGCTGCAACCTTGCACTGAGCAGTGCAAAGCGAAAGGGAAAGAACGTCTCGGTGGCCTATACCACACTGCAGCAGGATTCTCCGGACAATCCCTCCCGTTACGATGACGACACCGAATCGCTGCAAACCACCGTCTACGCTTTGACTGCCGCGATCGACGCCAAGGATCATTACACTTTTACCCATTCGCTCAATGTGGCTAAATATGCTTCGGCGCTGGCCAAAGAGCTGGGGCTTGACGCCATCCATCAGAAGATGGTGTATGAAGCGGGCCTGCTGCACGACGTTGGGAAGATCGGCATCCCCGAGGACATTCTGACCAAGACTTCCCGCCTGACCAACGAGGAGTACAGCATCATCAAAAAGCATGTTGACATTTCCATCAATATTATCAAGCATCTGCCCTCGATGACTCAGGTAATTCCGGCCATCGTCGGCCATCATGAACGGTGGGACGGCAGGGGTTATCCGCGCGGAATCGCCGGAGAAAGAATCCCCATCGAGGCAAGATGCCTGAGCATCGCGGATACTTTTGACGCTATCACTTCGGCGCGCCCCTATAAACGCCCCTGCGACATCGAATTCGCCCTGACCGAATTGGAACGCTGTGCCGGCACGCAGCTTGACCCGGTTGCCGCCCCCCTCTTTGTCCAAATGGTTCGGAAAGGACATCTTCAGGTTACCCCGACGCTGCACCTCTGATACGGCGCTTAACAGGAGATGCCGGCCCCAGCCCAACGGGGAAAGTCCGGCGCACCGGTGCGGCTGTCGGCCCGCCCAAATCCAGCGCAGCTTGCCTTTGAAAGACTTTTGCAATAGAAAAAGCCCCGCTGCCCTTCAGGGGGCAGCCGGTATTTTGCTATCCCTCCGGTGGACCAGCTCCGGAGCCTTCAAAGAGAGAGGAAATCAGAGAATCAAAACTTCATCATAACCTTGACGACCGGCTCGGTGCGCTTATCCGCCATCTCCATCGCCTCGGTCATCTGCTCGATCGGATAAATCCTGGAAATCATCAGATCGGTCTGGATCAAACCTTTGTTCAGGGCGTCAACGACAACCTCATAATCCTTACGGGTATACATATTGGAGCCTCGGACCATCAGTTCCTTGTTCTGAATCAGGCCGAAGGGCGCTCCCACCCCGTTGGGCATGATCGCAATCTCAGAGATCACGCCGCATCTGCGGGTGCACTTGGCGGCGGCCTCCACAACGGGGGCATTGCCGAATGCGAGGAAGGTAATATCCGCGCCGACGCCGCCGGTGATCTCCATTACGCGCGCCTCGAGATCCTCTTTGGCACTGTTAATGGTATCGGTACAGCCCAGCTTCCGGGCAATTTCAAGGTTGTTGTCCACGACATCCGCCATGATGATCTTCGCAGGATTGGCTATTTTAGCGCAGAGGGAAACGCCAAGTCCAATGGTACCTGCCCCGATGATCAGGATATTCTGTCCCAGGCTGACGTCGTTCTGACGGACGGCGTGCATCCCGACGGCCAGAGGCTCAATCAAGGCGCCCTGTTCAAAGGTAACGCCGCCGTCAAGCTTCACAACGGTCTGCTCGGGAACCACGATAAACTCACCGAACGAGCCGCTCCAGCCGTTCGAGCCAAGCACCTTTTTGGCGGCGCATACATTATAGTGGCCTTCGCTGCATTCGATACAATGGCCGCATCCGTAATGCGGCTCTGCGGTAACGCGGTCGCCGACCCGATATTTGGTGACCTGACTGCCCACTTCGACAATGACGCCGGAAAATTCATGTCCGGAAACAACGGGCGGAATGCGGAACGGATGCTTGCCATGGTAGGCGTGCACTTCTGAACCGCAGATACCGGTGACCTTAACCTGAATTTTTACATCAGTGAGATTTTGAATCTGAGGCTCCTCTACCTCCTTGAAGTAGGCAACCTCGGGTTTTTCGATAAAACCTGCTCTCATACTCTTTCCCTGCTTTCCTTACCATTTCTCTGCCAGCTCAACAATGTTTTCAACCGTAATGCCGTTCATCGCCAGCAGCCGCTCATAGGGGGCCGACTGACCGAAGCAGTCCTGAATACCGACCCGCTTGACTCTGCCCTTGCCTATTCCGGCGGAAACCTCACAGACCGCGCTGCCCAGGCCGTTGAGAATGTTGTGATCCTCTACAGTGATGATTTTGCCGATATCATTGACGCAGGCGCTCACCGCTTCGACATCGAGCGGCTTGATCGTATGCATATCGAGCACCCGGGCGGAAATTCCTCTCCCCGCGAGGACCTCAGCCGCCTCAATCGCAAGCCGGACGGTGTCGCCGTTGGCGATAATGGCGATGTCGCCGCCTTCCCGCAGGGTGATGGCCTTGCCGATCTCAAACTTCTGCTTCTCATCATAAATTACCGGAATCGCATCGCGGGTAAATCGCAGATAAACCGGCCCATAAATTTCGGCCGCTGCGCGGACCAGTGCCCTGGCCGCATAATAGTCGGCCGGCATGACTACCCGCATATTGGGGACGGTTCTCAGCACCCCCATATCCTCAATGCCCTGATGGCTCGCGCCGTCGTTGGCGGGGGTCAAGCCGCCGTGGGAACAGGCCATCTTCACGTTGAGATTAGGGTAGCAGATTTCCTGACGGATCTGTTCGCCCATCCGCAGGCTTCCGAACACCGCATAGGTGACGACAAAGGGAATCTTTCCGGTGGTGGCAAGACCGGCGGCCACACCGGCGCCGTTCTGTTCGGCAATGCCGACATTGACATGCTGCCGGGGAAGCGCCTTGGCAAACGCGCCGGTTTTGCAGGACTTGCCGATATCGATATCGACGACGTAGATATCATGATTCTCGCGTCCCAGCTCGACGATCTCCTCGCCGAAGCCGTCGCGGGTTGCAATCAACTTCTTTGCTTCCATCTTAAAATCCCCTTTCCAGTTCTTCCATCGCGATGGCATACTGTTCCGCGTTGGGAGCCATGCCATGCCAGCCGAGCTGGTTTTCCATGAAGGAAACACCCTTCCCCTTGATGGTGTGTGCATTGATGCACTTGGGACGGCCGGTAGTGGAATCATCGATCTTTTTGAGAGTTTCGACTACCTGCTCCATGTCATTGCCGTCGATCTCATAGGTCTCATAGCCGAAGGCTTCAAACTTTTTGGTCAGGTCGAGGTGCGGAATCACCTGATCGGTGGTTCCATCGAGCTGAAGGCCGTTGTTGTCCAAAATAATGACAAGATTGTCAAGATTCCAGGCGTTTCCCGCCATCACAGCTTCCCAGATCTGGCCCTCATCCAGCTCGCCGTCGCCGACGATGACAAAGACGCGGTAATCCTTGCCGTCGCGCTTGCCTGCCAGCGCCATGCCGACGCCGCAGGAAAGCCCCTGCCCGAGCGAGCCGGTCGAAATATCGATGCCGGGGCACTTTTTCATATCGGGATGCCCCTGAAGGATCGAGCCTTCCTGACGCAGGGTATGAAGCTTCTCCTCCGGAAAATATCCGAGCAGCCCGAGCGCCGCATACTGAATCGGGCAGGCATGGCCTTTGGAGAGGATGTAGCGGTCACGGTCCGGCCACTTGGGATTCTTCGGATCAATATTCATTTCGCCGTAATAAAGGGCCGCGGTGATCTCCGCAGTAGAAAACGCGCCGCCGGGATGCCCCGACTGTGCCTCATAGATCATCGTCAGCGCGGTTTTGCGAAGCTCCTTTGCATGTTTCCTGAGCTCCTGCACACTGATATTTTTCATGATTTCACCTCATATTCAGTCTAATTGATGCATCCTATGTTCTAACATGGGATGATATATGTCAAAAAAAATTGAACCCAACAGTTCCCGTCCCCGCTTCCCGGACGCACCAAAGATGGATCCGGGAATGCGGGAGCGGCGAAAAGCAAATTTAACCGAGCAGAGAGGGAATTCCCATTGCAAAAAAGGGAATGTAGGTGGTCAGCAGCAGCGCGAGAAGCGACGCGCCGACAAAAGGCAGAACGGCTTTGGAAATCTGTTTCAGGCTGATATTGGAAATTCCGCAGCCAACATAAAGGTTGACGCCGACCGGCGGAGTCACCAGACCAATCGCAAGGTTCATAACCATGATGCAGCCGAGATGGACGCCGTCAATGCCAAGAGACGTGGCGACCGGATACAGAATCGGGACAATAATATACATCGCCGAGTTTGCATCGATAAAGCATCCTGCGATCAAAAGAATGACGTTGACTATCAGCAGGAAGATGTATTTATTGCCTCCGCAGATTTCCACAAGGGCATTGCTGGCACTCGCCGCAATACCGGTGACGGTGAGAACCCAGGCAAACAGGCTTGCGGTACCGACGATAAACATCACCACTGCGGTCTGAGAAACGGAATCCCGCAGCAGAGAGAGCAGGTCCTTCCAGCGCAGAGTACGGTAGATGAAAAGTCCAACGATGAGGCCGTACACTGCCGAAACAGCGGCTGCCTCGGTGGGGGTAAAGATGCCGCCGTAGATGCCGCCGAGGATAATAACCGGCATCATCAGGCCCCAGAAAGCTTCCTTGAAATTCTTCCAGCGCTCGGGCCAGCTCGCCTTGGGCAGAAGATCAAGCGGTCTGTCCCGGCTGACAAACTGCATTGCCAGAATCAGGGAGAAGCCCATCAGCAGGCCGGGCAGAATGCCCGAGGCGAACAGCGCCCCAACCGACTTGCCGGTGATCGAACCGTAAATGACAAAGGTGATCGACGGCGGGATGATGATTCCGATCGCGCCGGCAGTGGACATCAGCGCGGCGGAAGAAGCCTTGTCGTATCCAACGCGGGTCATCGCCGGGATAATGATCATGCCAAGCGCCGCCACGGTGGCGGGTCCGGACCCTGAAATCGCTGCAAAAAAGCAGGAAACAATGACGCAGACCATTGCCATGCCGCTCTTTTTATGACCGACCAGTGTGCGGCAGAAGTTAATCAGGCGGCTGGAGATGCCGCTCTTTTCCATGACATTACCGCCGAGAATAAAAAACGGAATTGCCAGCAGAACGAACTTGCCGGTTGAAGAATAGAGATTGCTGGGGATCATCGAGAGAGGCAGCTTTTCATAAAGCAGCGCCGCAACACTCGAAATACCAAGTGAAAGCCCAATCGGGATATTGAGAAACAGCAGGAGAAAGAATACGCCGAACAAGATCAGAGATACCATCGCTTATTCCTCCTCCCTTTTCAGCAGAGTCACAACGAAAAGCTGGATGTAACGGACTGCCAGGACAGCGCCGCTGATCGGAACAAACATGCCGAACATCCACTCGGGCCACTGCATACCGGCGGTAAGCTGTTTGAGGACAAATTCCTGTTTCGCCATCAGGAATCCGAAATAAAGGATCAGGATGCCGAAAGCAGTGCCCAGCAGGTGTCCGAGCAGAATGCAGAGCTTCTGATATTTAGCCGGCATAAAATCGGTCACAACAGTCAGTCCCAGATGTGCCTCCCGCTTGGCGGCGACCGCCGCGCCGGTCAGGCTCAGGATAATCAGGCCAAGCGAAGTCAGCTCCTCGACAAAAGGCATGGAGCTGTTGAGGACATACCGGGCAAAAACATTGACACAGGTCAACAGGGTCATAGTCAGCAGGATGATGGCGCAGATATTATCCTCCAACAGCGAGAGCATCTTTTTCATACGCTTTTCCATGCCTCCTTCATTTCAGTCAGAGTTTTGTTTTACTGCACTCCAAAGGCGGTGCAGGCATCCGCGCCGTAGACCTCTTTATACTGGTCGATCAGCGGCTGAACAACCGCCTTGAACTTGGCAACATCATCTTCGGTCAGCTCATAGATCTCGCAGCCGTTTTCGTTGATGAATTTGTCCTTGAGTCCCGCTTCATCCGCAACGATCTGCTGGTTCATCTCCTTGCAGGCTTCCTCCACGCACTGGCGGATCAGGGCCTGCGTCTCGGCGCTGAGCTTTTCGAACTTTGCAGTGTTGGCGGTAAAGGTAAACGCTTCATAGGTATGGTTGGAAATAGTGATGTACTTCTGAACTTCCTGAACGTTGGCGGAATTGATGGTGCTCAGGCTGTTGTCATGGCCGTCGATGGTTCCCTGCTGCAGCGCGGTGAACACCTCGCCCCAGCTCATCGCCTGCGGGCTGGCGCCGAACGCGGTGTAAAATGCGGAGAAGAAATCGCCGCCGGGGATTCGGATCTTCAGGCCCTTCAGGTCCTCAGGCGACTTGATCGCATGCTTTCCGCAGGTCATCGCCTTAAAGCCGTTGTGGACCGCGCCGAGATAGGTCAGTCCTTTTTCCGAAAGAACGGTATTCAGAAACTCGCCGCCCTTTCCGAAGAAAGCGTCCTCGGCAGACTGATAATCCTTAAAAAGCCAAGGCAGGGTGCTGACCATCATGCGGTTGTCAAGGTTTGCGATAATGCTGGTGGAATGAATGTCGAGATCCACGGTGCCGTCGCAGAGCAGCTCAAGACCCTTGGACATATTGCCGCTGGCAAGCTGGTCGTTCGGGAAAACATTGACTGTTACAGCGCCGCCGGACTTCTCTTTCACCTTTTCGGCAAAGAGCTTGGCCATACGGGTATCGTTGGCAATATCGGTTCCGTTGCAGCTGAGCTTCAGCGTAACCTTGTCATACTGGGTGCCGCTTGATGCAGCAGGAGCCTCACCGGAAGCGGTCGGGGCGTTCTGACCGGACGATCCGCCGCAGCCGGCAAACAAAGAGACGATCATGGCAGAAGCCATGGCGAGAGCAAAAATTTTCTGTTTCAATTTGTTCCCCTCCTGAAAAATATCTTTGACGTTTCCAACCTTCCGCGTTCGCTCGCTGTGCATCGGAATTTATTTTGTAGTATTTGCGAACGTAGGATGTTGTAACGTCATTATAGACCACCATATTTTTGAAAGTCAATGCACTTCCAATAACTTTGTAGGGATGACTGATTTTTCATTTACTGTCTGTCTATTTTCACGAAAAAAGGAGATTTTTATTTCAATAGGTAAATCTTTGGCTAGCACGGTCACAATCTTTTTGGTATTCAGATCGCTTGCTGCAAATGCAAATGAATATCCGTTTTGCTTCTGTATTGTTTCAATAGCCTGCTTTACGGTTACGTTCTTTAACTGCAAGTTGATAAGCTGCGCAAATGAGCTTAGATAAGAGCATAGCAAGAGCAGGACCATGAAAAAGACTTTCTTCTTATTTTTCATAAGTCAATGGATAAATAATTGATAAATAGGATGAGAAGTTTAGGATTTTATTTATATTTGCCTAAGCTTTCATCAATTAAAGTCACTGTGGCTTTTAAGATAGAAGGGTAAGAGGTCAGGGGATGGAAAAGGAACCTGACCTTTTTATGTTTCTATCAAGAGAGGTGAATCATGTTTTTTCTAAATGGCTTTTCATATTTCTTTAATCGTAAAAAATAACTTTCTTCAGATATTATTTTAGTTGGCTTGCCACAGTCAGGACAAGTACCACCCTCACCTAGTTGTTTTTCAGTAAAGAATGTTTCACATGAAACACAATAGTTACCACTATAAGATCCTAAATATATATCATCATTTTTTAACATTCTTTCAAATATATCGCTTACTACTTTTTCGTGATTTTTGTCAGTAGTTCTAACAAAATAGTCATAATCAATATGCATTGTTTTCCAAAGTGCTTTAGTTTCTTCCGCAACATTATCAACAAATTTTTGAGGTTCAATATTAGCTTTTTTAGCGGCCTCTTCAATTTTTTGACCATGTTCATCCATACCAGTTAAAAAGAAAGTTTTTCTTCCCATTTGTCGATTATATCTAGCGTATGTATCACATGCTACAGTAGTGTAGCTATTCCCTATTTGTATTTTTCCACTAGCATAATAAATTGGTGTACTAACATAACATTTTTCACACATATTTTTAATACCTCCAAGTAAGCCTATTGTTTAGATATTATATCATATCTATATTTTTTTTGAAAGAAAAAAGGCTTTATTAATGCTTTTATTTTGCTTTTGTTTTCTTTTTATTATACACGATTATTTTAATTACAATAATTATCGCAACAAAAACAATTAAAGCAACAACCATAATAACAACTTCAAGGTAATTATTTAAATAACATCGTGGATCATTGCCACAACCAATTAAATTATCTTCTATTATTTCAAAGGTTATCTCTGCTTGACTTACATTATTGCTGGTATCTTTGGCAATTATTTTAAACTTATGAAGACCTTTTTCTAAATTGACCAATTGAGACTCTTCATAAACTAAATCATCTAACCATACTTCAAATTCAACATTGTCAAAATTATCACTTATATGATAATTTATTTTTTCTATATTAGTGTATTTTTGACTTTCATTAATATTTTCTACTTCTATAATCTTTATTCCTTTAATTTCACGATTCATTTCTTCTTTTCCACAAATAACCTTTAAATCATGAATATTGCTTGTTGTAATTAAATCTTTTACTGTTAATACCATAAACTGCTCCTTTTAATCTCTATAATTCTAGCATATCTTTTTATAAGTTGTACTATTTTTCTTAGCTTGAAATTTTTTTATAAAAAAAGAAACATAATTAACTATGTTTCCTTAATCTGTTTTTTTGCTTCTTGAT
>OGXR01002433.1_pt1 | contig 11835 bp, 17 predicted proteins | sample 1576331 | NCBI WGS metagenome assembly OGXR01 (sample SAMEA3541473, study PRJEB24748) | human gut metagenome | biome: human gut; feature: human-associated habitat; material: faeces | place: China | collected 2012 | reverse complement strand
GATGCCCATCACGCGCCGGATGCCCTTGAGATCCTTGACGCCCCAATATTGCGAGATAAACACGCTCATGCCCGAGCACAGGCCAAAGCCCAGAAGGCCGCACAGCCAGCCCCACTGGGCCGCCATGCCGACGGCGGAGAGCGTCACGTCGCCCAGCTGCGACACCATCAGTGTGTCGACCAGCTGGAACGAGCTTGTCAATACGTTTTGCAGCGCGACCGGGACCGCCAGCTTCACGGTCACGCGCCAGAAGGGCTTATCGCCCAGATAATCAGTCAGTTTCATAAGAAATAATACTCCAAGGCAAAGATGTGGGGATGCTGCCTTGCGGCAGTATCCCCACGAAGTTTTTCAGGTGGTCGCGTGAGTGACCTGTTATGCCATACCAGCGGTGATGATGGCCATCTTGTAGACCTCGTCGGCGTTGCAGCCGCGGGAGAGGTCGTTGATAGGGGCGTTCAGGCCCTGCAGGATGGGGCCATAGGCCTCAAAGCCGCCGAGGCGCTGGGCGATCTTGTAGCCGATGTTGCCGGCTTCGATGCACGGGAAGATGAACGTGTTGGCATAGCCTGCTACCTTGCTGCCGGGGAACTTCAGCTGGCCGACGACCGGGGAGACGGCCGCGTCAAACTGCATTTCGCCGTCGATGGCCAGCTCGGGTGCAAGCTTCTGCGCCTCGATGGTGGCGTCGTGGCTGAGCTGGACCGTGCCGCCCTTGCCGGAGCCCTTCGTGGAGAAGGACAGGAGCGCGACCTTCGGGTCGATGCCGAAGAACTCTGCCGTGCGGGCAGACTCGACCGCGACCTCAGCCAGCTTCTGCGCTGCCGTGAAGGTCACCTCGCCGGTCGCCTTGTCGACGGTATCCTGATAGTCGATGTTGATGGCGCAGTCGCCCATGCAGTACTTCTCGTCATTGCCGTCCTTGTCCTTGCGGAAGAGGATGAAGGAGGAGGACACCAGATGCGCGCCCTTCTTCGTCTTGACGAGCTGCAGCGCCGGACGGACAGTGTCGGCAGTGGAATAGGTCGCGCCGCCGAGCAGTGCGTCGGCCTTGCCCATCTTGACGAGCATGGTGCCGAAATAATTGCCCTTGGCGAGTGCCTTGCGGCAGTCTTCCTCGGACATCTTGCCCTTGCGCAGCTCGACCATCTTTGCGACCATCTCGTCCATGCCGGCATAGGTGGCCGGATCGATGATCTCGGCCTTGGCAATGTCGAAGCCGCCCTTTTCGGCTGCGGCCTTGACCTCGTCGACATTGCCGATGAGGATGACGTTCATCAGATCGTCCTTGATGAGACGGTCAGCCGCTTCGAGAATACGGGCGTCGGGGCCTTCGGTAAAGACGATGGTGCGGCGGGTAGCCTTCAGTGCGTCGATCAGCTTTGTAAACATGGTATCTTACCTCCATTATGCGGTTTTTCCGCTGTTATTCTGACTCCCAGTATACAACGAAACCCGGCATAAAACAACACCCCCGGCAAAAATTTTCCGTCTATCCGGCAGGCCGCACCGGGATGGTGATCTCGGTCACGAATTTTTCAGATCCATCCTTATCCTGTCACGTCGCCCTCAAACACGTTCTTTTCGGCGAGTGCGAGTCAAGCGGTTTTTGCAGAAAGGGTTTACTTTTTTTCGGTTATCGCATGTAATATGGGTCGTTTGCGCCGGACTTGCGGCGCAAGTCTAACTCAAACGAGGTGCGGTATGCAGCACAGTCATCATTTTCACGGGCAGATGTCCGATACCTTCCGCGCAGCGGTCTTCGTCACGCTCTCCGGCGGCTTTCAGGACGCCTATACCTACGCCGCGGTCAGGTCTTCGCCGCAGGTGCAGGCCTCGGCAGTCTCGTGACGGAGTTCACTGACATCCGCGCCATCTGGGTCTGCTGCGGATTGCTGCTCATCAGCTTCATCCTCATGTTCATCCGCGACGATCGGGAGGCATGAACGCGTGCGCACATCGAAGCCTCCCTCCGGGGATGCCTTGGGGCGCTCCCGCGCCCGTGCTTCATACAAAACCGGCCCGCTGCTTTTTTGCAGCGGGCCGGACTTTTTACAGGACCTTCCCCAAGAAATCCTGCAGACGGGGATTCTGGGGGTGCTCAAAAATCTGCTCAGGTGTTCCCTGCTCGACGAGCTTACCGTCGGCCATGAACAGCACGCGGCTGCCGACCTCGCGGGCGAAGCCCATCTCGTGCGTGACGACGACCATCGTCATGCCGTCGTGCGCCAGCTCCTTCATGACCTCCAGAACCTCGCCGACCATCTCCGGGTCGAGTGCGCTTGTCGGCTCGTCGAAGAGCATGACCTCCGGCTCCATCATGAGCGCGCGGACAATGGCCACGCGCTGTTTCTGTCCACCGGACAGCTGCGCGGGGTACGCGTTCCCGCGGTCGCCGAGACCGACGCGCTGCAGCAGCTTCAGCGCCTGCGCGTCCGCTTCCTCCTGCGATTTATGCAGGAGCTTTACGGGCGCAAGGGTCATGTTGCGCAGGATGGTCATATGCGGAAAGAGATTGAAATGCTGGAACACCATGCCCATCTTCTGGCGGTGGAGGTTAATATTGCAGCTCTTATCGGTGATATCGACGCCGTTAAAGAGAATCTGTCCGCCCGTCGGAACCTCCAGCAGGTTGAGGCAGCGCAGGAACGTGGACTTGCCGGAGCCGGACGGGCCGATGACGACCACGACTTCACCCTTTTTGATATCGACCGAAACGCCGTCGAGCGCCTTGATGGCGGACGTGCCGGTAAAATGCTTTTTCAGATCCTGAACCTGGATCAGAACGTCAGTGGTCACTGTTGCGCAGCCTCCTTTCCAGCTTGCTTACCAGATGCGAGAAGAATACGACCATGATGAGATACAAGGCTGCGACGATCAGCAGAGGCATGGCCTGAATGTACGTCTGTGAGCGGATGATCTCGCCGCCCTTGGTCAGATCGTTGACGGCCACATAGCAGGCGACGGACGTTTCCTTCAGCAGCACGATAAACTCGTTCGCCAGCGCGGGCAGCACGTTTTTGAGCGCCTGCGGGATGATGATATAGAGCATGGTCTGCGCAAAGTTAAGGCCGAGCGATCGGCCCGCCTCGTTCTGTCCTTCGTCGACGGCCATGATGCCGCCGCGGATGATCTCAGCGACGTAAGCGCCGGAGTTGATGCCGAATGTCAGCATGGCGACGGGCGTACCGTTGCGCGCGGTGGAGAAGACGACGAAGAACATGATGAGAATCTGGATCATTGCAGGTGTACCGCGGATGACGGTCAGATAGACTTTGCAGATCCAGTTTGCGATGTTCAGAAGCGTCCGGCCGGGGCCGGGACGCATGGTTTCATGCGTCTTGTCATGTGTCGAGCGGATAATGGCGACGATTGTGCCAATCAGGATACCCAAAAGCACGGCGGCCAGCGCGATCTGGAGCGTATTGCCCAGACCCTTTACGATATATTTCCAGCGATCCTTGGTGATGAAGCAGGTGACAAAGTCCTTTGCGACCTTTGCGATCCATTCCCGAAACCATTCTGTCATGGGCGAAGCGCTCCCTCTTTTCTATAAAGTCGTATAGTGCGAAGCAGCGGGGCGGAGCATCGCTCCGTCCCGTTGCGAAGATACAGATCAAATTTTTATTTGCCGATGTACTTGTCAACGATGGACTGCAGCGTGCCGTCGGCAGTCAGCTCGGCCAGCGCCTTGTTGACCTTTTCCAGCAGGTCGGTGTTTTCCTTGGCGATGGCGATGGCGTAGTCCTCAACGGCATATTCGGTGTCGAGGATGTGCAGACCCTCGTTGGCCGCGACCAGCGCCTTTGCAGGCTCGTTGTCGAGGATGACGCAGTCGACCTGACCGTTCTTCAGGGCTTCAACGGCGTCGGTCGTCTTGCCGAAGGACTTGACAGTGCCAAGACCGGCATCTTCAATGTCGGACGTGGCATAGATAAAGCCCGTGGTGCCCGCCTGCGTGCCGACGACGGTGCTGGCGCCGTCCGCGAACAGATCATCGACCGAGGTGATGGGGCTGTCGTCCTTGACGATGACGACCTGCACGCCCGTGGCGTAGGAATCGGAGAAGTTGACCTGCTCCTTGCGCTCGTCAGTCACGGTCATACCGGCCATGCCCATGTCATACTTGCCGGTCTGCACGCCGGGGATGATGGAGTCGAATGCGATGTCGGTGACTTCCAGCTCCATGCCGAGCTTGTCTGCGATGGCCTGTGCGACCTCCACGTCGATGCCGACGATGGCGTCGCCGTCATAGTATTCATACGGCGGGAAGGTGGCCTCAGTCGCCATGGTCAGCTTGCCGGAAGTGGAAGCGGCGTCCTCAGTCTTTGCGGTGGAAGCGCAGGCCGCAAGGCTCAGCGCCATAATGGCTGCAAGCAGCAGTGCAAGATACTTTTTCATGTTCAGTTCCTCCTGTGACGCGTGTGCGTCGTGCGTGTTATTTTGTATGCTCATAATTATACACGCAGAATGCATATTGTCAAGAGAAACTGAATAAAAAACCGCACAACTCTGTTGGTACAAGCGTCCAGAAAAGCGGCGGTTTGCACAATTCCGCGCAAACCGTGTAATTTTTCGCAAAAGCGGCAGCCTCTCGTGCGGGCCGATCCATACATATCTTTTGTATATATACAGAACGTATACTTTCTGTGCAGCGTCCGTTGTTTTTTTGCCGGGCCAATTTGTAAAGGGTCAGATCTGTGCATTCAGTGAGACGGTGCCTTCGTTTGCGTGAAAGAGCCTGCGGTTTCATCACAGCTGTACGGAATCAGCACCCGCATGAGCGTGCCTTGCCCGATTTTGCTCTGCGTCGTCAGCTTTGCAGCGCAGACCATCTGTAAGCGGCCGCGGACGAGCTGCAATCCCACGTGTTCCTTTCCGTCCTGCGGCGGCTGCTCCTGGTCAAAGCCCACGCCGTCGTCCGACACGGTGATTTCCGCGCCAAGCGGCGTTTTTCTGGTCATAAGCGTCACCGTGCCGCCATCCTCTTTGCGTCCGACGCCCCATTTCACGGCGTTTTCGACAAGCGGCTGAATCGTCAGCGCGGGTAAGTAAAAGTCTGTCTCGGCAATGTCCAGTTCAACATGAAGCTCGTCGCCGAAGCGCAGCTGCTCCAGATAGAGATATGTTTTGATTATCCCGAATTCAGGATAACCAGGCGTTTTCTACAGCTGGCAGGAGGAAAGGATTTGAAGATGCAAGAGGTACTCTCTTCTTTGAACTGGCCAGAGTGGTTAAAGAAAAACGACCGCCGTATCTTTTCTTTGAAAACGTGCCTGGGCTCCTTTCGCATGACCGAGGCCGGACGTTTGGTGTCATCCTCTCCGCGCTTTATGACCTGGGGTATCATGTCGAATGGACTGTGCTTAACAGCAAACATTTTGGAGTCCCGCAATCAAGACGGCGGCTGTTCCTTATCGGATATCTTGATCCCCGATGCGCCGGAAAAATACTTCCTGTCTTTGGAACAGATGCAAAAGCTCTTGTACAGATCGTCCATGGACGGCTGGGCAAACGAGTCTATGATTCTGCCGGAATCGCCTGCACGCAGGACACCAGCAGACAATCCGGACTCTACTTTGTAGATCTGACGAAGGGTGATCCGAAGATCACGGCGAACGCCAGATGTTTGCTTACCCGGCAGGACGGCTCCCTTACCAACTTCAAAGGGCAAAATTCCGGCGTTCTATACATTAAGGAAGCAACCAAGAAAGGCTATAAGGAAGCGCATGAAGGCGATTCCATTGATCTCGGCTTCGCGGGCAGCAATACGCGCCGCGGCCGTGTGTTTGCGGGCGTTGCCCATACGGTGGACACGGCGAACACACACGGCATTGTCCTGCGCGGCGGCAGAGTCCGAAGGCTGATGCCGCGGGAGTGTTTCCGTTTGCAGGGTTTCAGCGAGGATCAGATTGACAAGATCCTCGCTATCAACTCCGATGCGCAGGCGTATAAGCAAGCTGGCAACAGCGTGACCGTGACAGTCATAGAAGCCATTGGCCGCCGCATCCGCGCAGCAGATGCGGAACTGCATGATAAAGAGGAAGGACGTGACGTATGCCCTACGATGTAGTAAATATAATCTTCCTTCAGGACTGTGAGCAGCGATGATTGGCATCAAAGATCAATGCTTCGGCGTGGAGATCGAGCTGACCGGCATCACGCGAGCAGAAGCGGCAGAGGCGCTTGGCGCGTATTTTGGAACGGCGCCGCAGCGCAGCTATGATAATTACGATAGCTGGTATGTACCGGATCGGGAGGGCAAGCAGTGGCGCATCATGAGCGATGGCAGTATCCGCGCAGAGTGGAATGACGATGGGCACTATCGCAGAACGACCGATCCGGAATATCGCGTGGAAATGGTAACGCCGAAGCTCACTTATGATGAGATGGAAAAATTCCAGGAGTGTGTGCGCCGTATCCGGCAGGCAGTCGGGAAAGTCAACGAATCCTGCGGAATGCACGTCCATGTGGACGCTTCCAACCATAACCGCCAGAGTCTCAAGAACCTGCTCAGTATCATGTATTCCAAAGAGGATCTGCTGTTCAAGGCACTCAAGACAAACCCTGCCCGTGTCAACCGCTGGTGTCAGCGCGTGCGCGAACCCATGCTGCAGCGGGCAAGGCGGCTGTCCAACGAACCAACGACCGATCTTACCCAGTTGGAAAACATCTGGTACGAAGGCTGCATTTCTGCGCACGAGCATTACAACTGGACGCGCTATTATGCGCTGAACCTGCATTCTGTCTTTTATCGCGGCACCATTGAATGGCGCTGCTTCAATTCTACGCTGCACGCCGGTCGCGCAAAAGCCTACGTCAATCTGTGTCTTGCCATGTCTGCGCAGGCCATCGCCCAGCGCACCAGCGTCATGCGCAAGACGGTGAGCGACAATGAATTGTTCACGTTCCGTGTCTGGCTCGTGCGGATGGGGCTGAACGGCGATGAATTCAAGAACACACGCGATCATCTGCTTGCCAATCTGGAGGGCGACCGTGCTTGGCGATATGACAAGGACTGCTATGCAAGCAGCCACAAAAACCGAACATCTCAGCAGGAACAGGAGAGGTGACCGAATGAGAATTTGTATTGAAGAATCTACATACGAGGGTACGCCCATCGAAATTTTAGCCCAGCTCCGTGCCTTACATTTTGATGCAGGCACGTTCGACGGCACGGAAGGATATATCCGTTATATGCAGAACACGATCCGCCGCATGACGGAGCAGCCCTGCGAGCTGCCGGAGGGCAGCACAGAAGAACGCGCAGCCGCGCTCATTCATGTGCTGGGTGAGATCGGTGCGCTGGAGCTGCTGGAGGAATGATGATGGAGAAATCGCTGTATTTTGCCTATGGCAGCAATATCAATCTGGACCAGATGCAGTACCGCTGCCCGGATGCGACCGTCTACGGACAGGCTGTGCTGGACAATTATGATCTTCGCTTTCGCGGCAGCGGCGTTGCGACGGTCGAACCCAAGGAAGGTGCTTGTGTCTACGGCCTTTTGTGGGAGTTAACTGACAAATGTGAAGCATCGCTCGACCGCTATGAAGGCTATCCGCGTCTGTACATCAAGCAGACGCTGGAGGTGCGGACGTTTGATGGGCAGCGCGTCCCGGTCATGGCTTATATTATGAACCCCGAACTGCACCTGAAACCGTCCCTGCCGCCGAGAGACTACTATCTCGGTATCAAGGCGGGCTACGAGCAGAACGGTCTGCCGGTTGGCTGCCTCAAGTATGCATTCAAGAACTGCCTCAAGGAATGCGGCATTGAACCGTATCCGAAGAAGGTGCAGGCAAAGGCATCGCAGAAAAAACAGCAGAATCAGGAACGATAAAGCGCGTCTGCCATCACAGCAGACGCGCCGGGTCTATTTCTCGTTATTCACAATGATGTCCAGCATCTGGCGAGGCGTCACGACAAAGTGTTCGGAAGGAAAATGCTTCAGATTGCCTGTCACCAGATAGGTGTCCTCTGTTTTGCGCTGCTCCATTGTCACTTCATAAAATACCACATCTTTTGGGTCAGGCAGCTCCAGCATGAGCTTGTGTGCGTCTGCAAAAACAGCACGGGCGCTGATATTGTCCAAAAGATCACCGACGATACGCTCCGTCAGATGAAACTTTGGACGCAGAAGCACCTGCCGGTACTCTTCCAGAATTTCGTGGTTCAATACAGGCGTGATTGGTCCATCGAGTGCCAACTCCAAAATGCTTCCGGGAATAGAATCCCATTTCAGCATGGCGGATACGATGACATTCGTGTCAATGACTGCGTAATACTGCATCTCGTCTCAATGGCTTCTGGCTGCGGCGATTTCTGCGTTGATCTCGTCGAGCGACAGATCTGCGATTCCGTTTTCAGCGGCAATGCGGCTGGCTTCTTTCATGGCCTGAAGACCCTTGTTTTCGGGTTTCGGTTCCAGCTTCATGCTGAACGGAATGCCGTTTTCCTGAATCAAGCGAGCAATACAGGCGCGCAGATACGTCGGCAGGTCGATTCCAAGCTGTTCACAGATGCTGGCGGCTTTGATTCTGGATGTGTCTTCTGTGCGGAACTGAACCAATGAACTTGCCATAAACAATCCTCCTTGCATGATGTTCTATATGGATTATAACGCAAAGCAACGTCATTTGCAAGCAAATGAATACAAACGATTTTATTATATACAAATGAAACCAACTTTATTACACGGAGGGGAAAGTATGGACGAAGAAAAGAATTTGAATGTTGAAAAGCCACCTTGTCCGCTCATCGGGCAGGACGGCAATATTTTTAACCTTGTCGGCATTGCGGCGAGGACGCTGCGCGAAGCTGGTCTGCGGGATCAGGCAAAGGAACTCACCCACCGCATTTTCAGCGGCGAGTGCCACAGCTACGGCGAAGCCCTGTGCCTGATTGGGGAATATGTGACAATCACAGACATTGGCGACTACAATCACAACCGCCGCGGAAAGGAGAAGGATAACTATGAGCGATGATCCCATGCGCATTCTGGTCGTGGAACCCACCAAAGATCCGTATGTCAAGGAGATCGACGGCAGCTTGGCGAGCATGCAGGCTATTGTGGGTGGTTTCATTCAGGCCGTCGAACCGTTTGAAGATCCGAATGTCCTGCTGCTGTGCAACGAAGAAGCCAAACTCCTCGGCCTGCCGGAAAACCGCTTCCTGCGGAATCGCAATGGCATACCGTATGACATTATCCACGGCACGTTCTTCCTTGCACAATGCAGCGGTGAGGAAATTTGTTCTTTGACCGACAAGCAGATACAGACCTATACGCGCCTGTATTCCCGCGAAAAGCTGTTCGTCATGCAGCATGGAAAGGTGATCAATCAGCCGAAGAAAGGAAAATCGACGCATGAAAGATAAATACATCCTGACGGCAGAGTCCGTCACGGCAGGCCATCCGGACAAGCTCTGCGACGCGATTGCGGACAGTGTTCTGGATGCCTGTCTCAAAGAAGATCCCAATGCCCGCGTTGCCTGCGAAGTGCTGGCGACGGCGGGCAAAATTCTTGTTGCCGGAGAACTCCGCACGACGGCAAGCCCCGACGTGGAAGCCATCGTGCGGCAGACCGTTCAAAATGCTGGATATGACTGTAATTATCATGTAGAGGTGCGGCTGCATATGCAGAGTCCTGACATTGCAGGTGCGGTCGATGGGGATACACTCGGCGCAGGCGATCAGGGCATCATGTACGGCTACGCCTGCTGGGAAACGGTCGAGCTGCTGCCCGCGCCGGTCGTGCTGGCAAACCGCATCACAAGCCTGCTCACCACCTGCCGGGAGGAAAAGCTGATTTCCGGTATCGGCCCAGACGGAAAAGCGCAGGTGTCCGTGCAGTATGCGTTTGGTGTTCCGGAACGCGTGGACACCATCGTGATCTCCTGCCAGCATGATGCAGACAAAGACCCTGACGAGCTTCGTGAGGAACTCCGCAGGCTGGTCATTGCCCGTGCCTGCCATGATGTGCGCATCGACGAGCAGACGAAGATTCTCATCAATCCGTCCGGCAGGTTTGTGCTGGGCGGCTTTGAAGCCGATACCGGTCTCACCGGCCGCAAGCTGATGGTCGACACCTACGGCGGGCTTGCACCCCACGGCGGCGGTGCGCTCTCCGGAAAGGACGGCACGAAGGTTGACCGCAGCGGCGCATATATGGCGCGCTATGTGGCAAAGAACATCGTCGCGGCCGGTCTTGCCGATGTGTGTACAGTCAGCCTCGCTTATGCCATTGGACAAGCCGAACCGGTTGCCGTCGAAATCGATACGCAGGAGAGCGGATACTATGACGACGCATTCCTGACCGAAGCTGTCCGCCGTATCTTTGATTTCACTCCGGCTGGCATAATTCACGCGCTGGATCTGGACAAGCCGTTCTTCGCAGAAGTCTGCAACAACTGCCACTTTATGCACCCGCAGGCTGCTTGGGAGCAGACGGACAAGGTAGAGAAGCTGCGGATGGCGTGCGCAGAACTGGAGGATGATAACTAGGCATCCGGAGTTCTCTCAGCTTTACTTTCTTGTAAGGATCGAACAAAAATTTCTTTTCCAACTTCTACATCTGAAGTATCCGATGCTAAAAATATTTTGTTCGAAAAAGTATAGCGATATAGGAAATAACCATCATCGACAAATACTCCATCAAATTTTTTGAGAGCAGAATCTTGGATAGCCGCAAGTGATTCAAGTAGCCTTTTTGCAGAAGATTGTCCTAATGGAGAGTCGCAAATTACATATAAAAACAGGTTGTTCAGTTCAAGATACTTCTCGTTCGTATTATTAATCAAGCGCACTTTCTTGGAAAATGCGTCTTTTAACATTGTTTCGGCGCGGTCAAAAGCAGCAATATGTGCTGATATAACATTAGTATTCGGATCAATATAGAGCAGACCGTTGTATTTTGTAACCGCTTCAAGTTCTTTGCTAGAAACCTCATCTTTCCTTTTTCCTGATATTTTCAAAAAATTCCGTCTGCCAGAAAGAGCTTCTTTATTTGTAGCTCGAACTACCTCAACCCCAATGCTTTTTGATTTGTCTGTCCAATCAGGCTTTTCGCTTTTTTCAAGATGTCCAAATTCATCTGGGTAAAAATGAATTAGCGTGTTTTTGGCACGACATTCATAAAGCATTTTTCGCTCATCATGATTATTGCGCATAGTGATCCTCCGTTGTTGACATCATAATCCACCAACAGTTCTTTTGATTAATTTACCACGAATGTGCGACACAATGCAATTCCTAAAATGAAGCATTATAGCAAGTAGAAGGGAGCAGATGCCTATGAGAGATAACCCCAAGTGGGAGATCATCCACGGAGACAGCCTTACGGTGTTGGAGAGCTTTCCTCCCAGCACATTTGACGCTGTCATCACAGATCCGCCGTATGCGTCCGGTGGCCGCACGCAGGCGGAAAAATCCAAAGCCACCGCAAAGAAATATTCCAGCATGGGCGGCAACGCGCCGCCCGATTTTGACGGCGACGCCAAGGATCAGCGGTCGTGGACCCGCTGGGCGGCAGAGTGGCTGTATCTTGCCAGACGTGCAGCCAAGCCCGGCGCGCCGGTCTGTATGTTTATTGACTGGCGGCAGCTTCCCTGTGCCAGCGATGCGCTCCAGTGGGCAGGCTGGATCTGGCGCGGGATCGCTGTGTGGGACAAGGGAAACTCCCGTCCGCAGAAGGGGCGTTTTCGGCAGCAGGCAGAATATATCGTTTGGGGCTCGAACGGAGATATGCCGGTCAGCCGCCCCGTGCCGTGTTTGCCGGGTGTATTCAAATACGGCAATCCGCAGAACCGCATCCACCTGACCGAGAAGCCGTTGCAGC
>OGXR01002432.1_pt1 | contig 11843 bp, 10 predicted proteins | sample 1576331 | NCBI WGS metagenome assembly OGXR01 (sample SAMEA3541473, study PRJEB24748) | human gut metagenome | biome: human gut; feature: human-associated habitat; material: faeces | place: China | collected 2012 | reverse complement strand
ACTATATCCCCTACGTCATCGAGCCGTCGCTCGGCTGCGACCGCGTGGCGCTGGCGTTCCTGTGCGAAGCGTATGACGAGGAGGTCATCGACGAGGCCAAGAACGACGTGCGCGTGGTTCTGCACCTGCATCCGGCGCTGGCTCCGTACAAGGCTGCGATTCTGCCGCTGAGCAAGAAGCTGGCCGAGCCCGCAAGAAAGATCTATCAGGATCTGTGCGGAGACTTTATGCTGGACTACGACGACACCGGCTCCATCGGCAAGCGCTATCGCCGCGAGGACGAGATCGGCACGCCGTACTGCATCACGGTTGACTTTGCGACCGTCGGCGACGACAAGACCCCGGCGGACAACGCTGTTACCATCCGCGAACGCGACTCTATGGAGCAGGTTCGCGTTCCCATCAGCGAACTGAAGAACTGGCTGGCCGAGCATACGAAATTCTAAAAATAAAAAGGGGGCCGCACGGCCCCTTTTCCATATCCGCGCACAGGAGGAACGACACATGAAAGCCATTATCACCGTCGTCGGCCCTGACCGGGTCGGCATCATCGCCGAGGTCTGCACGCTGCTGGCAGAACTCCACATCAGCGTCGTGGAGATCAGCCAGACCATCATGCAGCGCACGTTTACCATGATCATGCTGGTCGAATGGACGGCAGGCGCGCCGGAATTTGACACGGTGCAGGCCCGCGTCACAGAAAAGGGCGAACAGATGGGCCGGTCCATCCGCATCCAGCGGCAGGATATTTTCACTGCCATGCACACCATCTGACGGAGGGGACAGATCATGCTGAACCATTCCGATATCATGTCCACGGTCGATATGATCGACCATCAGCATCTGGACATCCGCACCATTACCATGGGCATTTCACTTCTGGACTGTGCAGACCCGAACCCGGAGGCCTGCGCCCGGAAAGTTCACGACAAGATCTGCCGGCAGGCCGAGCATCTGGTTGCGACAGGCTGCCAGATCGAGCGGGAGCTTGGCATTCCCATCGTCAACAAGCGCATTTCCGTCACGCCCATCGCGCTGGTCGCAAGCGCGTGCGAGACGGAGGATTTTGTTCCGTTTGCCAAGGCGATGGACAGCGCCGCAAAGACCTGCGGCGTGGATTTCATCGGCGGCTTTTCCGCGCTCGTGCAGAAGGGCATGGCCTCCGGCGACCGGCGGCTGATCGCCGCCATCCCGCAGGCGCTGGCCGAGACGGAACTGGTCTGCTCCAGCGTCAACGTCGCCTCGACAAAGGCGGGCATCAACATGGACGCTGTGCGCCTTATGGGGCAGGCGATCAAAAAGACGGCCGAGCTGACGAAGGAGCGGGACGGCCTTGGCTGCGCGAAGCTCGTCGTGTTCTGCAACGCGGTCGAGGATAACCCGTTCATGGCGGGTGCGTTCCACGGCGTGGGCGAAGCCGACGCGGTCGTGAGCGTCGGCGTATCCGGGCCGGGCGTGGTGTACCACGCGCTGCAGAGCGTCAAGAGCCGGCCCTTTGACGAGGTGGCCGAGTGCGTCAAGAAAACGGCCTTCCGCATCACGCGCATGGGCCAGCTGGTGGCGCGGGAAGCGTCCCGGCGGCTGGGCGTGCCGTTCGGCGTGGTCGACCTGTCCCTCGCCCCGACACCCGCCGTGGGCGACAGCGTGGCGCGCATTCTGGAGGAAATGGGCCTTGAAACCTGCGGGACGCATGGAACGACGGCGGCACTGGCGCTTCTCAATGACGCGGTCAAGAAGGGCGGGCTGATGGCGTCCAGCTCTGTCGGCGGACTGTCCGGCGCGTTTATCCCGGTGTCCGAGGACGAGGGCATGATCGCCGCCGCGCGAAGCGGCGTTCTGACGCTTGATAAGCTCGAAGCCATGACGTGCGTGTGCTCGGTGGGCCTTGATATGATCGCCGTCCCCGGCGACACGAGCGCGGAGACGATCTCCGCCATCATCGCGGACGAGGCCGCCGTCGGTATGGTCAATTCCAAGACGACCGCCGTGCGCCTCATCCCGGCTCCGGGCAAGACGGTCGGCGATGAAGTCTCCTTCGGCGGCCTGCTCGGCGCAGCGCCTATCATGCCGGTGCATCCGGAGTCCTCTGCGGACTTTATCGCCCGCGGCGGGAGGATCCCGGCCCCGATGCAGAGTCTGAAGAACTAGGGCGTATCTGAAAACGCCCAACGCACCCGGACAGCGGGCCTTTTTGCGGTGCGCCGCGTCATTTTTCCTTGAAATACGTCAGTATTCCTGCGAAAAAATGTCTTGCGCAACGCAAAAATCTCTCGCTGCCGGTCACATCATGAGTTTTCAGATACACCATAGGAAACGATAAGACCCGCCTTTCGCCGCCAAAACAGCGGAGGGCGGGTTTCTTTGCAAAAGCCTCCCCTTGCCGTGCGCCGCATGGTAAGGGGAGGTGGCATTTTCGAAGAAAATGACGGAGGGGATTTGCGGCAGATTTCAGAGTGCTTCGAAATTTGCGGCGTTCGAATCCCTTCAGGCCCTTCGGGCCAGCTTCCCTTGAGCCCAAGGGAAGCCTGAGCGCTCCCGCGCCAGTGCTTTGCTGAAAGAAAAGTTTTAAATGTTACAACGTAGTAGGGGCTGACGACTCTGTCACCTTATAGTTGTCCCGAAGGAGTAAGAAATTGGTTCTATCCGAGAAATAGCCGATGGAGATTCCGGAAAACAGTTGAAAGTCGCGAATTTCCTTTCCGAGAACTACGGTGGAGAGCCATTGCAATGGCGGAAAATGGGCGGTATAATACAAACAGACAATTTCCGATATGATGTTCACTGGTTTGAGCAAAATGGGAAGCACTTTGAAGAAAAGCTGAAAGGGGTGAAGAGAAAATGAAGGTGAGATATAAAGGGCCGACGTTCGGCGGCGGTTTTCTCGGGCTGACGGATGGAAAAACCTATGAATGCGTGGGGGTCGAATATGATCTGCTCCGCATCATAGATGATGAGGGCGAGGACTACCTTTATTCCGCTTCAGCCCCTGCGCCGCTCAACGGCAAAACCAAGCCGGGCAAATGGGAAGTGGTAGAAGATGACGAGCGGGGAACGCTTTCAAGGCTGATTTCTAAGGAGAACGCATGATCGACGAAAAATTGAAAGCCGCCATCGAGCGGGCGCTTGCCGCCGGATTCCGCGTTCAGCTGAAGCGCATGAAGGACGGAACAGTCAAGGCACAGATCATCAAGGCGGAAGAGCTGAAAAAATAATACAGATACCGCAGCGTAAATGCTACGAATTTGCTGCAGATTCTCATATAACTGCTGCACCCTGCGCGGGCCGATGTGTACCGGCGAGCGGCAGACCCACATCCGTAACGCTCCTTCGTCGCGAACGGATGTGACCGGCATCGGCCCCTACAGGGGCAGCACTTAATAAATCCCCGCTTGCTTCACTGGGGTTTTCAGCGAAGCGGGCGGGGATTCGTGTCATGTTCAGCCCTTCAGCGTCTGCTTTGCGTGCAGGAGCGCCTGACAGAGCGCGTCGACGTCGGCCTCCGTGTTGTCGCGGGAGAACGAGACGCGGATGGAGCCGTCGATGACGGCGGGGGACAGGTGCATGGCCTCAAGCACGTGGCTGCGGTGGCCTTTGGAGCAGGCGGAGCCTGCCGAGACATAGATGCCGTCTGACTGCAGACAGTTGATAATGCCCTGTGAACGGAGGCCCGGCAGGGACAGGTTGACGATGTGCGGCGCGGCCTGACTGCCGATGAGGACGAGTCCGTCAATTTGAGCCAGCTTTTCCCGGGCCAGATCGCGCAGGTGCGCCATGTGTTCCATGTCCGCCTTTGCATCCGTATCGGCGCAGGCTGCGCCGAAGCCGCAGATGCCGGGCATATTTTCCGTGCCGGAGCGGTAATTGCTCTCCTGTCCGCCGCCGTTTATAAACGCGGGGAGGGGCAGGCCGGGACGGATATAAAGCGCGCCCGTGCCCTTGGCGGCATGGATCTTGTGCGCGGAGACGGAGATCATGTCCGCGCCGAGCGCTTTGGCGCGGAATGGAACCTTCAAAAAGCCCTGCACGGCGTCGGTATGGAACAGCGCCAGCGGGGAAGCGCGGCGCACGGCCTTGACCATGTCGGCAATCGGCATGACCGCGCCCGTCTCGTTGTTGACCATCATGACGGAGACGAGAATGGTATCGGGCCGGAGGGCCTTTTTCAGTTCCTCGACTGTAATATTGCCGTCGTGGTCAGGCTGCAAATATGTGACCTCGAAGCCCTTCGCTTCCAGCTTCTGCATGGGGTGCAGGACAGCGTGGTGCTCCACGGCGGTCGTGATGATGTGGCGGCCGCGCTTGCCGAGACGCCCGGCGGCGGAAAGAATGGCCCAGTTGTCGGCCTCCGTGCCGCCGGAGGTGAAAAATACCCGGTCGGGCTCTGCGCCGAGGGCGGCGGCGACCGCCTGCCGCGCCTGCCGCAGACGGTGGGCGGCGTCAATGCCGAGCGCGTAGACGGACGACGGATTGCCCCAGCAGTCCGTGAGCGCCTCTGTCATGGCCCGCACGCAGGCGGGGCAGGGCTGCGTGGTGGCGGAATTGTCGAGATAGATCATAGTAAAACCTGATTTCTGTGGTTTATTTTCCAACGCAGAACCGCTCAAAAATGCGGTTCGTGATATCCTCGCGCATCGTCCGGCCCGTGACCTCGCCGAGCGCATCCATGGCCGCTTCCAGATCGACCAGCACCGCGTCGGGCGTCATACCCGCGCGCAGGCTCCGCACGGCGGAGTCGACAGACTTTTTCGCGCGCAGAATGGCATCCGCCTGCCGCGCGTTCGTCAGAAGCGAGCCGTCGCACGGCGTATCGTCCGGGAAGAGCATATCAAACGCCTGCTCCAGCAGATCAAAGCCCGTGCCGTCCTTGCAGGAGACGGGGATGATGTACGAAAACGGCAGATCGGACGGCTCGATCGCGCCGGGCAGATCCTGCTTGTTCAGAATCGCGATCGCCTCCGGCGCTTCGAGCGCCGCGCCCATCGCGCGGCGGTCCTCGTCCGTCAGCGGTCTGGACGCGTCGACGACGAACAGCGCCGTGTCGCAGTCCTTCGCGGCCTCCATCGAGCGGTCAACGCCGATTTTTTCGATCACATCCTGCGTGTCGCGGATGCCCGCCGTGTCGACCAGCCGGACAAGGTGCCGCCCGAGCGTGACGGTCTGCTCGACCGTGTCGCGCGTCGTGCCGGGAATGTCGGTGACGATCACGCGGTCAAAGCCGGACAGGCGGTTGAGAAGACTGGATTTTCCGGCGTTTGGACTGCCCAGAATGACGGCCCTGATGCCGGACTGCACCATCCGGCCCCGATGGCAGGAGGCAAGCAGCGCGGTAAGCTGCCGGCTGCTTGCCGTCAGCGACGCTTCGTAGCCGGAGAGCGTGAAGGGGTCGATATCCTCGTCGGGGTAATCGAGCACGGCATGGAAATGCGCGCACAGATCGACCCAGCCGTCGTAGATCGGGTCGATCTTTTTGCGGATCGCACCTGCAACTTGTCCGGCGGCGTTTGCCGCCGCGTCGGCTGTCTCAGCGTCGATGAGATCGATCACGGCCTCGGCCTGCGTCAAATCCATCTGGCCGTTCAAAAACGCGCGGCGTGTGAATTCGCCGGGCCGCGCCTGCCGGAAGCCTGCGGCGAACAGCGCCTCAAGCCCGGCGGTCAGTGCGGCGGGGGAGCCGTGGCATTGAATTTCGGCGGTATCCTCGCCGGTGTAGGAATGCGGGGCGCGGGAGATGAACGCCATGCAGTGGTCGATGGGGCGTCCCTGTGCGTCAAAGAGCGTGCCGAGTGCAAGCTTGCGGTCGGGGAGGGAGGTCAGCGGCCTGCCGGAGTTCAGCCTGAAGACCTGCCCTGCGGCCTCAATGCACCCGTCGCCGGACAGGCGCAGAATGCCGATGCCCGTGCGGGCACGGCCCGTGGCAATGGCGGCAATTTTATCAGACATGGCCCCTCCTCACCGGTAGACGACCTCGATGCCCTTGAGCAGCAGCGGCTTGATGTCAAAAACCGCCGTGTCGCCGACCGCGCATGGAAGCTTCGTCACGTCCACGCACGTGTGCAGCATCCCGATATGGCCCAGCACGCGGCACTTTTTCCCGTTTACCGTTACATAGATATGCTTTTTGAAGACCATCTGCTTCAGATTCCGCAGAACGCCGCGCAGGCAGTCGCGGAAACGGAACAGATCGTTTCCCATCTCCACGCCGAACCCGTGATACCAGCCCACGGAGAACACGGCCACGCGGGTGGGCTTTTTCGCCGTCCAGCCCGCGCCGTAGCCGCAGCTGTGGCCCTTCGGAAGCCAGCGAAGCTCTTCGATCGTCGCCTGACACTCGCCGATGCGGGCAAGACCCCAATTTCCGCGCACAGACACACGCCCCAGGATGGCCGAGCCTACGCGCACGCCGTCCATCGCGTATTCGGGGTATTTCAAAAGCCCGGCGGAGTTCAGCATATGCGCCATGCCGGTGCCGCAGCCCTCGGCGTGCAGCTTGTCGAGAACGCCCTGAAACGCCTCGGCCTGCGCAATCGTCGCTTTCTGATTGCAGAACGCGGAATGCAGATGCGTATAAATGCCGGTCACGTGCAGGCCGGGCATATACTTGAAAATGGGCAGCAGCTGATCCAGCTCGTCCGGCAAAAAGCCGTACCGGCCCATGCCGGTATCGATCTTGACGTGTACCTGCGCCTGGACACCGAGCGTTTCCGCCACGCCGTTCAGGACGGCTGCGTCGTTCTGGCTCGAAACGGTCAGAATCGCGCCAAGGTTCAGAAGCTGCGTCAGCTCCTGCGCGTCGGCGGTCGGGCGGAGCATCAGAATGTCACAATCCTGAAACCCGCCTGCGCGCAGGCGGCTGACCTCGGAAACCTCCGTCACGGCAAAGTGCGTGACGCCGGCTTCCCGGCAGATCGCTGCCATCTGGACAAGGCCGAGGCCGTAGCCGTCACCCTTTAAAACGGCCCAGAGGACCGCGCTGCCTGCGCGGTCCTTTAGAATTTGCAGATTGCTCCGCACGGCGGCGGAGTCGACGACATACGCTTTCATGCTGCGCCTCCTGCGTTATTTTTTGTCTCGGTTCTTGATGAGATAGACGGTCTTGCGAAGATCCTTGAAGACCGACGTGCCGTGCTCCACGGCCCAGTAAATGACCGGCGAGAGCACCAGATCCTCTTCACCGACAAACTCGGTGAAGTCTCCGCCGAAGCCCTGCTTGAAGCGGAACAGACCGTAGAGCGGGTTATCCTCGGAGACGTTTCCGGACACGCCGCGGAAGTCGTAGATTCGGCAGCCGGTCTCAACGGCCCACTGGATCATGCGCCACTGCAATAAATAGTTCGGCATCAGATTGCGGTGTTCGTTGCTGGACGCGCCGTAGAGATACCAGACCTTGTCGCCGTAGTGGATGGCAAGCGTGCCCGCGATGGGCGCGCCCTCGGGGTCAAAGGCCATGTAGAGCCGCGCGTGCTCGCCGAGATTGTCGAGCATATTCGCGAAATACTCCGGCTTGCGCGTGACAAAGCCGTCGCGCACGCCGGTCGTCAGCATGAGATCGGCGAACGCCGGGACCATTTCCTTGCCGCAGATCTTCACGCTTACGCCCTTGCGCTCGGCCAGGCGAATATTATAGCGCCATTTCTGGTGGAAGGACGCCATAAGCTCATCTTCCGTTTTGCCCTCGACGTTCAGACGGAAGACATAGCGCGGCTGGATGGCCTCAAAATTCTTCCCGCCCTCCTTGCACCGGAAGCCGAACGACTGCATGAGCGCGGCGAATGCCGTGTTGCTCGACGGCACGTCCGGGTCGAGCTTGATAACATATGATTTGTATTTTTTCGCCAGCGCCTTCGCGCCCTCCAGCAGCTGGGCAAACGTCTCGCGGTCGTCCAGATCGCAGACCGGGCCGCGGCAGCCGTACATCAGCGTCCGGCCGATGCCGGGAACCTTGCGGGTCATGAGGGCCAGAGAGCCTTTGATTTTCCCGTCCTCGCCGCGCACGGCGACGGCGTCCCATGTCCACATGGGCTTCTGTTTGGCCCAGAGACTGCTCTGCGCGAAATTGCCCTTCGGGTGGCTCTGCACAAACGCTTCGTATTCCGCAAGCGTCTGATCGGTGATCAATTCATACATGGCGGTACATCTCCAGAAGAATATTTATGTGTGTTCGTTATCAGGCATGATGTAGGGGCGGGCGGCTCTGCCGGCCCGCCGGACAGCCCGGAATGGGCGGGCAGAGCCGCCCGCCCCTGCAGGTGCAGATGTGCGATAACCTGACACATATTATATATGTATTGAAAAATCGCTTTCGCTATAGTCTACCACAAACAGCCGGGATATGCAAACCTGTGACGCGGAAAACAGGTATACTTTTCTGCGTTTGCGGAAAAATGACAGAAGAATCATCCAAACAGGAGGCAAAACCATGGCGCATTGGGGCATGGAGGACGTGCAGGCGTGCTTTGGGGGTACGGCGGATCTCAATACCCGGCAGATCACGGTCGGCGGGCAGAGGCTGGGACTGCTGTTTCTGGACGGGCTGACCTCCGGCGGGGATATCGCCGAGCAGGTGCTGAAGCCGCTGATGGAGACGGTCACGCCGGGGAGCATACAGGAGGTTCTGACGCAGGCGGAGCGGGCGAGAGTCTACTGCGCCGTCGCCGAGCGCACGCAAGACCCCGCGCAGACGGTGGACAAGCTGCTGCACGGCTATTGCGCTGTCATTTTTCCGGGCACGGACACGGCGCTCTGCTTCGAAACGAAAACGAGCGCCCGGCGCGGCCCCTCCGCGCCGGAGTCGGAAAACACCGTCAAGGGCGCGAAGGATGCGTTTACCGAGACGATGCGCATCAACACCAGCCTCCTGCGCCGCCATCTGCGCACGGCGCAGCTGCGTTTTTCACAGAAGACCGTCGGCCTGCGCACGAAAACCGCCGTCACGGTCTGCTATCTCGCCGACCTGACCGCGCCGGAGCTTGTCTGGCGCATGGAAAAGCGGCTGGAAAATATCGACATTGACGGGATGCTCACGCCCGCAAGCGTCGAGGAATACGTGACCGGTTCCCGACGGACAGCCTTTCCGTTATTACAATACACCGAACGCCCGGATACCTTCTGCCAGGGCCTTCTGAACGGACAGGTCGGATTGCTGGTCGACGGGCTGCCGCTGGGGTATCTGGCCCCGGTCGATCTCGGCATTCTTATGAAATCGACGGAGGACCGCGCGGTCGACTATCTCTCGGCGTCCTGCCTGCGCGTGCTTCGCTATCTGGCGCTGCTGGCCGCGCTGCTGCTGCCGGGGCTGTATGTCGCCATGGCGACGTACCATCAGGAGATGATCCCGACAAAGCTGCTGATGGCGATCATCGAATCCAAGCGCGAGGTGCCGTTCGATACGGTTTTCGAGGTGGTGGGCCTGCTTGCCGCGTTTGAGCTTTTGCAGGAGGCGGGGCTTCATCTGCCGCAGGCCATCGGCACGGCGGTTTCCATCATCGGCGGCCTCGTCGTGGGCACAACGGCGGTCGATGCGCGGCTCGTCTCGCCCGCCGCGCTGATCGTCACGGCCTCCGCCGGGATCTGCGGCTTTACGCTTCCGAGCCGGGATCTGTCCGACGCCGTTCGCATCTGGCGCTTCGCACTGGCGATTCTGGCGGGAGCGGGCGGGCTGTTCGCCCTGACGGCAGGCGGCATTGCGCTGCTGATCCACCTGTCGGGGCTGACGAGTTTGGATGTGTCCTATCTCGCGCCGTTTTCCGACGCGCGGGCAAGGCGCGCCGTGCTGCGCCCGCTTCTGGTGCGGCAGAAATGGCGCGACACGGCGCTGCACCCGCAGGATCTGAAAAATCAGGGGGACGGTCATGCTCAATAAAATCAGTATCGCGCTGCTGGCGGCCGCGTCGGTGGTCAGCCTTTGTATGCTGCCGCGCACGGGGACGGACGCGGCGAAGCTCCTGCCTGCGCAGGTGCTCGTGATCGCGCAGGAGGACGGGCGGATCACCGTGGAAAGCGACAACGGCGCATCCGGCTCCGGCACGACGCTCCCGGACGCGCTTGCCGCCATGCGGGAAGGGGCGGAGGGCACGCTCTTTCTGGACACGGCGGAGCATATTATTCTCCTGCAAAGCACACAATCGCTTCTGCCCGCAGCGGTGCGGCAGCGGCAGTTCCGCCCGGCGGCAAAGCTGTATCTGGCGCGGATGGATGCATTGGATGCAGACGGCTGCGTGGAATTTTTGCAGGCGCACCCCGGTGCGGTGACGCTTGCGGACGCGCACGCCGCGCTTCTGCGCGGCGAAGCACTCGACCCGGCGATTCTGCTGCCGGGGGAAAACGGAGGGATCATTCTTGCAGGATAAGCTGACGCCGAGACAGGTGCGCGCGTGGAGCCTGTGCGCGCTGAGCGTTCCGGCGGCGATGGCGCTGCCGGGCTGCGGCTGGCTGTGGGTGCTGGGCGGGAGTATCCTCGCCTGCGCGCTTGCCGCCTGCCAGCAGGCGATGCAGCGGCAATCCGGCCTGTGTATGCGGCAGGCGTTTGCCCGCGCGTTCGGAGCTGTTGGCGGACGGATCATGGCAGCGGCGGAGCTTTTGTGGCTGCTGTTTGCGGCCTCGGGCGCTGCTGCGGCCAGTCAGATCGCGTTTGAAGACGACCTTGGCCCGTTCCTGCCCGCGATCCCGCTTTTGCTGGCGGCGCTGGCCGGACAAAGGGGACGGCTGGCAGCCGGACGTGTCTGTGCAGTGCTTGCGTTGTGCCTCGCGGGACTGTATGCGGTCATTGCCGCAGCGTCCCTGCGGCACGTGCAGGTAGATTGGAGCCGCCCGCAGGGCGTTCCGGCGGATGCCGCGCTGGCGTTCTGCCTGTGTCTGGGGCCGGTCTGCATGGCATTTGTCACGGCGGAGGAGGAAACACCGCGCATTTCACCCGGTACGGCGGCAGCATCTGCGCTTCTTCCGGCAGCCCCGGCATTTCTGACGGCGGCCTGCCTGTCGCCGGAGCTGGCGCGGCAGGAGCTGCTGCCGTTTCTCACGCTGACGAAAAGCCTGTCTGTGCTGTCGGTCATGCAGCGGTTCGAGCTGCTGCTGTCAGTCGCGCAGCTTTTGGGGCTGTTCACGCTGCTTGTGATGCTGGTGTGCGCGGCAGACAGCATGACGGATATGATGAAGCGAAAAAAGGACGCAGAGCGTGCGAGCGGCGCGTTCTGCCTGCTGGCATTCGGAGGGAGCTTCTTTGCATACCGGCTTCCGATCTGGCTCTGGGCTGTAGGAGCAGCTATATTTTGGGGCATTGTGCCGGTATTAACACAAGTGATAGTAAATATAAAAAAGACTGAAAAATAATGAAAAAAAGGGTTGACAAACCGGTTTTTCGATGGTATCATAGCCGAGCGTTCTGGAGAGCGCAGCAAATCGGACGGGGTTCAAGAAAAAAGATCGAAAAAAGTTCTTGACAAACGGATGAAGATGTGCTAAACTAAATGAGTTCGCTGCTGAGCGAGAAATCGCGAAGCGACGAGCGGATCACAAAAAGTTCGAAAGAATTTGAAAAAGGTTCTTGACAAATGAAACTTGATGTGATACAATAAAAGCCCGCGAAACTGCGGAGTGCACCTTGTAAATTAAACAACGAGAAACATGAACAAACACCTTGGACAATTAAGGTTCTGAAAAAGAACCAAAAGAGTTGTTCAGTGAATGTCAGAAATGAGATTCTTTGAATAGCCAACGAAAATTCTTGAGTTAAGCTAAGAGCGAACGAAGAATGAAATTGATTTTAAAGCTTCGGCTTTAAGATACCATTTTATTGAGAGTTTGATCCTGGCTCAGGACGAACGCTGGCGGCGTGCCTAACACATGCA
>OGXR01002431.1_pt1 | contig 11846 bp, 10 predicted proteins | sample 1576331 | NCBI WGS metagenome assembly OGXR01 (sample SAMEA3541473, study PRJEB24748) | human gut metagenome | biome: human gut; feature: human-associated habitat; material: faeces | place: China | collected 2012 | reverse complement strand
CCGGGGGTTTTCAACTGTTGCGAAACAATAAAAATCGCCGCCGGAAACATAAGTCCCGGCGGCGATTTTTTTACAGTGTTATATTTGGCGGTCAGTTGTTATTCGGCAACATTGTATTTCAGCTGAGCGGTTATTGCTATGGCGATTGCCGCGACAAAGCATACACCGAGAGCGATGAAGCCCCAAGCCGCGTGCGTGATATAATTTATTGCACCGGCGGCGAGCAGTCCGCTGCCGACAAAGAACATGACCAATGCGTAGAGCTTTGCGTAAGCACCTGCGTTTTCTTCGCTGACATTTTTGCGCTGATAGCTGTGAATGAGCGATATCCTGCCGCCACAAAGGAGCAGAGCGCAGACATAGAATACCGCCGCAAGGGCGCAGAGCAGAATGAGTTCGAAAATATCCATAACTGTTACCTCCCTGTTGGTTTTCGTGCTTATTATATCACCACGCCCGGAAAAGTCAACAGCCTGCAAAAACAGCCGCTCGGAGTATCTCTCCGGGCGGCTGATTCGATTAAAAATCCGGGTGGGGTTCGCCGTGGCGGTACTTGTCCATAATATCTTTGAACACATCGCCGTTTGACGGGGGAGTCCAGGTTATTGCGTTTGCTCCCGCTTCGACGGTGGCGATTATGCTCTCCTCCGTCGGACCGCCTGTCGCGATTATCGGAATATCCGGAAAGCGCTCCCTGATGTTGCGCACGACCTGCGGCGTTCTGCCGGCTGCGGATATGTTCAGGATGCTGACACCCGCGTCGATGCGCCCCTGAATGTCCTCGTCCTCGCTGAGCACGGTGACAACTATCGGCACGTCTATAGTTCTGTGCAGCTCTTTTATTGTCTCGTTTCTCGTCGGCGCGTTGACGACAACGCCTATCGCGCCCTGAAACTCGGCGTGCAGGGCGAGGTTGACGACTCTGTGACCCTGCGTCAGTCCTCCGCCGACTCCGACAAAGACCGGCACGTCCGCCGCCACCATGACAGCCTGGGTTATCACGGGCTGAGGGGTGAACGGATAGACTGCGATGACCGCATCTGCGTTAGTGTTTCTGATGATGCTCGCGTCGGTTGAAAAAAGCACCGACTTAATTCGTCTACCGAGTATTTTGATTCCGCTGCAGCGATAAATCGGCTCTGGAACTTTGAGCATGAAGTCTCTGAGACTTCCTTTGATCTCCGGTATGTTCTGCTCCGGCATAACATCAATTCCTTTCTCTTTCATCCGGCACCGCAAAGAAAAATCTTGCATTGCGCAAAAAGCGGCATATAATATATGTGCGGGAGCCGCAGATTTTTCTGAACGCGCCGTTTATGTTAATTGAATTTCTATTATTTGTAATTATAACATAAGTATAACATATTTCTAAACTTCGGTCAATTACAGAGAAGAATCAAGCGAGAAAAGGGGTATTTGCATGAGCTTTGAAAAAATTGATATCTGCGATATAAAAGACAGCTTCACGCGCCTTATCAGGGACGATTGGGCGCTGCTGACCGCCGGCAAAGTGGGTGATTATAATACCATGACCGTCAGCTGGGGCATGACAGGCGAGCTCTGGGGCAAGGATGTTGTCGCGGTCTTCGTGCGCCCGCAGAGATACACATATGAATTCATGGAGAAGTACGGCGATTTTACGCTCTCGTTTTTTGGCGGCGAATATAAAAAGGCGCTCTCCTTCTGCGGTGCGAAGAGCGGGCGCGACTATGACAAGGCTAAAGAGTGCAACTTGAGCGCTGTAGAGCTTGGCGGGAGCGTGGCGTTTGAAGAGGCGAATTTAATTATAGCCTGCAAAAAGATAGCTTTTGCGGATATGGATCCGTCGAAGTTTTTGGTGCCCGAGATAGAGAAAAACTACCATAACGGCGACTATCACCGCATTTATATCGGCGAGATAACAGAGGTGTGCAAAAAAGTTTAAGATTTTTTAAAAAAGTTTGAAAAAAGTCCTTGACTTTTGTCGCGGGATGTTGTATTATAGTCGAGCACTTGAGAGAGCGGTCATACAAAAATCGCTCCGAAGTCGGTGCCTATAACGATGAGGGTCCACCCGTTCCCATTCCGAACACGGTAGTTAAGCTCACTCGTGCTGACAATACTCGGAGGGCAGCCTCCCGGGAAGATAAGTCGACGCCGACACAAATTACCGCCCACTAATACTGGGCGGTAGTAACATTCCTCCTTAGCTCAGTCGGTAGAGCATGCGGCTGTTAACCGCAGGGTCGTTGGTTCGAGTCCAACAGGGGGAGCCATCTCAGAAGCCTTGAGCCTCAACGGGTTCAGGGCTTTTTCTTTTTTTAAAACACCTCGAAATCTCCGTGTGTCTAACATTTTGTCTAACACGCCTGAGCTAAAGTTTCGCGAATAATTTCAGAGGTCATCTTTTTCCTCGACAAATCAAGGTGTCCATATATATTACAAGTCATCTTTATATCGGCGTGACCCATCCAATCTTGGACGTCCTTGAGCGAACAACCTTTGGCGAGAAGAAGGCTCGCACAACTATGTCTTAGATCGTGGAATCTTATATGCGGGAGATTATATTTTCTCAATAGGTCTCCGAATTTGTGCGATATATATGACGGGTCATACATTGCGCCATTCGTCCATTTGAAGATATAATCATTCTCCACATAGGCGTCTCCAAAGAACTCTCTGTTCTTCTGTTCCTCTTCTTTGAGCTGAAGCAGTAGCTCTCTAATTTCAGGAAACAGCGGAAACGACCGATAACTTGATTTGTTTTTGGTTTTGTCTTTCTCGACAACCTTGGTTGACATAGAGACCGTGTGACGTATAAGGATAGTATTTGTGTCAAAATCAATGCTTTGCCACTGTAGACCCAAAACCTCACTGCGCCGCAGTCCATACATGACTGTAGTTTGGATGAGCGGATGCAAAGGTTCGTCCTTTATGGTCTCAAGCAGAGTGTTAATTTCACTGGCGTTATACCACTCATACTCCCGTCTCTCAAGTTTTGGGAGCCTCACGAGTTCACAGGGATTAGACCTTATGAGCTTATGCCGCATAGCCTCCTTAAAGGCAAGCTGAAGAACATTCTTGTGCAGACGAAGGGTTTTAGGTGATAGACCGCCATTCCCATCTTTTCTGCCGTGGGTCGCCTTATAGTCAAAATATTGCTGTATATTGTCAAGGTTGGCATCCACTAATTTTATCTTGTGTTCCTCAAAATACGGTTGAACATGAGAATCAACTATAACCTTATAACCGTCCCACGTTACAGTGTCTATAAACGGCTTAGTCTCCGTGAGCCACTGGTCTAAGTAGTCCGAGATAAGTATATTGGGTTCATAAATCAGCTGAGCACTTTCATACTCGCTAATTATTGACCGCATAGCCGCCTCAGCTTTACGCAGATTATTCTTTACTTCATAACCTGTGTAAACCCACTTCTGCTTACGCTTTCCAGTGTTGTCTACGAAATTCAGAACGGCATAATATTTGCCGCGTTTTGCTTGCAAGCTTCCTGTCAATTAAATAATCTCCTTTCTGTAGTCCGCTTGCTGTTGTACGGTCATTTTAGCACAACAGCACAAAATGTCAACTACCGGCAGAAAGAAAATTTTCAATACTCTTTTTAGTAATTAAGTAGCTTGTACCTATACGAACAGAGGGAATAGTGCCGTTATGCACAAGGTCATACGCAGCCTTTCTTCCTATTCGCAACATAGCTTGCATTTCTTTAACAGTTACCACATCAGGATAATTGTCAAACAATCAAATCATTCCATTCCTGTATTTTTTATCAGTGCCCTGCGGAAACTGTCTACTCCTCATCAGTGGAGCGACTTTCTATCCGCAGGGTCTTTTAGTTCCCGCCGCAAGTTCACGGCTTCGTAAACCCTACGACTCGTCTACCGCTTATGGTGCGGCGCATCCTCGTAGAACGTAATCAATAACTGCATAACCGCCATTATTGCAGTTTGCAAAAATATGTAAATTTTCCATTTAAACTCCTGTACCCATAGTTAATGGCGAGATAGGCTGTCCATCTCGCCATTTTTAAGTCCCTACTTACGGCAAGGGATTTCCGCTTTTTTAAGTCCCAACTTACGGTATGGGATAACCGCTTTTTAAGTCCTGCTTTTACGGCGCAGGATCTCCGCTTAGACATGGGTGACAGAAGTATTGTTATATCACGCCGAGGCTCGCGAGCAGCTGGATAATTGCCACAATAGCAATACCGCCAGTGAGAGCAAAGACGTTTAAAAAGTTGTAGATCAATGCAATCAGCATAATATCTCTCCTTTACAGGTCGGCGTAGTCGGGCTCAGTGCTCGGGAAGAACGCTACGCCCGGCACGAACTTAATAACATCCGACGGCTCCGGAACACACATCTCTCCCGTTACCGGGTGTCGGTAAGGCTTCGGCTTACGCCTAACCTTCTGAAATGTACCAAAACCATATATTGACAGCTTATCTCCATCGTTAACGACCTTGGAGATAGCGTTGCACACTGCATTAACGCAGAACTCTGAATCACCGAGGGTGAGAGAGTTATCTTTCGCCACAAGTCTTATAAGTTCCTTGCGATTCAAATTATCTTCCTTTCTTTCCTCAAAAGGCGACAAGCTTCGTCGCCGACTCAATGTTATAACCATCTTTATCGAGACACACATAAATACAGCCCTGCTGCTGAGAGTTAACCAACGCGCCGTCACCATATCTCATTTTCTGTGTCTCACACGCCGCACCCTGCTCATACATAGTGGTATTTCCGATTTTATACGAACCGAGTCTGTGCGTATGCGCCATTACAAGGCAGTTGAAATCATACCCCTCATTGCGGAACCACAGCACAGCTTTCTCCGCCGTCTTCATAGGTGAACTGCTAAAAGCCTTCGGGTGAACAAACATTACATGACCTATCTGCGAAAACCACTCGCCAGTATAAACAACTTCGATATCATCGAATGTCTCACGCAGCGGTTCAAACCACGTCTTAATATGATTGCGACGGTCGTAATGATAGAAACCATCAACGAAGATGTAGTCCAGTGCCGTCTCAGGCATAAGCTCCTGAAGGTCTGAATCGAGGTGGTTGGCGAGATATGCTCCGAGGCGAAGCTCATGGTTGCCGTAGTTTGCGATGACCTTCTTCGGTTTTATGTAGTCAATAAGGTCTATAATGTACTGCCGACCCTCAACCAGTTCCTCGATACACGGTATGCGATACGACTTCGAGAATTTGGATATCGACTGACAATCAAATATATCTCCGTTGAGCTGTAGGATGTCTACACGCCCGACATACTTTGAAAATGTCTCTATAGGCTTTGCGAACGGGAAGTGCAGGTCTGATATAGACAGAACCCTCGTCGCCACGCCGCGCTCAGCTATCTCACGTTCATAGTTGCGACCGCGATTGAAAGCGGCAAATTCTTTTCGATAAGCACTCTCGCCGAGTGTCTGACCGCTTTCTGTATTGAGCAACTCGGCTATCTGGTCGCAAGTGAGACCATAAATTTTCTTATTGTCGAAGAGCCGAACGAAGTAGTCAACATAGGACTCTCCGCTCTGCTTCTTAGCGAAGTCTTCCATCAGCGGCTCACCTCCACGGTTCGTGGCGAAGCTTCTTTAGGTAGCGCATCACCTTAAAGCCCTCGGTGCAGTAGTATGTTTTCTTTCGACTGGGAGCGTAGCGGTTCGTTACCGTTATATGCGTTCCCGGAAACTTCTTTCTAATCTTAAAAGCTTCCTCCTGCGAGATTTTAACCATATAAATCATTCCTTTTCCGTTGTGTTAGCCAATCTAACTTACTGCTTCTCAGCGTCCTCTTTTGGGTAATCCTACTCAAGTTTATATAACACTCCACAGCTTAAAGGTGCAACGACACCTTGAGGTTATAGCCTCTCTATTTAGGCTACATACCTGCTTAGGTTAATAGCAGCGTTGTAATCTCTATCGATTACAAGTCCACACGATTCACAACGATATATTCTGTCGCTAAGTTTAAGGTTTGTTTTAACTACGCCACAACAAGAACAAGTCTTGCTACTTGGGTAGAACCTATCTGCCATAACGAACTCAATACCATTCCATTCGCATTTGTACTGCATCTGTCTTAGAAATTCACCGAAGCACTGTTCTTGAATTGCTCTGCTCAGATATTTGTTCTTCATCATACCTTTGACGTTCAAATCCTCAACCACCACTCGCTTGGGGAGCATTGAGATTAAAGCGTGTGTGCATTGATGAATGTAATTGTTGCGAATGTTTGATATGCGGTTGTGTATGTTACGAACCTTTTGTTCTTCACGCTCAATGTTTTTCGTTTTGATGTACTTCTTGCCTTGTTTGTTAGCTTCGTACTTGCGAGAAACCGCTCTTTGAAGATGCTTTAGCTTTTTGTTTAATGCTCTCATCTTCTTAGATTTGTTGATGTTGTGAAAAACTATTTGTCCGTTACACTCTGCTATTGCTAAGTCTTTTACTCCTAAATCTATACCCATACTATAATCATTCAGCTCGGGCGCTTGGTTCTCGCATTCCATTCCGAATGATAACATCCACTTTCCGTTTATTTCCGAGATGCGAGTGTTTGTGAACTTGTTGCCTCTGCCTTGAGGAAACTCGAAGTCTGATTTGAATTTGACTTTGCCGAGCTTCTCAATAGTAACAACATTGTCTTTGAACCAAATCGTCCCTCTGACAGGGAAGGCTTGTTTGCTTCTCTTCTTACTCTTGAACTTAGGCTTCTTTGCTTGTTTCTTGAATAAACGTTGATATGCTTTGTCTACATCTTGGCACACCGTAGCTAAGGATTGGTTTGAAACCTCGCACAACCATTTGTGTTCGCCGTCGTTCTTAAGCGGTTTGAGCAGGTTTATCATAGTAAAAGCTGACATATATTTGTTACCTGATTCGTAGTTACTACATTGCAGATTTATCATGTAGTTCCATATATATCGGCAACAACCTATATGCTTGTGCATTAACTGCTCTTGTTCTTTTGTAGGGTATAATTTTATTTTGTAAGACCTAATTACGTCGTTCACCTCCTCTCAGTTAGTTATAAGAGGAGACAGCGAGAACATACCTCGCTATGCGTTTTCTCCTTTTATCGGGGCGCTAACCCGTGACACCCTTTCGGGTTCTCCTGATTTCTCAGAAGCGCAGACTATATCTTCACCCTCTGTGTAAGGTGCCCACCACTTCGGCTACGCTTGTAGCCTACTCCCGTAAGGGATAGTCGTTGAACCTTCTCCTGTTCGGAGCTTGGCTGCTGATTGCCCATTATTCAGTGTTTAGGATTTAACCTTGCACCATCTATTCATTTCTCTCTACTTTCGTAACCGTCACGATTAGGCGTGTTTCATCCTTGCGTTGTGGTATGAATAGCTTTAGGGGGTTCCAGCAATTCAATGGGTTTCTTTTCGAACCGATTTCTCGGGACGTGACCTATTTGTGTTAACTGTTAAGTTAGCTAACAGCACAACGTGTTAACACTTTTAAATCAATTTGGAGCGAGTTTTCTTACCCCTCTCCTATTGTAACCGCACGGGACACCCCTAAAATTTGTCGCATAATACGGCTATTTTAAGGGGTCGTTTATCCCGTTTGGGTCGGATTTTAGCCTATTTTTTGTAAATTTTTGCGTGATTTGTTGTCAATTTACGCGAAATATTTATATCGAGTGTATCTCTTTCCATATAGCTCAACATCGCCCTCGTCGTCTTCTGCGAGCAGTCCGATAGGTTCTGCACCCGCTTCGAGAACCTCATAGAACGAGGTGTTGGGGTAGCCAAAGAGTATGTTAAATATCTTACGCTGAATCTGAGAATAACGAGGTTCTTCTATCTGGCGCAGGAGGTAGACCATATCGCTCTTGGTGAACGACATATTGCCCACATATTCTACGCACTCCTGCCTGATATCGCAACACTGCATCTGTTTTACGGAAGATTCTATGTCCGAAGCATATACACTCTTTATCTCATTTGTCATGTCTGTTACGGCATTGATGACGCGGGTGACTTTCTCGTACTGTCTACGATGAACATCTATGCCGTTACCCACAAGAGCGGAGAAGGGAAGATACTCCTGCTTCTTTCCTATCTCTTCTCTCTGAGCCCTGTACGAATTAGTACAAGTCTGCACATGATCCATGGTCGTCAAATGCTTCTTGTAATTCTTTCGCTTGCGGTCATAGTAACCTTTGCCGATATCCTTCGCCTTGAAGAAGTTGGGTTTAATGGCTCTTCCGTCATCGCCCTCAATCTTATATTTATCACGCAGTCGGCGAAGCTCCTTAGCATTATTGATATTGAACTCTTTCTTTGCTTTGTCGATTTCAATGCCGCTCATAATATTCAAGATACATACATCTTTATATATTTCCTCAATATCACTATAACTGCCGCCACGATTGAGGACATCCCATATGCGGGTATTGAGCTCCTGACTGAGGTTGATGATATCGCCTATAAGATTGTTGCTCGTTTTAACATCAAGGTCAACCTGCTCGTCGTGAGTGTATCTGCGTTTTTTCTTAACGGACGAGACATCCGGAACCGCTATCAAAAACTTACCTTCGTTCTTAAGCGCAGCATTGATAAGGTGAAGATTATCCGTAACAAGCGAGGTATCTGAATCAAACCTTTGCACCCTCGGTTTCCCGATATTTATTAGGGGAGTAGACTATCTCTTGACGTCGCTACAACGTCCACGGCACTTCCAAAATGCGGATTTTCACCGCATAAGTACAGAGTTCATAGGCGTATCAATAGACTTAGCCCGTATCTCTTAGTCGTTACACCTTCAGTGATATTTCTACCACTGCTTGGCACGGTATTGTCTTGTGGAGAAGATTTTTATATTAAGCCACTTTAAATGTATACCCCAAATAAGGGATGTTGGTTTTTATTGATTTACTTATTTTATCCGCCACATAATCGCGGGGCTTATTTTTATTCTCCATTTAGATGTTTACCGTTAGCAGTCGGTGGCTTATTCCGACCACACCCCAGATTTCTGGGTTCACCGTGTTTTTTCACCACGCGTTACCGCGTGGGGCGACCCTCATCGATCGCAACCCGATAATTCGTTTAAGACATTTTCACCAATACTGTTTATACAGACTATCTCGTTCGTCAGATTAAAGTAGCGGTCGATCTCGCTACACTCCACATTCGTCGGAACCCACACATTGCTCATTGAGATATGGGGGCTGCGCGAACCTACGAGCCTCTGCCCGTACCCGAACCTCTTCGTATGTATGTTACCAACACCCAACACCGACACGCCGTCGAACTTGCCGATGCTCGCCTGTAACATCTCGATTGGATTGCCAAACAAGGTTTCGTAATTGCCCTCGACAAGCACATGACCGAGCCTAAGATTTTTTGTAAAAGACTTAAGAATATCTATCTTGAAGTCATGATAAAGCTTTGTTTGCGCAAACCTGTCATTGAGACCGAGAAGCTTGTATACAACATCATTCTTCGACTCGGCAGGGGAGATGTCGAATTCGTCTTCTATCGGATATTTGATATGGTAGCGCAGAACTGCGGGGTCTGTTCTGATAGCTGTCATATAGTCAAATGTCTCCTTGAGGAACGCCGCCGTCTCAGCCTTGTCCATCTGCAAGCTGTTGAGAAGCTGATAGTGCGTCTGCACCATGCGCCCGTCAAAAAAGTGAGTCGGCTTATCATACTTAACAACGCCAAAAGTATTGTCGATGTGCTTCATCCAATCGTTTATCGTCCCGAACTTCAGATACTTGATGCTGCTCGGCGTGGTTACTATCTTTATATCTTCCACACGCTTCGCTTTAGTGTAGCCCTTTAGCTGACTCACCTCTGTTATGCCGTGGTCGGCAAACCACTGCTGCAAGTTTGTATTGAAGCAACAGCATTTAAAGAAGAGGTTGCGGAGTAGTATCATGCCCTTATCGCTGTATTTGCCCATAGCTGATATATCTATAAGTCCCTGTCCGTCCCAGATAGAGTTGGTTATCTGTTCGTCTTTTTCTTCGGCGATTAGGTGGTCGCCATCTTCGCTGACGGACATAACCCTATCGAAGAATTTGCTCTCGTAGTCATCTATCACGAGAATGTTCTCGGGGTTTATTTCCAGTATATCAATAATAGAGCTTGACGGCAGAGAGATATATGACTCAAGCGCAGCAAGGTCTACCTCTTCACCCTCGGCGACTTTCAGTCCACACATCTCCCACTTGTGCATACGAGCATACAGCTTCTCGTCAATAAAGAGACACTTGCCGACGCGAGAACTGCCGCTTGACCTCTTCCACCTGACATACCTTACTCCATTACACACAAAGCCATCATTATACAGTGTCCTGCGCAACTCCGCTGTGCTCTTCAGCGTCTTAGGTGTTTTGATAAGCGTGTATACACCACCTTCAAAACCAAAGTATTTACCGAGCACCTCGTCAGATACCGGATATTCCACAGGCTGTCCAAGTATTATTCCCACCAGCTCGCCGTCTTTTATAGCCACGCAGTCATTGAAGTTAAGGTCTAAGTCTTTATATCCAAAGCGAATATACCTATTTCTGCCGGCTTTATTAAACTCCGCCACCGAGTATTTAAAGGTTACATTTATTACACGCGAGGTATACTCTTTCTTTCTTCCGTAAAAGCTGAAGTTAGTGCGGCGGTACACTTTCTCATAAACCTCGCGCAGTTTTATCTGATCTAAACTGTAATCGAGTGTGTTGGCATATCGTCTATAATTGACCTTGCCGTCTTTATCCACCAACGAATAACCTGTGTCGGGGTATAGCTCATTTGTTATGTATATATCCTTAGCGTCGATACCCGGTATATATATTGTATTACCTATAGTTAATTCTCCTCATCCATATCCGTATTTATGGCTTGATTTCCATAGTCTATGTAAGCGACCTCATCCCAACTGCCGTGGCAGGGATAGTCGTTGTCGTCGTTGCCGCAGCGGTTGATCCACGGGCAACCCTCACAAAACCCTCTATTCAACTTCTTTCTCTAATCCTTTCTGTAAAATGCCGTTCACACCTCTTCCCTAAATATCAGCCATATCTCATTTCGTCCGAGTTTTGCTGTCTATATATTACAAACTTCGGTTTAAAGTGTCCCGGTAGGGTAGTTTATGCCCCAAGTCTAACATCTTATCTTTACTGGTTCTTTCACGCGCATACCATAGGTGCGCCGATAAGCCCCTCTTCTATAAGCTTCTTGTGGAAGAACTGCTTGCCCTGCGGCGTAAAGAACACCCTTACCGATACGATATCCGACTTAGTGTACCAATCTTTTGTCTCGAACAAGCCCTCGTTGCTCTTCTTTGCGTAAGGACGAAGCTGTTTGGCTGGAGTGCGGTACAGGTACTTTTCGTCTATCAAAAAATTAACGAACTTACGCTCAGAGATACCAAGTTCTTTGGCGGTGTCTCGAAGCCCAGTACATTTATTAGGGCTAACAAACGTGTCGTAGAAGTCCGCCTTCGGCTGAGCGACATCGAGCTCGCTTTGCAGACCAGAAATTTTGGCTTCCGCTAATCTAAGTTTGCCTTCTGCAAATTTAAGTGCTCTCGCCATTATCATGTCTGGATCGTTCCACGCTTTTTCGAGCTGCAAGAAATACTGTCTCGCCTGCTTGCCTTTCTCGTTACGCTGAAGCATACAGATCTCTTTTGCCATGTCGATGGTGATCTGTGCATCTGTTGCCGGTCTACCACCGGTACTTTCGGACAAAAATGTCTGAAAGTCTGCGCCGTCTGTAAAACCGTATTCGCACATTCTCGAAAACCACTTGTTAAAAGGTGTTTCCACTTCAAGAAATTCGTGCAGGTCTCTTGCTAAGACCGTCGGTCTGTCGCTTT
>OGXR01002428.1_pt1 | contig 11866 bp, 10 predicted proteins | sample 1576331 | NCBI WGS metagenome assembly OGXR01 (sample SAMEA3541473, study PRJEB24748) | human gut metagenome | biome: human gut; feature: human-associated habitat; material: faeces | place: China | collected 2012 | reverse complement strand
TCTGGATATGCAGCGTGGCAACTCTCGTTTTACTTTCCATGCCGTACGTTGGCGGTCATACTTCGCAGTGGATGAACGGTATTTATGATGCTGTATGCACCATTCTTATTTTCCCGCTACTTGTCTATCTGGGTGCTTCGGGAAAAACGACGGATAAAGTTACAGCCAAAATCTGTAAATTCCTGGGAGATATATCTTATCCGATCTATGTGATACATTATCCATTCATGTATTTGTTCTATGCATGGTTGATCAAAAATCAACTTTTCACATTAGGAGAGACCTGGCAAGTTGCCTTATGCGTTTACGCATGGAACATATTGTTTGCTTATCTATGCTTGAAGCTATACGATGAACCGGTACGAAAATATCTGGCTAAACGCTTCCTGAATAAGAAACAATAATATGTACTTGCTCTATATAAGTAGCGCCATAAACATAAACACATAGCTGAGATAGAAGAGTTGCAGTGAAATCACTTTAAGGTAGGCCTTAAGTGAATTCACTGCAACTCTCATTATGGAAGAATCCAATCTCGGAAAAGGCATTTGATGATTGCATAAATTGTTCAACCGGAACTTCCGAGAGTCCGAACAATACATTAGTCAGAATATTCTTCAGCAAGATTCAGCTAATACCTAAAGTTCAAACTTCAGCACATCACTCCCCCCTTCTTCCGTTATATTCAGTCCCAATACATATCTACCGGATGGAGCAACAGCAATTCTTTCCAATTTTACATCTGTCTGATAGATGGCAACCGGAGCACCTTGCCAGGTAAAGACCATAATCTTTGATTTACCCGAAGTACCCGGGAAACCGTTATAAAGGGCATAAAGATAATTGGGAGTACCACAAAGAGAAATGAAATATTTAGGTGCATTCGGAAAATCAAGAAACTCAGGGTCATACTCCGGGGATTTCAACTCTTTCCCTATCACTATTTCTTTCATCAGATTTCCTTTTAAATCATAAAAACAGAGAGAGTTCAGATTCAGCAATCCCATACAAGCTGCCTTTGCATCTTGATTTACCATTAAACAACTTTCGTATAGATGAGATAAATGTCCTTCCGGATATCCGGCCCTAATATCACGATGATAATCCACAGTCGTAACACGGGCAGTATGCTTATCATAAATGAAAAACAAACCATGCTGCATATCTACATCAATGCCATATACACAAGAGTCTGTTTCATTATAATCCCTGACTACAGGCATCTCCGGCAATTGTTGTGCCTCAACGACAGAAACAGCGACAGGAGCGGGAGATGCTGCCGAATGAATCGCAACAATCTTTTTATTCCAACTATTCAACTCAATGAACGATAGCTTTCCTTTGCCCTCTCTGCCTATCGATTTCTCAAAAAAAGGAAAAAGAAAATCATCCGGGCCCTCTCCTTTCATCCCCAATCCGACAAGAGCAGGAGGAATTGTAGCAGTGAAGATCTTTAATAATGTATCATTACGTGTGTCCAAAAAAGCACAAAAAGAATCAGTTACACACAAATCATAGAAAATATTCAATCCTTCTTCTTCCGGCAAGTAGATTTCGTATTGAAGAGTATCCGTACACGTATCAGGGATATACACGGTTAACTTTTCCTGTTCCGATCCGCAAGAGATCATTACTATCGTTGCCAGACATATCAATAAGAGTTTAACCATAATCAAATCTTTTTCATAATAATCAGTTTTAGTTCATTAGTCTGACAAAGATAATAACTACAAACATATCCTTAAAAGAAAATAACAATAAATCCGGTATAACAAAGGATGCATTAGAAAGAAATAACTTCTGAAAAGATCACTTATATTTTTGACAGTTTGCTAAACAACCCTTCTCAGGTTTGATTATTTCAGCACATTAGTCGGGTTCGTACTAAAAATCGTCTCTATTTCATTTTTCCGTTTATCATATTGCAGGAATCCTGATGTTTTCACAACACAATGAACACCCAAAGGAGAAAGTAAGAGCATTCGTGTTTGTTTTTCGCAAAAATAAAGCGCTTTTAGAAAGTCAGAGAGTAGTCTTCTGTACTTGTCAACCAGAAAAAGAAGGAGCAAAACAATCTCTCTATTATGGAACAATATATGTAATCGTGCAAAACATTAAGAGATTTTCAAAAAAGAAGTAAGCATTTTCAGAAATTGCTTACTTCTTTTAGAGTAGATACTTACTTCTTTTGTACCAGATGCCTACTCCTTTTCTAGGAAATGTCGGCTTCAGAGTCCAAAAAGCCCGGCTTTTCGTTGCATTCACCCCGACTATCACCCTCCTATCCTTCCGGTTGAACAGAAAGGAAGGAAGAGGAAGTTATCAAAAAAGGCATTTTAAATACTTTTTGAAAGCTGATACAGATAAATAGAATCATACTATCAAATCGCTTTCTCTGCCTTACTTTACCAGCTCTGCAGTAACATAATCTCTGCTATATGTACATGATAAACGATACGAAACTTTCCCTCTTTATCTTTAAACATAGTGTTATACCCTACACCCTGCAAAAGCGCCGGGATTCTGCAAGATAAGATTTTCATCGTATTTGGTCCATTTGCCGATTATATCGGTTGCCGGAGCACAGCCTACCCCATAGAACGGACTTTCAAAGCTATTACCGGAATAAGCCATATAGTACAGCTCCTTATGTTTAAACACATATGGAGTCAAAGAATAATCAAAATCAAATGAGAGTGAATCAACCCGATACAGTCGAGGATTATCAAACTCTTTACATTTCACATGTAGATCTCTAACTGGAATATTAGCTATCAACATAGCCATTTTAATTTTACTTTGCTTTTTAGAGCAATCTAACTCAGAAATCAAGAAGTTAAGACAGTCTCTACAAGAATAAACAGAAAATCTAACAATTAATAAACTATCTTCAAGAATCTCCCTTATTTTCATAGAGGAGTTCTTAGAGTCAATGATTTTTTATCCAAATCAAACGATATACTTCTATTTTTGATTGAAGTTATCATCCATTTTAAGGTCATATATCTAATATTTTTTTATTAAACACACAAAGTGAAGGATTTTTCTCAAGATTACCCTTATCTTCAAAAGCTATAACAATATCATCTCCTAGAATCTTGAAGAAAGAGCATTCTTTTAGTTGCATTTCATCTGTCAAAATTGCAAATATTTCTGATTTCTTTGTTTTCTCACTATATCTACATAAGTAAACACGATCATACCACATAAATGTAAAATATATATAATATCCATCTATCTGATAGAATCTTGCGACAGAAGCGCAGCTTTGATTTTCCGGCTTATTTAAATACATTATTCGAGCATATATATCTTTAGCTCCCTCCTCTTCAGGTATCGCATAAGTACCAAAATCTATTTTATACTCAGGGACAAGAAAATTATCTGTTACGGTAAAAAGGGTATCCTTCAAGGGCTCCCAATACAACACTCTCCGACCTTCTTCTCCTACAAAAAAAGCATCAGGAAAATGGATACCATCATTCATGAAACGTCCTTTCACGATTTGCTGAGATGAAAAGTCTTTATTCCAGAAGCTTAGCACTGGCATTTTACGATAATCACCCCCAAATCTATTTGTACTTAAGTAACGTTCCGTTCCAATCGGAATTATCATTGAAGGAGAAGGAGCATCTTCATCCAAAAGAACCTTTTGAACTCCCATAAACTTACCATTTATATCAAAACGTAGTATTTGCTGTTTATCTTGATCAAAAATACATACCTCCCCGTCCTCCATAAACATACATCCAAAACTTAAATACTCACCAGGTCCCTGCCCTTTACATGATATATTAAAAAGAAAATCACCCTTATCATTAAAAACATAAGCATTATCTCTTGACCATATAAAGTAACGGTCATCTTGCTTGAATAAAGCACAAATATCATACAATAAAGAACTATCCACAGTTTCTAAATTTATCATTCTTGATGCAGATATTTTCACTGTATCGATATGTGATAAGTCTACTTCTATCCTTTGGGTAACATTTTTCTGTTCTCTTTGGCAAGAGAACAGAAAAAACAATAATCCCAAGGACAATATTACTATTTTCCTCATACACTTTAATATTTTTCACAAGTACAACGAATACCACAACAAGCATAATAACCAGTTTGACATGAAACATCGCATGCTGCACTAGCTCCCCCTCCTTTTATATCTATTCCACCACTTATAGAACAGGAGGTAGCCCCTCTACCACCATTATAGCAATAATTCGAGCCATCAGCTTCATAAACTGTAAAAGTCTCAATACCATTGTTATGCAAAGGGATAGGCGAATTCTTCTGCTGTGTCATTGCAACAAATACATTAGTAAATCCCAATACAGCAGCAATAAATACAAATTTTTTCATTTTGTTCTTTTTTAATTAGTTTGTATTTTTCCAAACCAATATATAAATAGTAGCAAAGTAGTATTTTTTTTAAATTTTCTGAATACAAAGATCAGTAAAACAAAAAGGGGAAAGGGATAATTACTGGTCAATAAACAGTAAAATACAGCCAAAATCAGAAAATTAGACCAATATTACCTGTAATGTAACAGCAGCAAAAATTATTTACCAAATTTTACTATTCCACAAAACATATCCATGTTATTTTTCTCTCAATCCTGACAGTATATTAAACAAAAATAGAAATACAAAAACAATATATATTCAATAGCTATTACAAACTAAAGACACCCCATATATATCTGGGTGTAGCCCCAACAACAAAAGAGTGTAGCCTCACCATATAGATAGCTACACCCCTTTTATCGAACAACAGATTCTCCGGATTCATCCATCCGTTTTACGCCTATATCGATTTCTACCCCCCGGTTTATTCGACCAATTCCGCAGCAATATATTCCTTGTTGATCCGCATGCGGTCTATACCATCCACTTTTTCAAAATAGACCTTACCGATGTACATGCCCCGTGGATGAATATGCTCTTTATCTTTATGCGCATGATAAACAATGCGAAGTCTGCCCTTTTTATCCCTGAACATGGCACTATGCCCCACTCCCTGCAAATTCCCCGGTTTCTGCAAAATCGGATTTTCCTGATATTTGGTCCATTCCCCCATGATATCCGTAGCGGTGGCACATCCGATCCCATAGAATGGACTCTCAAAGCTGTTACCGGAATAAGTCATGTAATACAATCCGTTATGTTTAAGCACATAAGATCCTTCATTCACACGCGGCCACACTTCTTCCCATGCCTGCGAAACATGAATGCAAGGACGCATCGTCTCCGTTTTAATCGTCATATAATCGTCCTCCAATTCCGCTACCCATACGTTATTGCCATCATTGAAGCGAACGAAGAAAAGATAAGGTTTTCCATCTTCATCGATAAACAGGGAGCTATCGATCATCTTCTCGCCAGCAACCATCGGTTTCTTCTCGTTCTGCCTGAACGGACCTAACGGAGAATCGGCTATGGCCACACAGATGTGTTCGTCTGCCGTATAATACATATAAAACTTCCCGTCGATCTCGTAAATCTCCGGTGCCCAGAAGCGGCTATCCGCCCAAACATCATCTTTATGAAGTGCAAGCCCGTGCAGTTTCCACTTCCTGAGATCTTTTGATGTATACACTTCAATACCGTCGGCCGCATGCGTTCCGTAAGCATAATAAGTTCCATCGTGCAATAGAATAAAAGGATCGCCCAACGAAACCGACTTTGTCACGGTTTTTGTTTTTGACCTGTTTTTTGCTCCGACAACTCCTGTATAAGAACAAAACACAATCAGCAGCCCCAGCAGCCATACTCCGGTACTAATCTTTTTCTTTCCCATAATATAATCTTTTTTCAATATAATACAATCATTATTTCATCCGGTCTTTAGTAAACTGAAACCAATCCAGTTTCAATAGGTTCTCGGTACCGGTCTTACCTTTGAACAGCAGATACAATTTCTCCTGCCGCCCTCTCGCAATCCGTTCAAGAGACGTTGACTTGATTTCCCAGGATTGGTCGCCACCCGTATTGCCCACTTCGAGCACTCCGATAGGTTTTCCCTTCAAGGAACCCAGATAAACCTCTATCTTCCCGCCTTCGGTACCTGAAGCAACTTTAGCTGTAAACGTGCCTGCCCCTTTGCCTAAATCTACATTCCGGTAGAGCAAATAATCGTTATTATCGATCTGCCCCATGATAAATCCGTTCTCGGCCGCATTCTTTTCAAGAGCTATCCCATATAGGTTATGGAAGCTTTCCGCCTCAAAAATACGGTTCAGGTCATCCGACCGATCTTCTCCAAAAACTTTCAATTCAAAAATACTTAATGCATTTTCGGCATTCTTCTTGTCCAGCCCGTCTGCTCTCAGGGGGATGTCAACCCCTTCCAGAATGGTCAGACGGATAAACCTTGCTTTCACCGGAGAATTGCCCGGCTTCGTATCCGTCACCGGAGATTGTCCGACACCGTCCGTACTCCGGTCTGCAAACACTTTCCACAAATGACTGCCGGAGGCTGCATCCAGACTGCCGGCTTCTTTCTGTGACAAATATTCGAGTTTATACTTGTAAGTACGGCTTGTAAACTCAAAAATTGTCTCTATCTCATCCACTTTACACTCGCTGCCCAAATCTACAATCAGCCAAGGCTTATGTGCACCGACTCCGGGATCCCAATGGGTCCCGTAATTCTCGTCTACGGCAAAGTTACCGGCATAACAGAATGAAATGCCGTGTGTACGATAGCGGGGAGCAAATTCCGAATCATCATACACCCTCGCCGAAGAGGTCAAGGTCTGCTTTCCTAAAGCAAGATTCGTACGATGATCGCCCGGAACATCGGGAGCAACCGTTACCCCCTTGTGGGTTGGAGTAATGGGACGGATACTTCCATCCTCATTAAAGAAAACTTCGTCGATACAAGTCTGCCGTTTACTGTCTACAAAAGGATAATGTTGCCGATGATAAGCAATAAACGTACGCCCTCCGTAACAGAACATCGAATGATGTCCGGGACCCAAAATCCGATTGGCATCATCACGTTGCAATATAGGAACAGTCATAGACCGGTTGATCTCCCGGTAAGGCCCCGTGATCTTATCGGCTACGGCATATCGGACATTATAATTCTCACTACCGTTAAACGACCACATCAGGTAGTATAAATTATTTCTCTTAAAAATAAACGAAGCTTCAAAAGCATTTTTTATCTCTTCTATCTGCGTATAGTGGTAAGTGCCGATAAATGGATTGGAATCGCTTTTGGCGAATACCGGATCACTGTTGTCAATATAGATCTTTCCGGCCTCATCGAACTTCAACTTCATAATCTTAAAGTGCCAGGAGTCAGTTACAATATACATCGTCCGGTCATCATCCATAAAAAACTGTCCGTCATATCCCTTGAAAAGCATCTTACCGGGAGCTGCCCCATTGGCATCTTCCCACGGCCCCAAGAGGTCGTCCGCCATACCGACAAAGGTATTCGAAGCAATGCTATACATCAGATAATACTTCTTTGTATCCGGATTGTATTCGATACTGGGAGCCCATACACACAAGGTCCCGGCATAGTCCGTCCATGATTTTGGGAAGGCGATCACTTTATTCTTCCATTCCTTACAGTCCTTGGAGTACCACATCTGGGCCGGATACACATTTTCACCACCCGCTCCGTCATTGGTTCCGAAAGCATAAAAAGTCTTGGTCCGGTCATCATAATAGAAAGATGCGTCTGCCAGATAAGCAGGCACAGTCGGATTTCCCGTCTGCATCGAAAAGACATTCACATCTTCCGGTTCAGTCCCTATATCCTTGACGGTCAAAACAAAGTCTTTAGTCAAAGCCACGTCTCCCTTCCGGACCGTTGCTGTCAGGGTTGCCTTCTTGTTTCCGGTTCCCGCATCGGGGCGGTAAAGCTTTCCACTGTCACTGATGTACTGCCCCTGAGCCGAGCTCCACGAGATGGTAGTACCGCTCTTACCGGACGAAGGCAACACAAGGTCGGTGGTTACCGCCGACAAATCGCCCAACGAAAGTCCGTCCCTGTCTTCCTGCACCAACCGCCCGTCCGCTACCGATGCAAGTTCGTATACCTGCCGGTCTGTCAAGGCATAGTCATATAACCTGAAATCATCAATCCCGCCATTCAGATATGGATCGGGCCAGGTCGGCCGGCCAATGTAATTATCGGTCGTATTACCTAACAATGAAGGATTCACGGTAAAGTCCGTCTTTATTTCAGCTTTCACTCCGTCTACATAAAGAGTGCCGACACTCCCTTTCAGAGTGAAAGCAAGATGATGCCAGGCGTTAGCCGACAGTTTACCTTTCTGACGGGTATATGCAATGCGTTCTTCCTTGTCGGTATGATTTCCACTCTCCTGTGTCTTCGTCATAACCAGAGAAACGCCGTTCTCTTCATTCCCTCTTTGGGTTGTCAAAATCAGGTAACGGTCTGTTCCGCAAGCAAACGTGCACACCGTTTGGTTGTCAGACTGTTCATTCAGATAGACCCAGACAGACAAAGTGAAATCTTTCACATGTGCCAGGACTCCGTCCGGTAACTTGAAGTGTCCTTTGTTACTGAGTCTTGCCGCTCCCTGCTGCAGACCCGGCCCCCACTCCACCGTTGATCCGGGCATCATATTTTGAGCCTCCTCTTCCACTGTTACGGGCTGTCTCTCCTCCCTGTTCATCGAAGTTGAATTGAAGGAAAGGAACTTGCTGCACCTGTCTTTCCGCCTGTTGTATCTGCTGCCCATACACAGGAACAGATAACAGGGTAAACGCCCCCAACAGGATCAATCCCGGAGAACAGGAAAAAGGGGATTTCCTTAAAGAATTTATAAACATAAGCCAATATCTGTTTTAAGTATCACCAATATACCTATATGACACATTATTATCCAAGCGAAGCTTTACGCCTTGACAACGGCACCACCTGAAACCAGGTAAGCGAACGCCACAGCCACTCCATCGGACCATAGTAGAATCTCTTAATCCACCAATTGCTATAAGCAATCTGGATGACACAGAAAGCCGCTCCCAGCAAAAAGCTCTGCAAATAGTTGAACTCGACAGCAAAGTTCCCGCCAAAACCATAGAATAGGGAAACTCCGACTATCGACTGCGCCATATAGTTCGTCACACTCATTCGTCCCACCGGAGCAATACGGTCGAGCACTTTCTGCCCCTTATACCGATAATACAGCAAAGTGAAACCGCAGAAATAAACCATCATCTGTCCCAGATTGCCATACGTCTTGAAAAGAGTCTGTCCTACCCGCAACGCAAACCCGTCCACTCCCCATACCGGAAGCAGAAAGGCAACAGCATAAAATACTGCCCAGAAAGCCAGACAATAAGGTAAAAACAGATGACTGTACTTCACCATCTTTTCCTCACTTTTGTGAATACCCTGACGCCCGATCAGCATTCCGGCAATAAACAGTCCCAATAACTGGAGGTAACGGAAATTATTGAATACCCACAGGCATTTGGCCGACTGTCCGTCGAACGTATTGAAACTCAGTACATCCATCAGTGATCCATTGATAAAGACATCGGCCGCCCTTTCAAAAAGCCGGTCCATATAGGCTGCCGCAGCAGTCGGTTCGTTAGCCACATTGTCGCTGAGCAGAGATACAAAACTAATGACTGCCGGTATCTGCAGAAACAGCAAAATGCATAGCACCAGCAACCATCTGGTGGAAACTTTATAAAGAGGAATCAAGAAGACTCCTAATACGGCATAGACCATAAAAAACTCTCCCATATAGACCAATCCGTTGATATAGCCAAACAGGAACAATAAGGCAAGCCTCCAGAGGAAGCGTCCCCGGAAATCGACTCCTTTAGCTGCCTGAGACTCCATCTGCATGAAAAAGCTCAAACCGAACAAAAGGGAAAACATAGCGTATGATTTCCCGGAAAACAAAAAATAGAGTGAATCGTATACTGCCGTATCTATTGCCTGCCAGAAAGGAGACTCCACAACCGGAGCTAAAGTCAGGTCGAAACGCTCCATGCAATGCAAGAGCATGATGCCAATCAGTGCGAACCCCCGCAAGGCATCGATCGAATTAATACGCTTTTTAGGTGTGATCGTTTGTGTATGTGTCATGATATGAATTAAAAACAGGATATAAAAAGAGGCATAAGGATATAGAAGCAGATCTGCCAGACCCTATATTCCTTATGCCAATACAACTTAAAAAACGCTTGTGTTATTTTCCGTTATCTACCGAGAATTTGAAGATACAATGACTATTGTAGGTTTCACCCGGACGCAATACAGCCGAAGGCCATTCAGGTTTGTTCGGAGTATCGGGATACTTTTGAGTCTCCAGACAGACAGAAGCACGTTGATTGTAAGTAATACCTTTCTTTCCGGTCAGCGAACCGTCAAGGAAGTTTCCTGCATATACCTGAATACCGGGTTCGTCAGTGTATACATCGAGTACGATACCGGTTTTGGGTGATTCAAGAGTAGCGGCCTTACGGGTAATATCGCCTTTGGCATTCAACACCCAGTTATGGTCGTAACCATTACCGTTCTTCAACTGCACGAAATCGAAATCATTAATGCGTTTTCCAACCGGAGTCGGTGTGCGGAAGTCCATCGGAGTACCTTCCACTGTTACAATCTCGCCACTGGTCATAAAGGTACTGTCCACGGGAGTATAAGCATCGGCGTCGATAGTCAGCAGATGATCGGCATTGCTGCCTGCATCTCCGTCCAGATTGAAATAAGAGTGGTTGGTCATATTGACAATGGTCGGTTTATCCGTTTCTGCCTCATACTTGATATCGATGGCATTATCATCTGTCAGCTTCATAATAACCTTACAGGTGATATTACCGGGGAAACCTTCCTCGCCGTCTTTTGAAAGATAAGTCAACTCAAGTTCCTGCGGTCCCACCTGCTTGGCATCGTATACCTGATATTGGAATCCTTTCGGACCACCGTGCAGGCAATGTCCGTAGTTATTGCGCGGCAACTGGTATTCAACTCCATCTAAAGTAAATTTTCCCTGATTGATGCGATTGGCATAACGACCGATGCTGGCACCGAAGTCCGAAGGCTTGCTGATGTAATCCTGAATAGAGTCGAAGCCCAACACTACATCACGCATCACCCCTTCTTTATCGGGAACCATTACCGAAACAATACGTCCTCCAAAATTAGTGACGCAAACCTCCATGTTGTTCTGATTACGGAGTACATACAAATCGGTTTTCTTTCCGCCCACCTCAGTCTGGAAATTGCTCTTTACCAAACCGGAATCCGTAGTAGCCTTTTCTGTCTCTGCACAACCGGCTACAAAGAGGGCACCCAGTGCCCACATAGCTAATTTTCTCATTATTAAACTGTTTTGAGTTTTTATTCACCACAGAGCGACACGGAGTCCCACTGAGTTTTTAGACAGATGAACAAAAGGACAAACTATTCTTTATTTGTTCATCTGTTCTTTTGTCTGAAAACAAATAGAGCGCAGCCAATCAATCTCTGTGGGACTCTGTGCTACTCTGTGGTGAATCTCATTCATTTCTGTTTCGTTATATTCTTACTGTATACTATTCAGCATATCCACTTTACCTTCATTCACCAGTTTCAGGATCAACTCACCGAACAAAGTATTCTGCCATGCAAACCAGGCACGGGTAAATTTCTCAGGATTGTCTTTATGGAAAGACTCGTGCATGAAGCCCGTGCCTCCGTCCGTATCGCGAAGCGTCTCTATGCAATACCGGATCTCCTTCTCGTCGTTGGAAGTCGTAGCACGCATGATCAAGCTCATCGGCCAGATATAGTTGAAACCGATATGCGGACCGCCGATGCCCTCGCCGGCCTTTCCCTTGAAGAAGTAAGGGTTGGAAGGGCTCAGCACCAAGCGACGGG
>OGXR01002424.1_pt1 | contig 11883 bp, 9 predicted proteins | sample 1576331 | NCBI WGS metagenome assembly OGXR01 (sample SAMEA3541473, study PRJEB24748) | human gut metagenome | biome: human gut; feature: human-associated habitat; material: faeces | place: China | collected 2012 | reverse complement strand
GATGTTTAGACGCAAGAAGGACGCTGAAGAGCTTAGTTGCGGATTTGAGGATTAATAAGTCTGTATTAAGATTAATAAATTTCTATGTTTATAAAGTGGGAGCAGGCGTCAGCCGCTTTCTGCGTAACCGCCTGTCGCAATCCCATTATTTCACCGGCTGATAATCTGCGGGCTTTCCGTAAAATCCCGGCGCCGGTACGTATATCGGCTGACTGGGTATGCCGATGTTCAGCAACTTGCCTTTCGTGCGGAGGCGGCGGATGTGAATCATGGCTGTTGAGCGAACCATACCCGTTATATCTTGAAAATCCGAACGTTGCATGATCTGATGATCGGTGAAATATTTTCTCAACCGGCTGTCGATATCCGTCTCCGAAAGTTTGGGAGAGTGGATAATTCTTTTCATCTGTTTGATTTTTATATGGCCGACGGAGTTTTTCAGTTTTTGGTCTGAACGGAACTGTATGCCTTTCAACTTTACTTTCGTATTCCGGCGGGGAGTATCGGCGGCGATTTCTTCGGTGGCGGTTAGTGTCGGATAAAAATAACCGATACCGTCCAGGTGCACTTGCCTTCCTTCGCACAGTTCTTCACCCATAACTTGTGATAGTGCGTCCAGCACTGCCGTTACATCCACCTCGTTCAGCGTACACCGGGATTGGATCCTGCTGCGGAGGTCTTTCGTGTCTATCTGTCCGTTGGCGATGATGCGCGGATGAAATCTTTTCTCCTCTGGTTTGTCCGGTGATACCGGATTCTCGTACCAGTCAAATGATATGGCCATAGTTCCTTTTGTTTATATAAGTAGTTCTGATTCGTATTTCCTATACTTCCTTCCGATTAATCCGGCTTCATCTTCATCGGCTAATTTCTATTGGCCTGTCGGCTAACCTTTATTGGCTGACAGGCTGACAGTGACTAGCGTAACAGCTAGCATAGGTTAGCTGTTATTGTTCCTTATGGCAAAGTTACTACATAAAGGCTTGCTAACCTAATTTTAAAGGCTTTATTTCGGACGCGTCATTGGTGAACGGAAAGCTGTCGGTGGGTAGAGAGGAAATAAACAAAGGTTCGCAAACCTGTGTGCTACCGGTTTGCGAACCTTCGATTATCGGTTTCGGGTATTGCCAATACAGGCATTCCCGTTATGTGAGTACTTCTTTAGCTGAATATTGGCAGAGATACTTTTAGATTAGGATATCTGTCGCCCAGTTGTTTAAGGAAATCGTTGCCGATCACGATAGCTTGTACCGTTTCCTGCGGGTCGGTAGGGATTTCCGGTATATTGGTAAAGATCAGGCAGGAGTAGATGATGAGCTCGATAGGCTTGTCATCGGTCTGCAAAGACAGTTTGTATGCTTTTACATTGTTTCCCCGGGCTTGGGCCTGTGCTTTTACTTGTCCTTCCATTGGGATTTCGGTAAGTCTGGAGTTTTCGAGGCGGGATTGGTTGAATACAAGATGCCGGTCGATTTCCCCTTCTGTGTCCGTATCGAATAAATGAAGGCTGTTTCCGCTGAGAACAAGGTATTTGGGAGTTTGCACGGTGTTGAAACGCACGGTTCCCAAGGTAGCCATTCCTTTCAGTTTATCTTTAACCCCGTCTTTAAGGGCGGCTCCCACGCCATATTCGGTGCTGGCATAATTGAAAGCGTCAATCTTTTCTTGCTTCATTTCTTCTTGGAGGAAAGGCAATTCGGAAGTGAGTACGCTGTTTTTATATCGTTCGGCATTTGCAAATTCCGCTTTGAAATCAGTATTGTTTACCACTTGTGCTTGTTGCGAGTTTTTGTTCTTTACATAATACCAGTACCCTGCATAGAGAACGATGAAAATAATCGGAATAAGTGTGTAAATTGACATAGCTTATCTGTTTTTTAATGTGATTAATTAGGTGTGTTTTATACTTCTACCGGTTCTGTTTTCTTTTTCTTACTTGGGATGAATCCCCAGATGATAAGGGCAATGATGATCAGTCCTACTATCTTGCCGCCATATCGAGAGTAGAAACCGACTTTATTCAGCTTTTCACCGTCCAGGTTATTCTCTTTCAGAATGGCGGAGAGTTGTTCTTCCGTCAGTTCATAATAAGTGTCTTCTTTTTCGCAATATCCTACGAGGCGGGGCTCCTGCTCGATATAGAGAGGAAGGATGTAAGCGATGTTGAACTCCTGATGAATGGTCCCCAGATCAATGTAGTTGCCGTTGTCTGTCTTATATTCTTCGGTGTCGGGCAGGTCTGCTACTTTGTTTAAGACTTCACGATCACCGAAAGGAATTTTTACACCACGCGCGGATACCGTTTGACAAGAGAGGAAAAGGAGAGCGCCGAATGCAAAGAAAAGGGTTAGATGTTTCATGTTTTTCTTTTTTGAGTTTATGAATAATGGAATTGTTGATTAATATTGCCGTAAAAGTAGAGAAAAGAAATAGAAAAAGCAAACGATCGTTTGCTTTTTGGGAAAATGATTTTTCTGTCCGGCTTTTTTCTGTTTCAGATACGTTAAAGATGAGGGGAAAGAACGTGATAAGTTCATGAGCAGGCTTTATTTTTATTGAATACACACGGCAAATCTGATATTTTTATGTAGATGTTTTATTTCATCTTTTTGCTTCCGGTATTCTCCATACTCCGGTCGGAAGTGGGGAAGTTGAGCAGAGCATTGTTCTTTGTTATCATTACAAATTATTCTCGGACTGATACTGCTGATACTTTCCTTCCTCTATCAGAAGTTGAAAGGAGTATTCTTTAAAAATGATGAAGCCGAAACGGACTAATCTTCGTTGTACTTATAACAATGATAAAGGCTGCCTGCTCTTTTATAGAACGGCAGCCTTTACTTATTAATTGGCCTATCTGTTGACGACTTATTCTTGTGAGAAACGTTTTACCTGTTCCTCGATCAATTCCTTGTCGTCAAAGTAGTTAATCTTCATAGCCTTCTTGACATCTGCCAGTGTTTCGGCGGCGGCAGCTCTGGCTACTTCACATCCTTTTTGCAACATCTCGTAAACGGCAGGAATGTCTTTGCTGAATTCTTTGCGACGGTTACGGATAGGTTCCAGTGTCTCTTGCATGATAGCGTTCAGGAAACGTTTCACTTTCACGTCTCCCAGTCCACCGCGTTGGTAGTGTGCTTTCAGTTCAGCGAGATTCGGGTAATCCGGCAGATAACGTTCAAAATGTTCCGGACGGCAGAATGCGTCGAGGTATGTGAAGACGGTATTGCCTTCAATCTTTCCCGGATCCTGCACGCGGAGGTGTCCCGGATCGGTATACATACTCATGATCTTCTTCTGGATTTCTTCCGGTTCTTCGGACAGATAGATACAGTTACCGAGTGATTTGCTCATCTTGGCTTTACCGTCAGTACCCGGCAGACGCAGGCAGGCAGCATTGTCCGGCAACAGGATTTCCGGTTCCACCAATGTCTCGCCATAGATATAGTTGAAACGGCGGACTATTTCGCGTGCCTGTTCGAGCATCGGTTCCTGGTCTTCGCCTACGGGGACAGTCGTTGCACGGAATGCAGTGATGTCCGCAGCCTGACTGATAGGATAAGTGAAGAAGCCTACGGGAATGCTTGCCTCGAAGTTACGCATCTGGATTTCCGATTTCACGGTCGGGTTACGTTGCAGGCGGGATACGCTTACAAGGTCCATATAGTAGAAGCTAAGTTCGCATAGCTCCGGTATCTGCGACTGGATGAAGATAGTAGCTTTGGAAGGGTCGATTCCGCATGCCAGATAGTCAAGAGCAACCTCGATAACATTCTGACGTACCTTCTCCGGGTTGTCTATATTGTCTGTCAATGCCTGCGAATCGGCAATGAAGATAAACATCTTACTATAATCACCTGCATTTTGCAGGTCAACTCTGCGTTTCAACGAACCTACATAGTGACCGATATGAAGTCTTCCGGTAGGACGGTCGCCCGTCAATATGATTTTTTCTTTTCCCATATTTTTATTACCTTATTATATAATGACGACAAAGATAAGGATAAAAACTGAAAGATACATCAAAATGTAGTTACTTCATGATTTGTGCTTACTACTGTTAACCTTGAAAATGAGCTTTCTATTAGAAGAAACAATTATTAAAGAAAATATTCTGTTTACCGGATTAATTCAATATCTTTGTCGGTATCTAAAAACTTTTATATCATGAAAACAGGAAAACTACTAGGAATGTTGCTATTCGTTCTAGGTACATTCAGCCTGATGGGTTGTAATGATGAAATGACTGATGAGGAAGAAGGCTGGTATGATAGCATCCCGGATGGAAATTTCTTTTCGAGAGGAAATACGGTACGATTTTACTATATAGATGGGAATGGAAACAGTCTGATAAAACCGGAGGATAAAAATACACTCCCTGTGTCATGGCGTGAAGAATTAGTTAATCCGATAGAACGTACAGAAGACTATAATGCGGAGCATGGTAACTATAATGGTAATCATAACTGGGTTGTCTATGATGAGGAAGAGGAGTTGTATTATTGCGAAGTGAGTGCTTACGGAGATGAAAGACAGAGCACTTATTCTTTTCCGATTTATGTAAATGGCGATAAGGATGGAATGCAAATCACCTATAAATATACGGATAGAGACGTTATCGGCGGTAAATATTGGGCGAAAATAATATCCTGGAAATATAATGGCGTACATGTTTACTCGGATGACGACGAACCATACAAGAAAGTATTCATTAAAAAGGCCAACGGAAAAACAACCGTTTCATTAACGCGGTAAACTATTTCAGTAAAAAAGTGAACGTTTCTTTTTGTCATGTGCAAAATATGTCGTTACTTTGCACAAATTTTAAAACCGACAATGAATCAACAGGAAATCAGAAGCAAGTATTATCTCCATTCGGATGTTTTTCACCCGGAAACGGCAGGCTTCTTCTCTTTTCTCCAAAAACGATATTTTAGTTCTTTGGTAATGCGTTAATCCTTTTTTGAGGGTAACGCATTTTTTTTATGGATGAACTTAGAAACAACAACTTATTATAACAACAAAAGAAATGGAAAAGGAAATCAAGAAAGTTCTCGTTTTGGGTTCTGGAGCACTCAAAATCGGACAAGCCGGAGAATTTGACTACTCAGGCTCACAAGCACTGAAAGCTTTGAAAGAAGAAGGCATCAGCTCAGTATTGGTAAACCCGAACATCGCAACCATTCAGACTTCTGAAGGAATTGCAGATAAAGTGTATTTCCTTCCCGTAACTACTTATTTTGTAGAAGAAATTATCAAGAAAGAACGCCCCGACGGTATCCTGCTGGCATTCGGCGGACAGACTGCACTGAACTGCGGTGCTGAGCTTTACACACAAGGTATTCTTGATAAATACGGAGTGAAAGTACTCGGTACATCGGTAGAGGCTATCATGTACACAGAAGACCGCGACCTGTTCGTGAAGAAGCTGGACGAGATCAATATGAAGACTCCGGTAAGCCAGGCGGTAGAAAGCATGGAAGACGCGATTGCTGCTGCACGTAAGATCGGTTATCCGGTAATGGTACGTTCGGCTTATGCATTGGGTGGGCTTGGTAGCGGTATCTGCGCCAACGAAGAAGAATTCCTGAAACTGGCCGAAAGTTCTTTCGCGTTCTCCAAACAAATCCTGGTGGAAGAATCCCTGAAAGGCTGGAAAGAAATCGAATTTGAAGTTATCCGCGACGCCAACGACCACTGTTTCACAGTTGCCAGCATGGAAAACTTCGACCCGCTGGGTATCCACACCGGTGAATCTATCGTTGTGGCTCCTACTTGCTCTCTCGACGATAAAGAACTGAAACTGTTGCAGGAATTGTCTACAAAATGTATCCGTCACTTGGGCATTGTAGGTGAATGTAATATCCAGTATGCGTTCAACTCAGATACGGATGATTACCGTGTGATCGAAGTGAACGCTCGTCTGAGCCGTTCTTCCGCATTGGCTTCCAAGGCTACCGGTTATCCGCTGGCATTCGTTGCCGCTAAGATCGCGTTGGGTTATTCACTCGACCAGATCGGCGAAATGGGTACTCCGAATTCTGCCTATGTTGCTCCGCAACTCGACTACTATATCTGTAAGATTCCTCGTTGGGACTTGACGAAGTTTGCCGGTGTTTCCCGCGAAATCGGTTCAAGCATGAAGTCGGTAGGTGAAATCATGTCTATCGGTCGCTCTTTCGAGGAAATCATCCAAAAAGGTCTTCGTATGATCGGACAAGGCATGCACGGCTTTGTAGGAAATGACGAACTGCATTTTGATGACCTTGATAAAGAACTTTCCCGCCCGACTGACTTGCGTGTGTTCTCTATCGCACAGGCTTTGGAAGAAGGATATACGATTGACCGTATCCATGAACTGACAAAGATCGATCCTTGGTTCCTCGGTAAACTGAAGAACATCGTTGACTACAAAGCTAAATTGTCTACATATAATAAGGTGGAAGATATTCCGGCTGACGTAATGCGTGAAGCTAAAATCTTAGGCTTCTCTGACTTCCAGATTGCACGTTTCGTACTGAACCCGACTGGAAACATGGAGAAAGAAAACTTGGCTGTACGTGCTCATCGTAAAGCTATGGGGATTCTTCCGGCAGTAAAACGCATCAATACGATTGCTTCCGAACATCCGGAACTGACTAACTATCTGTATATGACGTATGCAGTGGAAGGTTATGATGTGAACTATTATAAGAATGAAAAATCAGTAGTCGTGCTGGGTTCGGGTGCTTACCGTATCGGTAGCTCTGTTGAATTTGACTGGTGTTCGGTGAATGCGGTTCAGACTGCCCGCAAACTGGGATACAAGTCTATCATGATTAACTACAACCCTGAAACGGTTTCTACTGACTATGATATGTGTGACCGCCTGTACTTCGACGAACTTTCGTTCGAACGTGTGCTCGATGTGATCGACCTCGAACAACCTCGCGGTGTGATTGTGTCGGTAGGCGGACAGATTCCGAACAACTTGGCTATGAAACTTTATCGTCAGTCGGTTCCTGTGTTGGGTACTTCGCCGATCTCTATCGACCGTGCCGAAAACCGTAACAAGTTCTCTGCAATGCTTGACCAACTGGGTATCGACCAGCCGGCTTGGCAGGAGCTGACCAGTCTCGAAGATGTGAAAGGCTTTGTGGAAAAAGTAGGTTATCCGGTGCTGGTTCGTCCTTCTTACGTTCTTTCGGGTGCGGCAATGAATGTTTGCTATGATGATGAAGAATTGGAAAACTTCCTGAAAATGGCTGCCGAAGTATCTAAAGAATATCCGGTAGTTGTTTCACAGTTCCTCGAGAATACAAAAGAAATTGAGTTCGACGCTGTGGCACAGAATGGTGAGGTGGTAGAATATGCTATCTCTGAACACGTAGAATTTGCGGGTGTTCACTCCGGTGATGCTACACTGGTGTTCCCGGCACAGAAGATATACTTTGCAACTGCCCGCCGCATCAAGAAGATCAGCCGTCAGATTGCTAAGGAACTCAATATCTCCGGTCCGTTCAACATCCAGTTCCTGGCTCGTAATAACGAGGTGAAAGTAATTGAATGTAACTTGCGTGCTTCTCGTAGTTTCCCGTTCGTATCTAAAGTACTGAAACGTAACTTTATCGAAACGGCTACCCGCATCATGCTTGACGCTCCATACTCGCGTCCTGATAAATCGGCTTTTGATATTGACTGGATCGGTGTGAAAGCATCGCAGTTCTCCTTCTCACGTCTGCATAAGGCCGATCCTGTATTAGGCGTAGATATGTCTTCTACGGGTGAAGTGGGATGTATCGGTGATGATTTCTCCGAAGCATTGCTGAACTCAATGATTGCTACCGGCTTTAAGATTCCTGAAAAGGCGGTAATGTTCTCTTCAGGAGCAATGAAGTCTAAAGTTGATTTGCTGGATGCAAGCCGTATGTTGTTTGCCAAAGGATATCAGATTTATGCTACCGCTGGTACTGCTGCCTTCTTGAATGCTCACGGTGTAGATACGACTCCGGTTTATTGGCCGGATGAAAAACCGGGTGCGGAAAACAATGTAATGAAGATGATTGCCGATCACAAGTTCGACTTGATCGTTAACATTCCGAAGAATCACAGCAAACGTGAGTTGACGAATGGTTATCGTATCCGTCGCGGTGCGATCGATCATAACATTCCGTTGATTACGAATGCCCGTCTGGCAAGTGCCTTTATCGAAGCGTTCTGTGAATTGAAGCTGAGTGATATTCAGATTAAGAGCTGGCAGGAATACAAATAAGAACTATTATAATTCTTAATAAGTGCCCGCTATTGACAGCCTGTTAATAGCGGGTTTTCTTGTTTTATTTTTTATCTTTGCTACTTCGTAATTAGTAACTTGTAATTAGTAGTTGAAATATGCTTGTGCTTTTATCTTGTGCCAAGACAATGAGTGATGTTTCAAAGGTGAAGGTTCCTTTGACTACGGTTCCCCGTTTTCAAAAGGAAGCCTCTGAGATAGCTTTGCAGATGTCGCAGTTTGCTGTCGGCGATCTGGAACGTTTGTTGCGTGTGAATGCTAAAATAGCAGTAGAGAATTATAAGCGTTATCAGGCTTTCCATGCGGAAGAAACTCCGGAATTGCCGGCTTTGTTCTCTTATACGGGAATCGTGTTCAAGCGGTTGAATCCGAAAGACTTCTCTGCCTCAGAACTCGAATATGCACAGGAACATTTGCGGCTGACATCTTTTTGTTACGGTTTGTTGCGTCCGCTGGATGTGATTCGCCCCTATCGTCTCGAAGGAGATGTGGTATTGCCGGAGTTGGGTAATCAGACGATGTTTTCTTATTGGCGGTCGCGCCTGACGGATACGTTTATACAAGACATCAAACAGGCGGGAGGTATTTTATGCAATCTGGCCAGTGACGAAATGAAAAGTTTGTTTGACTGGAAACGGGTGGAGAAAGAAGTGCGTGTCGTGACCCCTGAATTTCATGTGTGGAAGAACGGAAAACTGGCTACGGTGGTAATATATACCAAGATGTCTCGTGGTGAAATGACGCGTTTTATCTTGAAAAATAGAATAGAGAATCCGGAAGATTTGAAAGGATTTTCGTGGGAAGGCTTCGAGTTTGATGAGGCTCTTTCGGATGAGAGGCGGTTTGTATTTATTAATGGTCAGGGAGGATAAAGAGTATGACGGAAGTTGAAAAGATGCGTAACGGCCTGTTGGCAGATATGTCTTCGCCGGAGTTGCAGGTGCGTTTTGAGCATGCCAAGAAATTGTTGGCTCGTATGCGGGGAATGAGTACGTATGATGAAGGGTACAGGAAATTACTGGAAGAACTGGTGCCGAGGATTCCTGAAACTTCGGTTATTTGTCCGCCTTTCTATTGCGATCATGGGGACGGAATCAAGCTAGGCGAGCATGTGTTTGTCAATGCTAACTGCACATTTCTGGACGGCGGATATATCACGATTGGTGCTCATACGCTTATCGGGCCTTGTGTGCAGATTTACACACCGCATCATCCGATGGATTATTTGGAAAGAAGAGGCTCCAAGGAATACGCTTATCCGGTGGCGGTTGGTGAGGACTGCTGGATTGGTGGCGGAGCTATTATATGTCCCGGTGTGACGATTGGTGATCGTTGTGTGATAGGAGCGGGAAGTGTCGTGACGAAAGATATTCCCGACGACAGTGTTGCAGTCGGGAATCCGGCACGGGTGATTCGTAAATAGGTTGCTTTGAGCGGTTCAACCGGGAAGTCATTTCCCGGATTTGAGTGTGCCTGCGTTGTTGTCCTCATTGTGAAGCCGTTTTTCGGCAGACTCGTATTTGCGTCCGAAACTGAAGTTCCAGGCTATGCTTACGGCAATCATCCGGGAGCTTTCTTTAATATACATCCAATTTTTGGAAGGGGCTGATGAATTGAAGTTTTCACTTCCTACTTTATAGTTGTCGCTGAAAAGGTTAAGCCCCATTATCCCTGCGGTCAGTTGCTTGTAGCGATAGTTGATTCCTAAGATATGATAATTCTCTCCGTATCTTAGTGTCTCACCATAAAAGTCATTACGGTGGTTTTGTATCTCGAAGAACGAACTCCAGTTTTTGTAAGATGCCATGATGCTGGCACGATAATACCAGTTGGTGTAAGTGTGATGATAGTTGTGCCCGCGGCTATCGAAATAGTTGATACCCGTTGTTACGGACAGGCTAAGAATATCCTTGAAAGGTCCTACCTTTACTTCTATTTCCGGATTGAGCTTCTGCCAGCTGCGTTGGTTAGCGATGGTGCGAATGAACAAGTCATTCTCTCTGATTGTCTCTTCCATATTAGGCTTGCGCTGATATTGATATAAGAGGTAGAGGCTACCGCTAAATAACCCTTTGCGATAATCAAAATTCAGTGTGTTGTTGTAGACGGTTGACATTTTCAGGGTCGGATTTCCCCGGCGTATTTGCAGAGAGTCAATCAACTGTTCTACATTGTTCAAATCGGATAGGGCAGGCGTACTTCTGGAAATATCTCCTTGATAGCGGATGAAGGCATGGTCAGAGAAATTGTAAGTCAACCGGAGACGGGGCAGAAAGGAATATTGTTGATAGCCTTCTCCTTCTTGATTGAACCAGGAACGGCTACCCTGTAAGCCCAATGAGTAATTGAACTTTTTCACTTTGCAGCTATACTCGACATAAGTGGAAGTATAGGCTTCTTGCATCTGTGTTTCTGCCGAAGAAGTGCCGGCGTATCTGTTTTCGGTCAACGACTGCTGATGGCGGATTCCTGTACTGAACTTACTATTAGTGAATCTTTTCTCATAAATACCTTCACCGATAAATGAATATTTCTTTCCCCGGATAGCCGAGTAAATGTCGGTTACGATATCGGAATGTTTTTTCTCTTCATAGGTTCGGTCATCATAGGTATGTATATAAGTACCTACTGTGTTCAGAATGATCGCTTGATTATGCTTGAGATTGCGTTGCAAGTAAATATCAAGAGAAGGCGATTTGCTGTTCGAACCTGTATAATCTTTCATTTCCACACTATTAGCTGGGTTGCTAATGGGGTATAGTGTGCTTTGAGTATTTTGTTTATTTCCTCGGAAATTGCCCCGGAGTGCTACATTGATAAACCACTTTTCCTCTTCCTGATAGCTGTAACTCATAGTCAAGTTATCCCGATGCATTTTTACTTTGTCGGGGATACCCTCTTCTACCCGTGTGAAAGAGGGATCATTTTCGAAATTGAACGTTTCGGAGTTCTCTCTCCAATAGTTCTTGAATGAGCGGTATCCGCCATAGTAATTGATCCCCCATTCTGATTTTTTATGATTGATTTTGGCTGTGACATTATTATTGCCCCAAATACAGCTCATTGGAATATCTGCATTGATTCCTATATAACCACCTGTTTGATGGCGGCGAACGATATAGTTAAGAACGGCCGCCACATTATCCCCATAGCGTAGGCTGGGCTCATCATGGTATTCAATACGGATTACATCCTCCGGCTTCAGGGAGAGAATTTCCTGTAATTCAGCTTTTGCTCCGTTGATACGCAGTTGGACATCTCCCTGGTTGGAAGAAGAGATGGTTTGCCGGATCGGATCTACCTGTATCCGATTGAGCTGTAAACGCTGTAATAGTGTAAGCCCGTTAGTGGATGCTTTCAACTGATGAGCGGTCGGAAATATAATTTTCCGGTCGGGCTGGTTGATGATCGGATTGGCCGTGACGGTGACCTCCTTCAATGCGATAGTGGCGGAGTCTATGGAAATAGTTCCCAAATCGAGAGTTGTGGTGAAATCCTGTAGACTGACTTGTCGTGTTTGATAACCTATTCCGGATATTTGCAGCAGGTAATTTCCCTTGGATAAGTTCCCCATGCTGAATCGCCCCCGTTGGTCGGTGACACATCCGGAG
>OGXR01002417.1_pt1 | contig 11913 bp, 10 predicted proteins | sample 1576331 | NCBI WGS metagenome assembly OGXR01 (sample SAMEA3541473, study PRJEB24748) | human gut metagenome | biome: human gut; feature: human-associated habitat; material: faeces | place: China | collected 2012 | reverse complement strand
AACGGGTCGCCCACAGTGTCGCCCACAACGGCCGCCTTGTGCGCTTCGCTGCCCTTGCCGCCGAAGTTGCCGCCTTCAATGTATTTCTTGGCGTTGTCCCATGCGCCGCCGGAGTTGCTCATGAATATTGCCATAAGCACGCCCGTTACCACGCTGCCCGCAAGCAGTCCGCCAAGGGCGGCGGGCCCGAGCAGGAAGCCTACCAGCAGGGGAGCAACGATGGCTATTGCGCCGGGGAGAATCATTTCCTTGAGCGCGGAGGTAGCCGCGATGGATACGCAGGTGCGGTAATCCGGCCTTTCGGTGCCCTGCAGTATGCCGGCGTGCTCCTTGAACTGACGCCTTACCTCGCGAATCATGCTCTCCGCAGCCTTGGATACGCTGCTCATGGTCAGCGCGCTGAACAGGAACGGCAGCATACCGCCCAGCAGCAGGCCGATTATTACGAACGGGTCAAGTATGTCTATCATCTGAAGCTCGGCAGCCTGCGCATAGGATACGAACAGGGCCATTGCCGTAAGCGCCGCGGAGCCGATGGCGAAGCCCTTGCCCATGGCGGCGGTGGTGTTGCCAACGCTGTCAAGGCGGTCGGTAATGTCGCGCACGCTTTCCTCAAGGCCGGCCATTTCGGCTATGCCGCCCGCGTTATCGGCTATCGGGCCGTATGCATCGACCGCAACGGTCATGCCCGCGGTGGAAAGCATGCCAACCGCCGCAAGCGCTATGCCGTAAAGCCCGGCGAACTTATATGCGCCCAGTATGCCAAGGCACACAAGTATTATGGAAACGCAGGTGGAAAGCATGCCGGTGCTGAGGCCGCAAATTATGTTGGTCGCGCTGCCGGTGGTGGACTGCTTGGCAATGCTCTTTACGAAGCGGTATTTATCGGAGGTGTAAACCTCGGTGAAAAAGCCTATCGCAAGGCCCACTATAAGGCCGCAGATTATTGCAAGGCTGGTGTTTACGCTGCCGAAGCATACAAAGCTTAGCGCAACGCTGCCCGCCGCAACCAGTATGGCGGAGGTGTAGCTGCCCATCTTGAGCGCCTTCATCGGGTCCGCATTCTTGCCGCCGCGCACGAAGAACGTGCCGAGTACGGAAGCGATTATGCCAAGCCCGCTCAGCGCAAGGGGATATACCGCGCCGGTGGCGCCGAAGCTGAATACGCCCAGCACTATTGCGCTTACTATACTGCCAACATAGCTTTCAAAAAGGTCCGCGCCCATGCCGGCCACGTCGCCCACGTTATCGCCCACGTTGTCGGCAATAACGGCGGGGTTGCGGGGGTCGTCCTCCGGAATGCCCGCTTCAACCTTACCAACAAGGTCCGCGCCTACGTCGGCAGCCTTGGTGTATATGCCGCCGCCCACGCGGGCAAACAGCGCAACGCTCGATGCGCCAAGGGAGAAGCCCGTCAGCACGTCGCTGTTCTTGGTTATAATATAAAGCACGCTTGCGCCGATAAGGCCAAGGCCCACAACGCACATGCCCATTACCGTGCCGCCGGAGAAGGCAACGCGCAGCGCCTCGTTTATGCCGCCGGTACGCGCCGCGTTAGCGGTACGCACGTTCGCGCGGGTGGCGACCTTCATGCCGAAATAACCGGCCAGCACGCTGAACAGCGCGCCCACAAGGAATGCGCCGGCGGTGGTTATGCTGCCAAGGCCAAGCCATATTCCGGCGAAAACTATCGCAATGAATATGAGCAGCAGCTTGTATTCGCTCTTAAGGAATGCGTCCGCGCCTTCGCTTATGGCGCGGGCAATTTCGGCCATGCCGGGCTCGCCCTCGTCATGGCGGGCTATGCCGCGCGCCTTTATAAAAGCGAACAGCAATGCAACCGCCGCCGCCGCAGGCACGGCGTACAGAAGAATGTTCATAGGATCAGGTCCTCCCAAAGAAAATTTATTTCACGCAGGGAATTCTGCATAAAACACGACATAATTAAAACACAAAACGACGGAACGACATTGCGAGCGGACAAAACCAATCATATGGTCGTTCCAACGGCTCGGTTTACACATAATACATAAGGGGCGCTTTTAAGTCAAGGGGTTTTTGGCAAAAATAATTATGTTTGAGGGAAAATTTGTGATTGAATTGACAAGGCAAATTGGGTATAATACTATCAGGCGAGGATGTTGGTTTATTTACAACCCTTTTCGGCGGCTTATTTTTGTTCTGTCGCGGCGGGGGAGGAATGCAATATTCTGCGCCGCTTTTTTGTATATGAAGCATTGAAAGGAGCATCCTGCATGGGCGTGCAAAACGGGCGCGGACTTATAAGCCGTATAGACAAGCGCGCGGCGCTGCTTGCAGCGGCCACGATAGCCATACAATGCGCAACGTATTGGCTGGCGCAGTTTATAATAGAAACGGCGGGCCTTACACTGCATTCGCCCGAAACTTGGCTGGATGCGCATATACCGTTTCTGCCGGTGTTCCTTGTGCCGTATGTGGGCTGCTTTGCGCATTGGGTGATAACGTTTTACATTGTGTACAAAACGAAGGATGGCTTCGCCCGATTATTCACCGCGGCCGTGACGGGCTACGTCATTGCCACTGCAATTTTCCTCATCTGGCCAACCACAATCACCCGCCCCGCGGAGCAGGCGGCGGGCATATGGGGATTCATATACGGAATAATCTGCGCAACGGATGCTCCGCTCAATCTGTTCCCCAGCGTGCATTGCTTCGTTTCGTTTCTGTGCATGATATCTACCGTGAAAAACTCTGGCATACCCCGTTGGTACGCTTGGCTCAGCGCGGTAATGTTCGCGCTTGTGTGCATGGCAACGGTGTTCGTGAAGCAGCATTTTATAATCGATGTTGCGGGCGGAACGGCGCTCGGCGCGCTTTGCTGGGCAGCGGCGGCAAAGGGAAAACCGCGCGAATGTGCCGCGCGTGTGTACGAAGCGTTAAATTTGCATAAGTAAAGGCTTAATCATGCAAAAAAAGAGGGTTTTTGTCCCAAAGAAGTATTGACACGGAGGGGCGAAAACGAATATAATATATTCGTTAATTGAATATCGAAACGATAGAGGCGCGGAGGCTAAGGTAACCATGCGAATGTTAAGGGCGGGAGGCCCGATGACGCAGGCGAATGTGACTTCCGCCGAAAGCACGGCTGCCCATCCCGGCGCCATGCTTGGGCGCAGCGGCCAGCGCGCTGCGACTGTCATCTTGCTTATTGGATGAAGAGCTATCGATGCGGCGTTTGCCGTGTCGATAGTTTTTGCTTTTCTATGATATCTGAAGATGGCGCGCTATCCGCCCGTATGTGCGGCAGGGTGCGCCCCGAAAACACATAAACGGAACGATATAAAACAGAATAACGATTTTAAGGCTTTACCATAGAAAATTACTATAACAACAGGAGGAACTAACTATGGCTATCAAATCGACTATCAGGCTCAGGATGGGTGCTGAGGATGCACATTACGGCGGAAATCTCGTAGACGGAGCGCACATGCTGCATCTGTTCGGCGACGTTGCGACCGAACTGCTTATCCGTTACGACGGCGACGAGGGTCTGTTCTGCGCGTATGACAAGGTGGAGTTCCTTGCCCCCGTATACGCCGGCGACTATATTGAGGCTGTTGGCGAAATAGAGCGCGTAGGCAACACCAGCCGCACCATGACCTTCGAAGCCCGCAAGGTCATCCGCTCCCGTACAGACATCAGCGCTTCCGCTGCCGAGTTTCTTGAGGAGCCCATCGTTGTATGCCGCGCGCACGGCACCTGCGTCACCCCCAAGGACTGCCAGCGCATAGAGCATAAATAAGCTATAGGCTCGTTTTACAAGGCAAATAATTAAGCGATAATCAGGAAAGGAGATACTGATGGAGAAGCTTATAATCACCGCCGCCATCTGCGGCGCAGAAGTTACCAAGAAGCAGAATCCCAACGTACCTTACACCGTAGAGGAAATGGTGCGCGAGGCTAAGAGCGCCTATAATGCCGGCGCTGCCATAATCCACGTGCACGTGCGCGAGGACGACGGCACCCCCACACAGGACAGGGAACGCTTCCGCGTAGTTATGGACGCCATCCGCGCCGAACTGCCCGACGTTATAATGATCCCCTCCACCGGCGGCGCCACCGGCATGAAGCCCGAGGAGCGTTTGCAGCCCACCGAGCTGTTCCCCGAAATGGCAACGCTTGACTGCGGCACCTGCAACTTCGGCGACGAAATATTCGATAACACCATGCCCACCATGCGTGCCTTCGGCAAGCGCATGATCGAAAACGGCATAAAGCCCGAATACGAGTGCTTCGAAATGGGACATCTGGACACCATTCTGACCATGGCCAAGAAGGGCGAAGTCCCCGGCGCACCCATGCAGTTCAACTTCGTGCTGGGCGTACCCGGCTGCACCCCCGCCACCGTGCAGAACCTTGCATGGCTGGTAAACGGCATACCCGCAGGCTCCACCTGGACCGCCACCGGCGTAGGCCGCAACGCTTTCACCCTTGCCGCGCCCGCAATAGTTATGGGCGGCAACGTGCGCGTAGGCTTTGAGGACAACCTGTACCTGAGCCGCGGCGTGCTTGCGAAGAGCAACGGCGAACTGGTGGAGAAGGTAGTCCGCCTGGCCAACGAACTGGGCCGCGGCATCGCTTCCCCCGCAGAGGCCAGGGAGATCCTTTCCCTCAAGCCCCTTAAGTAATTAAACAAGACCCCGTTTGGGGTCAACAATACAAACATTATATATCTATCAGGAGGAAAAACAACAATGGCAATGAAAGGCAACAAGTACGGTATCCATCGCGTAATCGAGCCCCAGGGCGTTCTGACCCAGGCGGCTTACAAAATTGACAACGACATGACTAAGCTCTATTCCAACGAGATCATGTGCGACGTCATCTCCCTGAACATCGACTCCGCTTCCTTCACCCAGATTTCCGAAGCCTGCGGCGGCGACGAGAAGAAGATCGGCGAAATGATCCTTGGCATAGTTGCCGAGCGCGGCAAGCAGCAGAACCCCGTAACCGGTTCCGGCGGCATGTTCATCGGTAAGGTTTGCTACATCGGCGAAGACCTCAAGGACCGCGACCTGAAGGTTGGCGACAAGATCGCTTCCCTGGTCTCCCTGTCCATGACTCCGCTGCGCATCGACAAGATCAAGGCCATCCATAAGGACATCGACCGCGTTGATATCGAAGGTAAGGCCATATTGTTCGAGAGCGGCATCTATGCCAAGCTCCCCGAAGACATGAGCGAGCCTCTCGCCCTGGCAGCCCTCGACGTGGCCGGCGCTCCCGCCCAGGCCCGCAAGCTCCCCAAGGAAGGCGACAGCGTTCTGATTCTTGGCGCCAACGGCAAGTCCGGCGTTCTTTGCGGCTACGAAGCCATGAAGAAGGTCGGCCCGAACGGCAACGTAGTCGGCGTAGTCCGCAACCCCAAGCAGGTCGATGCCCTGATGGAGCTTGGCGTATACCACAAGGTCATCGTCGCCTCCGCTACCGAGCCCGTCGCCGTGCTTGACAACGCGCTGGCCGCCAACGACGGCAAGGAATACGACCTGTCCATCTGCTGCGTAAACATCGAAAACTGCGAGATGAGCGCCATACTGCCCGTCCGTGACGACGGTCTGGTATACTTCTTCTCCATGGCCACCAGCTTCACCAAGGCGGCTCTGGGCGCCGAGGGCGTAGGCAAGGACGTCACCATGATCGTCGGCAACGGCTACACCAAGAACCATGCCGAAATCACGCTGAACGTGCTGCGCGAGAACCCCAAGCTCCGCAAGCTGTTCGACGAGAAGTATTGCTGATAACAGCATAGCTTAATGCGAAAAAGGGCCTGCGGATGTCCGTGGGCCCCTCGTAGCATCAACGAGTTAATACCTTATATTACCAAAATAAAAAGTAAAGGAGAACCCAAATGAGGAAAAGCAGGGAAAACGGCCTGTTCCTGAACGTGCCCGATGAACAGTGGAACGATTGGAAATGGCAGGTAGAGAACCGCATAGAAACTCTTGAGGACCTTAAGAAATACATCACCCTTACCGAAGAAGAAGAAGAAGGCATAAAGGCTACGCTGGGCAGGCTGCGCATGGCCATCACCCCGTATTACCTTTCCCTTATCGATCTTAACGATCCCTACGACCCCATCCGTAAGCAGGCCATACCTACCGAGCATGAGCTTGAGTTCGCCCCCTATGAAGACGCCGATCCTCTGCACGAGGATATCGACTCCCCCTGCCCGGGTCTGACCCATAGGTATCCCGACCGCGTGCTGCTGCTCATCACCGACCAGTGCAGCATGTATTGCCGTCACTGCACGCGCCGCCGTTTCGCCGGCCAGCATGACTGCGAAGTGGCCAAGAACCAGATAGACACCTGCATCGACTATGTGCGCCATCATCCCGAAGTGCGCGACGTTCTGCTCAGCGGCGGCGACTGCCTGATGGTAAGCGACGATATGCTCGATTACATCATCGGCGAGCTGCGCAAGATACCTCATGTTGAGATAGTGCGCCTCGGCTCCCGTACCCCGGTTGTTATGCCGCAGAGGATCACCCCGCATCTTTGCGAGGTACTCAGCAAGTATCATCCCGTGTGGCTCAACACCCACTTCAACCATCCCAACGAAATCACCGAAGAATCCGCTAAGGCCTGCGCCATGCTGGCTAACGCCGGTATCCCCCTCGGTAACCAGAGCGTTCTGCTCGCCGGCGTGAACGACTGCGTGCATGTAATGAAGAAGCTGGTCAACGAGCTTGTCCGCATCCGCGTCCGTCCTTACTACATTTACGCCTGCGACCCGTCCCTGGGCCTGAGCCACTTCCGTACCCCCGTTTCCAAGGGTATAGAAATAATGGAAGCCCTGCGCGGCCATACCAGCGGCTACTGCATCCCCACCTTCGTGGTAGACGCACCCGGCGGCGGCGGCAAGACCCCCGTTATGCCCAACTATGTGATAAGCCAGACCCCGCGCAAGGTCATACTGCGCAACTTTGAAGGCGTTATCACCACCTATACCGAGCCCGAGGTTTACAAGAACGAGTGCCATTGCGACGTTTGCGAAGGCAAGCGCAAGGTTGCCCCGCTGACCGGTGTTGCCGGCCTTGCACAGGGCGTTGAGCAGAAGTATCTTGAACCCACCAAGCTGCTCCGTAAGGATCGTTACGCCGACAGGCAGAAGAACGAGAATAAATAATCAAACTTGACCCATTGCTTTGCGGAAGGGTTAAGCCCCTTCCGCAGGGTTTTGACTTATCGGGAGGTAAATCAATGCAGAGCAAACTGAACCTGAACCGCGAGCTTGTCGATCGCGCCCGCCAGTCCGCCGCAAACATTGCCGCGGATACGCAGCGCTTTATCGATCAGCACACCACGGTAACCGTGGAGCGCGCGGTTTGCCGCCTGCTGGGCATAGATGGCGTCAACGAGATGGACGTTCCCATGCCCAACGTGGTGGTCGATCACCTTATGGCCAATTCCATATTGCCCGTAGGCGCGGCGTGGTATATTGGCAACGCAATGGTGGAAACCGGGCTTGACCCGCAGGGCGTTGCGGAGGCAATAGACCGCGGCGAGCTTGACATGAGCAAGCTGCCCGCCCATAGCGACGCCGATATACGCGCAGCCATAAATCCCGTTGTGGAAAAGACCATTACGCGCATAAACGAAAACGTAAGGAACCGCAACGAATACCTTAGCTGCTTCGGCGACAAGGAAGGCCCCTACCTTTATATCATAGTCGCTACCGGCAATATATATGAAGATATAACCCAGGCTAAGGCCGCCGCCAAGCAGGGCGCGGACATAATAGCCGTTATCCGTACCACCGGACAGAGCCTGCTGGACTACGTGCCCTACGGCGCGACCACCGAAGGCTTCGGCGGCACCTATGCCACTCAGGAGAATTTCCGCCTGATGCGCGCCGCGCTTGACGAAGTGGGCGAAGAACAGCACCGCTACATCCGCCTGTGCAACTACTGCTCCGGTCTGTGCATGCCTGAAATAGCCGCCATGGGCGCGCTTGAAAGGCTGGACGTTATGCTTAACGACGCGCTCTACGGCATACTGTTCCGCGATATAAACATGCAGCGCACCATAGTTGACCAGTACTTCTCCCGCGTTATAAACGGCTATGCCGGCGTTATAATCAACACGGGCGAGGATAACTACCTGACCACTGACGACGCCATCGTTGCCGCGCACACCGTGCTCGCGTCCCAGTTCATAAACGAAGCCTTCGCAAGGGAAGCCGGCATGAGGGAAGAGCAGATGGGCCTTGGCCATGCGTTTGAAATGGATCCCTCCGTGGAGGATACCTTCCTGCTTGAGCTTGCCCAGGCGCAGATGGCGCGCGAAATATTCCCCAATGCGCCGCTTAAATACATGCCGCCTACCAAGTTCATGACCGGCAACATTTTCCGCGGCCATATACAGGATGCGCTCTTCAACATGGTCACCATACTGACCGGCCAGAAGCTGCACCTTCTCGGTATGCTTACCGAGGCCATACATACCCCCTTCATGAGCGACCGCGCCCTTTCCATTGAAAACGCGCAGTATATTTTCCGCACCATGAAGGATCTGGGCGACGAGCTGACCTATAAGGAGGGCGGCATAATACAAACCCGCGCCAACGAAGTGCTGACCAAGGCTGCCGACCTTCTTGTTGAGATAGAAAAGCTTGGCCTGTTCACCACCATCGAAAAGGGCATATTTGCCGACGTAAAGCGTCCTAAGGACGGCGGCAAGGGCCTTGCGGGCGTTGTGGTAAAGGACGACAGGTACTTCAATCCCTTTATTGAGGCCATGAAAGGTAGGGTTGCAGAATGAGCAGCGGACTGTACAATACCCATAAAATAGACTTCGATACCACGCTGGATCTTACCAAGCTGAAGCCCTATGGCGACACGATGAACGACGGTAAGGTGCAGACCAGCTTCACCCTGCCCGTTAAGGACGACGAGCGCGGCGAGGAGGCGGCCCGCCAGATTGCCAAGAAGATGGGCCTTGAAGAACCCAACGTGGCATGGCATATGCCGCTGGACAAGGAGTTCACGTTCTATGTTGTCTACGGCAGCTGCGTACACACCGTAAACTATGAGGATATCCACGTTATAACCGTTGAATCCGACGTGATGAGCATGGAAGATACCAACGAATATATCCGCGAGCATATCGGCCGCAAGGTCGTCATGGTCGGTGCCTCCACCGGTACCGACGCGCACACCGTCGGCATAGACGCTATAATGAACCGCAAGGGCTTCGCGGGCCATTACGGACTTGAGCGCTATGAAATGATAGAGGCCTACAACCTCGGTTCCCAGGTTCCCAATGAGGACTTCATAAAGAAGGCATTGGAGCTGAAGGCCGACGTGCTGCTGGTCTCGCAGACCGTTACCCAGAAGGATGTTCATATCCAGAACCTGACCAACCTGATAGAGCTGCTTGAGGCGGAAGGCCTGCGCGACAAGTTCGTTGTCTGCTGCGGCGGTCCGCGTATAACTCATGAGCTTGCCAAGGAGCTGGGCTACGATGCGGGCTTCGGCGCGGGCAAGTATGCCGACGACGTCGCCAGCTTTGCCGTTACCGAAATGGTCAAGCGCGGGATGGGCAAATAAGAATGGAATTTGTAGGGCTTGAAAAGCGCGGACATATCGCGCTGCTTAAACTGAACCGCCCCAAGGCGCTGAATGCGCTCAATACCGCCATGCTGAATGAAATAGAGATGGCGGCGGCAAAGGTTGAACGGGACCCGGAAGTGCGGGTGCTGATAATCAGCGGCGAAGGCAAGGCCTTCGGTGCGGGCGCGGACATAGGGGAAATGGTTGGCTTGAGCCGGGCGGAGGCCAAGGCCTTTGCCGACGCGGGGCACCGCGCCTTCAAGCGCATAGATGATCTGTATATACCTGTTATAGCTGCTATCCATGGCTACGCCCTGGGCGGCGGGCTGGAGCTTGCACTGTGCTGCGACATAAGGCTTTGCTCTGAAACTGCCAAGTTCGGTCAACCTGAAGTTGGACTTGGTATCACCCCTGGTTTCGGAGGGACACAAAGGCTTCCGCGCGTGGTGGGAACATCCAACGCCATGACGCTTACGCTCACGGGGAAACCCGTGGGCGCTGAGGACGCGCTCAGGATGCGGCTGGTGAACAGGGTATATCCGGACGCGGAGCTTATGGACGGCGCAATGGAAATGGCTGAAACCATTGCCAACAACGCGCCGCTTGCCGTGCATTACTGCAAGGTTGCCATGAGCCGCAGGGTGGATAGATTCCTGGAAAACGACCTGGATTACGAGGCGCAGGTGTTTGGCGAGTGCTTCGAGACCGAGGATCAGCTCAACGCCATGACCGCCTTCCTTGCGAAGCGGCCCAAGGCGGAGTTCAAAGGAGAATGACGAACGATGATGGATGAAAGGATTGCCGTAATAGGCGCAGGTACGATGGGGCTGGACATAGCGACGGCGTTCGCAACCGCGGGCGCGGCCGTTATAGTGCGGGACATCAACAACAATATCATTTCCGCCGCGAAGGCAAGGCTTGAAGCTTCCCTTGAAAAAAGAGTGGCCAAGGGCAAAATGAGCGGCGGGGAGCGCAGCGCGATACTTTCGCGCATGAGCTTCACCACCGAGTTGGGGGACTGTAAGGATGCCGATTTGGTGGTTGAGGCGGCTGTTGAGCGCGCGGACATAAAGAAGCAAATATTCGCCCAGCTGGACGATATTTGCCGCACGGACGCAATACTTGCCAGCAACACAAGCTCCATATCCATAACCGATATCGCTTCCGCTACCAAGCACCCCGAGCGGGTGGTGGGTATGCATTTCTTCAACCCTGCAACCGTTATGAAGCTTACGGAGCTGATAAGGGGCGTGTTCACAAGCGATGAAGTGTACGCGAAAGCGCGCGCTTTGGCGGAGGCGGCGGGCAAGACCCCCGTTGAGGTGAACGAATGCCCCGGCTTCGTGGTGAACAGGCTGCTGATACCCATGATAAACGAAGCTATCGGCCTTTGGGCCGAGGGCATAGCGAGCAGGGAGGATATAGACACGGCCATGAAGCTTGGCTGCAACCATCCCATGGGCCCGCTTGCGCTTGCGGATATGATAGGGCTTGACGTGTGCCTGTTCATAATGGATACGCTTTATACCGAAACGTGCGACAGTAAGTACAGGGCGCATATAAAGCTGAGGCAGCTTGTGCGCGCGGGGCTTATGGGCCGCAAAACGGGGCGCGGGATATACGATTATACAAAATAGTTTTTTTATTACACACTTAAAAGAAGGAGAGAAAGATGGATTTCAACCTGTCACAGGAGCATCTGATGCTTCGGGATTTGTACCGCAAGTTCGCTGAAAACGAAGTGAAGCCCCTTGCGGAAGAGGTAGACGAGGAAGAACGCTTCCCGATGGAAACCGTTAAGAAGCTTGCTCGTTACGGTTTCATGGGCATTCCGTTCCCCACCAAGTACGGCGGAGCCGGCGGAGACATTCTGGCTTACGCAATGGCTGTTGAGGAACTGAGCAAATGCTGCGCCACCACCGGCGTTATAGTTTCCGCGCATACCTCACTGTGCTGCGCCCCCATATTCGAGAACGGCACCGAGGAGCAGAAGATGAAGTATCTGCCCGCCCTGCTCAGCGGCGAGAAGATAGGCGCGTTCGGCCTCACCGAACCCGGCGCCGGTACAGACGCCGCCGGCCAGCAGACCACCGCCGTGCTTGAGGGCGACCACTATGTGCTCAACGGCACCAAGATATTCATAACCAATGCCGGTTATGCAAGCGTTTATATCATATTCGCCATGACCGACAAGGCCGCCGGCACCAAGGGCATTTCCGCCTTTATAGTTGAAAAGGACTTCCCCGGCTTCTCCGTTGGTAAGAAGGAGAAGAAGATGGGCATCCGCGGCAGCGCCACCTGCGAACTGATAATGGAAAACTGC
>OGXR01002415.1_pt1 | contig 11927 bp, 9 predicted proteins | sample 1576331 | NCBI WGS metagenome assembly OGXR01 (sample SAMEA3541473, study PRJEB24748) | human gut metagenome | biome: human gut; feature: human-associated habitat; material: faeces | place: China | collected 2012 | reverse complement strand
GATGACGGCAGTACGCTGAAAGTCGATGGAGAATTGGTTGTCGATAATGACGGTCCTCATTCACCTCGCGAAGTTGTCGGACAAAAGGCGTTGGCAAAAGGTCTTCATCCGATAGAAGTAAAATATTTCGATCATAACGGCGGAATGCTTCAGATGAAGGTGCTGACAGCTGACGGAAAAGAATTACCGGTTAACGATAGTTTATTTGCATTTTAGACATTTCTCACAGTGAGAAATGTTCAATATGATCCCGGGAAGCTTTCTCACTACCGAGAAAGCTTCAAAAGTATTTTTTGAAAGATTCTCACGATGAGAAACAATAAAAAAGACATTTCCGAGCTTTTCTCATGCTTGGAAATGTCTTTTTTATGATTTTGAAGGATTCTTACGGTGAGCGGCCTTCGCCAGCTTTTTTGAAGCATTCTCACAGTGAGAACGACTATCGCAGTGCTTCTACTTCTTCCGTATGCAAAGGAATCTTCTTTCCTAACAAACGTGCTCCGTCCTCCGTGATCAGATAATCCTCTTCGTTACGGATACCGCTGAAGTCTTTATAAGTTACCAGCTTTTCATAATTGATAAATTCAGTGAACTTATTCTGGCCTCTCCATAAATCCATCAGTTCAGGAATGAAGTAAACCCCCGGTTCGATCGTAAGAACAAATCCCGGTTCCAGTTTACGTCCCAGGCGGAGAGACTTACGGCCGAACTCAGTGCTCTTCGGTTGTCCGTCATAACCCACATATACCTCACCCAGGTTTTCCATATCATGTACATCCAGTCCCATCATATGTCCCAGGCCACAAGGCATGAACATGGCATGTGCACCAGCCTTTACAGCATCCATCGGATCGCCTTTTACGAAACCAAGATCTTTCAAACCTTCCATAATGACCTTACAAGACAGCTCATATACATCGACGAAAGGAATACCCGGACGAAGGGCGGCAACAGCAGCTTCATGGGCAGCTACCTGGATATCATAAATATCTTTCTGGCGGGTGGTGAATTTGGAATCGGCCGGAATAGTAGACGACATATCGCCTGCATAACCCATCTCCGTTTCTGCGCCCGCATCGATCAGGAACAGATCGCCCGGCTTGACGATATTGCCATGATAATGGTTGTGGAGCGTCTGTCCGTTCACCGTAGCGATGGTAGCAAACGAAAGGTCACCCCCTGCGGCATGCGCCACGGCTTCCATGGCTGCCGATACTTCCCACTCGCGCATCCCGGGACGCAGGATCTTCATGGCCGTAATGTGCATATCCGCCGTAATGTCGCAGGCCTTCTCGATTTCGACAATCTCCTCGGCCGACTTGTAGTTACGCTGCGCGATCACCGCACGGATAAACGGCACCGAACCCTCCTGACGCGCGGGAGGCACTCCCAGCCAGTCCATCAACTTCAGTTTATGCTCTGCACGGTAGGGCGGCAGGTAATGGATGGCCTGTCCCTTCTGTACCGCCTTGTGCAGATAGCTCACAATGTCGGCCGAAGGCATGGTGATGTCCACTCCCACCCGCTCACTCTTTTCCTTCAGTGTGGGCTGAGTCCCCATCCATACGATATGATCGATGGTCAGTTCATCACCGAATATAATTTCCTTATCTTCATCAATGTCGATTATAGCCGAAAGCCCGGCAAACGAAAGGCCGAAGTAGTAGAGAAAGGTAGAATCCTGACGATAGCGGAACGTATTGTCCTCGTAGTTCAATCCACACTCGTCGTTTCCCAGAAACAACAGTACTCCGGAGCCTAATGTTTTTTTCAGCAGGGCTCTGCGCTGCGTATATGTCTCTTTGCTGAACATAATGGTATATATTAAAGTTATGATGGCAAAGATAGGAACAAAGGATGAATTGACAAAGGAGATAAAGCAAATAAGATTCACAGCAGAGCAATAACCGTCCCGCCATGGAAGAGGCCGGGAATATCTTTCCGGAACACCCCCTCCATGTCTTCCCCGCTCCCTCCGGTTTTTCCTTTAACTCCTTTTATCGGATAAATCATTTCGCTATATCGAACAATTCATTACTTTTGTAGCGAGAAACAAAAACTGTAAAGCATTAAACGTATGGCACAAGGTTCCCGTCAGATACAATCGCAGGCGCAGCAGCAGATACAAACGCTCTCACCGCAGCAGATTCTGGTAGTGAAACTACTGGAGCTACCGGCTGTGGAACTGGAAGACCGTGTACATGCCGAACTGCTGGAGAATCCCGCCCTTGAAGAAGGCAAAGAAGAAAGCACCTCCGACGAGACCACCCCTGCCGAAACCTCCGAAGGAGAGACGGAAGGCGATACGGACTATGACTCGCTGAGCGACTATCTGACCGAAGACGACATCCCCGACTATAAACTTCAGGAAAACAACAGCTCCAAAGGCGAGCAGGCAGAAGAGATTCCGTTTTCGGACGCGACGTCATTCTACGAAATCCTGAGAGAACAGCTCGGCGAACGCAACCTGACCGAACATCAGCGCGAACTGGCGGAATACCTGATCGGTTCGCTGGACGACGACGGCCTGCTCCGCAAATCCCTCGAAAGCATCGGTGACGAACTGGCCATCTACGCCGGTATCAACGCTACGGAAGAGGAACTGGAGGAAGCCCTGAGAATCGTACAAGATTTCGACCCTCCCGGACTGGGCGCACGCAGCCTGCAGGAATGCCTGCTGATACAGATCCGCCGCAAAAAACAGTCCCACTACACAGATCCTCTGCTGGAGACGGAAGAAGAAATCATCAGTGAATGTTACGAAGAGTTCACCCGCAAGCATTGGGAAAAGATCATCAAAAAGCTGGGACTGGACGAGGAACACTTCTATAAGGCACTTGAAGAGATCACCAAGCTCAACCCCCGTCCGGGCGCATCGCTGGGTGAAGCCATCGGACGGAACCTGCAACAGATCGTCCCCGATTTCATAGTAGACACCTACGATGACGGAACCATCAACATCAGCCTCAACAACCGCAATCTGCCGGAGCTGCGCATGAGCCGCGACTTCACGGAGATGGTAGAGGAACATACGAAGAACAAGGCCAACCAATCGAAAGAATCGAAAGAGGCCATGATGTTCCTCAAGCAGAAGATGGACGCCGCACAAGGCTTCATCGACGCCGTGAAGCAACGCCAGAATACATTGATGACCACCATGCAGGCCATCATCGACCTGCAACGCCCCTTCTTCCTCGAAGGCGACGAGTCATTGCTCCGCCCGATGATCCTGAAGGACGTGGCGGAACGCACCGGGCTGGACATCTCGACCATCTCACGCGTCAGCAACAGCAAATACGTGCAAACGAATTACGGTATTTATCCCCTGAAGTTCTTCTTCAGCGACGGATACACCACCGAAGACGGTGAAGAGATGTCGGTACGCGAGATACGGAAGATACTGAAAGAATGCATCGACAGCGAGGACAAAAAGAAACCGCTGACCGATGACGAACTGGCCGAAATACTGAAAGAGAAAGGATATCCCATCGCACGCCGCACGGTGGCCAAGTACCGCCAGCAACTCAACATTCCGGTAGCGAGACTGAGAAAATAAAAAAGCATAATAAAAGAAACAAAATGGCTGAAGAAGAGAAGATAGAGCAACATATCATAGCTGACAGGACACTGATCCGTACGGCCAGAATCATTTCGGGAATACTGACTCCATTCTCTATCCCCTTCCTGGCTTTTCTGGTATTGTTCCTGTTCTCTTACCTACGCATCATGCCGTTGCAGTACAAACTCATCGTATTGGGAATTGTCTACTGCTTCACCATCCTGATGCCTACCATGACCATCTTCCTGTTCCGCAAAGTGAATGGCTTTGCCCGCCAGGACCTGAGCGACCGTAAGAAACGCTATGTACCGATCCTGCTTACCATCATCTCGTACGTATTCTGCCTGATGATGATGCACAAGCTGAACATTCCCTGGTACATGACGGGCATTATACTGGCTTCACTGGTGGTGCTGGTCATCTGCATCATTGTCAATCTGAAGTGGAAACTGAGCGAACACATGGCAGGTATGGGCGGCATCGTGGGCGGACTGGTTTCGTTCAGCGCGCTGTTCAGTTATAATCCGGTGTGGTGGCTATGCCTCTTCATCCTCGTGGCGGGGATATTGGGTTCGGCACGTATCATCCTGCAACATCACACCCTCGGCGAAGTACTTGCCGGCTTTACCGTCGGTTTCGTCTGCTCACTGCTGGTGCTCCATCCGCTCAGCAATGTTTTGTTCCGTATATTTTTATTTTAAACATAGTATCAATCCTAAAAACTAATCATTATGAACTTCCCACAGAATGTAAAGTACACTAACGAACACGAATGGATCCGCCTCGAAGGCGATGTAGCTTATGTAGGTATCACCGACTACGCTCAGGAGCAACTGGGCGACATCGTATTTGTCGATATTCCTACTGAAGGCGAAACACTGGAAGCGGGAGAAGTGTTCGGTACGATCGAAGTAGTTAAAACAATCTCTGACCTCTTCCTGCCCGTAGCCGGTGAAGTGGTAGAACAAAACCCGGCACTGGAAGAGAATCCGGAATTAGTGAATAAAGATCCGTATGGCGAAGGCTGGCTCATCAAAATGAAACCTGCCAATGCAGCAGACCTTGACAACTTGCTGGATGCCGAAGGATACAAAGCAGTGGTAAATGCATAAAGGCTTTCCCGATTCATTCATTACCACTTGCTTAGTCTTGAATGGTCTCACCACAGATTACACAGATTCTCACAGAACTTTTAATCTTATTATCGATAAAGTAAATCATTAATCTATGAGAATCTGTGTAATCTGTGGTGAAGTTGATTCATTCCATCTCGTTATCAATCAATCTCAAAAGTAGAATAAATATGACTCCAATCGTAAGCATTATCATGGGTAGCACTTCCGACCTTCCTGTCATGGAAAAGGCCGCACAGTTGCTCAACGATCTCCATGTACCGTTCGAAATGAACGCCCTCTCGGCTCACCGCACTCCCGAAGCTGTGGAAGAGTTTGCCAAGAATGCCCGCTCACGCGGCATTAAAGTAATTATCGCTGCTGCCGGTATGGCTGCCCATCTGCCGGGCGTGATTGCCGCATCGACCCCGCTGCCGGTCATCGGTGTACCCATCAAATCGTCTCTTGACGGAATGGACGCCCTTCTGGCGATCGTACAGATGCCTCCGGGGATTCCTGTAGCGACTGTGGGTATCAACGGCGCACTGAACGCCGCCATCCTTGCCGTACAAATGCTTTCATTGGAAGATAAAGAACTCGAAACAAAATTCATAGCCTATAAAGAAGGACTGAAAAAGAAAATCGTGAAGGCCAACGAAGAACTGAAAGAAATTAAGTACGAGTTTAAAACAAACTAAAAAGATGGATTTATTCAACTACTCCCGACGGGAAACTTCGGAAGTGAATATTGGGGCCGTTCCGTTGGGCGGCCCCAATCCTATCCGTATCCAGTCGATGACAAATACCCCCACACAAGACACCGAGGCTTGTGTGGCCCAGGCAAAGCGCATTGTAGATGCCGGCGGAGAATATGTCCGTCTCACTACACAGGGGGTAAAAGAGGCCGAAAACCTGATGAACATCAATATCGGCCTGCGCAGTACCGGCTATATGGTTCCGCTTGTGGCCGATGCACACTTCAGCCCGAAAGTAGCCGATGTAGCGGCACAATATGCCGAGAAAGTGCGCATCAATCCCGGCAACTACGTAGATCCCGGACGCACTTTCAAACAACTGGAATATACCGACGAGGAATATGCCGCCGACCTGCAAAAGATACGTGACCGCTTCGTCCCCTTCCTGAATATCTGTAAAGAGAATCATACAGCCATCCGTATCGGAGTGAACCACGGCTCACTGTCCGATCGCATCATGTCACGCTACGGTGACACGCCGGAAGGTATGGTAGAGTCGTGCATGGAATTCCTGCGCATCTGCGTAGACGAGAAGTTTACGGATGTCATCATCTCAATCAAAGCATCCAACACGGTGGTAATGGTAAAGACCGTACGCCTGTTGGTATCAGTGATGGAACAGGAAGGCATGTCATTCCCTCTCCACTTGGGTGTAACGGAAGCCGGCGACGGAGAAGACGGACGTATCAAATCGGCTTTGGGCATCGGCGCATTGTTGGCTGACGGGCTGGGCGATACGATCCGTGTCTCGCTGAGTGAAGAACCGGAAGCTGAGATTCCCGTGGCACGCAAGTTGGTGGACTATATTACAAGTCGCCGGAACCATCCGTACATTCCCGGCATGGAAGCTCCGGATTTCAACTACCTTTCTCCGGTACGCCGTAAAACACGGCCGGTACGCAATATCGGCGGAAACCATCTGCCCGTGGTACTTGCCGACCGCATGGACGGACGTATGGAGACCCATCCGCAATTTACACCGGATTACATTTATGCCGGACGTGCTTTACCCGAACAGACAGAACCCGGAGTTCAATACATCCTCGATGCCGACGTATGGAAAGGAGAACCTGACACGTGGCCTGCCTTCAATTATGCACAATTGGAGTTAATGGAAACATGCGCAGCCGAACTGAAATTCCTCTTTACCCCTTACATGGCGCTTACCCGGGAAGTTGTCGCATGCCTGAAGCAACACCCCGAAGCAGTCGTTGTCTCACAAAGCAACCACCCGAACCGTGTAGGCGAACATCGTGCCCTGGCACATCAACTGGCGGTGGAGGGATTACAGAATCCGGTTATCTTCTTCCAACACTATGCCGAAGATACAGCTGAAGACTTGCAGGTCAAAGCCGGTGCGGATATGGGAGCCTTGATCTTTGACGGATTGTGTGACGGAATTTATCTCTTCAACCAAGGCAAACTGAGCCATGCAGTGATTGATGCCACTGCTTTCGGAATTCTGCAGGCAGGACGTATCCGCACCAGCAAGACTGAATATATTTCTTGCCCGGGATGCGGACGAACACTGTTCAACCTGCAAAGTACGATTGCCCGCGTCAAAGAAGCCACCTCCCACTTGAAGGGGCTCAAGATAGGCATCATGGGATGCATTGTCAACGGACCAGGCGAAATGGCAGACGCCGACTACGGTTATGTAGGAGCCGGACGTGGCAAAATCAGTCTTTATAAACAGAAGGAATGCATTGAAAAGAATATTCCGGAAGAAGAAGCCGTAGAAAAGCTGATAGAACTGATTAAAGCAAACGGGGACTATGAAGAGAAGACTTCTTCCCTGTCCTCTCCCAAAGAAAAGGAAGACAAATAGTTCTTGCGGACGATGAATAACCATTACCTCAAAGAGAGTGTATCATAGTTCACCACAGATCGCACAGATTTACACAAAACGATTTTTAATCTACTGACAATCAATAATATTTATCTGTGCAAATCCGTGTTATCTGTGGTGAATACGAATTTTGACTTCCTCTTTAAATAGTATACTTAACTATAAAGTTCTTTATCTCTTACGCTGAGCAAAGATCCACTCCATGAATCCGGGATAGTTGAAAGCCGGATTCCAGCTTCCATGATTACAACCGGGAAACTCAATATATTCCACTTCCGCTCCCAAGTTCTTCAACGCTTTATAAGCCCCACGCGAGCCTTCTACAGGCACTACATTGTCGGCATCACCGTGAAAAATACGGAAACGAACATTTGCTGCATCGGCCAAACGCACCGGATTCACGGTCCCGCAGATGGGAACGGCAGCAGCAAACGTATCGGGAAAACGGACAGCAAGATCGTACGTCGCCATGCCTCCCATAGAAAGACCGACCACATAGATACGATTACGATCCACCTGAGGCAAATCAAGATAGGTATCCAACAACTCTTTTACTGCACGCAGTACAGGAGTGATCTCTTGTCCTACCGGCATCTCCGAAGGAATAAAGGAAGAGGGGCGGGAGGTATACGCCCAATAGTCTTTTTCGGGACATTGAGGTACAAGGACAAATGCCGGATACTTCTCTCGGTTCACCGGATTGAGAAACATCTGACCACCATGTGTCAACTGCTTCTCGTTATCACTCCCCCGCTCACCGGCACCGTGCAGAAAGAGTACCAAAGGATATTGCAGTCCCGTCTTTTCCACCTCGGGACGAAGTAGACGGTAATTGAGAGAATCACCCCGGGAAGAGATAAAAACTTTCTTTTGATACATCTCTTGCGAACGGGCACCCACGCCCAAAAGAAAGAGACTGATAAAGAAAAGGACAAACTGTTTCATGGTTATTCGGTATTATTCTACATATTTAGTTTCGGAAGGTAAAGATACACCATTTTCGTTAAAGGCTTCCACAGCAAAATAATAATCCTGATCGATAGTCAGCGATTTCATCTCCAGCTCATTGCCACCGTACACCATCCACGAACTGTATAACTTATCAGGGGCGATCCCCCACAGGACGTTGTATCCCTGAGCCCCTTTCACCGGCTCCCAGCGAACGGTAACATCACGACGGTCGGTGTGCCGATCCAGAGCCAGCTTTTGAGGTGACCGGGGAGCCTTGCCGAACCCGAGTCCGAATACACGCAGTTCAGAAATAGCCAGATTCGGAGTAGGTACGTCTATATTCTTATAGCGGATATAGCGTGCGGTAGTCGGGACTTCAAGTTCTACATAGTCATTCGGCGTATCCTTATAGCTGCTCCGGCGATCGACCAGTATATTCCAGGTCTCCCCGTCGGAAGAGCCCTCAATCACATAGCGGTGACGCAATCCGGGAATCCGACCGTATAGATTACTCCGATAGTCGTGATAATTCACCTGTACGGCACAGACACGGGCAGGTTTCTCCAGGTCGATCAGTACCCACTGACGTTCATCATTTGCTTCCGCCAGCCAGAAAGACTTGGTTCTTTCATCCGTCAATGCATCCGGTCCGAACTCACCTTTCGCAGTAGATGCTGTCACCGGTTTGCGATAAGAAAGGAGCATCCATCCACGGAACTGCCCCTTCTTGCCGGGTACGGCCGGAGCATAGCGGGGATAATCACCGAAGCGGGTGTCCACGTACATAATACCGTCTTTATCGAATCCGGCAGGAAACATGCAGAGCCGGCGTTCCCAGTTGACGTTGATGGAAAGAGCCATCGAAGCAAAATGCCAATACTCTCCGCCGGGCCCCTGAACCGTACTGCCGTGTCCGGCTCCGTTCATATATCCCCCCGGTTTGTATGACACGGGATTGTGCTTCTGATAGGTGTAAGGCCCCATCGGATGATCGGCTACATAAACACCGTCGGCATAGACATTGAATTCGGTACCGGGAGCACCATACTGCATATAATACTTCCCGTTGTGCTTGGTCAGCCACGGGCCTTCGATATACCCTCCTAAAACGGTATCGCTATGATTCTCACCGAAACGTTCCCAGCCGTGGCGCGGCATGTCGAGATTGAAAAGCTCCTTCACTTCTCCTTTCGGAAGGAACCGGTGATTCTTATCCAGTTCCATACCCCGGATGGGATAAACATTGGACGAACCCCAGAACATATAGGCTTTGCCATCGTCGTCGATAAAAAGATCGGGGTCCTGCAGGTTATGAAGGATGGCGGGTGTAGCTTTCCATTCGCCGCTCTTGGGATTGTCGGAATAGAGAATACTCATAGAACCCGAAGGATCACCGGTGACATAAAGCACTGAGTCTTTATAGTTATGAGCGGCCGGAGCGTTGCTCCCCTGCGGATACCAGTCTTTGGGAGCGATAAAATCCCAGTCCAGCAGATCTTTAGAGTGCCAGTATCCATTGGAACGAGTGACGAACATATAATACTCTCCACGGAACCTGACCACTGCCGGATCGGCACCCGAGCGGTAGGAAATGTCCTTGTCGGAGTTATAGATCATATAGGTATAATCTATGTTCAGCGGGTTGCAATAAGTATCTTGCCGCATGTCTTGCGCAATGGCAAGGGTGGGAGACCCCAAAGCGAGTAAAAGAAGGAATAGTTGTTTCATGGTTGTAATCTATGGTATATCTTATTCTTCTGAGCCGAACCCCAGTCTTTTCAATCCTCTCTGTACATCGGGATGACTCATGAAGAGTTTCCATATCAAGCCTGAGCGATAGTTTTCAATCATCACAATAATCGGTCCCTGATCGATGGCGAGATAAGAGGAAGCAAACCAGTTTTCTGTCAGGTTGAAGGCATCCTTAAAGCCATATTCTCCCCACAGGCGGTCGCCCAATTCTTCGTAGAAATAACGCATAGCCTCCAGAGAATGTTCCGGAGTATAAGGAATGGAAGAGATGGCTGCGGTCGGGGTAATCACTCCCAAGTCGTTCTGCGGGCAATGTGCCGAGTAACCCTGATGATTGTCGCTCGCTGTCAGTCCCCAGCATTTGCGGCCGTATCCTTTATACTTCTTCGGATTATCGATGCAATAAGCACGGTTGATCAGGGTATGTGCTTTCATCTGCTCACCGTAGTCGGCATAACTGTCTTTGAGTCCGCGCGGATCGAGTCCGAGATAGGAATAATGTGTAAAGAAGAGAGGGCCGCCAAAGTCGGTGCCCAGGGGCAAGCGGATGCCGTAATATTCTTTTCCGTTCTTGAATGTAATGGAGTTGGCCCACCCCTTATGATACACCGATTCACGAATCGGATAAGTAGGCGAAGAAGCCGCCAGAATATAAGTGATATGGCACTCGTTCTGCCCTTTCAGCTGATGGTTCATCGCCCATCCGTTATTGGGTGACCAATGCCAATAAAGCACATCTTCACCTCCACGGGTGAACCAGTCCCACTCTGCCTGATGCCACAGGGTATTGATCAGCCCTCGTATCCGATTCTCTGTCGGATTATCGTGAGTGAAATACTGGTGTGCCGCCAGCAGTCCTTCGAACATAAAGGCAGATTCTACCAAATCGGCTCCATCGTCTTTCCTGCTGAAAGGAATGGTCTTTCCGGTAGCCCCGTCCATCCAATGTGCCCAGATACCATGATAGCTATCGGCTTTATTGAGGAACTCCACTATTTTGAGCAGCCGCTCAGCGCCTTGCTCACGGGTGATGAACCCACGTTCCACACCGACTATAATTGCCATTACCCCAAAGCCCGAACCACCGATGGTTGCTATCTCGAGGCGGTCATTGCTGCGCTCACGGGCCAGACCGGACTCGGGATGGGCAAAATCCCAAAAGTAACGGAAAGTTTGTTTCTGGACAAGAGTCATCAACTCATCATCGGTCAGTCTCGGCTGTTTGCCTGTAGCGGTGGCTTGCAACGTACAAGCACAGATCATAAGAAGAAATAAAAGGGTATGTTTCATTGTTGTTGTTAATTCAAGATTTTATCCCCCGAGAGGGCGTGTCGAGACTCATATCTGGTGAATAATGACACGCCCTCAGGTGGCTGCACGGCAGAGACACGGAGATTCCATCGTGCAGTGGGGATAGCGGCTTCCGTTGCCGCAAAGGGCAATCGGAAAGACGCTGTGTGTAATCATGGAATTGATATTATTGGAATGATTCTATTTTAATGAACTGGTTATACATGTTTCATATCAGTTTTTGAGGACTCCCTGCGAGATATCCACCTGCTTCTGCGGGATGAAGAACGTTGCATGTTTTGCTATCGAGAAGTTTGTCTTCCCGTGTGCCTTCATCATCTTCTCCGCATAGCCCGGCACCACCTTGTCCGCACGGATCAGGTCGAAGAAGCGGTGTCCCTCCAAAGCCAGTTCGATGCGGCGTTCGTGCTTAACGGCCTCGCGGAATTCGTCGCGGGTCGCCGCCGTGACAATCGGAAGCTGCAGACTGGCACGGTCGCGCACCAGTTGCAGGGCATCGAGCGCCGTGAGCGCATAGTCGCCGGGAGCCTGGTCGGGGCCATAGGCCTCATTCATCGCTTCGGCATAGTTGAGCAGCACCTCGGCATAGCGGTAGGACACCCAGTTATGCTGCACCTTGGCGCCCTGCGTCAGGTCGA
>OGXR01002412.1_pt1 | contig 11942 bp, 10 predicted proteins | sample 1576331 | NCBI WGS metagenome assembly OGXR01 (sample SAMEA3541473, study PRJEB24748) | human gut metagenome | biome: human gut; feature: human-associated habitat; material: faeces | place: China | collected 2012 | reverse complement strand
TCCGCCATGACGGTGCTGTGCCGGATGGCGGGACTGCCCGCCCGGTATGTGGAGGGCTTCCTGGCTCAGCCCGATTCCAGCGGCTTTGCCTATGTTACAGGCCAGAACGCCCACGCATGGACGGAGATCTATTTCGAGGGCTTCGGATGGGTGCCTTTTGATCCCACGCCTGCCCAGCAGAATCTGGATCAGCAGCCCCCGCAGAACGATCCCGAACCCGAGCCGACGCCGACCCCCACCCCGACCCCCACGCCGACGCCCACCCCGACGCCAACGCCGGAGCCGGAGTATTTCACCATCTCCATGGTGGGCGACTGCACGCTCAGTTCCTCCCAGTACAACGACCACTTCGAGAGCATCCTCGACGGGGACATGAGCTGGCCCTTCTCCGGCACGCTGCAATACTTTGAGGACGACTACCTCAGCATAGCGAACCTTGAGTGCAGCCTCTCGGAGACGCCGCTTTCCGGCACGGGCACTTTCCAGTTCTGCGGCGCGGCGGAAAATGCGCAGATACTCGTCCAGGGCGGCATAGATTTCGTCACCCTGGCGAACAACCACACCCTTGACTTCGGCCAGACGGGCCTGGACAACACCAAGGCCGTCCTGAACGGCGCGGGCGTCGCCTACGCCGGGCCGAACGAGAGCTATGTCTATTCGCGGGACGACGGGCTGACCGTCGGCCTCTACGCCGCGCGCTGGACGGCGGGCGAGCAGGAGATCCGCGAGGGCGTCTCCGCCCTGGCGCAGAGGGAGGACATAGACCTCGTCATCTGCCTCATGCACTGGGGCATAGAGGGCAGCTACCGGGTCACCGGCGGGCAGGAGCAGCTCGGCCGCGCCGCCATAGACGCCGGGGCCGACATAGTCTACGGCTCCCACCCGCACGTTCTTCAGCGCATAGACGAGTATAACGGCGGCTACATCGTCAACAGCCTCGGCAACTGGAGCTTCGGCGGCAACACCGCCCCGCGCGACAGGGACACCGCCATCGTGCGCTTTTCCGTGAAGCGCGACCTGGACGGCACGGTCAGCGTCGAGGGCTACGAGGCCGTCCCCTGCTGCCTCTCAAGCACGGAGGGCATCAACGACTACCGGCCCACGCCCTACGAGGAGGGCTCGGAGGCCTATGAGCGCACGATGTCCAAGCTCGACGGCAGCTTTGACGGGCCGGACCTCGTCGTGGACTACTCCGAGTATCACAAGGGCGAGGAGAGCGCCTCCCCGGAGGCGGGGCAGGCGGACGCTGCGCTCCCGGACGCCGGGGCGCAGGAGGCTCCGATGGAATAAAAAAAGGGCGGGTCCCCTCGCGGGACCCGCCTTAAATTTTTTATTTGCTCTTTTTCTTCTCCGCCGCCGCCTTGGGCGCGGGGGAGCCGCTGACTATGGCAAAGGCCGTGCGCGAGCCCGCCGCGCGGGCCATCGTGACCGCCATACCTACGTTCATCCTGAGCAGGCTCATGCCTTCGCCTCCTTTCTTCGTTATGGCTACAGTATATGCGCCGAAGATTAAACGAAGATTAAGGGGCGAAAATTTTTTCAGCCCAGCAGCTTTGCCAGGACGCTCTCGTGCGCCTCGCGCTCGGAGAGGTCGGGCAGGGGCGAAAGCTCGGCGTCCCCGTAGCGGCGGCGCAGGGCCGCGAGGAGTATGCCGTCGCAGAAGCCGGGGTTTTTCGGCAGCACGGGGCCGTGGCTGTAGGTGCCGAAGACGTTCTTGTACCGCGCGCCCTCCGTGCCGTCCTCGCCGTTGTTGCCGAAGCCGCGCAGCACGCGGCCCAGGGGCTGCGCGCCGGGGCCGAGCCGGGTGCGTCCGCTGTGGTTCTCGAAGCCCACGACGGGGCCGAACTCCGTCTCGAAGGCAAAGTTGCCTATCATGCGCTCTTCCGCGCCCTCGGTGACGAGGTCGAGCACGTCCAGGCCCGCGCAGCGCGCGCCGGAGACCGTGTCGTAGTGGTGGCCCATGAGCTGGTAGCCGCCGCAGACGCACAGAAAGGCCGCTCCGTCCTCCGCCGCGGCGCGGATGTCCGCGCCCTTGCCGCCGCGCAGGTCCTCCAGCAGCAGCCCCTGCTCGAAGTCCTGGCCGCCGCCGACGAAGAACAGGTCGAAGTTCCCCAGCCCGCGGCGCTCGCCTATGGGCAGCTCCGTCACAGTGCAGCCTATGCCGCGCCACTCCAGGCGCTTTTTTATGCAGAGCACGTTGCCCCGGTCGCCGTAGAGGTTCAGCACGTCGGGGTAGAGGTGGCAGACTCTCAGCTCCATCACTTCCAGAACTCCTTTCTGCCGCAGCGGGAGGCCAGCTCGGCCCTCAGGGGCAGCATGGCCGTATAGGTGGGCAGGATGCACACGTCGCCCTTGCAGCCGGCGATGAGGTCTATGAGCTCCGTGGCCCCGTGGATGAGGCGGATGCTCTCCTCGTCCGCGCCGGCGTACTTGAGCCGCAGGCGCATGTCCTCGGCGCGTATGCCGGAGACGATGATGTCCATGGGCTTGCGCTCCGGCTCGAAGAGCCGCTCGAAGGCGGCGTCCCATATCCAGGAGACGTCCGTGCCGTCTGCTATCTCGTCGTTCAGGCAGAAGACGGCGGTGACGCCCTCGGGCAGGGCGGCGAGGTAATCTATGGCCCTGTCGCAGCCCGCGGGGTTTTTGACGAGCACCATCGTCACCCGGGCCTCGCCGAGCTCGAAGCGCTCCATGCGCCCGAAGCCGCTCTCGATGTGCGCGAGGGAGCGCACGGCGGATTTGGCGTCTACGCCCAGGGCCGTGGCGGCGGCGACGGCGGCCGCGGCGTTGTAGAGGTTGTAGGCCGCCGGCAGGCTGACGGCGGCGGGGAGGAACTCCCCGTCCACGCGCAGCTGGGCGAGGCTGCTGTCCGGCTCAAGCGCGTCCACCTCGACTATGGCGACGTCGGGCTCCGCGCGGGAGTAGCCGCACTGCGGGCAGCGGAAGCCGCCCAGGTGGGCGAAGGTGTGGTAGTCGTACTCGTACTCAGCGCCGCAGAAGATGCAGCGGGGCGCGTCCGAGACCGCGGCGGCCTCGCCCAGGGCCGCGTCCATGCCGAAAAAGCGCACCCTGTCCGGCGCGTCCGGCGCGAGCGAGGAGGTCAGCGAGCAGTCCGCGTTCAGGCAGACCCGCGTCTCGGGCGAACGGGCCAGGCCCTCGCGTATGCCGGCGAGGGTGTGAGTCACCTCGCCGTAGCGGTCCAGCTGGTCACGGAAGATGTTCGTCACGACGGCGACTGCGGGCTTCACCTCCCCGCAGACGCGGCGGAAGGCGGCCTCGTCGCACTCAATGACGGCGAAGCGGCGGCGGGGCTTCCCGAAGAGGCTGGCGTTCGCGGCGAAGTCCGCGGCGATGCCGCGCTCCAGGTTCGAGCCGGAGCGGTTGGCGAAGCAGTCCCGGCCCGCGTCCCGGGCCATCTGCTCCAGCATGCGGCAGGTGGTGGTCTTGCCGTTCGTGCCGGTGACCATAACCGTCGTCACGCCGCGGGCCAGCCGCGAGAGCATGTCCGGGCAGACGCGCAGGGCAATTTTGCCCGGCAGGGCCGTGCCGCCCCTCCCGGCCAGCCGGAGCGCCAGGCGCACCAGCTTGCAGAGCAATATGGCAAAGAAAAGTCTCATCTCTACACCAGCCTTCAGCAGCTTATCTCACGCCCGGAGGCGAAACGGCCGCGGTTTGCCTCAAGCAGGGGCGCAAGTGTGTTCTCCACATAGTCGGCAGCCTGGACCGGGGCCAGGCCGACGAACTTGCCGACGTCCATGAGCTGCGCGAGCGCGGCCTCGTCCAGCTTGAAGCGCGCATCCGCAAGCAGGCGCTCAGCCAGATCGTTCCCGCAGCCGGTCTCCTTCATACGCCGGGCGGTATCGACGGAGTATTCGCGTATGGCCTCGTGCAGCTCCTGTCTGTCCCCGCCGAGGGACACGGCGCGCATGAGGATGTTCTCCGTGGCGAGGAAGGGCAGCTCCTCCGCCAGGTGCCGGGCCATCATGCCCGGATAGACCCGCGCCCCGCGCAGGACGTTCGCGGCGAGCGAGAGCACGGCGTCCGCGGTCAGGAAGGCCTCCGGGATCGAGATGCGGCGGTTGGCCGAGTCGTCCAGCGTGCGCTCCAGCCACTGGCTGGAGGCAGTCATGGCCGTGTCCTGCGCCAGGGCCACGAGGTGGCGCGAGAGGGAGCAGATGCGCTCGCAGCGCATGGGGTTGCGCTTGTAGGCCATGGCCGAGGAGCCGACCTGAGAGGCGGTAAAGGGCTCGTCAAACTCCTTCTCGTGGGCCATGAGGCGCAGGTCAGTCGCCATCTTCGCCGCGCTCTGGGCGATGCCGGACAGGACGTTCAAAAGGAAGGAGTCGATCTTCCGCGTGTAGGTCTGGCCCGTGATGGGCAGCACGCGGTCAAAGCCCATGTCCGCGGCTATGCGCCGCTCCAGCTCGCCGGCCCGCTCCGCGTCCCCGCCGAAGAGGGCGAGGAAGCTCGCGCCCGTGCCTGTCGCGCCCTTGCAGCCGTAGAAGGGCAGGCGCTCCAGCTCAAAGTCCAGGCGCTCAAGGTCAAAGACGAAGTCCTGCGCCCACATGCAGGCGCGCTTGCCCAGGGTCGTGGGCTGGGCGGCCTGATAGTGCGTGTAGGCGAGCACCGGCGTGTCCTTCTGCGCGCGGATGAAGTCCGCGAGGGCCTCTATGACGTTCAGGAGCAGCCCGCGGATCTGCTCCATGGCGTCCCGGTAGGCGATGAGGTCGCCGTTGTCGTCCACGAAGCAGCTCGTGGCGCCCAGGTGGATGATGCTGCGGGCACGGGGGCAGTGCTCGCCCCAGGCGCGGATGTGGGCCATGACGTCGTGCCGCAGCTCCTTTTCATAGCGCTCTGCGGCCTCATAGTCGATGACGGCGAGGTTTTCCCGGAGCTCCGCCACCTGCTCGGCCGTGACGGGAAGGCCCAGGGCCCGCTCGTTCTCCGCCAGGGAGAGCCAGAGCCGGTGCCAGGTCGTGAACTTGTAGTCCGGGGAGAAGATCTGCTGCATCCGCTCCGAGGCGTAGCGCGAGCAGAGCGGGTTTTCGTACCTGTCCTTTTTCACGGGCGACACTCCAAAACGCAAGAAATTTGAAACTCCACTATATTATCACAAACTCCCGCGCCGCACCAGTGGGAGAGCGCAAAAAAGCGCGCCGCATTTTGCGGCGCGCTTTGGCGATGTTTACGGCTTTTTCAGACGGCCTCAAGCCCCGCCTTGAAGGCGGCGCGGTTCATGTCGAGGAAGGCGGGCTTGACGCAGGCGGCGAGGGCGGCGTCCCAGTCCATGGCCTCAAGGCCCAGCGCCTTGACCGCCGCGCCCAGCAGGACGACGTTCGCGGCCTTCTCGTTGCCGAGCTCCCCGGCTATCTTCGTGGCCTTTATGACGCGCACGTCCCCGGCCTTCTCTTTCACCCTGTCGATGCAGTCCTCGGGGTAGGCGGCCATGCCCTGCAGCGTGGGCAGGGACTGGATGGCGTGGTCGTTTATGATGACCACCCCGCCGTCGGCCTTGACGTCGTCAAGGTAGCGCAGGGCCTCCATCTTCTCGAAGGCGACCAGCACGTCGGCCGAGCCCTTGCCGATGATGGCGGAGTAGACCTTGTCGCCGTAGCGCACCTGGGTCGTGACGCTGCCGCCGCGCTGGCTCATGCCGTGTATCTCGCTCATCTTGACGTCGTAGCCGGCCTCGATGAGCGCATAGCTGAGGATCTTGCTGGCCAGGATGGTACCCTGGCCGCCGACGCCGCAGAGGACGACGTTCTTGACGTTTGACATATCAGCCACCCACCTTTCCAATAGCTTTCTTCGGGCAGACCTGGGCGCAGACGCCGCAGCCGGCGCAGGCCACGCGGTCTATGTCCGCCTTCTTCGCGCCGCCGTCGAAGCTCAGGGCCGGGCAGCCGAGGCGCAGGCAGCTCTTGCAGCCGATGCAGGCGTCGTTATCGACGGCGTACTTGGCCTTCTCCGTGCCGAACTCGGCCTTGTCCTCGGGGCTGCGCTTCTTGAGGGCGCAGGGGTAGCGCGTGATGACCAGCGAGGGGCCCTCGAAGGCGATGGCCTCCTTGAGCGCCTTGCGCGTGGCCTCGAGGTCCATGGGGTTCACCTTGTGTATGTCGGTCATGCCGAAGGCCCGGGCGACGCCCTCTATGTCCGCGGGGCAGGCGTGCTCGCCGGTTATCGTGTAGCCGGAGCCGGGGTTCTCCTGGTGGCCGGTCATGCCGGTGATGCGGTTGTCAACGACGATGAGCGTGACGTTCGAGTGGTTATACACGGCGTCGAGCATGCTGTTCATGCCCGTATGGAAGAAGGTCGAGTCGCCGACGACGCCGACTATCTTCTTGTTCTCGCCGAACTTTTCCATTATTTTCGCTGCGCCGTGGGCCATGGAGAAGCCGGAGCCCATGCACAGGGCGAAGTCCTTGGCGTTCAGCGGCGGGTTGCCGGACAGGGCGTAGCAGCCGATGTCGCCTATGGCGATGACGTCCTTGATTTTGCCCAGCTCATAGAAGAGGCCGACGTGCGGGCAGCCGGCGCAGAGCATGGGCGGGCGGCCGGGGACGACGCTCTTGTCGTACTCGATGGTGGGCGTGACCTCGCCGGTCAGGCTCTTGCGGACGATGTCGGGGTTCAGCTCGCCCTCGATGGGGATGAGGGCCTTGCCCACGCAGTCTATGCCGGCTGCACGCATCAGGTCCTCCATGTAGGGCTCAAGCTCCTCGACGACGTAGAGCTTTTTCACCTTGGCGGCGAATTTCCTGATGCTCTCCAGGGGCATCGGGCTCGTCATGCCGCACTTGAAATAGGAGGCGTTGTCTCCAAACACCTCGCGCGCGTACTGGTATGCCGCGCCGGCCGAGACTATGCCTATTTCGTCCGTATGCCACTCCTCGCGGTTGAGGGGACATACCTCCGTGTACTCCAGAAGCCTCTTCCAGCGCTTTTCGACGGCCGTGTGCATGCCCTTGGCCATGGCGGGGACGGGGTCGTACTTCGCGCGGTTTTTAACGTACTCCTTCTTGCGCTGCTCCTGGACATCGCCGAACTCGACGAGGCTCTTGCTGTGGCAGACGCGGGTGGTCATGCGCAGCATGACGGGCGAGTCGAACTGCTCGCTGAGCTCATAGCCCATGACGGCCATGTCCTTGGCCTCCTGGGAGTCCGAGGGCTCAAGCATGATGAACTTGCCCATGCGCGCGTAGAAGCGGTTGTCCTGCTCATTCTGGGAGGAATGCAGCCCCGGGTCGTCCGCCGAGACGAAGACCATGCCGCCGTTCACACCCGTGTAGGCGAAGGTCAGCAGCGGGTCCGCCGCGACGTTCAGGCCGACGTGCTTCATCGCCGCGAAGGAGCGGCCGCCGACAAAGGAGGCGCCGACCGCCGCCTCAAAGGCGACCTTTTCGTTGGGCGCCCACTCGCAGGCTATGCTGTCCTTGTACTTTTCGGCAACGTTTTCCAGTATCTCCGTGCTGGGCGTGCCGGGATACGCGGAGGCGAAGGCCACTCCGGCCTCGTAAAGGCCGCGGGCCACGGCCTCGTTGCCGGTCATCAGGTTTTTGGCCATGTTCTCACCCTTTCAAGTTATAAGTTGCTCCGCCGCGGGGGCGGCCTGTTCGCTATGTAGTCCGGTCAAATTCATAATATATTTATTATTTCTAAAAGTCAATAGCCATAACATGCCTTACTATATAAAATTTCACGAATATCCCTCTTGCAAAGTCGGCGGGCTTGTTTTATACTCTAATAAAGGGGAGAGGGGATTTAAAGGCCAAAAGTACAGGAGGGCTGCCCGTGGAAGACAATATGCGCATCAAAAAAGTCTCCGCCTCGGAGCAGGTCTGCGAGGCGATACAGGAGCAGATAAGCGGCGGGGTCTGGCGCGTCGGGGACAAGCTCCCCTCAGAGAGCGAGCTGGCGCAGAAGTTCGGCGTCAACCGCCTGACCGTGCGCATGGCCCTGCAGAAGCTCAACGCCCTCGGCATCGTCGAGACGCGCACGGGCAGCGGCACCTTCGTCATAGAGTTCGACTTCGAGGGCTACCTCAAGACAGCCTCCCGCTTTTTCGAGCAGAGCGGCATGATGCAGAACGTGACGGAGTTCCGCAACCACATCGAGATAGAGTGCGCCCGCCTGGCCATGGAGCGCGCCACGCCCGAGGACCTCGCGGAGCTGGAGCGCCTGGCCCTGCGGCACCGCGAGGCCTGGGCCGAGACCGAGGGCCTCACGCACGAGGAGTGGTGCAAGCGCGTCGCCGCCGCGGACCTCGCCTTCCACGAGCATGTCTGCCGCATCTCGCACAACCCGCTCTACGCCTACGCCTTCGCCGTAGCGCGGGAGCCCATACACCAGTACATGCTCTTCTGCCTGTCCAAGTGGATGCCCGAGCTCGTGCGCAACTTCCGCCTCGACAGGCACCGCGACATCCACTACTGCATCTACGAATCCATAAAAGACCGCGATTTCGCCGCCTGCCAGAGCGACTATGCGGCCATGATAGAGTCCTATACCAGAGTGAACTGGTCCATGCCCGAAGTCGGGTAGGGCCTTGCGATATGGGATATGGAAGGGAAAGCGGCCCGGGAGGGCCGCTTTTCTTTGTCTGGCAAAAGGCCGGAACGGCCTTTTGCCAAAGCCCCCGGCCGGTGGCCGGTGGGAGCTGCCGCACGGCTGCGCGCGCCCCGCGGGCACACTTGCCGTGCAAGAGGTGTTTTTTCCGAGGTACACGCCCCCGGAAAAAACCCATTGCAATTTTGGCTTGACAGCGCCGTCCTACACATGTAGTATGGTCCTATACTACACTTGTAGGAGGCGGCGCGATGAAGCTGACGGAGGCCGAGTGGGCCGTGATGGAGGCGCTCTGGGCGGGGGAGAGCTTTTCGCTGGGCGAGCTCACTCGCGCGCTCTACCCGGGGCAGGGCTGGAGCAAGAACACGGTCCACACCTATCTGAAGCGCATGGAGGCCAAGGGCCTCGTAAAGATAGAGCGCAGCTCTCCGGCGCCGTATTCGGCGGGGGCGGCGCGGGAGGACTGCGCCCGGAAGGAGAGGGACGAGCTGCTCAACAAGGTCTACGGCGGCGCGGCGGGGGACCTCATCGCCGCGTTTTTGAAGGAGACGCACATCTCCGCTGATGAGGCGGCGCGGCTCCGGAAGCTGCTCGACGAGATGGAGGTGTAGCCGTGGGGAACATCTGGGAGTTCCTGCTGCAAACGCTCACCGTCTCGCTGGCAGCGGCGGTGCTGCTCATTGTGAAATACCTGCTCGCGGACAAGCTCTCTCCGCGCTGGCAGTACGGCGTCTGGGGCCTGCTGGCCCTGCGGGCGCTCATCCCGGCGGGGATGACGCGGCAGGTGCTGCTGCCTCTGCCCGTCTGGGTGGACATGTGGAAGACGGCGGCGGAGCGCGGCCTCGGCTCCGCCTACGCCTCGCCCTGGTCGCCGCTGGACGCGGGCAGCGTCCTGCCCCTGCCCTCCGGCGCGCCCCGGAGCCTCACGGATTGGCTGTTTTTGGTCTACGTCCTGGGCGTCCTGGGCTGGCTGCTCTGGAAGCTGGCGGCCTACGCGCGCCTGCGCCTAGTACTTCGCCGCGGGACGCCCGCCTCGGCGGAGGTCTCGGCGCGCCTCGCCGCCGTGTGCGAAAAATACGGCCTGCGCAGCTGCCGCGCCGTCGAGGTCGAGGGCCTGCCCACGGCCTTCGTCTGCGGTGTCATCCGGCCCGTCCTCGCCCTGCCGCGCGGCGGCGCGGACGACAAGGTGCTGCTGCACGAGCTGCTGCACCTCAAATATTTCGACGCGGCGCAGGGCATCTTCTGGTGCCTCATCCGCGCGCTGCACTGGTGCGATCCCTTCATGCACTATGTCCTCGACCGCGTGGGCAACGACCTCGAATCCCTCTGCGACCAGCGCGTGCTGGAACGCCTGGAGGGTGAGGAGCGGCGCGAGTACGGCGGCATACTGCTCGGTATGGCAAACGCGAAATATGCCCGCGCGCCGGGGACGAGCTCCATCTCCAACGGCGGGAAGAACATCTCCCGGCGCATAGCGGCCATCGTGCGCTTCAAGCTCTATCCGCGCGGCATGGCCCTGGCCTCGGTCTGCATAGTCCTCGTGCTTGCGGCGCCCCTGCTGCTCGGCTCCGCGGGCACGGACATTGGGCACATGTACCCCAACGAGCTCGACGGGCTCGACCGCAGCCTCGCCGCCGCGCGTACCACCCGCTGCCGGACCCCCGCCGCGGCGCTCGACACCTACGCCAAGGGGCTCATCTACGACAACGGCGTCTTCCTCGCCGCCGCTTCGCCCTTTGAAAAGCACGGGGAGCTCTACGAGGGCATGCGCGCGAGCCGCGCCGAGGGCTGGGTGGCCTATCACTACGAGAGCGTGCCCGAGCAGTACGCCATCGACAGCGGCTCGGGCTATCTCATAAACAACCTCGTGAGCACAGAGAACGGCTGCGAGGCGGAGCTGGTGCTCACCGTCAGCTACGTTGCCGATCTGGAAAACGGCGGCTGGCTGAAGGACGCAGACGGCGACACGATCATCGGACTCTATGTCATCCCGGTGCGCGCCTATGAGGCCGAGGGCTGGGTCGTGGAGGAGACAGGCGAGCGGCAGTTCATCGCCGCCGACGCCATAGTGTATGACCCCGTCTCGCTCGCGCGTTGGGGTAACGATATCCTGCCCTGGCGCGACACCGTGAGCGTAGAGCGCGAGACAGGCACGGTGACGCTCCGGCGGAACCTCTACGCCGTGGCCTCGGACTCGAGCATGGGTCTCGCGGGCGTGCCGCAGGGCTATTCCGACAGCGTTTACAGGCCCAGCGCCGAATTCAAGCCGGTCGCAGAGCTGTTTTGTGTGGAATATGCCTGCAACGAGGCCAACTTCCCTCAGAGCGGGGCGAAGCTGGAGATGCTCCCGCTCGGCTCCGTGGACGAGGCCTATGCCATCGACGGCACGGAGTATGAGAGCAGCGGATGGCGCAGCGACAGCTGGGACGGGAAGGTCTATACCATGTCCGAGGAGTTCCGCTATGACACGCCGCTGCTGCCGGAGCCGGAGTTCAAAGCCGCAGCCGTGCGCATCACGCTCGATGGCGAGGTCGTGGACGAATTCGTCATGGAAGGGGGCGAGACGGATGGAGGAGCGTAAGGGCCTTTACAGATCTCTGGGCAGGATAGCCTGGGGCTACGCGCTCATTTACCTGAACATCAATATAAATGCGCTGGACCTGCTGCCCGACTGGGCGGGCTGGCTGCTCATCGGCTCGGCCCTGCCCGGCGTCGCCGGGGCGGGGGAGCCCTCCGCGTTGCTTTTGCGTCCGCTCTGCTGGCTGCTCGCGGCCTGGGAGGGCCTTTGCTGGGCGCTGGAGGCCATGGGGAGGCCCACGGAGCTCTGGGGCCTGTGGCTCATCGCCGCGGCGGTGTCGCTGTACGTGCACTTCCAGCTCTTCACGAACCTCGCGGGCGCGGCGGAGCGCTTCGCCTGTCCCCAGCGCCGCAGCCTGCTGGTGCTCCGGACGGTGAACGTGGTCTTCACGACGCTCATGCACCTGCCCCTGCCCCTGGACTCCGGCGACGCCTGGCTGGCCTGGCCCCTCGTAGCCGTGTCCCTCGTCATCATCGTCGGCACGCTGGTGGTGATGAACACCTTTCAGGCCAGCCTGAGGGATGGGGGCGTGGAACAGGAGTAGTCCCCAGGCGCTTGCGGAGATGCCCGCCGCGAATGTATATCGATTTGGGCGCTCAGCGTCGCGGAAAAATGTAAAAACGCCCCTCTGGGGCGTTTTTACATTTTCAATGGCGCGTGTCGCAGGTTTCCGCAACCTCCTGTAGGGGCGGAATTCCACCCCCGCCCGGCGTCGGATTATCGCCTGCGCTACGGCGACGCGCACGGGCTGCGGGCGGCGGGGGCCGCCCGCAAAGGGGGGACCCCCGGCGAGGGTCCC
>OGXR01002406.1_pt1 | contig 11954 bp, 13 predicted proteins | sample 1576331 | NCBI WGS metagenome assembly OGXR01 (sample SAMEA3541473, study PRJEB24748) | human gut metagenome | biome: human gut; feature: human-associated habitat; material: faeces | place: China | collected 2012 | reverse complement strand
TCAACACCGAAATCCTCAAGGGCTCCAATAACCGCCTGCTGCCGGATGCCGCCTGAACCCGCAGTTCTCTCCCGTCAGGCCGGGCACCGGCTCCTCCGTGCCGGTCCATACGGCTTCCAGTTTGCCGAAGGGGGCCCCCGCCCGGCTGCCCCGGCGCAGCGTGATGTCCCTGCCCTGCCAGGTCAGCTCCATCGTACCCTCCATGGGCGCGCCCGACCAGGGCTGGTACCGGTTTTTCTCCGCGATATAGCCCTGTTTGTCCCGCTGCTTGGTATTGATACCGTAGAGCATGGCCCGCAGAAAGGCCGACCAGGTGGATTTTCCGCCCTCGTTGGGCGCTTCGATCACGTTCAGCCCCGCCTGCAGGACCAATTCCTCCTGCTGCAGCCGGCCGAAGCAGGCACGCATGGTATGGATGATCATGGCACATCCTCCCCGTTCTCCAACGCCGCCAGACCGAAGCGGGCGGCCTGCTCCAGCCGGGCCCGGGCGCGGGCGTCCGTCTCCCCCGCCAGACGCCGGCGCATCTGACGCAGGAAAAGGCCGGTCAGGCTGTCCTCGTCCGAGCGCGCCCACAGGTCCCGCCGGGGGCGGGTCTCGTCCCGCAGGGACAGGGAGTAGAAGCGGGGCGCCGCCAGGGCCTCCAGGGCGGCCAGATCCAGGGCCGTCTCCCGCTCCCCGGTGAGGATCAGGCGGTAGCAGTCGCGCTGCGTTCCCTCCGGCAGAGCGGACAGCAGCGCCGCCTCGGGGGACGGCGCTGCGCTCACGTCCACCGTCAGGATGCCGTAGCGCCGCAGCGCCAGGGGTACGAATTCCGCGCAGACCTCCCCGCCGTCCACGCGCACCAGGAGCGCGCCCTTGTCTCCCAGCTCGTCAAAGCCGCGGCCCTCCGGGCAGCCGGGATAGGCCCACCAGGTGCCGCCCGCCCGCTGCAGGCCCGAGCAGGCATGGACATGCCCCAGGGCCAGGTAGGTCAGCCCGCTGGAGGCGATATCCTCGGTACGGATCGGGCCGTAACGGCCCCGGCCGTCTACGTCCCCGTGCAGGACCATCAGGTGGGTCCGCCCGTCCCGGGGAGCGGAAAAGCCCATCAGGGGGGAACGGTCGGCCAGGGGCGTGGTGAAGGCGGCGCCGTGGACCACGCAGCCCAGTGCAGGCAGTTCCACGGATTCCACCTGCACGGTGGAAAAAATATGTACGTTTTCCGGCCAGCGCGTCCCGGCGTAGATGGAGCGGGGCGAGTAAAAGTCATGGTTGCCGGGGGCGATGAAGACCTGCGCCTCCATCCGCCCCAGGGCGGAGGAGAGGGCCTGAACGGTCTCGTGGTAAGTTTCGCCGGAGTCCAGCAGGTCGCCGGAGAGCAGTACCAGGTCCGCCTGCTGCGTCCGGGCCAGAGCGGCAAGGCGCTCCAGAAGCTCCCGCTGTTCGGCACGGCGCCGGCGTGCCTGCTCCGGCGCCAAAGACGCGAAGGGCGCGTCCAGATGCAGGTCCGCGGCGTGGAGAATGGTCAGCATATCGATTCCTTTCCAGAATTGGTTTCGTCGATCCGCGCCCTGTGGGAACAGGGCGGACCGGTTTGTCCGGCGGAGGCGCCGGTTCAGCCGTGCAGGTCCAGGCGCTCCGCGCCGATACAGGTCCGGGTGTCGGTGTCGATGGAAAAAACCGCGCTTTCTAGCTTGCAGGGGCCGTCGGCGGGCTCGAAGCGCCGGGGCAGCCCCCCCAGGAAGCGGTTGATCGCCTGCTCGGGCCGGATGCCCAGCACGCTGTGGGACGGACCCGTCATGCCCAGATCGGTCACAAAGCCAAGCCCCTTGGGCAGCACCTGGGCGTCGGCGGTGGGCACGTGGGTGTGGGTGCCCCAGAGCGCCTGGGCGCGCCCGTCCAGATACCAGGCCATAGCCCCCTTTTCGCTGGTGGCTTCGGCGTGAAAGTCTACCAGCACCACGTCGGCGCCCATGCCCTTCAGGGCCCGGTCGGCCGTGGTGAAGGGATTTTCAAAATTGCTGTCCATCTCGCACCGGCCGATCAGGTTGAGCACCCCGATGCGCAGCCCCTGCGGGCCGTCGTACACGCCCCAGCCGCGGCCGGGGACCCGGCTGGTATAGTTGGCCGGACGCAGGGTATAGCGGTCGTCCTCCAGAAAGTCCGCGATCTGGATGCGGTTCCAGGTGTGGTTGCCCAGGGTGACCACGTCCGCCCCCGCGTCGAAGATGGCCCGGGCCTGCCGGGGCAGGATGCCCACGCCGGAGGCGTTTTCGCCGTTGACGACCGTAAAGTGGATGTTTTTCAGCTTTTTCAGCGCCCGCAGGTGTTGGCCCAGATAGTCCAGACCGCCGTCGCCCACTACGTCGCCCACAGCCAGTACGTTCAGGATCATGGCGCGCCTCCTTTGCCTGCCTCAGCGGAACAGGGGCCTCCCGCCCGTACCCTGCCCGGAAAACCGTATGGCCGGTGTTCGCTGAGGAGATTCACAGGCTATTATTATATGTGATTTTTTGAAAAAGGGCAATCGTATATCTTCCAATTCCCAAGATGGAATGCGTTGGGGCGCAACCAGGCTGCGTTTGCAGAGCGGGCGGCGCGCCCGCTCGCTGCGGGAAGGCCTGAAATACGGGGGGAGGGCGAAAGCCCTCCCCCCGTATTTTTACACTGCTTTTGGGGCAGCTTTTACTTCATGCCGTTCTCGTAGGCCTCGATCATCTTCTTGACCATGTGACCCGCAGAAACGCAGGGTTCGGAATCCCTTGCGGCGTCTTGGTTTTCCTGTTGTTTGGTCAATTCCCCGGTGATGATGCCCACACGATGCTCGAACTTGCGAAGGTACTTTTCGGTGGTTTCGCCGGTGAAAATCTTGATTTGCAGCAGAAGTGTATTGTCATCCGTGGGCGTGACAAAGATTTTGTCGATATATTTGTCCACAAACTCTTTCGTAATCACGCCGCCTGTCGCATCCCGCTGGGCGTTGGCAAGGACTTTCCTGATCTCGTCGATCTTCCGGCGGAATTCCTCGCCTTCCAGTGCAGCTTGCTCCAGTTCCGCAATTTCTTCTTCTGCTGCTCGGATTTCCTCGTTGCAGGCGGAGGTCATGGACTTGAAGTCGGCATTTGTGATGCTGTCATCGGCGGCGAGCTGCAGGAGCTTGTTTTTCTTCCGATTGGCCAGATCGATGATCTTCTGCTGCTCTTCAATTTTTTGCGGAAGGGCGCCGTTGATGGTCAGCTCGTTGTACATCCGTATATACTCCGCTACCATAGCGTCGGCATCGGCCTTGGTGTCCCGGAACACTTCGAACAGCACGGGCTTGATCTCTTCCTCGTAAATGGCAAAGGAGCCGCAGGAGTCCGCGCCGTTCTTGATCTTGCCGGAGCAGAGCCATTTACTGTTTTTGTGTCCGCTTCTGTCCCTGGATTCCCGTCGGTAGTAGGGCTGAGCGCAATGGGTACACCAGAGCTTTCCGGTCAGGAGATTGGCGTGATTGCAGATGCCCTGCCGGTTCTTCACGTCCTCACTGCGGCGCTTGAGGATCTCGTTTGCCTTGTCCCAAACTTCCTCAGACACGATGGCCGGGACGATCTCGCCGGTCTCATCTTTGAACATCACCCATTCCTCCGGCGGGAGGAATTTTTGCTTTTTGGTGAACATATCCACGACTTTGACCTTGTTTCCCACATAATAGCCCTTGTACTTGGGGTTGGAGATCATGTTCGCCATGGTGGAATGGGCGATTTTGTTGCCGTTGAGGTTCCGGTAGCCCTTTTCCCAGAACAGCGTTTCGATCTGCTTCATGGAGTATTGGTCGGTGGCGTAGAGTTCAAACAGCTCTCTGACCATGGGAGCCTCGGCCTCATCAATGACCAGCTTTTTCTGATCCTTGCGGTATCCGAAGATGCGGCTGTTGCCCAGCACCACATTTTGCTTGATGGCCTGCTGATGTCCGAACTTCACACGGGAGGATAGCTTGCGAAGCTCATCCTGTGCGATGGAGGACATAATCGACAGGCGCAGCTCAGAGTCCTCGTCCAGCGTATTGATATTGTCATTCTGGAAAAAGACGCCGACGCCATAGCTTAACAGCTGCCGGGTGTATTGGATGGAGTCCAATGTGTTTCTGGCAAAACGGGAGATCTCCTTGGTGATCACAAGGTCGAAGCGATCCTCTGCGGCCTCCTCCACCATGCGGTTGAAGTTCTCCCGCTTTTTGGTGGAGATGCCGGAAAGGCCTTCATCGATGTAACCTGGAACAAAGGTCCATGCCCGGTTTTTGCGGATCAGATCTTCATAGTACCGGATCTGGTTCTCCAGAGAGTTCAGCTGTTCGTCCGACTCCGAAGAAACACGGGCGTAGTAGGTCACCCGCAGCGGAATGTCATAGATGCTTTTTGTGTGGAGCTGCTGCCGCACTGCGTGTATATCCATAAGTATTCTCCTTGATTTCGTAAAATCATGATCTATATTATACGATACTGAAAAAAGAAAAGCAAGAGGTCTGCGGAATATGCAGACCTCTTTCGGTGTGATTATCTCGACAGACTCCTTGTGGTTCTGGCATCAATCTTGTTGATCATCAGGTTGCGCTCTCGTTCTGTGATCATGCCTTTTTCGAACAGCACCTGGTTGTAGTATTTCAGCCAGGCTTCTTCGACGAATGCTTTTTTTTGCTGCTCCGGGGTGACGGTTTTGCTCATTTTTCCTGCCATAGAATTCCTCACTTTCAAGATTATGATTGCCTTAGATTTCCTGTTTTATTCCACTGTGATGCACATATTTCCGCGCAGTGTAAGCCCGGATGACCTCGTCGGGGATGGCATCCACAGTGCGGCGAAGCTCGTCCAGCTCGCAGAGCTTGCGCTGGATCTCCAGTTTCTTCTGGATGCTCTCGCGGGACGCGGAGTTCAGCTTCTGTTCCAGCGCCGCATTCTCGGCGGTCAATTCCTTGTAGGTCTTGTCGTACTTTTTGAGTTTCGTCCGCATGATCTCCACGCCGGGGATATACTTGTCCAGCAAAGCTTCCAGTTCTTCTGCCTTGGACTTCTTATTGAACGGATTGCTGTCGTTCAGAATCGCCATGATCTGCTCTTTCATCCGGTTCAGATGCACCGCCTCCTTGAAGAGCCTCGGCGGGATGTGGGTACGCCCGGTCTCGCTGGCGCTTTCGCCGCGCTCCAGATGGGGGTACTTCCTGACCATGTGCTTCCAGAATTCATCCTGCCACCAGGTCAGCTTTTTCTTGTTGCCTACGATCTCCTTGGCAGAAAGGCGCTTGTCCTCCGTCAGCGGGACAAAACAAAGGTGCATATGGGGCGTCTTCTCGTCCATATGCACCACGGCGGATATGATCGTATCGGGATTCTGGTTTTGCTTGATAAATTCCAGGGCTTCGGTGAAATAGGCTCTGACCTCGCTGCGTTTCTTACCATTGAAAAACTCCGGGCTGGCTGTCACGAGAGCCTCCACCACCCGCACACTGTCGGAGCGTGTGCGGCAGCCTGCCTCGGCAATCTGCTTTTCAGCCTCTGCGCGGTACTTGCGCTCCGGCGTCACCAAATGGAAGTTCAGGCGACTGCGGGAGGTATCTACATCGGGATTGCTGGCGTATTTCTTTTTTGTGCGTTCGTTGTGCGCTTCGATATGCCCGATTTCCGGGCCCTTGTACTTGGCAAAGCGAAGAATGGCGTATTGTGCTTTCATCGGTTATCCCTCCGTTTCTGCCACACGATATCGTAGCCCAGCACGTTCGCCAGTTCTACGACCTCCTTGTATCGGATGCTCTCCCGCTGCAGTTTTGCAGAGAGATTGGAAACGCTGTCGCTCCAATCGTATTCATCGGCCAGCCTGTCCACCAGTTCCTGCATGGTGAAACCGGCACGGACGATCTGTGCCTTTATCTCATTTCTGATGTTCATATCGTTCCTCCTGATTTTGGAAATGATAACAGCAAAGCCGATGCACTCTCTGGCAAACCGACTTTGCTGTGTGGTGAAATATTCTATCGCTTCTAAATTCGATTAGATTTGGCGGCATGATATTCTGTCCGCAGGTGGGTATTATCGACTTTACGGAACCGCATGACACTTCCTGAAACCGTGCAGATGCACACTTTTCAAGAATGCCTGTACTCGATTCCGAGAAGCGCGGTTCTGTGAAATCATTTTGCCCTGCAGGAAAAATCTTTTCTGTTTTCATCTGCTTTGAAGATACCCCTGCTTTTTCAGCACCTCCAGATCAGAAACCACGTCTTCTGTGGGTCGCTTTGCAAGGCAGCTGAGGGTATACATGTCGTAAGTGTCATCGATCAGAAGCAGCGTCATCAGCAGCTTCTGACTCCCGGTCAGATTGCTGTCGTAGATGTGAAACAGCGGCAGTTCTTTGTAATACGGCTTCTTCATTGAATTCCCCCTTTTTTACTTGGATCCCAAAACATCCATCCCATCCGCCCATCTATCCCAAATGGGATACTTAGGATGGATGGGATGGTGCTTTTTGCGTTTGACTCATAAAATAGGAGGCGTCACCAGCGCTTCGATGCCCCAGAAGCCGTTGACCCGCTTGCCGAGGCGGCTCATGATGTGGTTGTCGTGCTCCAGACCGAATTCGTCGGCGTGCTTTTTCAGCGTCATGCTCACCGTCCGCGCCGCCAGCGGCTTGTAGGCATTGTCCTCACACCACATGGAATAGATGGCGTAGAGATCAACGGAGGTGATGGTGCTGTCGGCCTTCAGTCGGATGTACCCCTCCGAGCGCAGGAACAGGAGAACATTGTCCGCCTCCTGTTTGGCTTCCATGCGGTTATCCCGGGTGCGGGCGCTTTCGGTGAAGCGGTAGTTGTTGGCAATCAGCCGCCGAAGGCCCTCCAGACACCAGAGGAAGATGCCCTCAATTTCGGCGCAGAGCTTGTCCGCAAGAAAAGGATCATCCTCCCGGTCAGCAGGCTTCTTTTTCACCGACAGAATCAGCTGCCGCCGGTAAAAGCCGTCCGAATGGTCATAGAGGGATTCCAGATCTCCATTGGAAAAGGCCAGAAACCGAACGTACATCTGCCCCTGATAGCTCTGCTCTCCCTTGCGCTCCAGGTCCATGGGCATCTCGGCAGTGATCAGCGACTTGAGGTAGTGGGTGGATTTCAGTGCCTCCATCTTCATGTCATCGTCCACCATCAGAAGCTGATGTTCCAGATCGGCCCGGGCAAAGGGGCTGCGTTCGACCTTGGCGATGCTGCCGTTTTTCAGATTGTCACCCAGCATCTTCTGCATCACCACACCAATGCGGCTTTTGCCCTCGCCGCCGTTACCCTTGAGCAGCATCATGGTCTGACCTCGGTTGGTGGGGATGAGGCAGTAGCCCAGATACTCCTGCAGGGTCAGGATGTCCTCATCCTCCAGAAGCTCCGATAAAAAATGTAGCCATGTCACAGGCTGCGGAGCTTTGGGATCATATTTGACCGGCAGACGGTTACGGCAGAAATCTTTTTGTTGGGTGAATTCACTGCTGAGAAACAGCGTGCCGTTGGCCACATGGAGCCGATCCTCGTGTACCGGCAGGTTCGGCACATAGGCTTCCAGCCTGAGCATCTCCAAAAGGTTGGATGCTCGTTTGGCAAGACCGCAGTTGAGATAGGGGCGGAGCATTTCATAGATCTGCTTGCGGATGCCTTCTTCATCGGCAACACGTCCGTCCCTGGTGAAGAAACTGCCGCCCACGCATACCATGGGATTCTTCTGCAGAAAGTCCTCACAGAATCCAACCTCATTTAGATATTTGCCGTCATACCAAAACGGACCCTCGGTTGGGCGCTCATTTTTGCTCATCGGCTTCCTCCTTGATTTCCCGCAGACGTTCCTGCATGAGCACGATTTTGTTGTCCTTCATCATGTCGTTAACCAGTTTTGTCCGTTCCTTCGGCGAACCGATGGTTAGCTGATCCACCATATACTGCGTACATTCGAGCATGTGGCAGGCTTCCACATAATGCGCGTGCGGCTCTTCCTGGGGTGTCTGCGGTGCGTATTTCTTTTTCCAGTTTTGCAGGATGTGCAGATACTCCCGCAGTACCCGGAAACAGAGTTTTTCGTTTTCCGCCTGTGTCTGATACGTCTTCAGTTTGGCCAGTACAGAGGGGCGCGCTTCCCGGATCCCGAAGTCAGCAGCCAGCTTCTGCGCCGCCTCCCACGCCGTGATGCCAAACAGCTTCGATGTGAACTCAATCACATCGCCGTTTGCCTGACATCCGAAGCAATGAAAATGGTCATCGTAGAGCTTCATGCTCGGATGCAGGTCTCTGTGGAATGGACAGCAGACCATCCCATTGCGGCTGACGCTCAGCCCGAAGTGTTCCGCCGCCATCCTCGGTGTAACCGCGGATTTGACGGCTTCAAAAATTGTCATAAGCATTTCTCCTTTCGATTTCCTGACAAATTTCTTTGTCGTCTGAATATACGGAGAAAAAGTCTTAGACCGAAAAAATCAGGCACATGTGCAAGAAAACAAAATAACCCTCCCAAATTCTTGCAAAAATGCAAGTCGGAAGGGCAGATAAATAAAAGTGTGATATGAAATAGTAAAACATACTATAATAATGTGAGACTGCTGCTTGGCAAACATGAAAATTCACCCTGATAGAGTGAAAGAGCGGAAGAGAATCAATAAAAGTGTGATTCTGTTATCATAAAAGCCAAATTTTTTGTGATACCGTTGCTATTTTGGCCCGAGGAGCATATAATAATAGTGTGAAATCAAACGCAAAATCTACAAGAAAAGTGTGACGGAGGGATTCTATGGAGCGACTGATCCTGAAACGACTGCTGGAATGGAAAAACTCACCTTACCGCAAGCCGCTGATCCTCAAAGGAGTACGGCAGGTGGGCAAAACGTGGATTCTCAAGGAATTCGGCAGACGTTATTATGATAATACAGCCTACTTTAACTTCGATGAACACGAGGAGTATAAGCAGTTCTTTGAAACGACCAAGGACGTTGACCGACTTCTGCAAAACCTGATGCTGGCCAGCGGACAGAAGATCACACCGGAAAAGACACTCATCATTTTTGACGAAGTACAGGACTGCCCGAAAGTCATCAACTCCATGAAATATTTTTGTGAAAATGCGCCGCAGTATCACATTGCCTGTGCCGGTTCGCTGCTGGGCATCGCGCTGGCAAAGCCATCCTCTTTCCCGGTGGGCAAGGTCAACTTCATGCAGATCGATCCAATGACGTTTACGGAGTTTTTGCTGGCCAACGGTGATGAGAATCTCGCAAACTATATGGATACTGTGGATACGCTTGAACCGCTTCCGGATGCTTTTTTCAATCCGCTGTATGAGAAGCTCAAAATGTACTATGTCACGGGCGGAATGCCGGAATCTGTGCTCATGTGGACGCAGGCGCGTGACGTGGAGGCCATGCAGGAGGCACTGTCCGGAATTATCGGCGCATACGAGCGCGACTTTGCAAAACATCCGAATGTCAGCGAATTCCCGAAAATCTCAATGATCTGGAAGTCTGTTCCGTCGCAGCTTGCCCGGGAAAATAAAAAATTTATCTATAAGGTCGTCAAAGAGGGCGCGCGGGCGCGCGAGTATGAGGATGCGCTGCAATGGCTGGTGGATGCTCGGCTTGTCCACAAAGTATACCGCAGCACCGCGCCGGGACTTCCGATGTCGGCCTATGACGATCTGTCGGCGTTCAAAATCTATCTGGTGGATGTGGGATTGCTCCGCCGTCTGGCGCAGCTTGCACCGACTGCCTTTGGTGAGGGGAATCGTCTGTTTACCGAGTTTAAAGGAGCGTTGACAGAAAACTATGTGCTGCAAACACTCATCACACAATTTGAGGTGATGCCCCGCTATTGGAGCCAGAACAATCCTCCCTATGAGGTCGATTTTCTGATTCAGCGCGAGAATGATATTTTCCCGGTGGAGGTCAAGGCAGAAGCCAATACCACCAGCCGGAGTCTGCGAAAATTCAAAGAGATGTTCCCGGGGCAGGTAAAGCTCCGCGTGCGCTTCTCCCTGGATAATCTGAAGCTGGATGATGATGTGCTGAACATTCCGCTGTTCATGGCAGATCAGGCAGACCGGCTGATCGGACTGGCGCTGGAGAAGAAAGCGTAAAGGAGAGTATGATGCTGAAAAGCGAGGAGGTGTGGTAAATGAGCAACGAGAGTGTATATCTTCCCGGTAAAATCCGTGACCGCATTCAGGACTTGATGAAATCACACAAGGTCACACAGGCAGAGCTTGCCACCCGGATCGGTTGTTCGGAAAGTGCGCTGAGTCGTTTCATCAGCGGCAAGACGGATAAACTGGGCGATGAAAATATCATCCGCATTGCCCGTGTGTTTAACGTCTCCACCGACTTCCTGCTCGGGGAAGTCGATGTCCCCGACCGCCTGAATTATGATATTTCCGAGCTTGGCCTGTCGGCGCAGGCGGCGAGAAATCTGTATACCCATAAAGTGAATCCACAGGTAGTCAATGCACTACTTGAAAATCCGGAGTTTGCCAACACCACCAATCTGATCTCCGGTTACCTGGATGACGAACTCGCCAAGGGCTTTGCAGCACAGAACCAACTGTATGCAACAGTCGCCAGTATGCTGAAAGGCCAACCGGAAGCCGCCCGTGATGTTAAGAAATTTCAGACCCCGGTATATCAGGCAGACCTGGCGGCGATCCAGCGGTCATTTATGGCTGCGGTACAAGCAGTCAAGAAAGAGATTGGCAATGATCTGTCTGCCACCCGTGAACTGACCTCACAGGCTGCGAATAAGATTTATGCCGAACTGACCAAGGGGCAGAAAAAGCCAAGCCGCAAAATTACTCCGGAGCAAATCGGAGAGGCGGTGGCACAATCTGTTTCCCATTTGCCCGGTGTCGATACGGAAATGGTCAAGCATATGTTTCTTGCGATGACCGGCACGGTAACGAATCATGAAAAGAGACCAGATGACCAATGAACAGCTCTGTGCATTGGCCAAGCAGGGCGACGCCGATGCGCAGAATCTGCTGATTGAGAAGAATCTCCGTTTTATCAAAAAGACAGCGTATGAGGTGTGGAATACGCAGAGCGAACTGAATCGCGCTCTACATATTAACCTTGATGACCTGGTGCAGGAAGGGTCGCTTGGGCTGTGCGGCTGTATTGACAGTTACAATCCCAAGAGCGGCAATTTGTTCCTGACCTATGCTGCCCCTGCAATTCGAAATGTCATGATCGACTACATCCGTTCACAGAATGTCTCCTTTGAGGCAAAGCATCTAAACGACATCGTTTCGTTGGATGATCTCGCAAAGGACGAGGTTCGGAGCAAGCATAGTTTTATTGCAGCCCCCACTCGTCAGACCCCAGAACAAATCTATCTGGCCCAGGAACGGATCGATGATATCCATCACGCTTTGTACATGATCGAGGACAGAGAGGAACAGTATCTGCGATACCGTTTTGGCTTCGACGATGATGTTGAGCATCCGCTGACGGAAACAGCAAAGCATTTTCATTTATCCGAAAGCCGGGCAAGAAAAACGGAAGTGCAGGCTTTGGACGATGTTTGGCTGGAACTGCCGTGGTGGTACGAGCAGCGGAAAACCTTTCTTCTGTCTGTCATCATAGAAGCGCTGCTTGCGATTGGTGAAATGATCGACGAATAGGTGCTGCTGAGAGGGGAGTGCCTTGAAAAGGACGTTCGCTGCGGCGGGTTTTATATCCCTTTTGCTCCCCCGGTGATGCAGCATAGCGTCGGCCTGTGGCCTCCGCGTTGCCGCACCACCTACACCTGAACAGGCGGATTTTGCTCATGGCAAATCCATGGTTTTGTGTCCCTTTCAGCCAAAAAATCCGCCTGTTCTGCTGCCACAGGAAATGATCTGTCTGACGTGGGACAGCTCCTTTCCCGCGTCAACGGTCGCAAAAGGGATAACACACTAGACTTTGCAGAGCAAAATCGTGTGCCAACAGGG
>OGXR01002405.1_pt1 | contig 11955 bp, 10 predicted proteins | sample 1576331 | NCBI WGS metagenome assembly OGXR01 (sample SAMEA3541473, study PRJEB24748) | human gut metagenome | biome: human gut; feature: human-associated habitat; material: faeces | place: China | collected 2012 | reverse complement strand
ATTATGATCTCCCATGCCCACACCCTTCTCAATCGCTTGTGAATACAGGTTCTGAATTTGCACCAATTAGTTTTGCACCATTGCGAACGAGGTTAACTGCTTTGGTCAGCGTGTCGAGAGAATAGGATTTACCCTCACCCATGACGACATAATCCGGATTCACATCGTTCATTATAATCCCTGCGTCATACAACGCATTGAATAATCCCGCCTCTCCAATCGCATAGACAGAGCATCCTGGTGCTTGTTCTTTCAAAAAGGCCGCTGTTGCGAGTGCGCTGGTATAAAAATGCTCTTCGGAAACATCTAATCCCATACGAGCCAGTTTCTGCTGCAATTCTTGGGGGGTATAGCCACTGTTGTTTGTCAAAAACAGATATTCTTTATCTTCCCGTTGAAGCCAATCTATGAATTCTATCGCACCGGGCAACATTCGGTTCCCATGGTAGATAACACCGTCCATATCACATATAAATCTTTTTTGCTGTTAAAATCAATCATTTTTTCCTTCCTTATCTGCATCTATGCTTTTACGCTTCGTCAGCAACATACCGCTGGTGATGGCAGTCAGAGGTGCTACTGTCACCAGGCCAAAAGAGCCGACGATGGTGTGGACGATCTCCGCTGCCACATATTTATAGTTGAGCATTAGTGCCACCGGCGTACCCTGTGCCATGAAAACCATGAGTAGAGCAATGTAACTACCGGAATAGGCAAGCAGCAGAGTCGTGGTGGTAGAGCCGCAGGCAGCACGACCGACGGCGAAACCGGAGAAAATCGCTTCCTTTGCAGAAATATTCGGCTTTTTCTGCACAACCTCGTAAACAGAGGAGCAAATGTCCACGGATAAATCCATCACGGCACCGGAGGAACCGAGGAAAATGGATGCTACAAAGATTTTTGTTAAATCAAGATACTGGTATCCAGCATACAGCAGGCTTTCGCTGGATTCCATTACAGCTCCGTGGATCTGAAACAGGTCGGTAAAGAAATAGCCCAACACCGCTGTTACCATTATTCCAAGAGCTGCACCAGCAGTAGCTGCCATGCACCGACGATCCCAACCGTAGATCAGGCTCAGTACCAAAAATGTAAGCGCCAATACCAGCCCCAGAGAAACCCAAATCGGATTCCAGCCTTTCAGCAAGCTGGGGATTAGCACCTTCCATAGCAACAGAACCGTATCGACAAAGGACAGAATTGCCCGCAGTCCCGTACCTCTGGCAAACAACAGGAGCAGCAGCAGAAACAATCCGGCAAGAATCACTTCCTTATCCAGTCGGAAGTGGTCTGTCATATACACCGTGGTAATCTCACCGCTGGAATGACTGACTACCACAAACGCCCTATCTCCAAGTGCGAAGAGCTTATCCTCCGCCAGCGAGCCGTTGAGGCGATTGACAGCGGTGCATTCTGTGCCCTTGAACTGTCCCGCCAGAATCCGTACCTGACACCGCTGTTCACCACTGCGTACCAGTCCGGTGTCCACAATGTCGCTTTCGTCCGTGGACAGCACCAGCGCGACTACCCGGTCGGCGTTTCTGTAAGACAGGGCGCTCTCATACCCCGTGGGCAGCAGCAGAAGCACCACCAGCAGAAGAAGCCACAGCACCACCGGTCCAAGGTTTTTGTTTGTTTTCAGTCTTTGAAGCATTTGTTTTGCACTCCATACGCACAATACAGGGAGCGTGGATACGCCCCCTGTATTGTTTCAGTCATTCGCTTACTTTACTTCCAGCAGATTTGCCAGTTTGTTGAAAATTTCGGTGTTATCGTAGTAGCCACCGAAATCTTCGGCACCGACACCGTCGGCAAAGACTGCAACAGGCAGTCCCGTGTGGGAGTAGCTGGTGAAGTCCACGCCTGCCTTGTTGTTCAGGATGTGAGTCACGGTGACGGAGAAGGGGTTGTAGGTGCCGTAGAGAACATACTGTTCTTGGGTGAAGTCATCAGCGCTGTAGTCGCTCATGATCATGTCGTAAGCAGTACGCAGGCGCTGGGTCTCATACTCAGTCAGCACCAGCCGGTCATCCTCCGCGCCGGTGAGCTTCAGGCCGAACAGGGCTTCCACATCCTTCATGGCGTCTTCAAATGAGATCCCGTTTTCCTTGTATTTGCTGACATACTGTTCGTCGAACTGGGCGTAGGAAATAGTCTGGTTGGCGAGAGTATCCAGATAGGTGTCATAGTCCGTACCGGCAAACCCGATGGTCAGACCGCCGGTTTCATGGTCGCCGGTAACCAGAATCAGGGTTTCTTCGGGATGCTCTTTGGCGAAGTCCACAGCGACCTGTACTGCTTCAGCCATTGCCAGAGTATCGGTAACGGTAGCACCTGCATCGTTAGCGTGGCAAGCCCAGTCGATCTTGCCACCCTCGCACATCATGAAGAAGCCGTTATCGTTGTCCAGAGTCTCAATGCCTTTGGCAACATAATCTGCCAGCGCCCATTCGCCGTCATTACGGTCCATGTCGTAATCCATGGCATCGGAGTCTGCCAAATGCTCGTCAATCAGAATGATCTTACCATCGGCAGCGGTGATGGCTTCTGCATCAGCCTGCGTGTAAGTAACCTTGTAGCCGGCAGCTTCTGCCAGATTGTACAGGCTGGTCTTGTCCTTGTCGTTGCCGGTGACCTTTTTCAGACCGCCGCCGGCGAAATACTCGAAGCCGGATTCCACCAGTTCCTGACCGATCTCATAGTAGTTGTTCCGGCTGGCCTGATGGGCGTAGAAGGCGGCGGGAGTAGCGTGGTTCAGGTTGACGGAACTGATGATGCCGATCTTCCACCCCTTCTGTGCGTGGAGCTTTTCTGCAATGGTCTCATAGGGGGTAGCACCGCTTTCGTCCACATTGATCATACCGGAGTAGGTCTTCTTGCCGGTAGCAATGGAGGTGGCGGTGGAAGCGGAATCCGGAGCAAAGGAGCAGGAATCGTAGGTCACAGCGGAACCTGCAACCTCGAAATCCATAAAGTTTAGCGCCACAGGACCGTCCAGTACAGCGCTCTCACGAGCGTCATACTTGGTGCTGGGCAGAGCTCTTTCGTAATCATCGTCAACGATAGCGCCCAGATAGTCAGCAGCTGCCTGGAACTGAGGATAGCTCATACCGTCGCCGATGAACAGGAATACGTACTTGGGTGCGGTGGGAGCTTCCACATCTGTCATATTATCTACGGGGTTGTTGGTGGTAGGCTGTGCAGTGGAATTAGGTTGCGAAGCCTCACTCGGCGTCTGCGGCTTGGTGGAACAACCTGTAAAAATGCTCAGTAACATGCACAGAGCAAGCAAAACTGTAATAGTTTTCTTCATTTTGGATCTCCTCCATGTTTTCTTTAGTTTTTGTTTTCCACACTATTAGGTATACTTATGAAATGTAATGTGTGAAACCAATAATCCGTAAAACATATGTAAGCCACAAAATGAATAAAAATCTTAGAACCTGTATTCACAAGCGATTGAGAAGGGTGTGGGCATGGGAGATCATAATGACAGCTTCGGCGGAAGAGGTCAGTATCTCATAGTCCTTACTAAGGCGGCCTAAGGCGGCGGGAATGATTGAGCCAGGCAAGTGTCCGCTCCCCAATCCAGCGCCAGGGAAGCTTCTCTCATTCGTGAGGCTTGATTTTCTCAGAAATATCAACACCACGCCCCAGAGTCTGACTGGCATCAAACGTAAAAGTCCCCCGGTATCCCGCATCGGCGCAAAAGCGTTCAATGGATGGATATGCCACGGTTAACGCTCTGGTGTCGTCGGCATATTTGCCCTTGAGCGTGTCAAGCTGGGCCTGAATCCCTGCCGCATCGAGCTTTTTCAGCTCGGCAAGATCCCTGTTGCGCTGTGCGAGCTGCGCCTGAAGGTCATTGGCCTGTGTCTCCGCCTGCTTGAACTTTCCGATGTCGACATACTGGCCGGAAGCCAGATTTGCCAGCTTGATTTCCTTGCTGTCCTTGAGCGCGGCCTCCAGCTCCGCGTAAGTCAGGGCCTTATCTCCGAACAGCGCTTTCAGTTTGTCCATACTTTTCCTTTCCCGCCGTCGATTTGTTTTATAAACGCGCTGCCGCTCAGCGCCGCGGCGTCCATGCAGTTAAACGCCCGCATGGTAGGCGTTTTGGTATGAAAAAGCGCCTTCCGGCGCTTGATTCAACGGTTATTCATTTTCCAAATTGAAAGCCGCGTAATGGCATCGGCCCTCGTACCAGACTGCGCACCCTTCGCGGGGGCATTCCATCATTTCAAACATGTCTATTGTGCTTTGCTGACACGCTTTAGCGTTCCCGGTAGCTTCATCAAAGGTTTGTTCCCATTGGAAAACGTTCCTTTGCGCTTTCCGGTTATATGGGCATATCAAACTGGCACCTCCTTTTAAGCATGAAAAAGGACGCCTGTTACAGCGCCCTTGCTATCAGGGATCCGAGTTACAAAAACGGAGTTGCTTGCTTGAAATCTTGTAATGCGTCTTTCGCCTTTTGCATCATGGAATTGTTCTGCAAATATTCAAGCCCCTTGAGCGTAATGCGAGGCTTTCCGGCTATGTAATAGGTATCTCCCAATCCGCGTTTCAACTCGCATCCGCAGAGATACCCACTGTCGCAGAGCATTTCCATGAGGCAGAACCACCGATAGGGATTCAAGTGCAACGCGTCTGCCGAAATATCCGCTCCGTCAAAGTTGGAGCAGTCCATCGCAGCCTCAAGAACTTTTAAGATTTTGTAGATGATTTTGAAATTATCCATTCGGCTTCGCCCTTTCTCTTCGGTTGGGGTAAATATGCCATGTGTCACCGCGCGTTCCGCTACAGCTTTTTAGAAACTTCTATGTGCTCTCCCTCCTCCCCCAAAGGAGGCGCTTGGGATTTGGCCAAGTTGTTGAACCGAGCATAAATTTCAGTGTCAGGCTTGTGCTCCTTGGTTTCCTGCATAAACCGCAGCATCTCCCCTGCGTTTTTGAAAGAAAGCGCCCTTGCTTTGTATTTTTCGAACGTCATTCCAGTATCTCCTTGATAAATTTGAAAAGCTTAGGATCGGTCTTTCTAAGGTTGAGCGGGTGGATAAAATATTCTCGATATCCCTCGCTGAAATAATCCCGCATGCTCTGAAGGTTAATCGTCACCCCATCGTAAATTCCCAGATGCTCATACATCCGCCCCTGGTATTCGCTGATCAATACTGGGCTTTGCATGCGAATGATGGGGCGTTCGAAGGTATTATCAAATATTATATCATCCAGCGTTGCGCTTTCAAAGTTGCTTTTCAAAATTGCTCGAAAATCTTCCCGGTCATATATGCCCAGCTCTTCTGCAACCACATGGCCCGCCTCATGAATCACATAGCCAGGTTCAACATTTTTGCTGATTCTCAGCCTCTTGCTTTTTGGAAAGTATGCGGAATTATCCTTTTCTGAAATTTCTACCTGGCTGACCGCAGAAGAAATCAACTGCTGATGTTTCAGAGGAAGCAGAGACAACTCATCCTCGATCCTTTGCTTCACGTCGCCGAGAGATTCCGGTAGGGATTTCATCTGTTTTTCCAGCACCTCGAGAGGCACGCCACCTCGCTCTTTTTTCCATTCCTCGAAGGTCTGCGCTTTGACGCGGACCGTCTTGCCCGTCACCGGGTCTCTGGCCGCTCTGGTGCGGGTAAAGCTGCCCTGCGCCGCCGCAACATAGGGCGCGGTGGTGCAGCGGCAGTTGACGTGAAACGGTGGGATGTTGACCCCTTCGACCGCGTCATTCACCTTGACCCTTTTGCCGTCCCGCGGGCGGCAGTCGCCGCAGGTCTTGCTGTCGAGGGTTGTCACGATCTCAAGCTCCTCGATTCCGTCCTCCCCGTAGGCGGCAAGCTTTGCCTGCTCCGAGACATGCGCCGATTCGTTGTATAACAGCCGGTACGCCTCATAGGTTTTCCCGGTGAGGTTTCCCTCCGCGTCCCGGCGGCCGATGATTCTCTGCATCTCCTTCGCAAAATCCTGCGGGGGCTTGCCGGTGGTGAACATCAGTCCCAACATCCGGCGAATCTGAAAGCCCGCGTCCATGTCCTGCCGCCACAGGGCGGTGGAAAGATCGCTGCCCTGCACCGGCATGGCAAGCATCTGGTGAATCGCCCGCGCGGGAAGCTGCGCATAGGAGGATTGAAATCCGGTATACTGCTCGATATCGTAAAGCGCGTGGTCATACTGCTCAACGGCAAGGCCCTGCGCCGCCGCCTCGATTGCTTCCCGCTGCCGCTGATAGCACCGTTGAGGATTGCGTCGCACTGGGCCTGCAGCGCCTCCAGACGGGCCAAACGAGCTTTTTCAAGGGGCAACGTCATCCTTTATTGGGCGGCGTTTTGTTTGCTTTAGAGCAGCGATATGCCGCTGTGCAGATGATACTGCAAAACAATCTCTGTTTTCGGTATGTCAGTGTCTCCCTTCATAATACTGCATTGAAACAAAAAATGAGGAGTGCTAATTCATGGACTTGAATCGCTTTATTCCGCGTGGCACATGGGCATACTCCGAAAAAGTCTAAAGGTTTCGGCAGTGAATCTTCTACGAAATTGACCCTATGTTCCACTTCATTACTGAAATCGGAGTGGAGCGGGTACGACATATTTCTCTGCACATGCGGCTTCTCTCGTCTGTACCGTCTTCTATAAAGCCGAGAGCCCGCTCACCTGCCCCGACTATGGCTTAGATTATTCTCCTGTCATCTCCTTCTGTCACATCTGCGGCAAGCACTATAAAGAAGAAGCAGGGCGGAAACAAGTCCGTCCTGCTTCTTTTAGCCTTTTCATCAGCCCGATTCCGTGCCGGTCATGCTGCCCGCCTCGTACATGTAAGAGAGGTAGGAGCTGACCGCCTTGGCAATTCCTTCGGCCATCGCCTGCTGATAATCCTCGTTGATCAGTTTGTGATATTCTGTCTGGTTGGAGACAAACCCGCTTTCGATCAGAATCGCCGGATACTGCATGCTGCGCGTCACATAGTAGTAACCAAATTTCTGTCCCCGGTTCGTGCTGCCGAGTGCTTTGGAAATATTGGCGGACGAGAACTGCGCAAGCCCCGAGGACCAGAAGTTAAAGTAATAAGCTTCGGTACCGGAGGCGGACGCACTGTAAGCAGAAGAATTGGAGTGAACGCTGATAAAGAGATGGGGATCTGCCGCCGTCGCCATCTGCACCCGCTGCTGAAGTGAATAGTTGTTGTATTTGGTGTCGAGCATCACAACATCCGCACCGCGTGCCTCGAGAAGATCGGCAAGTCTGGTGGCGATGCCATAGTTGATCGTCTTTTCCGGATAGGCGGCGAGATAGCCGAGCGCCCCGGAATCGTTCCCGCCATGCCCGGGATCAATCACAATTTTGGCGTTAGCCACTGACGAAGGTGGATTGTTGAAGCGACGGACCAGCTTTCCGTTCTTGTAGAAAGGAGCACATCCCATAAACCGCGCCTGATTCCGCAGAGTCAGGGTCAGCGTGTCCCCGGAGAAGGTGGCCGCCGAGAAGAGCGGATTGCGGGAAAGGGTCATTGAATCGGGCAGCGAATTGGTGTAATGGAATTGAATGGTAACTGCATCGGCGCTGTAGCGCATGGTGTAGGAAACCTGCTGTTCGGTATCCAGAGTGAGGGTGGTGTAGCGCGAATCACTCTTGACGGTGTAGCCGGTGATCCGGTTATTGACCGGCGCCGAGGCGGCAGACACCGCGGCAACGTCCGAACTGAGCACCCGCAGCCCCGATTGCAGCCGGTAGAAAGAATAGGCCTTGGTCTTACCACTCTCGGTGACGTTGTAGCGAATCTCATCGCCGACTACATAGTCGAGCGCTCCCTTGGGAAGTGGAAAATAGGTCGGCTCAGAGTAGTGGGACATATTGGCTGCCGAAAATGTTTCCGCTGTATCGGAGATTACCGCCACCGGTGTGCCGTCCGACGGAAGAAGTTTTTCGTTGACCTGAATCGTCGCGCCGCTCTTGGATTTGGTCAGTCCTCCCCACTCGCCGTAGACGGTCATTGTGCCGAGGTTCTGCACCGATGTAGTAGCATCCGGGATGGCGTAACTGCCTACAAAGCGGGAATAAGCGGTATCGCGGTATTCTTCATCAGGATTTTCATCAAGGGTCATCGGGATTGTTGTCCCGTTGATCACAGCATAGACCTTGGCCTCGGAATAGGCGACCGCATTGAAGGAAAGTTCAGTTCCTCCGTCCACTGCCAATGTCCCTTCACCGGGCGAAACCTCTTTGACAACCTCGGTGATTCGGGTGATGTCATAGGTCACGCTTTTGCCCTTGTGGACGATGGTGAAGATGTTCTCCCCCTCCTCCAGCTGCATTTCAAGCTGGAAATATCCGTTCTCATCGGTAACAATCTTCTGGCCGTTGATGGTGGCGTCGGTGTTGGGGTCGGTATGCCCGGTGAAGAGGACCGAAGGATCAAAGGAGGTGAAGGTCGTCTTTTCCGGCTTGGTCAGTTCGAGATCCTGCATGATATGCTCCGCTTTGACGGTACCGTCAAAATAGCCGATCAGTTTGCCCGCACAGTCCTTGGGATTTTCAATCAAGCGGGCGAGGCTGTTGAAAACACTGCCCGAATAACCCGGCATCTCGCGGGCGTCGATCACCTGTCTGGCGAGCTGGTCGTATTCACTCCAGCCCACCGAGTCGGTCACCGCGCGGTCCGCTGCATGAACGATGTAACAAGGGAGATTCAGACTGCCGGCGAGTCCCGTCCACCAGGACGCCACCGCCTGATAAGGAATATTCCGGTCGGCGATCGAGCCATAGGCCTTGACCGCCACAAGATCAAACATTCCCTCCTCAAGGTATTCCACTGTATCAGCGTTTCCCTCGGTACGGGCACAGAAATAGGCGCGGGTCACCGAGCCGCGCTCATCCTCGTAGTTATTGGCCCAGACCGCTTCGGAGAGCAGACCGGATGAAACGCCCGGCGCGTGATGCTCCATCGCCTGCTCGGCCAAAGTCAGAAGGGTCTTGGGAACCGAGCGCATATATGTTTCGAACCCAATGCCGCCCCCCTCTGAGAGATAGCGGAGGTAGCTTCCGGTATCCTGCGGGTTGTAATAGCCGTCGAAAAGCACCGCATCAGGCGTATAGCGGCTGCCGAAGTTCTCAAGATCGGCACGCACCCCATCGATCAGGCCGGCATCCACCTGTTTGAGAGCCGAGGGCGTTTCCGTAAAGGAGCCAGCGGTCAGATAGTAAATCACCGCAACGTAAAAGCCGTTTTCCTTTGCCTGTCCGATCGCGTAGGAAAGCGGGTCAAGCTCGTCCGAAGGGTCGTGGCAGGGCAGCTGCTGCGAGGAATAGATCACCGATCCATCCTCCGAGAGGGTATCGATGACAATCCCATTCATTGTGAGGTTTTTGGCCTCTTGCAGAGCCTGATCGATTCCGGCCTTCAGCGCGGACGCGCTCCCTACTGCCGGGAAGTCGCGTCCGGGCTTGATGGTGACCGCCCGCAGCTCAGACGGAGGCTCTGTTTTGGGAATCTGCTGAGGCGGAGGTTCCTCTCCCCCCTGCTGCAGCTCAACGGATTGTCCTGACGGAGGCTCAGAAACAGGCTGAGAGGCCCCTGAAAGCCCGGGACGCGCCGCGCTTGGCCCAGTCCCCGCAATAACAGGCAGAGTAAATGTGCCATCACTGTTATAGAGCAGCGCAACAGCGCCCATGACACAGGTCACGAGCGCAAGCACAAGGCAGAGTGCCGCCGCCGGCATGGTTCTTCTTTTTTTCTTCCTGCTTCTTGCCAAATGTTGTTGCCTCAGATTTCTTTATGATGATTGGTCACAGGATTGAAGAAAGATGCTCCTTTTCCTGTTCAACCCTCTTTTTTGCCCCGCTCTCGGGACGAAAAAGGGAATCGTAGCGATAAAGCGCAAACCCGCCGTACTTAGCGGAATCCCGCGCAGAGGAAACCATGCGCCGAAGAAGGTCGTTTTCATTAACCCATTCATTCTGGCCTGCTCCGGCCCACTGGTCGATGGCGCCGCATTTATAAACCGCAAGCCCAACATAGAGCTGAACGCCGGAATTTCCGGTCATTGCGTCCCACTCGGCCAGCGACGATGCATAGGGCACCGTCTGGTTCTGAAAGCCGAAATAAATCTGTGGACAGATGTAATCGATATATCCCGAGCGGTTGATCCAGCCCTTTACGTCGATAAACTGACAGTTGTAATTGTTGTCCATCCGCGCCTGCGGGCTGATGCCGAAAATGACTGAGGAATCCGCCTGCTTGATGGCGGTATAGACCTGCCTGATCAAAAGATCGACGTTCCGGCGCCGCCATTCGGCATGGGAAAGGGTTCCGCCGGCCTTGACGTAGGCGTTGTAATAGGCGGCGTCAAAGGACAGATCGGTGGTTGGATAGAAATAGTCGTCGAAATGGACTCCGTCGATCGCATAATTTTCCACCAGCTCAACCACGCCGTCGGTGATGAGCTTCCGCGCGGTCTCGCTGGCGGGATTATAGAAAAGTCCCCCCTGCCATGCGATGGCGGTATCCTTACCCGCGTTCACCGCTCTGACGGCGGGGTTTGAAGCGGAAAGGGTCCGACTGGAGCCGATTGCCCGCACTCGGTAGGGATTGATCCACGCCTCAGTGCGCAGGCCATATTCCTTTGCCTTGGAAACCATAATCTCCAGCGGGTCATAGCCCGGGTCCTCTCCCTCGGTGCCGGTAAGAACATAACTCCAGGGGAAGTAATCGGACCGGTACATCGCATCCCCAAACGGACGCACCTGCAAAAAGACGGTGTTGAGCCCATAATCGGAAATATTGGAAAATGCTTCGTCAATGTTGGCGGAAAACTGCGAACGGCTTTTGTTCTGGGCAAGGGTGTAAAAATCGAGATAGGAAATCCAGACGGCGCGCACCTCATCCGGAACCGAGACGGTCGAAACGTGGGCCTGAGCCTGAAGCTCATCGTAGCGGTCCGGGTCTGCTGCATCCTCCTTCGCCGGTTCAGCGGACACTCTGCTTTGTGAGGCGCTTTGCTGACTCCCCGGCTCCTGCGGGACAACGACGAAAGATCCGTCAGGATCGGTAACCTCGAAAGGATGGGAGACTTCCTGCGGCGGCGCTTCCATGGAGGAAGACGCCTCAGAAGAAGCGGGTTTCTCCGGCTGTTCAGAAGACATCCCGGCGGAAGATGGTTCCGGCTCACTTCCTGCTTGGGATGAAGCTTCCTGCGGCGGTGCGGGCGGATCGGTCGGCAGCTCTTCCAGCGCCGATGGAAACTCAGAGGGATAAAGCCCGACCGCGGAACTGCTTACTTCCGAAAGGGGCTCCAAAGGCTTGGTCGGGCGCTGTGATCACATCGCCGCCTGAACAGCCGGTCAAGAAAAGCGCCAGCGCAATAGCCCCGGCGTGAAAGAATATTTTTCTCATGGAATTGGTCTCCCGCTCCTGTATGTTTGGGCGGCGTGCAAAACGATTCATGGGAGAACCGTCATTTGGAGGTTCCCGCAAAATTCGTCAGTTTCATACATGAATCGGTTTTTATTTTACCGCTTATCGCCAGTCCGGTCAATAGATAAGTGGCAGGCACAGCGCCAAATTCCTGCCTGCCGCGGCTGGAAATTTTATCTTTTCCCCTGATTTCGGCAAAAAGTCAGGCCTTGACCGAAGGGCCGCCCGGGAGTATCATAAGGTCATACAAATCGCGCGCCATGCGTTTCAGCTGACGCATTTTGGAAACGGGCGGAGCCTTTGGCCGCGGCAACAACATGCAGGGAGGAAAAACATGTTTTTTATCGGGCTTTTCGGAGTCGGCGCCAAAGCTGAGCCGGCGGGACGGATTTACGCCGGGTGCCGGTGCTGCCACGCGCCGGGACCGCTGCAGCTCTCCCGGAAGTATCAATATTTCCACGCTTTTTTTCTTCCGCTTTTTCGTTTTCATTCGCAGTATTTTGCCACCTGTCCAGCCTGTGCGAGCATCTATGAGGTTGAG
>OGXR01002398.1_pt1 | contig 11987 bp, 10 predicted proteins | sample 1576331 | NCBI WGS metagenome assembly OGXR01 (sample SAMEA3541473, study PRJEB24748) | human gut metagenome | biome: human gut; feature: human-associated habitat; material: faeces | place: China | collected 2012 | reverse complement strand
TTTTAATTATTTACCCCAAAACTCTTTACACTAACCCACCAGATAAGATGGTCGCTTTTTTACAAAAAAAGAATACTAACAATATATGCTAGCATTCTTAATATAATTATTTTTCTATTATATCAATTTCACATAACTTTTTGCATTCTTTATTATTTTTTAACAATTACTCATTTTTTCCTTGTTTTGGCTTACTTTCCACAACAATTTTTATACTTTTTTCCACTCCCGCAAGGGCAAAGTTGATTCCTACCGATCTTTTCTCCCTTTTTAATAGTACGTCCTTTACTATCACTACTAGAGTCATTAGTAGATTGATTTTTTACAACTTGTTTTCTTTCAATATTTTGTCTAATTTCTGCTTTAACCAAATATAAAGTCGTATATTTATCAATATTTTCAAGCATTGTATCAAAAAGTTCAAAACCTTCAGTAGTATAAGCTCTAAGAGGATTATCTTGTGCATATTGTCTTAAAAATATACCTTCTTTTAAATGAGCCATTGTATTAATTTGTTCCATCCAATACTTATCAATAACATTTAAATTAATAACTTTTTCAAATTCATTACTAACTTCCTCAGGAATATCTTTTATCTTTTCCTCATATTCTTCAGTTATTAAAGCCGTAAGCTCATCAATAATTTCATCTATACTTTTATTTTCAAAAAATACTTCATCTATATTCTTTTTTAACAAATTAGAATTAACATATTCAATAATATCCACAATATCTTGCTTATCTAAATGTTCACTTTCACCACAATGTGATTCAATTAAATCTGCCACATGATTATATATAGTTTTAAGAATATCATCATGGATAGACTCACTATCTAAAATATGATTTCTTTTTCCATATATTAATTCTCTTTGCTTATTCATTACATCATCATATTGAAGCACAGTTTTTCTCATATCATAGTTATTTCCTTCAACTCTCTTTTGTGCTGAAGCCACAGATCTAGAAAACATTTTACTTCTAATAACCATTCCGTCATCAATACCTGTACTTTGTAAAATATTTTTTATCTTCTCAGAACCAAAACGAATCATAAGTTCATCATCCATAGCAATATAAAATTGTGTAAATCCTGGATCTCCTTGACGACCACTACGACCACGAAGCTGATTATCGATACGACGTGATTCATGTCTTTCAGTTCCTATAACACAAAGGCCACCAAGTTCTTTAACGCCTTCGCCTAGTTTAATATCTGTACCACGTCCTGCCATATTAGTGGCAATAGTAACTGCTCCTTTTTCCCCAGCTTTAGCAATAATCTCTGCTTCACGAGCATGATTCTTAGCATTTAAAACTTCATGAGGAATTCCTTTTTTCTTTAAAAGACTACTTATTTCTTCACTTGTTTCAATTGCAATAGTACCTACCAGTACAGGTTGCCCTTTTTCATGTCGTTTACTTATTTCTTCAATAATAGCTTTAAATTTAGATTTCTTACTAGCATAAATAAGATCAGCCATATCAATTCTTATAATTGGTTTATTAGTAGGAATAGCTATAACATACATGTTATAAATTTCTCTAAATTCTTCCTCTTCAGTTTTAGCAGTACCAGTCATACCAGAAAGTTTATTATACATTCTAAATAAATTTTGGAACGTAATAGTGGCTAGTGTTCTAGTTTCTTGTTGTATTTCTACTCCCTCTTTAGCTTCAATTGCTTGATGAAGTCCATCACTAAAAGCTCTACCTGGCATAAGTCTTCCTGTAAATTGGTCAACAATAACAATCTTACCATCATTTACTACATAATCAAAATCTTTTTTCATTGAAAAATTAGCATGTAAAGCTTGATTAATAAAATGAACCAAAGTTGAATTATTAACATCATATAAATTATCAACTTTAAAATATTTTTCTGCTTTTTTTACACCCTCATCATCCAAATTACTTCTTTTTAACTTAGCATCATAAACATAACCATTATTTTCCTTTAAAGTTTTTGCAAATCTATCCGCATCAATATATAAATTTTTATTTTCTAAAAATCCTCCCGAAATAATTAAAGGAGTACGAGCTTCATCAATTAAAATAGAATCAACCTCATCCACAATAGCATAATTAAGCCCGCGTTGTTGCACTCTATCTTCCTTACGAATAGCCATGTTATCACGTAAATAATCAAAACCTATTTCATTATTAGTAGAATATAAAATGTCTGCATCATAAGCTTCTCTTTTTTCCTTAGCACTCATATCACGTCTATTAAGTCCTACTGTAAGACCTAAAAATCTATGAATTTGTCCCATCCATTCAGAATCACGTTCTGCTAAGTATTCATTAACAGTGACAATATGCACGCCTTTCCCTTCTAAGGCATTAAGATATGCTGGCATAACAGAAGTAAGAGTTTTTCCTTCTCCAGTTTTCATTTCTGCAATATTACCATAATGAAGCGCTAAAGCACCGAGTAATTGAACATGATAAGGTCTTTCTCCAATTACCCTAAAACAAGCCTCTCTAGCAGTAGCAAACGCTTCAACAATTATATCATCAAAAGTTGCACCTTTTTCTAATCTTTCTTTAAACTCTGCTGTTTTATTTTTTAAATCATCATCACTCAATTTTTGATATTCTTCATCAAGTTCATCTATCTTATTAGCGATTTTTTCAAATCTTCTAAGTTCTTTTTCATCAAAATCAAATACTTTTTTAAAAAGTGACATAAAATCATCTCCTCAAGATAATATTTTAACACTAAACAATAAAAAATAAAAGATAAAAACTATATTTATAACAATAAAATCAATAATTTGAAAATATGAGAAATTTTTATTATAATAATATTGAAAACGAGGTGGAAAAAATGAGGGAGATTAATGTTAGTACTGAAGAATTAAAAAATATGACCAGAAACAAATACGTTGCTTCGGGAAGTGAAGCTAGTATATATAAATATAACGATGACTTAGCTATTAGAATATATGACATAGAAGAAAATATTTATTGCCAAACAACAGGAAGAATAATAGGTAAACCTCTATGTAAACAAATGATTGAAAACCTAAAAATATATCAAAATAATATTAAACTAACTGATTTTCCTATTGGAATAGTAAAAGAAAATAATATTGTCGTAGGACAAATAATAAAATTTTACAAAAACGCTCCTACTCTTACAGAATTTTTAAAAAATCACCCTGAACTCGATCCTATAACCTATTATTTAAAAGTTCTCGATGTTTTAGAAGAACTTACCAAATATAATATCTGCTATGAAGATGTCCATGGTGGCAACTTTTTAGTAGTAGATGACAATGTTAAATTAATAGACTTTTCAGACCATCGAGTAAAAATAAATGAAACCTACAATGAGCTATATTACAATATGTTCCAAAATTTTAACGCAATGGTTAATAAAATAAATTTTAAAGTTCTACACTTAGAAGATACATATAATAGACTCTTAATTCCACCTCACATCAAAAAAGACACCCAAAACCTTCCTGCTGACTTTGAAGAAATAAGAAATATGTTAAAAAACCTTAAAAAAACTAAAGACAAAAAAAGTAATAGATAAAACTAAAATTCATCTATTACTTTTTAAAATTCTAAACCATTCATAATAAACATGCTAACTACCACTACAAGTATTATTAAAGCCACTACTCCTACTAATATAAGAGTACTAACAGCACCAGTCATTGAATTATTAATAGTTTGAGTATCTTCATAACCACTAACACCATAGTTTTGATAATTATAATTGTTATTAGCACTCATATTAGGAGTACCCTGACTAACTCCACCCGGAGGAGTAAGTTTTCTTACTCTAACATTTGCTCTTTCCTCTCCAGCACCTGAACCATTAATAAATTGATTATCATAAGGTTGATCACTATAAACTTGATTATTAACACTATTATCACCATTTATAGCTGCTAAACTATCTTTAATAGCAGAATTACCTTGTCTATACCTCTCAAGCTCTAAAACTGTTTCACCTTTGACATAACCAGTTGCCTCAGAAACCTTGTTTAACATACCTTGTTCCCATTCAGCATTAAACTTATTAGGCATTATTATCACCACCCATAACCATATTATCAGCTCTTTTTATAATAACTTTCATAATTTTCTTCATTTGTTCATCGGGTAAATCATACTCCTTAAAAGCCTCAGTTATCTCATTCTTTATTTTATCAGTAAAATTCTTTTTATAATAATCTGAAAATGAAGTATCATAATCCATTCTACGAAATACTCCAACAAAAAAATCTTGAAGCCAATTAGGAACTTTACTCATATAATAATCAAAATTCTCTAGAACATTTATATCACTAATAATAGCACTCCTATCAGGGTTACAATACCAACCTAAAATCATAAGAGCTAGTGATACCCTCTTATGTTCTTTAGAACTCTTTCTATCAGCAATCAAACTAACACCAGTATTAAAACCTGCAATTGTCTTATCAAGTTCATCTGAATTATTAAATAAACTATCTGGAAGAACTATTTCCCCATTACCAGTATTTATCTTAATCTCATCCAAATTAATTCTAATTATATTACGTTCTTCTTTATCTATTGCTTCCGAAACCTTCTTCATCAAACGACAAAAAGTTTGAATCTTAACATTCTCAAACTCTTCTCTTCTATCTATAAATTGTCTAAGTGAAATAATATTATCATTCATAGCATAGACCACCTATCATAGACATTATAACACACCAATTTAAAATAAAAAATATTTTTCCATCTTTTTTCTTATCTTAAGTAAAGAATTGTCAACTTTTTTAACTTCAATTTCTAAAAGTTTAGCAATTTCTTTATAACTAAAACCATTACATCTTAATTCAAATATCCATGATTCTAATGGTTCCAGTTGATGTTTAAACTTAATCACATTACTAAACCAAAAATCTGTATCAATAACACTATCTAAATCTAAACTATCAACAAACTCATCCATATTATCGTAGCCCTCAATATTCATATAATAATAGTAATCAGGCTTATTTATATAACTTCTAGCATAATTATACATTGCTCGTTTAATACAAATTAACATATACGAATAAAACAATACATCATTATCCGGATTAAATCTTTCAATAGCATAACACATAGCAATTCTGCACTGTTGCACTAAATCCTCTTTATCAAGACCTTTGTTAGGAAATTTATTAATCAAAGTATTCGCTAATTTCCAATACAATGGTTCATATTTTTTTACCATGTAATTAAAAGCTTCTTCATTTTCCCTAACCATATACACAAGTTCAAAATCGCTATATTTCATATAATCCCCCTACAAGCTTCTTTGTCTTACCACCTCGTAAATTATAATTCCTGCTGCCACAGAAGCATTTAAACTATCAATTTTTTGACTTATAGGGATAGAAACAATATAATCTGATGATTTTTTAACAAGTTCACTGACACCTTTATTTTCATTACCAATTATAAGACAAACATTATTGTTATAGATATTATCGGTATAATTAACTCCTTCCATATCTGAAGCATAAATCCAATAATTTTTATCTTTTAAATATTTTATTGCTTGATTAAGATTAGTAACCATACATATCTTCATATTAAGCGCGGCTCCAACACTTGTTTTCATAACAGTGGAATTAACTTTTACACTCCTATCTTTTGGAATAATAATTCCTTTTACTCCTGCTGCCACACATGTTCTTATAATTGCCCCAAAATTATGAGTGTCCATAATATGATCGAGTATAACGATAAAGCCATCATTCTCTTCAATAATTTCATCAAGATCACAATATTCATATTCCCCTACATCAATAATTATACCTTGATGATTTTCTTCTGCAAGTTCATCTAATTCATGTTTAGTATAAAAATGAGGCTTAATTTTTAAATTTTCTATTAATGAAATAATATTTTTATCATTAAAACCACGATCCAAATATAAAGATTTAATCTTTTTTCTTTTTTTTAAATATTCTAAACAACTATTCTTACCATATATCAACATATTACTACTTCCTTTACATTTCTTTTACTAATGAAAACAACTCATTTAAACGATTTTTATCATTTAAATATAAATATCCTATTAAAATTTCAAAAGCTGTAGCTAGTTTATATGTAATAACATCACAATTTTTAGGACTTTTATGTGTTTTTATATTACGACCTCTTCGAACTAAATCTTGTTCTTCTTCATTTAAAAAGCCTGACTCATCAAGCTTTTTAAGAAAATATGCTTGTCTTTTAGCAGTAACATACAAGAGTGTAAACTTTTGTAAATCATTAAGTTTTACAATATTTTTACTAATCAAATACTCTCTAACCATTAGTTCAAATACTGCATCTCCTAAAAACGATAACTGTTTTAAAGACATTAATCTCTATTACCTGCCACCATAAGAAGCAGTCTGGCAATTTCAAGTAGTGTTGTTATAAGACTTGCAACATATGTAAGTGCTGCAGCTACTAAAACCTTGCGAGCTCCCTTACGTTCATCTTTTAAAAGTAAATTATACTTCTCTAAATTTTGCATAGCTCTTTTTGAAGCATCAAATTCAACTGGAAGTGTAATAAGTTGAAAGAATAAAATAGCAAAAAGCATTACAATTCCTACATAAAACAATTGTAAAGAGCTAAATATAAGTCCAATCAAAATAGCAATATATCCAAATTTTGAACAAAAACTAACTACTGGAAATATAAACTTTCTTAACTTTATAAAAAAGTTCCCTTCCTTATACTGAATAGCATGTCCCACTTCATGAGCGGCAATTGCCGCAGCACTAAGACTCTTACCATGAAAAACATCATGAGAAAGTCTAACTACATTTTGCCCAGGATCGAAATGATCTGATAAATAACCTTTCGTCTCTACCACATAAACTTTATCCATACCATGAGCTTTCAAAATTTCTTGAGCTACCTCTACACCAGTAATTCCTCTCCCATTAGCAACCTTAGAATACTTGCTATATCTACTACTAACTAATATTTGAGCTGCTAAAGTTATAATAATTGAAACTAAAATAAGCATATAAAACATAAAACAAAAACTCCTTTCTATATAATTTCATATAAAGTACCATCTTTAGTATCAATAAGTTTAATGCCTTTTTCTAAAAGTTCATCTCTTATTTTATCAGCAGAATCATAATCCTTATTCTTTTTGAATTCTGTTCTTTTCTCTATTTGCTTTAAAATATACTCAGAATCTATATCTGTAGTTTCTACTGTTTCAGATAATAAGTCTAAACCAAGTACTTTATCAAATTCACCCACTAAATATCTCTTAGCTTTATCACTTAAATCTGAAGCTTTTAAAACATCATATAAACATGTCAGCATAAAAGATGTATTAAGATCGTTTTCAATACTTTCTTTAAATTTTTCTAAATAAGAAGAAACATTATCCAAATTGCCTTCATCTTTTAAAGATAAAACTCTCTTCTTAAGTTTATTATACGTAGTTTGAAAACTATCTAATCTATCATATGAAAAAACTAATTGCTTGCGGTAATGTGATGCCAAACAAAATAATCTATATGCTAAAGGATGATATCCCTTCTCTTGAAGAAAAGAAACTGTTAAAAAATCACCCTTGCTTTTACTCATTTTACCACTTTCATCATTTAAATGTTCAACATGAAACCACCACTTGCACCACTTATGACCCAAATAAGCTTCAGATTGGGCAATTTCATTAGTATGATGTGGAAATATATTATCAACACCTCCACAATGAATATCTAAGTGTTCTCCCAAATATTTAAGTGAAATAGCCGAACATTCAATATGCCAACCAGGATATCCAACTCCCCATGGAGAATCCCATTTAAGTTCTTGACTAGCAAATTTAGATTTCGTAAACCACAATACAAAATCAGTTTTATTTCTCTTCGCTAAGTCAACATCAACATCCTCTCTAACACCCTCAAGTAAATTATCATGAGTATGATTAGTAAGACTATAATAATCCTCAAGCTTTGAAGTATCAAAATAAATATTATCTCCAGATTTATAAGCATATCCTTTATCTAACAATACTTCAATCATCTTGATATAATCATCAATTAAACTAGTCGCCGGTACAACAACATCTGGTTTTTTAATATTAAGTTTCTCGCAATCTTCAAAAAAAGCATCAGTATAAAATTTAGCAATATCCATAACTGTCTTATTCTCTCTAATCGCACCTTTTACCATTTTGTCAAGACCAGTATCAGCATCACTAGATAAATGACCAACATCAGTAATATTCATTACCCTCTTAACATCATATCCCAAAAACTTAAAACTTTTCTCTAATACATCTTCCATTATATAAGTTCGTAAATTCCCAATATGAGCATAATGATATACAGTTGGACCACAAGTATACATTTTAACAATGTTTTCTTCAAAAGGAATAAACTCCTCAAGCCTTCTAGTTAAAGTATTATATAATCTCAAAATATATCAACTCCTATCTAAACGTTTTAAAACTTCTTCCTTACCAAGTAAAAATATAGTATCTCCTAGTTCTGGACCATGCATTTGATAAGAAACTTTTATTCTAATAGGCATATAAAGCATCTTACCTTTTATCCCAGTCTCTTCTTTAACTAAACTTATGCAATCATTAATTGAAGAAACACTCCAATCTTTAAGCTTAGCTATTTTTTCCTTAAAACAATCTATAACTTTTCTAGCATCAGGATCATCTAAAAATGAAAGGCACTCATCATCTAAATCTAAATCCTTCTTAAAAAATAATTCAACTTCTGAAACAATTTCTTTTCCGAAACTAATATGATTTTTATAAATTCGTACTAAATGTTTAAGCCAATCCTCACTCTTATCACTAACATCACAAGAATCTTTTAAATAAGGAATTACTAGTTTATAATAATCATCATCACTAAGATTTTTAATATATTTTGCATTCATCCAATTAAGTTTTTTAACATCATACTGACTCGATGACTTACTAATTCTCTTAGGATCAAACTCTTTTATAAGTTCATCCATACTGAAAATTTCTCTATTACTATTAGGACTCCATCCTAAAAATACTAAATAATTAACAATAGCTTCAGGCAGATACCCATCATTATATAAATCCATAAAAGAAGCATCACCATTTCTTTTACTAAGTTTAGTACCATCTTCTCCTAAAACCATAGCAACATGAATATAAACTGGCTTTTCCCAACCAAAAGCTTCATATAACAAATTATATTTAGCAGTTTGATCTAAATACTCTTTACCTCTTACAACATGAGTAATATTCATCAAATGATCATCTATAACATTAGCAAAATTATAAGTTGGAAAACCATCACTTTTTAAAAGTATTTGATCTTCAAGTACACTATTATCAATAACCACTTTTCCATATACTAAATCATCAATAACTGTTTCTCCTGAAGTAGGCATAGCTTGTCTAATAACATATTTTTCTCCGCGATTAATTCTTTCTAAAGCCTCTTCCCTAGATAAATTACGACAATGACCATCATACTTAAAAGGTACTTTATTTAAATTAGCAATATCACGAAGTTCATTAAGCCTTTCCTCACTACAAAAACAATAATAAGCCTTTCCCATTTCTACTAACTTTTGAGCATATTCTTTATAAATATCTATTCTTTCACTTTGGATATAAGGCCCCACACTACCTTCATTATTTGGCCCTTCATCAATAGTAAAACCACATAAATTTAAAGTATTATAAATAAAATCAATAGCACCCTCTACTTTTCGATTTTGATCAGTATCTTCAATTCTAAGTATAAAATCTCCATTATTACTTTTAGCCACTAAATATTCAAAAATAGCAGTTCTTAAGTTCCCTATATGCATATATCCAGTTGGACTCGGAGCAAATCTTGTTCTTGTTTTCATCTAAATCACCTGGCTATATTATATCAAAAAAAAGAAGGTCAGTAAACCTTCTAATTTAAACAACCTCATTCATTACCGAACTAATTCGCACATTCTCTTCGCCCTTTATAAGTTTATCTATTAAAATATTCTCAATTTTTTGCTCTATTATAGAATTTATTTTTCTAGCCCCATATTTATCATATTCACATAATTCTTTAATTTCCTCGATAAGCCCTTTAGAAAACGAACAACTAAGTCCTCTAGATTTATAATGTTTTCTAAGAAGATTAAGTTTTTTCCTAATAAGCTTTTCACAAACATCACTACTAATCTTATCAAAATAAATAATATTATCTATTCTATTAACAAACTCTACTCCAAAAAAATTATTAATATCTTCATAAGAAACAGAGTCATTAAATCCTATACTACTTTTAGAACAACCTAAATTAGAAGTCATAATAATAGTAGTATTAGAAAAATTAATTTTCTCTCCCTTACTATTCTTCGCAATACCTTCATCTAAAATCTGTAAAAATAAATTAATTACTTCACGACTAGCTTTCTCAATCTCATCTAAAATTATCAAAGAATAAGGATTGTCTTTAACTAATTCAAACACATTCTTATTATCACTATAACCAACATATCCTGGAGGAGAACCAATCATTTTACTAATAGAGTGCCCTTCTTTATACTCACTCATATCAACTCTGATAATATTATCTCCATATAAAACTTTTCCATATTCTTTGGCAAGTAAAGTTTTCCCTACTCCTGTAGAACCTAAAAACAAGAATGAAGAAGGCTTCAAAGTTCCAGAAGAAGAATAATTTTTCTTTTTAAAAGCCTCACAAATAGTATTAATAGCTTTATCTTGTCCAAGAACCGAAGCAAAAAGTTTTTTTTTTAAATTCTCTAACACCTTAAAAGAATCTTTATATAAAGGTATTTTAGTTCTTTCTTCAACAATTTTAACAACATCACTAACCTTAACATTTTTATAATGTTCATTTATTTTTTTCAATTCTATTTTATTCTTTTTATCTTCTAAAATCATCTCTGTTTTTCGATATAAAAAAGCTTTATCAAATTTATTATTTTTAATAGAATCATTCTTTAAATCCTTAATTTCTAAAAGTTTTTCATTGATATCAGAAATATCATCAGGTTTAAAAGCTGAAACTGCTACTTTAGAACAAACCTCATCCAAAATATCAATAGCTTTATCAGGCATTTTTCTATCATAAATATACTTATTAGCAAGACTCACTATTTCTCTAATAACATCATCACTTATCTTAACCTTATGATAACTTTCATAAATAGGTCTCAGTTTAAGAAGTATATTACGAGTAGCTTCTACATCAGGTTCTTCCACTAAAACTGTTTGAAATCTACGAGAAAGAGCCTTATCATTTTCAATAAACTCTTTATATTCTGCTATTGTAGTAGCCCCGATTATTTTGATTTTACCACGAGCAAGCGCCGGTTTTAATATATTACTAGCATCAATTGCACCTTCTGCTCCACCTGCCCCTACTAAAGTATGAATTTCATCTATGAACAAAATAACATCATCATTTTCCTCAAGTTCTTGAATAATTTTCTCAAGTCTTTCCTCAAACTCTCCGCGATATTTAGTACCCGCTACTAAACTAGCCATTGAAACCGATATTATTTTTTTATTCAAAAGTTTAAACGGTACTTTACTCTTTTCAATTCTTCGCGCTAGTTCCTCAACCACTGCAGTTTTACCAACTCCAGCTTCTCCTAATAAAAGAGGATTATTTTTAGTTCTACGAGATAAAATCTCAATTAAACGAGAGATTTCCTTATCACGTCCAATAACCGGGTCAATTTCTCCCTTCTTAGATTTTTCATTTAAATTAACTCCAAAGTTTTCTACAATTAACTTAACATTCTTAGATTTCTTTCCAACATAAAAATCATCATACAAATTATCCACATCAACATCCATTCCCAAAAGTATTCTAATAGCAACTCCTTCACCTTCTTCAAATAAAGCTAAAAAAAGATCACTAGTATCAACACATTTTTTACCTTTATCTGCACTATCTCCTTCATCGTGTTTGCAAGGCCGCGCTTGAGCAGGATCGGCTTTTTGACCGAGCCCATCTCCTTCAGAA
>OGXR01002391.1_pt1 | contig 12035 bp, 11 predicted proteins | sample 1576331 | NCBI WGS metagenome assembly OGXR01 (sample SAMEA3541473, study PRJEB24748) | human gut metagenome | biome: human gut; feature: human-associated habitat; material: faeces | place: China | collected 2012 | reverse complement strand
TTAATGAAGGACAAACATTTCCTGTAATCATGTCCAATTTTTGCAATAATTTTGGATACTCTTGGAACATATTCTATAGCCCTATTACAGCATATGTACCGCTTCTATTTAGATTAATTACAGACTCATACATAAACTGTTTAAAAGCATTTATTTTATTACTTACCATCTTAACTGGAATTTCAATGTATGAGTGTGTTTATAAAATAACAAAGAACAGATTAATTGGATTATTGGCATCTACAATATATATTTTTGCACCATATAGGCTAACAGATATATACAAAAGAGTTGCAATAGCAGAAACTGCGTCATTTATTTTTTTACCAATGATATTTCAAGGTGCTTATACTATCTTTGACGATGAAGAAACAGGAAAGAAAAAATCAGGTTTGCTTTTAATATTTGGAGCAACAGGATTAATATTAACACACACGGTTATTGCAATGTATACAGCTATTTTTGGATTTCTGTATGTAATTATAAACATAAAAAAATTAAAGGATATGAATATAATAAAAAAATTATTAATTGTTTTAATTTTTACTATTAGTATAACTAGTTTTTTCTGGGCACCAATGCTTGAACATAAATTAAATACAGAATATGAAGTATTTAAAGAAGGACGAATGGAAAGATCTATATATTACGAATTGGACTTATTAGATCTTGTTTATACAGAACATGGAACAAGAACGTATCAAATAGGGCTTGTTACAATAATAGGAATTATTCTTACTCTTTTAGCATTTAAAAAGATAGATAAAAGATATAAAAAAATATATATCTTTTCACTAGTTGCTGGTATATTTAGTATTATCATGGCAATGAAATGGTTTCCATTTGAAAAGTTACCAAGTATTTTAAAATTATTGCAATTCCCATACAGAATGTTAGAATTTTCATCATTTTTCTTAGCTATAGTGGCAAGTATAAATTATGGAATATTAATTAAAAATTTTAGAGCAAGAGATGTTTTTGTGTTAAGTTGTATAATAATACTTTTGGTGGTTCCATTAAAGAACAATATAGAATATAAAGAAGTAAAAGAAGATAAATTATGGCCAGCTGTTCCAGTTTCACAATATACAGGAAGAGTACATGCTGGATGTGCGACTTTTGAATATTTACCAAGTAAGGCATTTGAAAATTTAAATTATGTTAAAACTAGAGAGAATAGAGTATATGTATTACAGGGAGAATCAAGCGTATATAACGAGCAAAAAAATGGATGTAATATGTCATTTGATATTTCAAACGTAAAAGAGGGAACAATTTTAGAACTTCCATATATATATTATCTTGGATATTCAGTAACACTAAAAGAAACTGATAAAACAAGTGTAAAATTAAATACAGAAGAATCGAAAAATGGATTTATACAAATACAAATAAATAAAGATATAACAGATGGAAAAATAGAAGTAAAATATGAAGGTTCATTAATAATGAAAATATCAATGTGTGTTTCAATTTTATCATTCACATTGCTTATGATTTACTATCTAAAAACTTTAGAGAAAAATGAAAACGCAAAAACAGAAGTTGTAACAGAATAAAGAAACGGAAAATAGCAAGAATTCCTTGCTATTTTTTTTTATGTATAGTAAAATATTAGTTGAATAAAAAGAGGTGAAGTATATGAGCAAACCAACAGTAGCAATAGTTGGAAGACCAAATGTAGGTAAATCTACATTTTTTAATTATATTGTAGGAAAAAGAATATCAATAGTAGAAGATACACCAGGGGTTACAAGAGATAGAGTTTATGCAGATGCTAACTGGAGAGGTAGAAATTTTACATTAATTGACACAGGCGGAATTGAACCTGAATCTGATGATGTTATACTATCTCAAATGAGAGAACAAGCTAACTTAGCAATCTCAATGGCAGATGTAATAATATTTGTTACAGACATAAAACAAGGGATAACAGCAGCTGACAATGATATTGCATTAATGCTTAGAAAGTCAAAAAAACCAATAGTTTTAGTATGTAATAAGGCAGACAACTATGGAAAAGTACCAGATGAATTATATGAATTTTATAACCTAGGATTAGGAGAACCTCATAGAGTTTCTTCTGTTAATGCAATAGGAATAGGTGATGTGTTAGATGCAATTTATGATGAATTGCCACCAAAAAGTGAAGACGAAGAAGACGACGATGTTATTAAGGTAGCAATTATAGGAAAACCAAATGTTGGAAAATCATCACTTGTTAACAAAATCTTAGGAGAAAAAAGAGTTATCGTAAGTGATATCGCAGGTACAACAAGGGATGCAATTGATTCTGAATTTGAAAATGAATTTGGAAAATATGTATTCATAGATACAGCCGGAATTAGAAAAAAGAATAAAGTATCAGAAAAATTAGAAAAATATAGTGTTATGAGAAGCTTACTAGCAGTAGAAAGAGCCGATGTATGTCTTTTGATGATAGATGCAAATGAAGGTGTAACAGAACAAGATACAAAAATAGCAGGGGAAGCACACGAAGCTGGAAAAGGCATTATAATAGTAGTAAATAAATGGGATGAATATGAGAAAGATAATGGAACTGTAGAAAAATATAAAAAGCAAGTATATGACAAATTGTCATATTTATCATATGCACCAATATTATTTATATCAGCGAAAACCGGTCAAAGAGTAAACAAACTTTTTGAGTTGATTAATAGCGTGGCAAGTCAAAATGCTATGAGAGTATCTACATCTGTATTAAATCAAGTATTAAATGAGGCGATTGCGATTGTACAACCTCCAACAGATAAAGGAAGAAGACTAAGACTATTTTACATGACACAGGCAAGTACAAAGCCACCAACATTTGTTGTGTTTGTTAATGATAAAGATTTATTTCATTTTTCATATGAAAGATATTTAATAAATCAAATAAGAAAAGAATTTGATCTAACTGGAACACCAGTTAGAATGATTGTACGAGAGAAAAGTGAAAAAGAGGGGGAATAGAGTATGATACCATATATTATAATTGCAGTTATTGCATATTTAATAGGTAGTATTAATTTTTCAGTTATTATAAGTAAAAAAGTAGCTGGATTTGATGTAAGAGAAAAAGGAAGCGGAAATGCAGGAAGCACAAATGTACTAAGAACAGTAGGGAAAAAAGCTGCAATAGTTACTTTAATTTGTGATATTTTAAAAGGAGTAATTTCTATATTACTTGCAAAACTTATGGGAAATATATGGGGAGAATTAGACAAAGAATTACTAATACAGTTGGCTGGAATATTTGTTATATTAGGACATACATTTCCAATCTTCTTTAAATTTAAAGGGGGCAAAGGAGTTGCTACATCTTTAGGAGTTATTCTTACAACAAACTGGCAAATAGGTTTAATATGCTTAGTATTTGCTTTAGTGTTAATGGCACTAACACAAATGGTATCTGTAGGATCAGTAGCAGCTGCAATATTATATCCAGTATTAACTATTTTTATGGCTGGAAGTTACACTATCTCAGCTATAGTAGTTGCAGTTTTGGTAGTTTTTAATCATAGAGAAAATGTGAAGAGAATATTAAGCGGAACAGAAAACAAAATAAGTTTTAAAAAGAATTAAAACAAGGAGAGTAATATGAAGAAAATATGTATTATAGGAAGTGGCAGTTGGGGAGTAGCACTTGCAATTCATACAGCTAAAATGGGAAATCAAGTTAAAATCTGGTCATTTTTAGAAGAGGAAGCAGATTTAATTAATAATAAGAGAAAATGCAAATTTCTACCAGGCATAACAATTCCAGAAAATATAACTTGTACAACTAATATAGAAGATGCAGTAAAAGGAAGCGATATAATCCTACATGTTACACCTTCGAAGTTTACAAGAGAAACAATAAAAAAGTACAAACAATATGTAGAGGATCAACCTGTTATCATTTGTTCTAAAGGATTTGAAAAAGATACTTTATATACATTAAGCGAAGTAGCATCTGAGGAAATGCCAAATGCAAAAATAGGAGTATTCACAGGCCCAAGTCATGCTGAAGAAGTATCTTTGGAAATACCAACAGCAATAGTAATTGCTTCTAAAAATATGGACATACTATATAATATACAAGATACATTCATGAATGAAAACATGAGAATATATACTACTTCAGACGTAATAGGAGCAGAACTAGGTGGAGCATTAAAAAACATTATTGCTTTTTGTGCTGGAATAACATCTGAATTAAATTTAGGAGATAACACAACAGCTGCTTTAATTACAAGAGGTCTAACAGAAATTTCAAGATTAGGTGTGGCAATGGGTGGAAACCATAATACATTTTATGGTTTGTCTGGATTAGGAGATTTAATAGTTACGTGTTTAAGTGAACACAGTAGAAATAGACAAGCTGGAAAATGTATTGGAAGAGGTTTATCTGTAGAAGAAACTCAAAAAGAAGTTGGTATGACAATAGAAAGCATCGATAACATAGAAGTTGCATATGAATTATCAAAAAAATATAATATTGAAATGCCAATTGTAAGTACAGTATATAATGTATTATATAATGGATTAAAACCATCAGAAGCAGTAAAAATGCTTATGACACGTGAAAAAAAATGTGAATAAAATAGCAGATAGATAATAATAAAAACAAATCTACCATGGATATCTTTCATAAATGTAACGAATTAGTTTATCAGCATTTTGATCTGTTACATTAATGAAAACATCTTTATCTAAGCTGATCCACATATTAATTTTATATTGATCATTATTTTCAATAAAAGTACCAATCATATCTACAATTTCAAGTGGATTTTGGTACTTTTTTTGCCACTCTAATAAATTATTTTTTTCTATAATTTGGTTATCTTTTTTAGAAAAGAAACTTTTTAAAAATCTATTAATTTCATTTTCTGTATTACTATATAACATTACGATTAATTCCATCAAAATCCTCCAAAAAATTTATTTATATATAGTATTTTTCAAATATAAATAATAATACCAGAGAATAAAAGGCAATTTTTTTGGTAATAATATGAACAATAAAAAAGATGAATTTGCTAAAAAAAGTAAATTTTAACAAATGGAGGTTTTTTCCAATATATGAAAAAATATATTATAACAATTGCAGTGATTTTAGGTGTTATGCTTATTATGTTTGGAAGCTATTATATATATAGTAATACAAGCTCTCAAGAAGATGTAGCTACTTTAAAATCAAAAGCCGATGAAGAAATAAAATATTTAGATTCTGTTATTGTTTCAATAATGAATAAATTTAATAATATTACTTATGCAAATTACAAAATAGTTGAAGAGAAAGCAACTTCGCAAAATCAAAATCAAAAAAATAGCTCAGTAAAAAGTATAGAAAGCCAAGAATGGCAATCTGGAGGAAATAACAAAGATAATTCACAAGAAAATTCAATAGAAAATACTATTACTAATATTAACATGGATTATAGTAGTATACTGGTAAATTCAGACAATAAAAAAATTGAATGGAACTATATAAAAAAAGAAATTGAGAAGATGTATAGCACGTGGACAACAGTATTAATAGATTTAAATGCTTTAAATGTTAATAATACAAATTTATTAAAATATAATTCAACATTAGATGATATAACACAAGCCTTAGAAAATGAAGATAAGAAAACGTCTATGATAAAACTAGCAGATTTGTATAGCTTATTAGTTTCATATATAAAGGAATATTCAAGTAATAACAAGCTTATTCAGATTCTTGATACTAAGTCAAATATTCTATATGCATATTCTTTTGCAGAATATGATGATAAATGGTCAGAAATGAAAAACTACACAGACAAGGCTCAGAACGTATATAATAATATTATAAACAACGAACTAAAAAATAATGATTCTACAAACAATATAAATAAAGCGTATGTACTGCTAAATGAAATTAGCAAAAGTACAAGCAGAAAAAACAAAAATATTTTTTATATTAATTATAAAAATTTAATGAAGGAACTTGAGATTATTCAGCTATAAGCGTATTTTAGATGTGGCATAATGATTTGACTAAATTAATCTTTTGTAGTAAAATAGTAAAAGAGTAAATTGAATAGTCGCGTATAGCAATACTGAAAAGTAGCGTACGAGGAAAGTCCGGGCTCCAAAGAGCAATGATGCTGGATAACGTCCAGTGAGGGAAACCTTAAGGAAAGTGCAACAGAAAATAACCGCCTATTTATAGGCAAGGGTGAAAAGGTAGGGTAAGAGCTTACCGCTGATATGGTGACATATTGGGTCAATGTAAACCCCATCAGGAGCAACACCGAGACAAGAAGGCTAAGACTGCTCGTCATCTTCTTAATTTGGTGGCATGAGATATATAGCAATATATATACTAGATAAATGACTATTCTAGACAGAACCCGGCTTACAGATTTACTTATTTATATATGAAAACAGATAGGTATTTACTATCTGTTTTCATTTTTTATATAAGCTTTTTTATATCTTCTGGTAAAGGAGCGATATAAGTAACTGGAATATTAAAAATAGGATGAATAAAACTTGTTTTGTAAGAATGTAAAGCCTGTCTATTTATTAGTTCTGAAGAATTACCATACAGAGTATCACCTAAAAGTGGGTGGTTAATGTACATCATATGAACTCTAATTTGATGAGTCCTACCAGTTTTTAATTTGCATTTTACAATAGAATATGTATTAGAATCGATACTTTTTTCATCTAAAACTTTATAACTAGTTATTGCAATATCACCATTAGGGTCAATACATCTTTCGATAATACTATTTTCTTTTCTAGCAATAGGAGCATTTATTAAGCCTTCTTTTTCTTTAAAAGTACCTTCACAGATTGCAAGGTATTCTTTAGAAAACATATTAGTTTTCATTTGTTTTATGAGACATTCTTGAATGTATTCACTCTTGGCGAAAATGACTATTCCAGACGTATCTTTATCTAATCTATTAACTGGTCGTATTTTTCTATTAAGTCCAATAGAATCAAAATAATATTTTACTCCATTAGAAATGCTATCTTCAAAATGATCCATAGATGGATGGATTGGAAAGCCGGAAGGTTTATTTATGATTAAATAAGCCTCATCTTCGTAAATTACATCAAGATACATTTTAGTAGCCATTATGTTAGAATTATCTTCTTCAAAATCAAGAATTACTTCTATTATATCATTTGGATGTACTGCAGAATTAACAGATGTAACCTTTGAATTTAGTAAAATTTTTTCTTGCCTTTTTAATTTTAATAAAAGTCTATCCGAAATTTGAAATTTTACTTTTAATACTTCTTTTACATTAAAAAAAACATCATTTTGATCAATCATGTAGGACAATTTCATATCTATACAATTTCCTTCTAATTTATTTATTATATATAAATTATTTTATCATAAGAAATCACATTTATCTACATAAATTAATAATATGATAAGAGGTGGAGAAGATGGCTTTTTCAGATAGAGAACTATTAGCTAGAATAGTACAATGCGAAGCGGGAGGAGAGCGGAGATAATCGGTATGAAAGCAGTTGCCACTGTTGTAATGAATAGAGTTAATGTATCAGAAGGAGAATATTCAAGAATATCGCAAGGAGGAAGTATACGTAATATAATTTTCCAAGCGGGTCAGTTCGATTGCACAAGGGAAACCATACGAAATGAGTATAATCCACAGAATATATATAATATGGTACCAACAGATATTCATTATAATATAGTGGATTGGGCTTTGGCAGGTAATAGGCTAAACGAAATAGGGGAATGTTTATGGTTTTTAAACCCATATAGCCCTATATGTTTGAACACATTTCCTTACAATGGTTCTGGAACTTTTCACACAAGGATTGGAAACCATTGTTTTTATAGGCCAACATCTGCTTATGCAAATACTTAAATTAGAGAGGAGTTATGAAATGGACGAAAAACAAATATCGAATATTAGTAAGGAAGAAAATAGACAACATGTAATAACAAATTCAAATTCACCAGAAATACTTACAAACAACATTTATACACCAGCATTTTTAAGACAGCAAATAGGCAAATTAGTAAGGGTGGAATTTTTAATAGGCACAAATAACTTAGTTGACAGGATAGGAATATTAGAAGATGTAGGAGCAAGTTATATTTTACTAAGATCTTTAGAGAGTAATACAACCGTATATGCCGATATATATTCAATAAAATTTGTAACAATATCAAATAATACAGTTCCTAGAGCAAATATGAATAATGGCTACTATGAACAATATCAATATTTTAATTAAAGCTTGTAAATATATAAATTAATGAATAATAAATTTTATGAAACATCTTGTACTTTTGTTAAAATACTTATATAATATATACGTTATACGTTATATTATTAGATTTTAAGGAGGTTCAAGATGTCTTTTATTGATGATATAAAAAATAGAGCAAAGAAAAGTATAAAGACAATTATTTTAACAGAAAGTGAAGATGTAAGAGTATTAGAAGCAGCATCAAAGGTAACAAAGGAAGGATTCGCAAAAGTAATCCTTATTGGTAATCAAGATGAAACAAACAAACTAGCAAGTGATAATAACATAGATATTGCTGGAATCCAAATTATTGATCCTGTAACTTCTGATAAATACGATAAGTATGTAGAGCGTTTTTATGAACTTAGAAAAGCAAAAGGAATTACTATGGAAGATGCTAAGAAAATAATTAAAGACAATATGTACTTTGGAACGATGATGGTAAAATCCGGAGATGCAGACGGACTAGTATCAGGTGCTTGTCATTCAACAGCAAACACATTAAGACCAGCGCTTCAAATTCTAAAAACTGCACCTGGAACAAAATTGGTATCAGCATTTTTCTTAATGAATGTACCTGATTGCGAATATGGAGAAGATGGAATTTTTGTATTTGGTGATTGTGGATTAGTAGAGAACCCAAATCCAGATGAATTATCAGAAATTGCTATTTCTTCAAGTAAAAGTTTTAGACAATTAACTAATAAAGAACCAAAAGTTGCTATGCTTTCATATTCTACATATGGAAGTGCACACTCTGAATTAACAGAAAAAGTTGTTGAAGCAACAAAACTATTAAAAGAAAAAATGCCAGATTTAATTTGTGACGGAGAATTACAACTAGATGCAGCAATTATACCAGAGATATCAGCTAGTAAAGCAAAAGGAAGTCCAATAGAGGGAAAAGCTAATACATTAATATTCCCAAGTTTAGATGCTGGAAATATAGGATATAAATTAGTTCAAAGATTAGCCAAAGCAGAAGCATATGGACCTTTATGTCAAGGAATAGCAAGACCGGTAAATGATTTATCAAGAGGATGTAGTAGTGAAGATATTGTTGGAGTTGTTGCAATAACTGCTGTACAAGCAGCTGATCAAGACTAAACTTATTAAATTAAGTATATATAAAATAGGAGGATTTTTATGAAAATTTTAGTAGTAAACTGTGGAAGCTCATCATTAAAATATCAATTAATTGATATGGAAACAGAAAATGTTATGGCAAAAGGAAACTTTGAAAGAATTGGACAAGAAGGTTCTTTCTTAACTCATAAAGTTGGAGATCAAAAACATGTAATTGAAAAAAATGTTAAAAATCATGAAGAAGCAATAGGAATTGTATTAAATCAATTATTAGATAGTGAATATGGAGTAATATCTTCATTAAATGAAATTGATGCAGTAGGACATAGAATTGTACATGGTGGAGAAAAATTCACAAAATCAGTTATAGTAGATGATTCAGTTATAAAAGGTATAGAAGAAGCAATTACATTTGCTCCGCTTCATAACCCAGCTCACCTTCAAGGTATTTATGCTTGTCAAAAAGAATTACCAAATACACCAAACGTAGTTGTATTTGATACAGCTTTCCATCAAACATTACCTAAAAAAGCATATATGTATGCTATACCATATGAATATTATGATAAATATAAAATTCGTAAATATGGAGCTCATGGTACATCTCATAGATTTATATCAAAAAGAGTTGCAGAAGTTATGAATAAACCAATTGAAGATCTAAAAATAATCACATGCCATTTAGGACAAGGAGCAAGTTTATGTGCTGTAGATGGTGGAAAGTCAATAGATACTTCAATGGGATTAACTCCACTTGCAGGTGTTCCAATGGGATCAAGATCAGGAGATATCGACCCATCAATTGTTACATATTTGATGAGAAAAGAAAATCTATCATGTGACGAGATGGATACATTATTAAATAAAAAATCTGGAAAATTAGGATTATCTGGAATTAGCTGTGACGATAGAGATATAGAAGCAGAAATAGAAAAAGGAAATGAAAGAGCAAAACTTTCAATAGATAATTTCGTATATCAAGTTGCAGGATATATTGGAAGATTTGCAGTTCAAATGAAAGGTGTTGACGCTATAGCTTTTGCTGGAGGAGTTGGAGAAAACGGTATAAGTGCAAGAAAAGACATCTGCGATTACTTAGAATTTTTAGGAGTTAAAATAGACGAAGAAAAGAATAACTGTAGAGGTAAAGAAGTAGAAATTTCTACACCAGATTCAAAAATAAAAGTATTTGTAATTCCTACAAACGAAGAGCTAATGATAGCAAGAGACACAATGGATATTGTTACAAAAAATAAATAAGATTAGAAGGTCATAGATAAAATAAATCTATGACTTTTTTTATATAAAAAAATATATTAATAAATTTTAAAAATAGACAAAAAACAATTTCAAAATTTACATAATTTCATATTATATATAGAGTATATAAAGAGAGAAGGTGAAATTTTGAAATTAAAAGGTAAAAAGGTAGGTTTTGTATTAACAGGATCTTTTTGTACATTTAAAAATACCATTTTGCATTCCTGCTGGCGCTCTGCGGCCTGGCCGTCAGCACCCTGGCCGGCTTCATCAACGGCACGCTGCTGACCCGACTGGATCTGCCCCATCCCTTCGTGTCCACCATGGGCATGAAGAACGTACTGTGGGGCCTGGCGCTGGTCATTACCGGCTCCAAGTCCATCGCCTTCACCAACACCGGCATTGACGGACTCATGTGGATCGGCGGCGGCTCTCTGTTCACCACCTATTATGAGGGCACCACCAAGGTGAAGTTCCCCGGTATCCCCTTCAGCTTCATTCTGGTTATCATTGTGTTCATCATCTTTGATATCTTTCTGCGCAAGACCGCTCTGGGCCGCCAGATCTACTGCGTGGGCGGCAACCCCGAGGCAGCCCGTCTGTCCGGTATCCCCTCCAAGAATGTGCTGACCTTCGTTTACACCCTGTCCGGCTTCATGGCCGGTATGGCTGGTATCGTGTCTGTTGGCCGTTTGGCTTCCGCTAACGGCAACGCCGGTTCCACCTATGATAACGATGCCATCGCAGCCTGCATCGTGGGCGGCGCTTCCTTCACCGGCGGCAAGGGCACCATCTGGGGCACCCTGATCGGCGCCCTGCTGATGGCGGTCATCCGCAACGGCCTGAACCTGATGGGCGCCTCCAACGACATTCAGTACATCGTCATCGGCGCCGTCATCATTCTGGCGGTCACCATCGACGTGTTCCGGAACAAGGCTGAGGCCAGGGCCCGGAAGATGGCTGCCCAGTAAGCGGACATCCTTTGGAGCGCATTTGAAACCTGAAACGGCGGGGACTGCGGTTCCCGCCGTTTTTCCTGTCCGCCCCTTTCGGCGTGACAAGACGGCGGAGATGTGCTAAGATAGAGACCCGGCAGGACTGCGGTCCCGCTGGGATCAATTTGAACGAGCGAGGTGTCCCCCATGAACCAAAGAGAGCTGGGTGAGCTGCGCCGCCGGTTCCGGCCGGAGCGGAGCGGCATCACGCATGTGTACGGCTGCTTTGTCAACGGCAGCCGTGAGGTCGTCGCCGAGACGGAGGTCTCTCTCGGCATGTCCGGCAAGGAGGAGCAGGAGATGTATCTCGCGCTCCTGCGCAAAACGCTCTCCGGCTCGCTCGGGCGCAATCTCATCGATATTGCGTTTGAAACGAAGCAGGTCGCCGGAAGCGACGAGCACCGGCTTTTACAGGCCCTGCGCGAGAGCGCGTGC
>OGXR01002389.1_pt1 | contig 12040 bp, 10 predicted proteins | sample 1576331 | NCBI WGS metagenome assembly OGXR01 (sample SAMEA3541473, study PRJEB24748) | human gut metagenome | biome: human gut; feature: human-associated habitat; material: faeces | place: China | collected 2012 | reverse complement strand
GAGGAGATACCATTTGATATACCGCAGGGGTGGGAATGGGAACGAGTAGGCAATATTTTTTTCGTTACAAAGTTGGCTGGATTTGAATACACTAAGTTTTTTACCAAAGAAGCACTATCAGCATCTAATCCAATTCCAATAGTACGTGCTCAAAATGTTCGTATGGGATTTTTTGAGGAAAACAAGAATGAAGCTATTTCCGAACTATTGTCAAGTCAGTTAGAAAGAAGTGCTTTGAATAAAAAATGTTTATTAATGACATTTATTGGTGCAGGTATAGGTGACACTTGCATTTTTCCTGCTGAAAGAAAAAACCACTTAGCTCCTAATGTTGCAAAAATAGAACCACTTGATGATAGCATTTCTTTAGATTATGCAGTTTTTGCGCTAATGAGTCCTTGCGGACAAAGAGGAGTAAATGCAATCAAGAAATCCACAGCTCAACCGAGCCTATCAATGGAGACTATTAGAAAATTATTGATACCCATTCCATCTTTAAAGGAACAAAAATGTATCTCGTTAAAGTTATCCGAAGCCTTTCCATTGGTAGAAAAGTATTCAAGAGTACAAGAAGAACAAAACCTATTAAATGCCGAAATCCAATACTTATTAAAAAAATCCATATTGCAGGAAGCTATTCAAGGTAAGTTAGTTCCACAGATAGCAGACGAAGGCACTGCGCAAGAATTGCTTGAACAGATACAACAAGAGAAACAAAATCTTTTCAAAGATGGCAAATTAAAAAAGTCGGCTTTAACTGATTCTGTTATCTTCAAAGGTGACGATAACAAGTATTGGGAGAAGAAAGGTAAAACCGAAAAAGATATTACTGACGAGATACCATTTGAAATACCTGATTCTTGGGCATGGGTAAGATTAAGCATTATCTCTGATATAATAGGAGGTTATGCTTTTCAAAGCAGTTCATTAAAAGAAGAACAAGGTAAACGTGTAATACGCATTTCTGACATCAGTGAACAAGGTTTTGTTAATACGAAGATTGTTAGATACAATGGAACTCCAATATCAGATATATATAGAATCAAAAAATTTGATATTATTATGGCTATGACTGGAGGCACTGTTGGCAAATGTTTGTTTGTTAGAGAATTACCTGAAGATGAACTTTTGTTGAATCAACGTGTTGCCAGAATTCGAAATCTATGGATCAGCGTTGATTATCTTAATTTTGTTATAATAGCTCCACACATCAAAGAGTTTATTAGCAAACAAAAAAACTCAACTAATGATAATATTTCAATGGCAGATATTAGCAACTTTTTAATCCCTCTGCCTCCGATTAAAGAGCAATTACGAATTGTTGAAAAGTTATATAACTTAGCAAGTATTATGAGAGGATAGACGGGCAAATCGTTGAAATTGAACTTCCTTTTGAATATCCCAATAGCTGGACTGTATTACGGTTGAAAGATATATGCCAACTAATAGACGGTGAAAAGAGAAACGGAAAGGGTATTTGTATGGATGCAAAATACCTACGTGGAAAATCATCAGCAACCATTGTAGAGAAAGGAAAATTTGTCTATGGCGGAGACAATATCATTCTTGTGGATGGTGAAAATTCAGGAGAAGTTTTCACTGTTCCACAAGATGGGTATATGGGGAGCACATTTAAACAACTATGGCTCTCTTCGGCTATGTGGAAACCATATATCTTGGCTTTCATTCTGTTCTACAAAGAGGAGTTGAGAAATTCAAAAAGAGGTGCGGCAATTCCGCACCTCAATAAAGAGTTGTTCTACAACTTGCCCATTGGTATTCCACCATTAGCAGAACAGCAACGTATCGCAGAACGAATAAATGAACTATCGCAGTTGCTCAAATAACTTTTCTATTTGGGCAACAATGCGATGTTGCTCTTTTAAAGGTGGTAAAGGATATAGATAATCTTCTATATGACAATTGTTTATGGAGGGTGAGTTATCGCCCTTCATAAACAAATTTAGACCATCAATCACATAGTTTGACAACATTATATAAAACAAAAACTTGGGGGTATACCCAAGCCCTGGTGTAACCACATAGAAGCCTGTACTTGCAATAGCATCTTTGTACTTTTCATCGACCAATGCAATATTTTTCAAATATGGGCGAACCATAGAAAACAGCAAATCATTTTTATGAAGTTTTCTAGTTGCTCGACTTGGGGCATTTTCTTGTTTTAGATATTTTGGATTGTCAATGATATTTATCTTGTTATTTACCGCATCAACATCAATATATACAAAATCCGATGCTGGTTTGGTTGACTCCATAGGCATAAATACTGATTTTCCCCTTACCCAAATCCATGAACTAGGCAAATCAAAGGGGATAAAATCTGTTATATCCTCACATTTTTCACCTACCTGCTCATAATACTTGTTATCGTCACCTTTGAAGATAACAGAATCTGACTGGGCGGATTTTTTTAACTTACCCTCTTTAACAAGACGTTCTTTTTCTTTGCGAATTTCGGCAAGCAATTCTTCAGCAGTACCATCTTCTACTATCTGAGGAACGAGCTTGCCTTGAATTGCTTCTTGAAGAATCGACTTCTTAAGCAAAATATTTATTTCTGCATTTAGTTTCTTTTGTGCAATTTGACTCGCAGAATATCTTTCAAGCAATGGCAAAATTTTTTGGATTTGTTCAATTATTCGGTTTTGCTCATTTATTGGCGGTATTGGTACCAAGTAATTGGCAATTGTCGTTGTTCCTAATTCTATTTGATTGGTACTGCCAGAACATCTGTCTTCTAGCCCTATTTGTATTAATGGAGAGATTAAAAAATAATATATGTATTTTGAGGCAATTGGATAGATTGAACGAACAAGAGTGACATGTGAATCAACCACAAATCTATCAAAGTCAGTAAAGACAAAACTATCTATATAGCCAGTTCGCCCAACAGTTCCTCCGCCTGTTGAATTTATAATAATGTCACCTTCCAGAACAAATTGTTCTTCTTTATATTTTTCAATATAATCTTTAGAAGAGAATAAGCACCTGTCTGTGTATACTTTATCCCATTGATTACATTTTTGTGCAATTATAGGCAATATCTTATATTCTCCATATTTAGGGGACTTACCCCTATGTAGATAACTACAAATATTGCCTAATCTACACCATTCCCAAGAAGAAGGTATCTCAAACGGAATCTCCTCATCGATGCACTTCACCTCACCGGTAGCGAGAAACTTCTCATAATAGGAACTCAGTGAATTTGTGGTTGCTATACATTATTAGTGACAGTGAATTGTTTAACTAATAATGTATCAAACATGAACATTGAAAATTTTGAAATGTATCTTCGTCAAGGGAATATGGCGGAGAACACGATTGCAGCTTACCGCTATGCCGTAAAAGAATATTATTCCCGGCACAAAGAGCTAAACAAGCGTAATTTACTTGTATATAAAACCTATCTCATTGAGAAGTTCAAGCCTAAGACAGTGAATCTCCGTATTCAGGCAATGAACAAGTATCTTGATTGCATGGGAAAATCTCGTTTGAGATTAAAATCCGTCAAAGTGCAGCAGCGCAGTTATTTGGAAAATGTAATCAGTAATGCAGACTACGCTTTTCTAAAAAACAAACTAAAAAAGGAAGAAAATCAAGAATGGTATTTCGTAGTTCGTTTTCTCGCTGCCACAGGTGCACGAGTCAGTGAACTAATCCAAATGAAAGTGGAACACGTGCAGATGGGTTATTTTGACATCTACACCAAAGGTGGCAAGATACGCCGTATCTATATTCCTAAGACTTTACGCAAGGAAGCTACAGAATGGCTTGGTAAAGCCAACCGTATAACTGGCTATCTTTTTCTTAACCGCTTCGGTGAACGTATCACTACCAGAGGGATTGCGCAACAGTTGAAGAACTACGCAACCAAATACGGATTGAATGAGAAAGTGGTTTATCCCCATTCATTCCGTCACCGTTTTGCCAAGAATTTCTTGGAGAAGTTTAACGATATTTCTTTACTTGCTGACCTGATGGGACATGAAAGCATTGAAACCACTCGCATTTATTTGAGGCGTAGCAGTGCCGAACAACAAGAGATTGTTGATAAGGTCATAACATGGTGATGCATTTGGAAGGTTGGTCCGCCCATCCTTCCAAACTCCTCTAAAAGAACTTCATATAGATTATCAATCCTCCCAAAGTCAAACAGAAATACGCATACAATATCCAGAATCCGACAACGGCACATTGGGCTATTTTGCCATTAAGAGAAAACGAAGTGTCAGATTTTACATATTTACGGACTTCTTTCCAGTGATTTGTATGAAGTGTCTTCAATTCTGTTATCTGCTTCTCAAATAAAGACTTTTCTTCTTCAATCAATTTATTGCGATATTCAGCAAGAATAGACTTATCTTCATCGCTAAGTTTGACATTTATAACGGTGTTCTCTGCTTGAATAATTGCACGGTTAATAGTATCAGAGATATTGTCAGATGTTTTCACTGCAGAATTAAGAATCTGTGCTGATTCTTCAAAGTCTGATATAGTACCAACTACCAATGCTTTTACTTGTCTTAATTCTTGGATAACGACTTTGATGTCCTCTATCTGATTCGCCAGATTCATAAGTTCAGTATCAAATTCAACACAATTTTCAATTTTGCTAATGTTATCATCCATATCAATGTTCTTGCTATCCTGTATAGGAAAAGATGATTGGTCATATTTACTTTTACGCATGGTTCTATGTAATTATAAATGAAATACTATCTACCCCTGCTACGTTTAATCGGTTTGCAGAGCCATTTTGCCATTCTTGCGCAACGAACTGCCCAGTTACGTTCATCATCGTCCTTGTCTTTACCCCATCCATCACCAGGACTGCCACCGCCTCCGCTTGATGCTGATATGGAAGTGGCTGCATCCAAATATCCGGCAAAAAGTAAAACTGCGACTTTAAGTACATCGCTCTGTCTGACTTCTTCATCAAGGCTTCCAAACTCTTCGTCAAAAACAGACTTAACCATATCTGGTATATCAACCTCGAATTGTTCTCCATCCACAGACATGGAATAGTGATGAGTTATAGGATTTGACTGCATAACCACCTCTTTATTATTATGTGCCTTTGTTTGTGCTTCTGTTTCTGTTGGTTGAGTGGGAATTTGTTCCTTAGAAATATGTAATCCAGCCCAAGTTGCTTTAATTTTTGATGGCATCAATTTTCGACTTTTACCCAATATCGAAGATTTATAAATGGAGTTTCCTTTTCGTATAGCATAACCTTTAACCACTTCTTCATCGTCTTTTGTCAACTTAATATCGTACCCCTTAGCGTTTAACATCTGGCAATAAGTTTCCCAATCAAATTCTGGCATGGCTTTCAATATGGCGATGCAGTCTTCACTGATTTGCTGAATATTCTCATCACGACGTTGCACGGATTGCACCCAGCCACGTCTCTCATTGATGATGTGGGCAGCATAAACGGCACGTTCACCAATATAATGCGCATCATTTGTTTTGCCCATGTTATCTATGCGGTTAGCCACAATGTGTAAGTGCGGAATGCTACTTTTGCTGTCGGTGTGTAAAGAAACGACATACTGGCTATTTTTGATATTGGTCGGTTTAAGATGACTATCTGGTTTGCCACTTCTTCTGTCAACACTATCAAGCACGGTAATAAACTCATCAGCCAAATTCTGCCAATCTTTCATTGTCCATCCTGCCGATTCTTCTTTGGCTGGAGAAATCTCAAAGCGCAGTGCGTTCAGCGTTATGGGTTTCGGATTATATCTGTCCTTCATACATTGATGCTGGTGTTGCATCATCCGTGACCACATAGCCAAAGGTTCTATATTTTCCGGCAAGTCATTCACTTTAACAAGCCGGGCTTTATCTTTTTCCATAGAATACTCAATGGCTCTTGCTCCATGAGAAATTGCCTTTCCTTGTGCTATCATAATTTCAAATTTGATTTATACTATCTCGTATTTGTCCCCATCGGACGATAAGCCTATTTACTGCTTCTATCCAAGCACGCATATAATTTTCATCTCGGAAGTATCGTTTTTTAATCTCATCAGGTTTACTTTTAAGTACATTCTGAATGCGGATAAGGTCGGCTCGTGCATCCGATAAAGAGTTCAATCCTTGTACTTCCTCGTCTGAAAGTCGTTTGTTTGGATGGTGATTTTGCAATAATTTTCGTCCGTAGTTACTAAGTGTCAGTCCACATTCGGTTGCTTTTTCTACTATTGTTTCATACTCTTTTTGCGTCAAACGAATGTCTATATGACGAGTACGAGCATTCTGTTTGTTATTATCTTGTTGTATATCCATAAGCGTTTATAACTGGAATTTATTGATAAAAGTGTTCTATCCATTGCGAGCCTGCGAGTAATGCAAGAATCCTCCAAGACGACAAATGAGTGAAACTATTTTGTCGGACGGTGGTACTTCTTGCATAGAATACCCATTAAAAAAGGGGTATTGCATACCTTAATGCAAGCATTGTCTTTGTCCAAACCATACTATTTGTCTGTCAACTTTAAGTGTGGCTATTGTCACCAATATCCATTTGGATAATCAATGATTTTACTTTCCCCTTAGTTTGGCATTCCAAGATTCAACTGCTAACCAGAATCCACCAGCTCCAAGTGCAAGCTATCAATCAAAGTCTGTAAGTTTGGATTTCGCTTTATCATCTTTTGAAGTATCATCTCAGGTGTATCTGTCATCAATAGAAAATCAGCAATATCCAATCCGTCCTTGCGCTGTTCGTCTGTGGCGCATTGTTCCAAACTATCACTCAATACAACTTTGGAACATACGGAAGTGAGTAAAGCCATCTTGGTTTGCCAAACCTCTTTTGCACCCAAGTCCGGGCATAGCATAACCGACCTACCTTTCAAAACACTTAACACATTAAAATTGAAGCATCCGTGTATTCCACCGGTAGCCAGCCATATAAACTCCGGCATATAATGGGTAGCTATTAAAGCGGATTTTTCGCTTTCCACAATAGCTATAGGTTTGGTTGGGTTCTCAGATAACAGATGTTCGCCAAACAAACATTGCTTCAAATGGTAGTTTTGGAGATTCAGCTCTGTATGTACCCAACTAACATAACTTCTTGGTTCTTTTGTCCGATGTCCTGTTCCTGCATCGTACAACATTATTTTCCCTGTTCGTACATTACCCTGCCAATCAATTTGCCAATAGACAGTAGAACCGCCCCATTTCTTTGATGTACCAACATGATATAGTTGGAATATCCGAGAAGTCTCATCTTTGCCCAACATCCTAGACAGGTAAATGTACAATGGATTCATACCGTAGTTAGCAAGAGTACGTTCCATTAATTCTTTATCAATAAAAGAAATGGGAGGTGGCAAGTATGGTTTGGATTTGCGAATTTCAACAAAACTATTCTTATTGTTGTCCGCCAGCATTGGATTATCATGGAAATAATCTGATGGAGTATAATGGTATTGACAAGATTGCTCATGGTCACATCTGCCCACATAATCAGGAAATATAATCTCTTCTTGATTGTCTATATACCTGACAAAGCATTGCTTCTTTCCACACTTCGGACATGATAGCTTTGTACCTCGTTTATATTTTTGAAGAGAAAATCTATATTCAGTCATATTTCATCGTTTTGTTATTGCAGCCCGTGCAGTTTGCACTTATTGCAGTTTTGCAGAAAACTTATATGGGACAATGTGCAAACTGCAACAACTGCAAAGTGCAGAAAGTATCGTTTATTGCAGTTTCTCATATTCACCTCGCCTTATCTTCTTGATAATTTTATTTGTAGCAAGATTAACCAAAGAGTACATCACCGACCTTTCCGATAACCCTACTTCTTTCCCAGCTTGAAGAGCATCGGAAGTAGTAAAAGTTGCGGAAAGGCAATCAAGTAATTCTCTCTTTTGTGGTTCAACGCTCTCTCTCAACATATATTTCTGGATGTTGATATAACAGTTCTCAAAGTATTCACTCAATGCAATTGCTGATTTGGTTGAGTCTATATCTACAAAATCCCTGTGGACTTCATCGCAAGCCCATCGAAGAATTTGCAAGACTAAAGCCAAACGAGCAGTAATCATGGGAGCCTTAATCACTCTGCTATCCACGAGTCCATCATCTTGGATTTGATTGACAGTCCGAATCGCCTCGTTACGCCAGTTTGTAAAAAAAACTTTGGCTTCCGAAGAAAAGTCCAATATCTTTTGTGCTAACCCATTGTCTTCTGTCTCTGTAAAAGGTAAGCCAATTACCTTGTTAATGATAGATTCCCACATAGCAGAATATTTATCAAAAGATGCGGAGGATGAATCTTCATCTAATTGCCAATCAGAAATTTCTTGGGAAGATGGATATACAAATATTATTCTATCTATCAACCCATTGTCTTTATAACCTTTCTCTATTAGTTCATGCATACGAGTTGTTTGCATCGTACCGACTATATTTATAAAGGGGTGTTCTATATGAATCGGTATAGGCATACTACACCTTGAAATATCCAGCGGTTTTCCGCTGAAGGCGGTCAATAGTTGCTCAATAAGTTGTCCTTTACTATATTGATTCACGGCATTAAACATTCCCATGATTTCATCTACATATACCACAATACCTCGTTGATTATCATCAAGCGCACGCATTAAAGCCTCCGGAGTAAAATCGGATATGATAGTTCTTCGTAAAACAGGTTTGTCTGGTAATGGAGAGGAGTTGTCTTTTTTAACCTTGCTATTTTCAACCAAGCTATTATAATGCTCCATATCCAATTTGAATTGTTTGATGATTTTAGCATCATGCTTTCGGATGGGACGGAATGCGAAATCCAAAGGTGGAGTTTTGCCCATTCCGGGACGACCTACCAATATCATATAAAGGGCAGAATTACTAATCCATCCACCACGAATACGGATATTGACAGCATTACCGATAGCAGTTGACACTGCCACCAAAATAGAAGCCATCATGTACTCAATGGAATAATTTTCTTGCCGTGCTAAAGCCAATATCATATCCTGAATTTTGGCAGGAAAAGCATCCAAAGGAATCTTGTTTTCAAAGACCCCTTCAAATTCCATTCTGAGTGCATTACACAAATTGGTTGAATCCATTAGAATCTTGTATTTCTTTTTGACTTTATAAATTGAGCTGCTTCATTTTCCAAATCTTTCTCAGATTTTATTTTGCCGGCATGGAGCCACTCGTCAATTTCTGATTTTAGGAACATGATACGTTTTCCTCTTTTGTGGAATGGGATTAGATGGCAACTCGTCCAGCCATACACTGTTTGTTCTGCTGGGTGACTGGGCATATACTCGCATAGTTCTTTGAGGTTCATCCATTGTTCGGTTGGCACACTTTGATTCTGATTGTTTAACCCGTCTATCTTGGAATCCAGTTCATTCAATTTATCCATCATCCATGACATTGCTTTTGGTAAATCTTCAAATGTAATGTTCTTCTCATTCATACAGCTACTTGTTACTTATTTGATTTTCCAGCAAAGTAACAGCTATTTCGCATACTGATTTTATGGTGGAAAGTATCACATAAAAAAGCAGTAATGAAACATAATCATCATAAGGATTATATGCTGATTATCAATGAAAGTAATGGAGAATGTCAGTAGTGGATTTTTATAGTAGTGTACCCTGTCATAAGGGATTCATAAAGCAGACATAAGAAATGACCGTAAATAAAAAAAGAGCCACCCACATAAAAAATACGCAAATAGCTATGTATATTGACTATAAAAACTTATAATACTCAATTGCATTTGATTATTTAATGTTGTTCTTCCTCCTTATAAATTTCTGAAAATGCTTTGATTATTGGATACATAAACGAAGAACGATTATTCGTTTCAACCTTTGTTAGAGTTGGGAATAAACAATTCTTTGATTTTTCAATAACAGCCTCTTTACTAATCAAATACTGAGCAGAATTTTTTTGTGTTATCAGATCAAAAGAGAGTAATTCTGAATGAATATGTTTGGTTCTATGTCTATAATCTAAATTCAGCAAATTGAGGTTATTATAATAGATCATTTCTCCTACATAAAAAATTGCTACAATATTTGCTCCTGTCCTTATCTCTGATGCAATTTCATTAATCTTTCTATATGTAGTTGTTTTGATAGATGCATCATACATGAGCATAGATAAAACCCCATCTTTGCTTAGAATCAAGAATGTTGGCATAATCTTTTTTTGCTTAGCAAAAGATATAATATGCATTTTTTTAAATGCTTCAAAAGACTCTTGAATAAAATCTCCATTATTCTCTATGTGAAGCAATTGACAAAAATCAATATACTTAATTCCTATTTTAAATGGGGTGATAAATTCAAACCGTTCACCTTTCTCAAAAATGTTGTTTTCTCGATAATAAACATAGTCATCAATAAACCACGCTTCTTTGGGAATACGATGAAACAATAATTTTTCAATTTTATTTTGAACAGTTTTACGCATTGAAGACACTTCATTCCCAATTTCTTTATCCAACTCTAATAGTAAAGATTGAAGTGATTCTATGCCATAATTTATGCTATTAAATAAATTTGTATCTGAATCTATTTCCTTATATATAAACTCAACTGAAAAAAATACTTCAATAGCAGGGATATTAGAAATAATGGTCTTAATAGATTCAATTAATGACACATAATCAACTTCATCTTCAATGGTATAAGATTCGGAATGAAATACACCTGCTGTATATGGCAAATATATAGTTAAAATGAATCGCTTTTCTAAAGCAAAAGGTTTTTCTTTAAGTACCTCGTTGCGTTTCTTTAATAACCAAGAACATTGATCGTTTTTTAGATATTTATCGCGAAGATTCTCATATAAAGGCAAATAGTCTGTGTGTGCTAAAGATTTTTGCAAGACAAAAGTAACATTACGGTATTCTGACAGAAAATTATCAATACAAGCAATGTTATCATATAGATCTTGCCCTTTGCCAAATCTTTCTAAACTAGCAAGAGCTGCGTATAGTTTCTGATATGCAGATAATAACAAATCTTCTTTCATAAATTAAATTTATTTTTATGAGGAATATTATAGAACTATAGAGCTTATATTTATAGAGATAAATCCAATTTAATAGTTTCGGTAGCTTTCTCTTTTTTCTCGTCTACAACTTTTGCGTACACCTGTGTTGTTCGCACATTTGTATGTCCCAACATTTTGCTGACCGTATAAATATCAGTTCCTCCAGCCAGTTGCAGGGTTGCGTAGCTGTGACGAAAGCAATGGAAGGTAATGTGCTTGGTGATTCCGGCAGCTTCAACCCACTTTTTGACAGGACGGTTTATCCAAGAAGGGTCAGGAAGTCCTGCAAAAACCAGAAGTTCACCCTCTTCTTGCTCTCCACAGAGATTGTATGCTTGCTCTGATATAGGCATATATTCAACTCCTTTTGTCTTTTGTTGAGTAAAATTCAACCTATAGCCTCCATTGAACATTTCCACTTCTGACCACTTCAACTTTTGGATGTCGCAATGCCGGATTCCTGTTAAAGCAGAGAACAAGGCAGCACGTTTTAATAATGGGTCGCAAGGTGTTTGAGCCAGTCGGTTCAATTCTTCTACGGTCAGGTATTCTCTTCGGCTCTCTCTTTCCTGAATACCTTTGACTTTCGCAGAAATGTCAATAGTCAAATAGCCGTCTATAAAAGCTTGTTTCAGCCCGGCTTTGAAAATGGAGAAATAAGTAGAAGCGGTATTTTGAGAAATCGTTCCACGTTTAGTGCCTCCTTGCGGAGCATTCATTATGAATTGACGGAACGCTTCAACCATCTTTAAGTCTATTTGCGAAAAGAGAATGGTATCGCCTTTTGCGAATATCTTCAATAATTCATGCACTCTTCTCCAGTTGACAATGATAGAATCAGAACTGTGGGCATGTCTTGTCCGCTGCACATGGTCGAAGTACTCAATGAAATTACTTCGAGAGCGTTCCAACTGCTCTGCCTGTTCTGCATCGGTATCGGCATATAAAGCTGCATTGTCGTATTCCTTTTGTC
>OGXR01002382.1_pt1 | contig 12074 bp, 10 predicted proteins | sample 1576331 | NCBI WGS metagenome assembly OGXR01 (sample SAMEA3541473, study PRJEB24748) | human gut metagenome | biome: human gut; feature: human-associated habitat; material: faeces | place: China | collected 2012 | reverse complement strand
GTCTACTTATATTTACGGTTAGAGCATTATCATTTATGTATTCTTCATTATTCCAAAGAATGGTCATTAGTTCATCTCGTGATACAATTCTATTTTGGTTATTTAATAAGTGCTGAAAGATTAGCATTTCATTTTTGGTTAGTTCTAATTCTTTATTATTACCTGATAAGGTACCACGTGATATTGAGACTTCTAAATCTTTATATTTTAGTACTTCAGTACTATTATCTAATCTTTTGAAGATATTTTGTATTCTTAGTAATAGAATGGTTGGGCTATAAGGCTTGGTTATGTAATCGTCTGCTCCATAAGAGATGGATAATATTTCATCGGTTTCATTTGCTCTTGAGGTTACCATTATTACGGGAATATTTGATTCTTTCCTTATTTCTTTAAGTAACTGCTCACCATTTTGATATGGTATATTTATATCTAAGAGGATTAGGTCTATATTACTTTTTAATACTTCTTCCTTAGCATTTGAGAAGTCTTTTAGTATTAATGCTTCATATCCAGCATTTACTAGTAGTTCATATAATTCTTTAGATATTATAGTATCATCTTCAATTATCATTATCTTTTTCATATATTATATTTCCTTCTTTCTATAGTTCTATTATATCATTATTTTACTCTGTTTTATATTACAAGTTTGTAAGGTAGAAGAAAAAGACTTAGTGCATCTTTGTGATGTTGGTAAGTCTTTCGTTCTCTTTAGGTGGCACCTTGATTCTAATTTGGCTAATTTTATAAAACATTAAAGCCCCTATTTTATAAGGGCTTGTGTACTTTTAAATTTATAGATTTGTGTACTTAAAAGTGTACCTAAAAATTATTCATTTTTTTATTATTTTCAATTAACTTTTCCAATCTTGTTTTTAATTCTTCAACATTTTTATTTATATCATTTATACTTTCATTTTCTTTTTCTTTCATAAATTCTTTAAAGGTTTTTAATGCCTCCTTTTCTAACTCACTACCATTTTCATTAATATATTTCTCTCCCTCTTCAAATAATTTTTGTATTTCTTTATCAGCAGAATCAAATCGTTTAATAGCCTCTGGATCTTTCATAATTAAATCATACAAATTGCTACCATTAAATAATTGATCAAATAATTCCAACGATCTTTCATTTTCTTTTTTAAAATTTTTATTTAATCTATTTTCATTTTCAGGTATTCTTAACTTTAATTCATCTACTTTATTAGATAATTTATCCATCGAGTATTTTATTTTTGGTTTATTTAAAACTATCTCTTTTATTTTAGATTTATCAATTTCATTATAAACTTCACTAAAAATATTATTAATAACTATTCTTAAATTTTCTAATATTTCAAAATCTATGTATGCAGCAAACAAAATATTATTATCTTCATCATCTTTTAATGAATGATTTACTTGGTGTCTTATTGTCTCAATTATCCTAAATAAAGAAGCTTTATAGTTTTCTTTTTTATAATACTTATTATCGATCGCTACATATTCTTGATTGATTATATTTTCAAATTCTTCATATTTTTTTGTATTAATAAAATATTCTTTTGAATCCTGTATAGCTTTAACTAAATTATAAATTGATGCACAATATATTTTATAAATTCTTTCTCTATCAGTAAATGTATCAATAAAATATTCTTTATTTTCAAAATCAAGATAGACTTTGGATAGTGTATTAGACATAGCAACAAATTCTTGCACATTTAATATTTTATTTATTTGTTTATTAGTATACTCCATTGTATCACCTTCTTTAGTAATATATTATATCACAATAAAATAGAAGATTAATTTCCCATCAAACTGTCGATAAATAAGCAAATTTTATTTACCTATTTACCGATTTGCCGACAGTTTGTGACCAAGACCTTAAATGGGCTAAATTTCTTTTTTATTTAATATATTTATTAATGTGAATTACTGGAGTCTTTCCTAAAGTTTTAATATTTTTTGACCATGTGCTTAATTTACTTAGTAACATAATTGAATGAATTTTTTGAAGATTAACTGTACCATTTTCAAAAACGCTATTACTTTCCATATAAAACCAAACGCCAAATTTATCAGGTATTGGCAATTCTTTTTCATCTAAATTTATTTTCTTTGCATCAATCAACTTGGCTGATAGATCAGATTGATCTACACAATAAGATAATGCCTGTGCAGAGCCAATTTTTACAGATATATATTCATCTGCTAATAATAAATCAGCTAATTCTATTTTATATTCCGAATTAAAATACTCATTTTCATATTTTGAAATAAACATATCTCTATCTAATAATCTGCCATTATATTTTTTTGATAAGATTTTATTTAAAATTTCCTCTCTATATTCTTTTTCATTAACCCTAAAAGTTTCTATTTGTTCTTTTGTATAATTGTCAGAAGAATTATATTTAATTTCAATTGTTTTTATTTCATTCATTACTAAGTCATAATAATCATCATTATAATAAAACCATTCATCATTATACAACGAAGCATTTTCTGATTCTATTTCATAATTTATATATTTTCTTATACTTTCAGCATATATTTTTTCATTTGAAGAATCCCTATAAATTATTTTTCCTTTTTCAATAATTGTTTGTATATCAACACCAATCTTTTTAGATAATTCAAATAAATCATTTAAATTATGTAATTCTAGTTCTTCTTCATATTTACCAACTTTAACTACTTGGGTATGATCTTCTTCGAAGTAAATACTACTACCCACAATATAAAACTCATTCATAGAAAACTGTGATAAATTAGATTTTCCATAAGAATCAAATTCTTTGTTTAAAGAATCATACATCATTTTATCATATCGTTCTATTTCATCAGTATTTGTAATTTTGGTTAAAAGTGGAATTTTGTTTATTATATCATTACTTACATCACTTTCAATTTGATCAAAAAGTTGATATATATCGCTTAATGAAATATCTGTTTTTAGTTTTATTGATTTACCAATATCAATTCTTTTACCATAAAATATATTATCCGGAGCAAAAGATAAGCTAGTTATATTTTCTCCACTATCAAATACAATTGTTTTTGTATTTTTAAATGAAGTTATAGATGAATTTCTTCTTGAATGAGGGGTCATTGAACTTTTTCTTTTCATTTCCTTTAATTCTATTCTTTTTGCAAAATTAAAGCCGAACTCTCTGTCAGAATATCTTTGAACTAAAAAACTACTAGCCCCATATGTAATAGCATAATTATTATCACAACTTTCGCAAATAATTATACCTGATATTCCAATCCTTGTGGGTGGATTTGTCTCACCAAATTCTGTCAATATATTTTTCCAACTTAGTTTTAAATCATTATCATATTTATAATATAAATTTAATTTATACTTACCGCTCTCGATTTCATTACCTATTTTTTCAAAGTTTCTTTCAAGCATTTCTTTTTTTAATTCTTGCTTATTTTCAAGTTTGAATATATTATACTGCATATTTTCACTTCCTTTATTACTAAAAGCGCCAGTACAAATCTATTAAATAGACCTCATACTAGCGCCCCTCTTTAACTAATCCAAGTATATCAAATTATTTTTATTTAATCAATAAATTTAGACAATTTTCTTCATATAAAATACTATTAGTATATAGTATTTTATATAATAATATTTTAACAGTCCTTTGTACTATGAAAATATCTAATTAACAACTTCATCTATTTTTTAAATATTCATTTAACTTTTTATCAGTACAATAAACATAGCATCCTTTCATTCCCCTAGTCATTAATGTTTTATAGGTGTTTTTTATTATTGAATCAGTAATTCTTTTTGCTTCTTCAACACCTTTTTCTTTAGCTATTTTATTTATTCCTTTAATTGATTGATCTGTTTTTGCTCTTTTTGTGTAATCAGTAATAATATGATTATTTTCATATCTTAAATCATCACCTATTATTACTCCGACGTAATCAAACTCTAATCCTTGGCATGTATGAATACATCCAATTTCATTAACCGATTCTTTATCTATTGCCCATGTGCTCGAATTGCCAAGATTCCAACTCATTCCAAAATTGTATTCTGGAATAGTGATATCATATACATCTGATTTATTTTTACCTTCACTAATCCAATTCCAACAGTATCCTGCAACTAATCTTGATTTGTTGTTTACTTTATTTTTTTCTTCTATTGATTTTCTTAATTCGTTTGGATTATCAAATACTTTAAAATCATATTTATTATCTAAATCAAAATTAGCAGTTTCTCTTATCTCTAATACATTATCCAGCCATGCTAAATATCCATCTGATCCATCACATCTAAATTGACTTTTTAATTCCATTTTATGTATTCCTGCATTATAGTACCTTGCATACTTTTTTATTTCATCTATAGATCCATTATCTTTTAATGTTACTCTTTGATTTTCATCTATAAAGAATATTGAAAACAAACTAGAATTAATTATTTCTTTAATTTGATTTTCCCCCAAATTTGAAAATAAACCAGATTTTTTATTTAATCTATGTGCTTCATCTACTATTAACACATCAAATGAATTAGATTCACAGTCATAAAAACTTCCCGATCCCTTAAATAAATTGTTTAATCCACTCATTTTATCTATTTTTAATTTAGCTTTAAACACTTCTCTAGGTGCACTATTTTTTGTGACATAAAAACTATTTAAACTTCTATTTAAAAATTGTTTTAATAAATTGATTGCTAAAACAGATTTCCCAGTTCCAGGCCCTCCTTCTACTATTAATACACTTTTTTCTTTATGAAGATGTGCATTAATACCTATTCTTAAAGCTTCCTCAAATATAATTTTTTGGTCATCAATTAATACAAATTCTTTATTTCCCTTCAAAACAGATGAAAAAGAATCTTGTAGCATTTTAGAAGGTTTAATTTTTCCATTTTCTATGATATATAATCCTTCTTTATCATCACCTTCAGTAACAAATTTTTTAATAAAATCTCTTAATTTTTCAAAATCCTTTGCTCCAAACATGGGTGCAGCATTTATATAATCTCTATATTGTTCACTATTTATTGGATCACTATCAGTAAGTTCATAATTATGCAAAAATGCACATGGATGTAATCCTACATTTCTATCATAAACTTCTTGATTATAATTATCAATTAAACTTGCATAACTCCATGCTTGATAAGATGGATGCGTTACTTCTCTTAATGCTTTGCCAGTTATAGTAGAGACCACTCCGTCTTTTCCCGGTACTGCATCGGCATGTGTCCATTGTTTTAATTCAATTATTATAATTGAATTTTTTTTGTTTTTATCATAACCAGATAAAAGAAAATCAATTCTATTAGAAGTGTGTGGAATATTAAATTCAATTGCTACTCCAGCATTATTGGGTATTTCATTATCGGCTAATACACCTCTCATTCTTAGCATTGATTCTCGCCAAGAGTTAATTTCAGATTCTCCTGTGCTTCTGTGAAATACCTCTTTAAACCTTGTTAAAATTTTATCTGTTATTAAATTTAAATCAACATCATTGATAAATCCTGATTTTACTCCTTCATATACTAACATAATACCACCTACAATTTGTTATACTTTGTACTTACACCTTTTGCTTTTTCCACAGGATACTTTTGTGCCGATATCTCCAATTTATCTAAAATTATTTGTTTTGGGTTAACCCCTATTTGATGACATAATAAAATACAATAATTCATAACATCTGCTATTTCATATTTTAGTTCATCTCTATCATAATTGTTATTCCATTGAAAACATTCTAACAATTCTCCTGCTTCTATAGAAATTGATTTAGCTAAATTCTCTGGCGTATTAAATTGTAACCATTCTCTTTCTTCTGCAAATTTTACTATTTTTTGTTCTAATTCTTTCATGACATCACCTCTTAATTTACATATATTTATATTATATCATATTTTTAGATACTTTTATCATTAATCATTACATTTACCCATACTAAAAAAATATAAGTATATATATTTATATTATTATAAACTATCTCATCTAATTTACTTCTTATAATATTTTCTTCTGCTATCATTAATCTTATTAATGATATATTATTTTTTAATATATATATCTTTCTTTTTGTTTATTATCTTCTTTATTCATAAAGCACGATAAAAAGCTTAACCACATCTTATTTATAGCTAAGTTTTTTTAATAACCTTAACTTAAAGTAGAATATGTAATAAGTCATAAATATTCTACTTTTTAATTTTAAAATAATATTATATTTTTTCACCATAGCCATGGATGTTCAAAACATTCATATGCATCATCTGTAGTTACTGCTTTTTTTAATTCTTTATACGATATTTCATATGGTGCGTATATATTGTCTTTTTCGTAAAAAAATGGTTGTTCCCAATAGTTATGATTCTGATCTTCAAATAAAAATGCTAAGGTAGAGCTCCACATTAAATGTGGTTGTTTGTTACATTCATAATAAATCCTGATTTTAATACTTTCTCCAACTCTTATTTTTTTGTCATAACAATAGTCATAACATATTAATTTGTTATCAACTAAATCATTTAATGAATTGTAATCGCATAGTATGAGTCCTTTTTTATTTGTCGAAACTATATCTAAACATTCAATATCACTTTTTCCTATGTTTTTTATAATAATATCTTTATAGCAATGATTTTTTTTATTTTTAATATTTTATGAATAATTGATTTTATATTCTTTTTCTTTACTGTATTCAACTTTAAAAGTACCAATAAAAATATCCATATTAATATTATTATCACTATTATTCTTATCTATTTGAAGCTCAGGTTTATTTTCAAATCGTTTTTGCTTTTCTATTCTTTCTAATTCCTGTTTCCTTCGCCTTTCATTTTTTTTATCAAAATACATAGTTGATATAAAATTTAATATCCAACCTACAATAATACCTATTATTGTAGTTAAAAAACTATTACCATCTATATAATCAAATAATGATTTCATAGTGTTACCTCCTCGATTGTATATTATATCATTTAATACTTATTTTTTTAAGTCATTTAATGAATCATTTATATTTTCTTTTTTAAACTTTTACCCTTGTTTTGATTTATTAATTGGAGCCATTTTTTCTTTAAGATTAATTGTATACTCTTTCTTTACTAATTTATTATTCTCAGTATAAATGTAGATAGTCATTTTATCACTTTTCAAATCTTTATCAATGTAGGACTTGGTAAAATCTATTATTGGTAGTGGAACACAACTTCCTGGTAAAATAATATCTTGTACATCATATAATAAACTTCTATAACCCCCTATGCTATATCTACCTTCAGCTACACCATAATAATCTGGACTTTCTTCAAAAACAATATTATCAAATGTAATTTTAATTTTTATATTTTTTGAAACTATATTTCCATTATTGCACAAATTTATATGCCAAAGATAATCCGGACATGTATTATTGCTTAACTTCAAATCTTCTTTATCTAAGATTATGTCTTCTGAATTTTCGATAGTCATTGTTCTACCATCTTTAAAAATAACTTCTATATCATCTGATTGATAATTTACTATTGAAATTACCAATGTAACAAAAACTGAAATCATAGCCCATAATACTCCACATATAGTTATATTTTCACTTCTTTTATTTTTACTAACAAACATTATATATAATGTAATTAATATAAATATAACAGTTATTATTAGTAAAGATATTAAATATGTTCCCATGTACTGACTTCATCTCCTTTTTATATAAAATTAATGAATAAAATTTACTATTTGCATATAATAATGATACTTTTTTTATTTAAGTTACATTAATTAATTCAATAACTTTTTTTTGCTTTTTAATGTTCCAAATTTTGTTGAATTTCTTTTGTTAATTATTTTTTTTAGTGATTGATATGTATCACTCTCCATTCTTTCACCATTAGAGGCCCACATGTAGATTATATTAAATATTTTTTGTTCATTATTACTATCAAATTTAGTAATTCTTTTTAAATAATTATTAATATAATTATTATCTTTGTTTTTAATTATATATTCTACATCACTATATGTTTGTGGGAATACATTAAATAGGTTTCTTTTTTCTACTGGAAGATCGTTTATATCTATTTTCTTAGACAAGTATCTTAACATTTCAAGAGTTGGACTAATTTTTTTACCTAACTCTTTTTCATTAATAAAATAATATTTATAGGCTTCTTCTAATTTTTCCGCAGTTTCATCATCATCCAAACCAAATGTTTCTGTTCTTGATGCTTTAGAATAAACATATAAATGATATTTACCCTTATCAAGCATTTCTTTTTCAATTATTTCGTTATATTCATATTTGTTATTATATTCGTCTAGAAATTTTAATCCATGAATACTGATATGATTTATTTTTTTTAGCAGATTTACATATCTTTCTATTCTTACTTCTTTTTCTTCATTTGTCATTGAAAATGTACTGTTAATAAATTCTTTTTCTAGATTCGCTGGAATAAACATATATAGTTCACAAAAGTTTAATATTTCATCAGGATTATTTAAGCTTAATTTTTCTATATACTGACTATTTGATGATATTTTACATTTGCTCTGCCTTGACATCTTAAATAAATGTGGTTTGAAGGTATATATAATTTCTTTAAATAATTGCGAATCAATATTAGTAATTTTTTCTAAAAATGACAAATAATCTTTTGCATTCACTTTACTTAAATCAAGTTCACTTAAGCCACCTATCATATCATTAGTTATTTGATTAGAATTTATTAAATTAAAAGTTATATTTATATTATTTATTATTTTCATTTCATCTTTAGTTATCGCTGGAAATGATTCATCATAAAGTACTTTATATATTAGTGGAAGTCCTTCGCATATATAAAGGATTTTTTTTCTAATATCAATTAATGTTGATTCTTCTAATTCACTTTTCCATTTTTGTGCATTTTCTTTGATATATATATCTAAGCAATGATTTGATTTTATACCACCAATTTTCCTTATATCTTCCAACATCTGCAAGGTTTTATTACGCTCTGTAACAATATCATATGACAAAATTAGTTCTTCTAATTCTTTTATATATTTATCATAAGTTATTTCAAATAATCTTTTGTTATTAAAGATGATTGTAGGCATATGTTTTACTTCTATTAATCGTTTAATAGTTAATATAATTTCTTCTTCATCACAATTGTTGGCACATTCATTAAAATGCTGAATAGACGTAAAGTTATTGCGCAATAATGAATCATTGATTCCCTGATTATATATGTTTTTAATTTCTTTTCCTTTTGGGAATTTAAAAAAATACATAGAATAGGTGGAATCTATTAATTTTTGCTCAAATCCATATTTTATTTCTTCAATAAATTTTTCGCGGTCTGAATATTTACACACATTTTCATCAGTACTTACACCACATTCATTTGGTAGTTCACATGACTCACAATATCGTATTTTATGATTCATCAAATAATTAATAACCATACTTTCAAAATTGTTTGGATCACTTATCAAACTATAAAATTCACGTGAAAATTCGTCTTCTAGGTATGCAACATAAAAACATTTTTCAATACTTAAAGAAGAACTTGAAACTTTAGAATTATGTTTCATTAAATTCATATATAAACTAATCGCATAATTATACCTATGTTTGATGTCTCTTATTGTTACAGATTTTCCTCTATATAAATACATTAAAAAATAATTATCTTCTTTAGAATTAATGTCTATTCCAATTTTTTTCAACTCATCGCTCTTTGGTTTTAACAATTCACTTATTAAAGCATCATAATTTTGAATAGAAACTGGTTGCAAATTAATAATAAAATCAAATATTTTTTCATATATATTTTTAATACTATCATTGTTAACTCTTGTCGCAATTTTATGTAATTCATCTCCTAAACACGAAGCTGGTTTGATTGTTATAATAAATTTAACGTCAATGTCATTTACATGATTAGCTTCATTATAGAATTTATATATTTGTTCAAGGAATCTAATTGTTTCAGTTTCATTAGTAAATCTATCTATATCTTCAATACATATTATTAATTTTTCTATTTTTTTTATTTTGCATTCACCTAGTATCTCTGAAAAGCATTCTATGGTTTCAAATTCATCTATTTCTCTGTTATTTTTACTTTCTTTATTAAAAGAAAAATAAATTTTAGATTTAATTAACAGATATACAAAATTTACCGCTATAGCCATTTCCAGAATTAGAATTGAAATTTTTTTATTTTGTGTATCGGGCAAATCAACTTTTAATACTATTGTAAATATTGTTAGAACTAGTAAAAGATATAATGGTATAATAAAATTTTTATTTTCTACTGCAATATCAATAAAACTATAATTTTTGTTAATTTGTTTTTGCAGGTACTTTTTTTTATGACGTTCAAAATCCAGATCGTTGATTAATTGATTTAAAAATGATTTATGAATATTTATAGTATAATCTCTTTGTTCGTTCACTTTATTTCTATTTCTATTAGCCGGTATATTCCATAAGTTTATAAAGCAAATTTTTTCGTTTTTTTTGTGTGATTCTCTGTCTTTCAACATATTTAAAATTGTACTTTTTCCAGAACCATAGTTTGAAATTATTCCTATCATTTTTGCCTTTGTGTTTAAAGCACTTTGTAATGAATCTACATATGTTGAATATCCAATTGCATCTTTTTTTTCACTACATGGGACATCAATAAAATACAAATCATTGTCTTTCGAATCATTATCTTTTAGATCATCATCTTTTAAACTATTGTTCTTTAAATTGTTATCTTTTTTATGTTTCATAATTCCTACTTCAACTCCTACTTCTAATTAACAAAAAAACACTAGCACAAAAAATCTATTAAATAGACCTGTACTAGCGTCTTTCTTTAACTAAGTCAAGTATATCAAATTATTTATATTTACACAAGATATTTTAACAATTTTCTACATACTTATTATTATATTAGTATATAGATATAACTTATATATAATAGATGCATAAGCATATTGTTATTAGACCTTAGGCTAATAACAACACTAATAAGACTTACATAGTAAGGCTTATAGTGAACATTATAATATTAATTTAATATATTATTTAATTTATTTATAATTATAATTTTCTAGCCCCAACTCTACTCTAATGGTGCATTTATATTCTTCTAATCCTTTTTCTTTTGCTTGTTCAATATTATAAGCCAAAAAGGAAATTTCTTTGTCTTTTGAAATATAATTCATACAATTATATGAAAGATATTTTCCTTTAAATTCTTCAATTTCAAAAACTATATGTTCATCAAAAAAAGCAATTTTATCTAACAATTCATTTTTTGTTAATTGACAGGAACTATTGCCAGAAGCAAGTTCTTCTATTCTGTTTTCCTGTTTTTTTATTGTTGAATTTTGTTTGATTAATGAAAAAGTAAGAATAGAGATTACGACAATGAAAAATACGATAACAATAATCAGAAGTATTTTGTTTTTTTCTAAGCTTCTTTTTTTCTTTTTTTTAATAGCTTTGGAATGCAAAGTATTTTTTTCTTCTTTTTCAATTTTTTCTTTCTTTTTAATCCATATTGCTTTATTTATATAATAATATAATAAGGCAGGAGCAAAACTTATTACTGGGTTTTCAAAATCAAATATTATTCTAATTATTATAAACACTAATGCAATAATAATTGAATTAAACAATATTAATTTTTTCTTTCTTTTCTCAGTATACTCTTTTTTTCTTATATGAAAAAGAATAAACGGCAAAAACAAATATGCAACTGCAGTTATAATAATATCTAATACTATACTTTCAGGATTATAATTCATAAATTCACACTACTTTCTATAATTTACCATTTATAATATAATAAGGTGGTTATATGAAATACAATGATTTAATAAAGTTACTTAAATATTGACATTTACAATGTATATCAAATTATTTTTATTTATTCAATATATTTTGACAATTTTCTTATTCATCATCATCCTCAGAATAATAATCATCATCTTCTAGTTCTTCTTCTTCAAAATTAAATGAATCATGTTTATTCTCTTTTACTAATTCTTTTTGCCAATCTTCTAAATCATTATTATCTTTTTTATTAT
>OGXR01002377.1_pt1 | contig 12096 bp, 6 predicted proteins | sample 1576331 | NCBI WGS metagenome assembly OGXR01 (sample SAMEA3541473, study PRJEB24748) | human gut metagenome | biome: human gut; feature: human-associated habitat; material: faeces | place: China | collected 2012 | reverse complement strand
CGGCTTCGCTTCCCGCCAGGTAGGTGTAGTGTTCCTCCAGAATGCCGCCCACCTCACGTTTGTTCAGCCGGGACAGGTCATCATAGTGGTAATAGATCCAGCTGTTGGAAAACAGTGCCATGGCCTTCAATGTGCCTTCTCCTACATTGGCTCGGTCTCCTACCACCTTGCTTCTATTCCCATATAATAGAAGCTTTCTGTTCCACTATTATTTAATTTTCTTATTTTTTCTCTTATATTTTATTTCATATATTATACATATTATATATAATATTGCTTCTGTCAAATAAATTATCTTATATATTAAATATATAAAGTCTTCTCTTATAGATTTTATAACTACTTTTTCGGTCCCATTTATTTCTGCGTATATATACGAAAATATAAAATTATTATCTATTTTATATATTATATTATTATCTATTATCTCATTTGATCCATCTATCCTGTCCAAATTTATTATGTTATATTTTTTTATAAACTCTCCTTCTGTATCATATTTATATTCAGTCATATTTTCTATATCGCTAACTGTAATATTCCCATTTTTTATATTCCAATAGTCGCTGTTTCTAAATGCATCTAAATGATAAATCAATTTGCATCCATTTTCGTCAAACATAACTATCGCATTAGATGTTTTCGCATAAAAATTTCCGAATTCATCTCGGCTGAGCCAACTATATGAGCAGGGATATCCTGTAATCGTACAGCTCGTAGGGAGCCCCTTTTCGGGGCTCCTTATTTTATACTGCATGTGGTTAAATCCCTCCAGCAGCAACGGAATTATTGCAAGGATTAATATAGTCGCCTTTATCAACACAAACGCCTTATATTTTTTCATTTCGTACGTTCCCCCTCTTTGGCGAAATTTGTGTTCTCCTGTTACCATCATATAGCGTTCTTGTTTGGTCCACATAATAGTAAGTATTTGTACTTCTGGCACATGTAAGCTCGTTTGTCACTGGATCTTGATAATAGTACCTAGATGTAATAGTATATTTCGTAACTCCTTGCGGCATGTCTGGTATTTCATCTTTTTGAAACATTGCTGTAAAACTAGCAGCGCTTATTCCAAAACCGCCAACCGTCGCTGCAGTGCCAACAGCCGCTGCTGCAGCCCCACCTGCTAAAGCCGCTCCTAGCCCTACTGCCGAAACAGCTAAGCCGGCAACAGTCAGCACATCGCCATATTTAGCTAGCGGTCCAGCTGTATTTTCATATGAAGAATCCATTTCTACGCTCACTTCATATACTGTTGTATTTTTTTCGGAATACACAGGTAGTGTATATATTTCACCGGTGACTAGCATATACGCATCCATTAGCCCTTTCATGTTTCTAGCATCTTGATTACTTGCCGGGACAGCCATACGCCCACTAATATCACTGTATAATATTGGATTGTTATTGCAATATGCAAATACATTGTGTCCAACTTGTCCCTGTCCCGTGCTAGCATACTTATCCGCATTCACAAACCTACAACTCACCGGATCATAATACCGGCTCTGCAAATAATACAGCCCCGTATCCCCATCGTACCGATACCCCCTGTACCGGAACGGGTTGATCGCCGCAATCGTATTCGATGTCTGGCTCACCGCTGTTCCGGCTCCGTTGGTCATGCTGGTGGGGTTTCCGTATGGGTCATAGCTGTATCGGGCCGCCAGAATGTGGGTGGCGCTGTTTCCATCTCCTTCCTTCTGGTAGACCCCTATCACATCTCCCTGGACATTCTTTTCAAAGTAATAGTTGGTCCATCTCGTCGAATTCGGATACTGCATCCCAAAGCCCACTGGGTTGTTGCTCTCATCGTACAGATACCGCAGCGTGTATTGCACGCCTCCGCCGGAATAATACCGCCTCTCTGCCACTGCCAGGCCGTCTATGATATAGTACTCCGTATACCCTCCGTCTGCGTTGCTCTTCCGTGTCCGCAGGCCGTTTACATCGTACTCATAGCGGTAGGTTTTTCCTCCCAGACTGTAGCTCGCCAGCTGACGCCCGTTCCGCCACGTCATTGTCCCTCCGTTGTAGTACTTCGTCGGGTTCCCGTTGGCGTCATACGTAATCGCCTTCCCGTCAAAGGCCGTCAGCAGGTCCTTCCAGTTGCTGTCTCCGTAGGTATACGTATGCTCTTCCTGGGTGTTCGTTGCCGCCCCATCCTCAATCCGCCAGGATGTCAGGTTTCCGGCATGGTCGTAATAGTACTTATACCGCTTCTGCCCTGTGCCATTTGCCGCATACTCTGTGGCATATTGCAGCTGTCCCAGCTTGTCATATGCGTATTTCCAGTATTTTCCAGTATTCAGGTCTGTTTCCTGGACAATATTGTTCCGCTCATCATATGCATATCGATATCCCGACAGCTTCGTGCTGCTTCCCTTCGCTGTGGTATCGTACGTCTCCGGCAGCGTGGTCGTTGTTCCGGCTTCGCTTCCCGCCAGGTAGGTGTAGTGTTCCTCCAGAATGCCGCCCACCTCTCGCCGGTTCAGCCGGGACAGGTCATCATAGTAGTAGCAGATCCAGCTGTTGGAGAACAACGCCCTCAAAGCACATCCATTTTAGTTCTTGAATCATTGTCATCGGTAATATATCCACAACTCTTGTACCCAAGTGCTTTCGCTCTCCGAAAAAGCAGTATTGATGTAGACTCATTTTTTGAATATATTTCTACGAACTCGCAGTCATATATAAGAATTATAATGTTACAATTACTATCCACAAATTCCTTATATGTGTGTATGTTTTTAATATCACATTCTTTTAAATATCCCTGAATCTTTAAGAAAATTATTCTATGCTTATTTTTGATTATGTTAAGGAATTCATCGCCTTTGTAAAACTCCTTTTCGAAAAAATCTTCCTCTATTTGCTCGCCCCACACCTCCGTTTGGCTCGATATTTTGAACCAATAATAACTTTCTACATTTAGGCAGCAAAGAATATTAAATATTATATTATCCATTTTCTGTGGAATTTTAAAATGAACGCCCCTGATCATATATATGACCATTCCTTTCCGCTGTGCTCCAAGGCACCAAAGAGAGTGAAACACAAGTGCCTCTAACGCAGCCAGTCAAAATTTGTTACAATGTGCTTGAGGGAGCAGGCACACTACAGAGCACGTGAAGGTGAGTAGGCTCAACCTTACGTTGGACTGAATATATATGTGCGGATACTCTTTCAAGCACCAATGAGTAGGGCATTGTACCCTGTAACCTTATCTTTGGAGAGACGGACTACTTCAATCTTTCAGCGAGTGTCCAGTCCCTGCCTGTTCCTTCAAATACTGTTTCGAGGGGATGTGTTATGCTCAAAATTGTTTACCCTGTCTGCTGTGGAATGGATGTCCACAAGTCCTCTGTCGCTGCCTGAATCGCCTCCACCAATGGGCATGGCGTTATCTTTACAGGAGACCTGCGGCGGTGTGCTGCCTGGCTGTCCGAGAATAACTGCAAAGATGTGTGCATGGAGTCCACGGGGAAGTATTGGATTCCCGTTTACAACATCCTGGAATCTACCTGCAATATTGTTCTGGCTCACCCCAAGTATGTGAAAGCGATTCGAGGCAAGAAAACCGACAAACGGGACGCCAAGCGGATTGCCGGCATCTTTAAGCACGACCTTGTCGCCGGGAGTTTTATCCCTCCGGCGGATATTCGCCAGCTTAGGGATCTGGTGCGTTACCGCTGGAAACTTACCAATTTCACAACTGGCGAGAAAAAACGGGCACAAAACTGCCTTACTGTCTCCAACTTCAAACTGGACGATGTATTCTCGGATGTGTTCGGCAAAACGGCTTCCGCAATCACAACTACCTAAAAATCCAACTTATTCCCTTACCTATTCCCGCACCAAGCGGACCAAAGAGGAAGTCATCAGCAACTCCCACCCCTGTTGCATCATCTAGTGCCACTATGGCAGTTCCTATTGCGCAGCCAATTACTAAAACAACGCCAGCGATTGGTTGCCAACCAATACTATATGCTGGACCTCTGACACCGTTTTTCCAATCATGATTATGCCCACCATTTTCGTCATGCGGATGTTGATCTGGAGCTCCATGGTCATCATGATCATAATCATGCTGTGGCATTCCATCAGGCCCATATGTTCTTGTATCGCCATTAGGTGAGTAATAGGTGCTACCTGGCTCGCCTGTGTTCGGACGTCTGTTTAAATCATGTGATGATATAGAGCAGCTATCCATACGTGCTTGCTCATTTTCACTCGATCCATTGGTACTTCCTGATGACCCACCATCATTCACATACGTATAAAGACCATCTAGTTTTGTACCAGTCGGGTCATCATACCGCACAGGGTTATTATTACAATATGCGAACATGTTATGTCCAAGCTGCCCCTGCCCCGTACTAACATATTTATCCGCATTGACAAACCTACAACTCACCGGATCATAATACCGACTCTGCAAATAATACAGCCCCGTATCCCCGTCATACCGGTACCCTCTGTACCGGAACGGGTTGATCGCCGCAATCGTATTTGACGTCTGGCTCACCGCTGTTCCGGCTCCGTTGGTCATGCTGGTGGGGTTTCCGTATGGGTCATAGCTGTATCGGGCCGCCAGAATGTGGGTGGCGCTGTTTCCATCTCCTTCCTTCTGGTAGACCCCTATCACATCTCCCTGGACATTCTTTTCAAAGTAATAGTTGGTCCATCTCGTCGAATTCGGATACTGCATCCCAAAGCCCACTGGGTTGTTGCTCTCATCGTACAGATACCGCAGCGTGTATTGCACGCCTCCGCCGGAATAATACCGCCTCTCTGCCACTGCCAGGCCGTCTATGATATAGTACTCCGTATACCCTCCGTCTGCGTTGCTCTTCCGTGTCCGCAGGCCGTTTACATCGTACTCATAGCGGTAGGTTTTTCCTCCCAGACTGTAGCTCGCCAGCTGACGCCCGTTCCGCCACGTCATTGTCCCTCCGTTGTAGTACTTCGTCGGGTTCCCGTTGGCGTCATACGTAATCGCCTTCCCGTCAAAGGCCGTCAGCAGGTCCTTCCAGTTGCTGTCTCCGTAGGTATACGTATGCTCTTCCTGGGTGTTCGTTGCCGCCCCATCCTCAATCCGCCAGGATGTCAGGTTTCCGGCATGGTCGTAATAGTACTTATACCGCTTCTGCCCTGTGCCATTTGCCGCATACTCTGTGGCATATTGCAGCTGTCCCAGCTTGTCATATGCGTATTTCCAGTATTTTCCAGTATTCAGGTCTGTTTCCTGGACAATATTGTTCCGCTCATCATATGCATATCGATATCCCGACAGCTTCGTGCTGCTTCCCTTCGCTGTGGTATCGTACGTCTCCGGCAGCGTGGTCGTTGTTCCGGCTTCGCTTCCCGCCAGGTAGGTGTAGTGTTCCTCCAGAATGCCGCCCACCTCACGTTTGTTCAGCCGGGACAGGTCATCATAGTGGTAATAGATCCAGCTGTTGGAAAACAGTGCCATGGCCTTCAATGTGCCTTCTCCTACATTGGCTCGGTCTCCTACCACCTTACTTCCGTCCCCATTATAATAGAAGCTTTCCACCCCACTGTCAACCACTCCCGGGATGGAGTAGCTCATCCGCGTCAGGCGGTTGTTGGTGTCGTACTGATACGCCGCACGCAGCTCTGACGTGCCGCCTGTCTGGCCTGTGCCGATCAGGCGGCCCAGGGTGTCGTAGCTGTACAGGTACCGGATGGGGCTGCCTCCATTCTTGTCCGTCATCTCATACAGCTGTCCGTCCCCAGTGTACTTGTAGGTGTATTGGTCCCCATCCGACGTGGTCGTCTTCGTGGACCGTCCCAGGGCGTCATATTGGAAGCTGGTGCTGGCTCCGTTGGCGTAGGTCTGATTCGTCAGAAGGCCATTCTTTCCCCCGTACTCGTAGGTCATCAGGGTCCGGCTTCCCACCGCCATCTTCGTCATGTTCCCAAAGGCATCATAGGTCAGATTGTACACCTGGCTCTTCCCGCTGGCGCTCCGGGTGATCTTCGTCAGAAGGGACTTCGTGTAATCATAGCTCACCGTCCCCAGATTCCCGCTGTTGATGCTGGTGCTCTTAGGCCGTCCTGCCGCGTCATAGGTATAGCTGGCCTTCACTCCGCTGGGGTCTGTCACCTCTGACTTCAGGCCTGTCATTTTGTGGAACGCGCCGCTGTACCCATACCTGGTGGTATTCCCACGCTGGGTCACGCTCCCCAGCAGGTTCCCATTGTTGGCATAGGTGCTGCTGCTTACAATCTTCCCTGCGCTGGTTTTGGCTGACTCTATGGTGGAACTCAGGACATTTCCCATCCCGTCATGGGTCAAGGTATCCTTTACATAGTCATTCGTCACAGATTTCAGGTTGTGCTTGTCGTCATAGTCGTAGTGATACGTCCCGTTCCCCCCGGTTACCAGCTCCTTCAGGTTCCCGTTTTCATACTCGCTGCTCTCCTCCTCGTTCCCTGTGGACTTCACCGACACCAGCTTCCCGTCCTTGTCGTACTTCATCGTCTGCGCCACTTCCTGGGTCAGGGACAGGTTGTCAAAATACGCCACATTCCCGTTCCGTTCGTAGGCGCAGATCACACGGATGCTCTTCACCTGGGTGTTGGCTTTCTTTGGCACAATGGCCAGGGAGGCATACTGCCACTCCCTCACATCCGGGTTGAAGGGCACATAGTGATACTCCTTGCTGTTGTCGCTATAGGTCAACTCCGCTCGCAGACCAAACTGCTTGTACTTGTCCCGGGCTGCTGCGTCCTCTCCTTCCGCCTTCTCCTCGTTGTCCGGTATGGCGTCCGCCTTTGCCCACCCGGACAGCACATAGGTCTTCCCGGTCTGGTATATCGGGATCTCCTGATACCCGCAGCTCTCCGTATATGCGTCTCCTATGATGCGAATGCTATGCGCATATTCTCCTTCCTCAAATAACCCAACACCTTTGTAGTACTTGGATGCAGGCCCTTCCGTCCAGTCCACGCCCCAGTACTGCAAATCTCCATTTTCCACCAAATTCACATTGGATGGCGCCTCGCCTCGTTCCAGCTGCACATCATCCACATAGAAGTACGGCCCTGCTCCGTTGTTATAAATCCCCACCGTGTATGTCCCTTTTTCCGGCGGGATAAACGTCACGCTCAACCGCACCCAGCCCCCGTCTACCTCTTTGCTACTCTGATAATTCAGGTAGTCGCTCTTTTGCTGGTAATCCCAATACTCGCCCTTTTGATTGATTCCATTCCCCGTCACCTGCAGGTACACACCCTCGCCGCTGAAAGACGTGCACTGGGACGTGTTCACATAGGCTGAAAACGTGTATGCCTTCCCTCCTGCCAGCGGCTCGCTGCTCCGGGTGACAGATATGGTGTTGCTCTTTCCCGGGCGAATCCACCCTTTACAGGCGTTCTGTCCTGTCCGCACCAGCTCGCTTCCTGTCATGGCTTTCATTACAATGTTGCTATCCGTTCCCTTCGCTCCTGTCAGCGTCCACGCCGGGCTGCTCTTCTCAAACCCGTGGTTCCGCAGCTCGTTCATGGCCGATACGCCCACTGTCGCCGTCTTCAGCGTCCGGTTGTTCCGGCGGTCCGGGGTCCCCACGCCGCTGTACACTGCGTTGCTGGCTCCCAACAGCTTCCCCCCGTTATCCGTGGTGTACGCATTCACCGTCCGGCCGGCGTAGTCAAAGGTGTAATACGTCAGAAGGTCGTCGCTGGTGTTGTATCGCCGGTCGTTTCCGTAGTCCCGGTACTTCGTCTGCCCCTTCACCCGGTGGTTCATCTCTATCAGCGCTCCCGTTTGGGCTGTGCTTGTGTATGAGGTTGCTTCTGTGATCTCCTGGACCCATCGCACCTGGCCGTCCTTGTACTGGAACTGCACCCCATAGTGGGCCTCCGCGTCATACACATACCGCATCCGCGTGTCCGGTGATGTGGAGTTCTCCTTGCACATGCCATACTGCGCCAGCAGCGTCCCATCCCGGCTGATGCTCACCAGCTTCTTGTCCTTGTAACCCAGGGTGTAGGTCCGCCCCGCACCATCCTTCACGCTGGTCAGATACTTGGCGCTGTCATAGTTCAGCGTTGCCACCGTGATTTCCGAGCAGCCCTGATTCTTCTGCACAATCCGGGTGATTCGGCTCCCGCTGCTGCTGGGATAACCGTTGCTGGCGCTGGTGCCATCGCTGTACACATAGTAAAGCCGAATCAGATTCCCGTTGGCGTCTTCCATATGCAGCAGATGCCCGTTGACAAATACCAGCGCGTTGTTTTTATCATCTGTCATCCGATAGTAATTGGGAACATATTCGTCTATTTTCAGTCCCAAGCCATCCTCGTCATAGTAAAGACCGTCCTTTTTCTCCTCGTCCTGGGAGAAATAGTGGGCTGTCCCGTCTCCGTCTGTATACTTCAGGTATGTCTTCTTCTGGTCCGGCTCGATGTCGCTTTGCAGCTCCACCTTCTCCACCCTTTGCATCACATTCAGGTGTACCCCGGCACCAAGGTGCATCCCCAGGCCCTGTTGACCACCTGCATCGTAATTCTCCTCCCCATACTTCATGGCATAGCTGCTGTTGTACACCAGCTCCAGGCTGAAGGGGTTCACCGTGGAGGCGTAGGACGCCAGCTCCTTGCACACCGTCAGCTGTCCCGTGTAATCCGACAGGTATGCCGTGCCGCCGTTGCCTACCCCGTAGGTTTGGTATGTATAATAAGGCTCTATGCCGTTGGTGCTCCGATAGCCCACCACGAAATATACGTTGTGACAGGAGAACCACGCCCGGCATTTGTTGCTGGACGTTGCGTTGGAGGTCAGCGCCAAACCGTAATTGCTACTCTGATCTGCATACCACTCCTTCGCTGCCGATGTGATATCCCATAAATGAATGGTATTAATCGTATGATAGCTGGCCTCCACATAGTCCAGCACCGGGCCGCATTTGGGTTTTGTTCCCCACCGTAGATTGCTATCCAGCGTCTTGTTCTCCGTGTTGGCCTGCATATACAAAATCGCACTGCCATCATACTTGTTATCCACGCCCGAGCGCCAGTCATTCTGATACAACCCTGCATAGGCCCGCACCAGCGTATGTCCCTCCGGAATATCCGGGTACTGATTCAGGCGGAAGAAGACTTCCATCTGTCCGTAATCTCCGTGATACCCACAGGCAAACTTTTCATCTTTAATGACATAGTTCATACCGGTGGTGCAGACCGTCCCCTCGAAGTCTGTGGACTTGGTCTGGTCAATGAGGGTGGGGTCTATGGCCACCGGGTAAACCCGGTCCTCCGCCTCCATCCAGGTCCGGTCTGCCGTCACCGTCAGAATCCAGCTTCCCTCCTCTTCCTGGGTCAGGCGGTATTCCACTGCCTCGGAACAGGCGCCCTGTCCATCCATCATATAGGGGGCCGGAATCCAGTATACCCTCTCTCCGGTTTCCTTGTTTAAGGCGACAGAGCCATCCTCCAGCAGCTCCGGAGTGAGCCCCTGGAGATTCAGGCGGAAGGAAAAGGCGTAGCCGCTGGACAGAGGCTCCTTCACCAGAATGGTCTCCTTGATGTGGTAGCTGTACAGCTCATACTGGAAGTCCACACCGGGGTAGACCTCCTCATACACCACCTGGGTCCGAAGACGGGTGGGGGTAATCTGCTGGCTCAGAGACTCTTCCTCCTCGCCGGCCTCTCCCCGGAACAGATTCTGCACCGAGGCAACCAGACCGGCAAAACCAGTGGGAGCCGCTTCCTTCCGATCTGGGTAAGAAATCTGAGCCACCGCCTCCCGGTTGTAGGGCAGTTGGCCCTCCGTCTCCGGTTCCGTCTCCTCCGGCTTTGTAGCTTCCGTGGTGGGCGCAATGGTTTCCGGTACCGTTTCCTCCGGGGCCTCCACTTGCGCCGTCTCTGTGGCTTCTTGAGCCTCCTCCAGCCCGGTAGCCGGGTCTGTCTCCGGTTCCGTGGCCACCTCTTCCCTTTCGCCCACCGGCTCCTCCGTCAAAGCCTCCTGCTCCGCTGCCTCCCAGGCCGTTTCCGCCTCCGGAAGCACTCCCGGCTCCACGCCCTCTGTCTCCCCGACGGTTGCCGCCTCGGTCGCGGCCTCCGGAGCCGTCCCCCCTTCTGTGGCCGCTTCCGTCTCCGGAATTGTCCCCGCCTCGGTCGCTCCTTCCGTCTCTGGATCCGTTGCTCCTTCTGTGGCTGCTTCCCTTTCCGGAATCGTCGCAGCTTCCGTAGCCGCTTCCGTCTCCGGAATCATCGCCCCTTCTGTAGCTGCTCCCGTCTCCGGAATCGTCGCCCCTTCTGTAGCTGCTTCCGTCTCCGGAACCGTCTCGGCTTCCGTGGCCGGAACTGTCTCTTCCTCCTCCGGGCTTACCAGGGAAAACTCCATCCCCTCTTCCCCCGTGTTGGCCGAAAACAGAAATCCGCTCCCCAAATTCCCCGCAAACCCGCGGCTCTCTGCTCCGTTCACCGCCACATACCGGGGCGCCTCCGTCCCTTCCTCCTGCGCCGCCGTCCGCATCCCGTTTTCCTGGACCACCAGCGTGTTGTCAATGTCCTTCCACTCTTCCCCCTGGGCATAGTGCACCGGCACCCCGTAGTTCACCCCTACGAAGCTCCCGTCCTCCATCCGGAAGTGCTTCTCTTCCTCCTCCCGGTTCTCCGTCACCTCTCCCAGCACACGGCTCCCCGCTTCTCCTGGGGCCACTTCCTCCCTGCTCTCTCCCCTGGGAACCTCTCCTACCAGGCTCTCCCCGGCCTCCTCCGCCCGTACCTCCACAGGCGCCACCTGCACCGTCATAAGCACTGCCAAGATCCACGCCAAAATCCGCAACCCCGTTTTCCTCATTTCTCTCTTCCCCTTTTCTTTCTTTTTCTTCCGATGATCCCAGCTTTCCTTTCCTGCCCCATATGTTTTTCCCTGAAACCATCTCTTCTCCTTGAACTCTACCACCTTTTCCATATATTGTCAACCTGACTTTTGTATTCCTTCGCCAACTTGATTCCTGCAGCCCGGCGGTTAATTTTTTGAAATAATAAAAAACTCCCCAGTGGCCCAGCTCATGATCAAGCCCGGCCACTGGGAATTTCCTTATATTCGTGTCTCTGGAAGCAACCTACTTGCTAACCATTTCAGTTTCATACTCCGTATATGGTGTCCACCTGCGCACTTTTTATTGGAAAAATAGAAGCGCCCCTATCACTCCCCCTACAATAAACGATAAAACTGCCTTCCACAACCTGGCGTATCCTTCTCTTCTTAATAGCTCCGTCCGCCTGATAGACTTCTCCAAATATGGCGGTAATGACCTCCATTTCCCAAATGTTAAAATTATTGCAGACGGTATATCCATTAGTATAAATAGTAATATACGCTCTAATATTAAAAGAAAAGTTACAGCTATAATTGGAGACGTAATAATATTATATATTATCTCTATGCCTGCGCATGTCGCAATCGACAGCAGCATAAAACCAATATACATGCAAGGATAGTACTCTATTGGTCGTTGAATTTCTTGGCCACAAATTGCACACGCTACAACATCCGACATCTGCTTCCCTGTATATGTACTTGTGTTTTTAATGTACCAAAAAAACATTCTAGAATAAGTTTTTTCAGGCGCCTGATTGTGATTGCAATTTTTATACATAAAATACCCCTCCTGGTATATGACCTACTCGCATCTTATGTTTATCTTATTGGAATCCCAACCATCTTCAGAGCTACGTTTATTTTTGGTATGGCATCACCCCCGCAAAAGACAGTTTTGCTTTTTCTCTGTCTCTTGCGGGGGTAGCATACCAAACTAGTCATTCTACAGCAAGCAAAACCCCAGCCGAACGCATTACTCCAATGTAGGCGTGCAGACTGTGAAGCCATCCGACCATAGAAGCAGCAGCTTTCCACCTGTTAAGGGAAGGATTCGAAGAAGCTGTGCCCCATCTAGATTCTGCTGAGTCAGATCTATGTACACAATTAACTCCTCCCCATCCGTCCGGCATATCTGGTTTTCCCGGAGAAGGTAGCCATAGGAGTCGTCCCAACTGCACAATCCCGCCAAAACGGAAAATGATGTTCCCTCCTCCGGCGCAGCCACTTCCCGCAGG
>OGXR01002375.1_pt1 | contig 12111 bp, 8 predicted proteins | sample 1576331 | NCBI WGS metagenome assembly OGXR01 (sample SAMEA3541473, study PRJEB24748) | human gut metagenome | biome: human gut; feature: human-associated habitat; material: faeces | place: China | collected 2012 | reverse complement strand
CCTCAGCTTCTTGGAGCGGCTGGGGTGGCGGAGCTTGCGGAGGGCCTTGGCCTCTATCTGCCTGATGCGCTCTCGCGTGACGTTGAACTCCTTGCCGACCTCCTCCAGCGTCCTGGTGCGGCCGTCCACGATGCCGAAGCGGAGCTCCAGCACCTTCTTCTCGCGCGGGGTCAGCGTGTCGAGCACGGTCATGAGCTGCTCGCGCAGCAGGGAGAAGCTCGCGGCCTCGGAGGGCTCGGAGGCGTCCTCGTCGGGGATGAAGTCGCCGAGGTGGCTGTCCTCCTCCTCGCCTATGGGCGTCTCAAGGCTCACCGGCTCCTGAGCTATTTTGAGGATGTCGCGAACCTTGTCCACGGGCATGCCCATCTCCTCGGCGATCTCCTCGGCGGAGGGGTCATGTCCCAGCTCCTGCAGCAGCTGGCGGGAGACGCGGATGACCTTGTTGATGGTCTCGACCATGTGTACGGGGATGCGGATGGTCCTGGCCTGGTCCGCAATGGCGCGGGTGATCGCCTGGCGTATCCACCAGGTGGCATAGGTGGAGAACTTGTAGCCCTTGGTGTAGTCGAACTTGTCCACGGCCTTGATAAGGCCGAGGTTGCCCTCCTGGATGAGGTCGAGGAAGAGCATGCCGCGGCCCACGTAGCGCTTGGCGATGGAGACGACAAGGCGGAGGTTGGCCTCGGCCATGCGCCTTTTGGCCTCCTCGTCGCCGTCGGCCATGCGGCGGGCGAGCTCCTGCTCCTCGTCGGGGGTGAGCAGCGGGACCTTGCCGATCTCCTTGAGGTACATGCGCACGGGGTCGTCAGTGGAGAAGGTGTCCACGAGGGCGTCCGTGTCGGCTATCTCCTCCTCGGTGACCTCCTCAATCTCCTGCAGCTCCTCAAGGGCGGGCAGGACCTCGTCGTCCAGGGGGGGGAGTATGTCCTCGCCGGAGGTGTCTATGCCCAGGTTCTCCAGCTTGTCATAGAACTTGTCCAGCTCCTCGGGTTCGAGGTTCATGTCGTCGAGGACGTCCATGAGCTCCTTGGAGGTGAGCTTGCCGGCCTTTTTGCCCTTTTCGATGAGGGCGTTGAGCTTTTCCTCCTTCTGCTTTGCAAGCAGCTCGGGGTCCTCGGGCGCCTCGTGCTCGGCGGGCTTGGAGGAGCCCTTCCGGCTCCTGTGCCTGACTTCGGCGGCCTCGGCGGCCGCGGCTTTCTTTTCCATCTCAGACATGGCTCATCCTCCGTAACTCTTTGTCTTTTTCATCCGGTCCTGAAAGGCCAGGAGGTCGCCCTCCGCCTTGTCAGCGGCACGCATAATGGCTATGTAATCGGCCAGGGCCCGCGGAGCGTTCGCGGCGGACTCCGGCTTTTGGATAACGCTTGTGAAAAGCGAAAACTCCTCCGGCGAGAGCTCCCCGCTCATTGCGGCGGGGGAGAGTCCCGCGCCCTCGTCCGCCCTGCGGCGGAGCGCGGAATATATGCGCCAGAGCTCGGGGGAGGAGAAGTCCGCCTCCGCCAGCCCGACGCCCCGGAAGAGGGAGGGGTCGAGGTTCAGCAGGCGTATGACGCCCTCCTCGGCCGCGGCGGAGCGGGGGTTTTTGTACTGGATGCCGCGCTCCTGTGGCTGGGACATGCGCAGGGGGCGGGGCTCCTCGCGCTCTGTCTGCCGCCGGGCTGCGGCGCGGCGGCGGCGCTGCTGCCTGACCTCGTCCTGCACCGCCTCGGGCGAGACGCCGCACTGTGAGGCCGCGCGCATGGCGTAGACCTCCCTGGCTGCCCTGTCTGGCAGCTGGGCGATGACGCCGGCGGCCTCTTTCAAATAGGCCACCTTGCCCTCGTCCGTGGCGAGGTCGTGCTTCGCGCGCACGGCATCGAGCCGGTACTCGACGTGGTTCTCGCTCTCGGCCAGGAGGTTCTGGAAGGCCTCCGGGCCCTTGGCCTTGATGAACTCGTCCGGGTCCTTGGCGCCGCGGACGGTCAGCACCCTGACCTTCAGCTCCAGCTTTTCAAGTATGCCGATGGCGCGCTGGGCGGCTTTCTTGCCCGCCTCGTCCGCGTCGTAGGCGATGACTACCTCCTGCTTGAAGCGGGAGATGAGCCGTGCCTGCTCCGGCGTAAGCGAGGTACCGAGGGAGGCGACGGCACTGTCGAAGCCCGCCTGATGCAGGGATACGACGTCGATGTTGCCCTCGACGAGGATAATGTACCCGGATTTGGACTTTTTAGCCAGATTCAGGCCGAAAAGGTTATGGCTTTTGCTGAACACCGGCGTCTCGGGGCTGTTGAGGTACTTGGGCTCCACGTCCCCGAGCGCGCGGCCGGAGAAAGCGATGACGTTGCCGCGCACGTCGATGACGGGGAACATCAGCCTGCCGCGGAAGGCGTCGTACACTCCGCCCTTTTTGCCGCGGCGCACGAGACCGGCGTCATAGAGCTCGCGCTCGGTGTAGCCTTTCTCCTTCATGGCCGAGCAGAGCGCGTCCCAGCTCTCCGGCGCGCAGCCGAGGCCGAAGCGCCGCGCCGTCCCGGGCGTGATTCCGCGCCGGAGCATGTAGTCCACCGCCGCCGCGCCCGCCGGGGTCGAGAGCTGCTCGTAAAAAAAGCGCGCCGCGTCCCGATTGAGGGCATAGAGCCTGTCCCGCTTGGGCTTGCCCGGGTCGCTCTGCTGCTCCGGGACCTTCATCCCGGCGCGCCGGGCCAGAAACTCCACGGCCTCGGGGAAGCTGAGATTCTCTATCTCCATTATGAAGTTTATGACGCTCCCGCCCTTGCCGCAGCCGAAGCAGTGGTAGATCTGCTTCGAGGGCGACACAGAGAAGGACGGCGTCTTCTCGCTGTGGAAGGGACAGAGCCCGAAGAGGTTCTGGCCTGAGCGCTTGGTGAACTGCACGTATTCGCCCACGACGTCCTCAATGGGGTTCCTGTCCGAGAGCTCCTGCAAAAAATCCTGCGAAAAGGCCAAGCGCTTTCGCCTCCCTTCTCAGCGCACCTGCCAGGATTTCGGGATGAACAGCTCGGAATACACGTCCATCACGTATTTGTCCGTCATGCCGGAGACATAGTCCGTCGCCGCACGATCTATGCCCTCCTCGTCCGCTATCGCGCGGTAGTCCTCAGGCAGCCGCTCGGGATGGTTGACATAATATTCCCATATGCTCAGGAGGATATTCCCGACCTTGCTCTCCTCGCCCTTGGCGACGGGGTTTTTGTAGACCTCGGAGTACATGAAGTCGGTGAAGACCTGCACGGCGTCGGTGATATCAGGGGACATGAGGATCACATCGAGCTCGGCGCTGGTCTCTATGACGTCGTTGACGATGGAGTTTATGCGCTCGCTGTTGCGCTCTCCGAGGCGTTCGCGGATGATCGCGGGCTCGTCGCCCGGGGCGAGGATACCGGCGCGCTCCGCGTCGTCGAGGTCGTGGTTTATGTAGGCGATGCGGTCTGAAAGGCGGACGACGTCGGCCTCAAGGCTGCCGCGCGGGGTGCCGGTGGTGTGGTTCAATATGCCCGTGCGCGTTTCCCTGCAGAGGTTCAGGCCGCGCCCGTCCTTTTCGAGCCTGTCCACAACGCGCAGGCTCTGCTCGTAGTGGCGGAAACCGCCGGGGAAGATGTCATTTAGCGCCCGCTCGCCCGCGTGGCCGAAGGGCGTGTGTCCGAGGTCGTGGCCGAGGGCGATGGCCTCGGTGAGGTCCTCATTGAGCATGAGCGCGCGGGAGATGGTGCGCGCGATGCGGGCGACTTCGAGGGTGTGGGTGAGGCGGGTGCGGTAGTGGTCGCCTTCCGGCTGGAGGAAGACCTGGGTCTTGTGCTTGAGGCGTCGGAAGCTCTTGCAGTGGATGATTCGGTCGATGTCCCGCTGGAAACAGGTGCGGACCTCGCACTCCGGCTCCGGGCGGGGCCGCCCGGCGCTCTCACGCGCGCGGACGCCGCGGGAGCAGACGAGCAGCTCCTCGGCCCTTTCTCTCCTCTCGCGTGGGCTGTCCATGAAACGACCTCCTTCGCGCCATAATGCCTTACACAATACTTATACTGCGTCTTTCCCGAAAACCCTTTATTTTTCTGAAAAAATTTTTTGCGGCCTGAAAACGCTCCCGCCGAGGCGGCAGAGGGCGCTGCCTGCCGTCACGTCCACTAGCCGACCGGCGAAGGTCTCCGCGCTCTCGATGGGCAGCAGCGCGGCCAGCTCGACCTGCGCGCCGAAGGCGGAATTCTGTTCCTGCGCGCCGAAGTCGGCCAGCAGCCGCCTCACGCGCTCGAACTGCGGGTAGCCGCAGGAGACCTCGACGAGACGCCACTCGGCCATGCGCGCGCGGCCGGCGGCCTCAAGGGCTAGGGCGGCGGCCTTGGAATAGGCCCGCACCAGCCCGCCGGAGCCGAGCAGGATGCCGCCGAAGTAGCGGGTGACGACGCAGCAGACATCCGAGACCCCGGCGGAGCGGAAGACGTTCAGCGTCGGCTGGCCGGAGGTGCCGCCTGGCTCGCCGTCGTCCGACCAGCGCATGGCCCCGCTTTGCAGCACGTAGGCCCAGACGTTGTGCGTTGCGTCCGCGTGTTTTTTGCGTATCTCCTCGACAAAGGCCATGGCCTCGGCCTCCGTCTCCGCGTGCTGCACCTGGCCGATGAAGCGGGACTTCTTGTCGATGTGTTCCGCCTCGCCGTAGCCGGCGGGTATGATGTAATCAGACATGGCTGCACCTCTTTCCAAACTAAATAATTCTACAATATCCCCGCCCACGGCGCAAGCCCCGGCGTGCAAAAACCCCGCCCCCAAGCCAGGGGGCGGGGCCTCTGCTTTTATTTTTCCACCAGCGCCCAGATGAGCTCGGCCTCCTCCGGGCCGTCGTTGCGGCTGGAGTGACGCTGCCCGGCGGGGATGAAGCTCGCGCCGCCGGCCGTCATGCTCAGCAGACCGTCCTCCTCCGTCTCGCAGCTCACGCTGCCGCGGAGGATGAAGGCGTACTCGTCCGCGTCGTGCGCAGCCCAGGGGACGACCGTGCCGGCGGGGAAGACCGCGTGGCCCATAGTCACCTTTGCGCCCTCGGCGGCGGAGAAGAACTCCGTCATTGCCACACCGTCGGGCCGGACGTGTGTCCCGGCGGTGCTGAGGCTGGTTATTTTCATTTTACGGCCTCCCTCTCGGGCGTGAAGCCCGTGACCTCGAAGGTGTCCGGGTCCACGATGACGCCGTAATCCGCCTTCGCCTGCTCGGCGGTGATGTACTCGTTTTTCACGTCCATGGCCACCTTGGCGGGGTCGCGCCTGAGGGGGTCGCCATAGCCGCCGCCCGTGGCGGTGACCATGCGCACGACGTCGTTCGTGTTCATGACGCGCCGGGCGACGATGCCCATGGGCTCGGAGACGGTGCCGTCGGCGTCGTGGAACTGGAAGTAGTTTATGGAGCCGTCCTTGCCGCCGGCCGCGCCCCAGACGGGCCACTTGTTGCGCCCGAAGGAGGCGGTGAAGCTCTGGTTCTCGTTCATGGAGCGGTAGGTGCGCACGCAGCCGGAGCCGCCGCGGTATTCGCCCGCGCCCGCGCCGTCCGTGTGCAGGCTGTACTCATCCACGCGGATGCCGTAGCGCGTCTCGGCCATCTCGACGGGGACGTTGTAGGTCTCGCCGTCGCCGACGCAGAACTGGCCGACCTGCCCGTCGTGGCCGCGGCAGGCGCCCCAGCCGCCGACGGTGGGCTCTATGATGAGGTAGTCGTTGCCGAAATCCTGGTGCTGCCCGGCCATGAGCACGGTGCAGACCGAGAGCAGATGCCCCGCGCCCAGGGACTCAGGGAACACGGGCGCGAGCGCCTTCCACACGAGGTCGATGGCGTAGATCATGCTCTCGTAGTAGCAGGAGGTGGCCGCCGGGCGCTTGGCCTGGAGCACGCTGCCCTCCTCGCAGACTATGCGCAGGGGCGCGAACACGCCGTCGTTAACCGCCAGCTCCGGGCCGATGATGGACATGAAGATGACCTTGACGCCCGCGTAGGCCGCCGTTGCGCCGGTGTTCACGCAGCCCGCGACCTGGGGGTCGGAGCCGGTGAAGTCGGCCAGGAACTCGTCGTCCGTGATGGTGACCTTGACCTTGAGGTGGACGGGGCTGCCGTGGCCGTCGTCGTCCATGTACTCGTCCATCTCCCAGCTGCCTTTCGGCATCTCGGCCAGACGCTTGCGCGCCACCAGCTCGCCCTGGGCGATGAGCCGCTCCATGGAGCCCTTGACGACCTCGACGCCGTACTTCTCGCACAGCTCGTTTATCCGCTTCTCGCCCGTGCGCAGGGAGGATATCTGGCCCCACATGTCGCCCTGGGAGATCTGCGGATAGCGCATGTTGCTGCGCATGACGTCCCAGACCGGCTCCACCAGCTCGCCGCGGTCAACTAACTTCACGCCGGAGAAGCACATGCCCTCCTGGTAGGTGTTCGTCGCGTCCGTGGTGAAGGAGCCGGGGGCCATGCCGCCGATGTCGCTCCAGTGGGCCTTGTTGCCCGCAAATGCGATGAGCTCGCCCTTGTAGAAGATAGGCATGACCATGCCCACGTCCGACATGTGCGTGCCGCCGCCGATGAAGGGGTCGTTTATGATGTACACGTCGCCGGGGTGGAGGTTTTCCTTGCCGAACTTATCCACAACGGCGCATATCATGGGGGAGATCATGCCGATGAAGCCGGAGACGCCGTTGCCCTGGGTGAGCAGGCGGCCCTCCGCGTCGGCGATGCCGCTGGCATAGTCGAGCGTCTCGTAGATTATGGGGCTCATCGAGGTCTGGGCAAAGGCGTAGAAGATCTCATTGCTGACCGCTATGAGCGAGTCCTTGACGATATCGAGGGTGACGGGGCTGATATTGAGCTTCTCAGACATTTACTCCACCTCCATTTCCACGACAAGATTGCCGAACTTGTCCACACTGAGGCTCTGGCCGGGGCAGACGACCGTAGCCGTCGTCGGCTCTTCGACCACGAGCGGGCCTTCGGCCCTGGCGCCCGCGCCGAGCTTTGCCCTGTCGTAGATGGGCGTTTCGAGCCAGCCGTCGCCGGAGAAGAAGACGCGGCGCGTCTCCTTGAGGGCGGAGCCTATATCTCCCTCGTGCGGGGCTATCTCGCGCAGCTCGGGCTTGTGCAGGCGGCCGTAGGCCACGAGGTGGAGGTTCACTATCTCAGCCGGGGTGTCCGGCAGGCTGAAGGTGTAGAAGTGCTCGTGCGTCCTGTGGAAGCGGGCCATTATCTCGGCCCTGTCGGCCTCCTGCCAGGGCACGGCTGGGGTCTGGACCTGGACGGTGTGCTCCTGGCCCATGTAGCGCATGTCCGCGATGTAGGTGAACACCGCCTGCTCCTCCGAGACGCCCTCCTGGGCGAAGACGGCTCTGGCCTCAGCCATGAGCTCGGTCCACATGGCGTTGAGCTCCTCCATCGGGGCCGTGGAGAAGGAGGTGATGCGGGTCTGGATAAAGTCGTGCCTGATGTCCGTCATCAGCATGCCCCAGGCGGAGAACACGGAGGCCGCCACGGGCACTACCACCTTGCGGATGTTCAGCTCCTTGGCGAGCGTGGGGCCGTGCATCGGCCCGCCGCCGCCGAAGGCCACCATCGTGAAATCGCGCGGGTCGTAGCCGCGGCGCACGGAGATGAGTTTCAGGGCGTTGTTCATGTTCGAGTCCGCGACGCGGATGATGCTCTCCGCCGCGCCCTCCTCGTCCGTGCCGAGCGGCGCTCCGACCTTTTCGCGCAGGGCCGCGCGCACGGCGTCCAGATCGACCTCCATGTCGAAGTTCTTGGCCGAGAGCCGCCCGGCGATGAGGTTGGCGTCCGTTGTGGTCGGCTCCGTGCCGCCCTTGCCATAGGCCACGGGGCCGGGCAGCGCGCCCGCGCTCTTGGGGCCGACCTTTAGAGAGCCGGCCTCGTCCATCCAGGCGATGGAGCCGCCGCCGTTGCCTATCTCCACGATGTCCACGACAGGGGCCATGATGGGATAGCCCGCGTTGCGCTCGTCCTTCTCGATGTAGTACGAGGTCGTGACCTTGACCTCGCCCTCGTCTATGAGGGAGCACTTCGCCGTCGTGCCGCCGACGTCGAAGGCGATGACGTTCCGCTCGCCTATGAGCTTGCCGAGGATGGACGCCCCGAAGACGCCGGCCACGGGGCCGGACTCGACGACGTTTATGGGCGTCAGCTTCGCCTGAGCAAAGGTGGTCGTGCCGCCGTTGCTCTGCATGATGTAGCGTGCGCCGGAGACGGCGTCCCCGTCGAGCCGCGTGCCGAGCCTGTCGATGTACGAGGAGGCCGCAGGCATGACGTAGGCGTTCAGCGCCGCCGTGGACGTGCGCTCGTACTCGCGCCACTCTTTTGTTATGTCAACCGACGGGCAGACAAAGACCTCGGGCCAGAGCTCCTTGACATAGGCCGCGGTCTCGCGCTCGTGCGCCTCGTTGGCGTAGCTGTTTATGAAGCAGACGGCGATGGCCTCGACGCCCTCTTTTTTGAAATACTCGACGGCCCGCTCTATATCCTCGCGGCAGAGGGGGGTTATGACCTTGCCGTCGTAGGAGACGCGCTCTGTGACCTCACGGCGCAGGTAGCGGGGGATGAAGGGCGCGGGCTTTTCAAAGACCATGTTGAAGAGGTCCGGCCTGTTGCCTCGCGCGAGCTCCAGCACGTCGCGGAAGCCCTTAGTGGTGAGCAGGGCGGTCTTTGCGCCCTTGCGCTCTGTGAGGGCGTTTATGATGGTGGTCGTGCCGTGGAAGAAGGCGGTTATGCTCTCGGGCGAGACTCCGCTCTTTTCCAGCACGTCCATGACGCCTGCCTCAAAGTTCGGCGGCGTGGTGTGGGCCTTTTCCTGGACGAGCGCGCCGTCCTCAGAGATGGCCACGAGGTCTGTGAAGGTGCCTCCGATGTCGGTTGCAACTCTCATTTGCCGGTTCCCTCCGTTTCTTGTTTCGGTGTTATACATATGCTTTGCATATATATTGAGTAGGATAGCACCAGGCTCTGCCAATGTCAATGAAAAACTCAGCCCTCATGGTGCCGCGGGGCGGCGGGGAAGTCCAGGATCTTCTTTATGAAGACTGCATAAATGATGACGCTGGCGATGGGGCCGAGGACATCGGACACGGGCTCGGCGTAGAAGACGGCGCGCGCGCCGAAGGCGGCGGGCAGCCAGAAGAGCGCGGCGAAATAGACGACCTTGCGGAAAGCGGAGAGCGGCAGGGCCAGCTTCACCTGGGCCATGCCGGTGAAGCCGTCCACAATGGCGTACTGTATTCCGAGCGGGATGACGGCGAGGGTGCATATGCGGATGGCGTCGAGCGCCTCCGCGGCAAGCTCCGGCTCCGTGGTGAAGAGCCTGACGAAGAGCCCGCCGCCCAGGCGGGCGAGGGCGAACATCAGGGCGGTGTAGCCCACGCAGAGCAGGGCGATATGTTTTTCGGCCTGGAGTATCCTGTCGCGCCGGTGCGCGCCGTAGTTGAAGGCGAGGATGGTCTGCGTCCCGCCGGAGATGCCGCCGAGGGGCATGGTGACGACGAGCATGAAGCTCTGGGCGATGGTGGCGCAGGTTATGAGCCTGTCGCCCAGCTCCGCGCCGCCGTAGCTTTGCAGCACTGCGTTCATGGAGATGATCATGACGCTGTCCACGAAGATGATGAGGAAGGGCGATATGCCCGTTATGAGTATGCGCCCTATGAGCTTCAGGCTGTAGCCGCCGAAGCCTATGCGCACCTGAACGCTCCTGCCGAAGAGCACGCAGAGCACATAGACGCAGCTGGCCAGCTGGGAGAGCACCGTGGCCACGGCGGCGCCGGCGACGCCCATGTCAAAGGCGAATATGAACAGCGGGTCGAGCGCGATGTTGAGCGCCGCGCCGAGCACGACGGAGAACATGCCCTTTTTCGCAAGGCCCTGGCTGATTATGAACTGATTCATGCCCAGGGAGAGCAGGTTGAAGACGGTCCCGCACAGGTAGATGGAGAAATACTCCTCGGCATAGGGATAGGTGACCTCGCTTGCGCCGAAGAACATCAGCATGGGCCGCTGGAGGGGGAAAACGACGGCCGTGAGCACTACGGCGCAGACGCACAGGACGAGGAAGCTGTTGGAGAGTATGCGCCGCGCCTCCTCCGGCCTGCCCGCGCCCATGTTTATGCTCATGAGCGGCGCGCCGCCGACGCCGACGAGAAAGGCGAAGGCCCCGAGCATGGTGACCACCGGCCCGCAGACGCCGACGCCCGCCAGGGCCGTCTCGCCCGTCAGCGGGATGTTGCTTATGTATATCCTGTCCACGATGCTGTAGAGCACGCTGACGAACTGCGCCAGCATGCTGGGGAAGGCAATGCGCCAGACGAGCGGGCGGATGGGGTCGCTGCCCAGATTGTTTTGCATTTTCACGGCGTTTGCTCCGTTCACAGAGAATTTTCAAATACACATTATAGTATATTTCCGCCCCATTTCAAGGCGGAAACGCAAAAAAAGCCCCCCGCGTCTGCGGGGGGCGGTAAAGGGCCTCAGATGGCCGCCAGGGCCTCGCGTATCTTTGCCTTTATCTCGGGGGAAACCTTGCTGTCGGGGACCATGTTGAAGACAGCTTCGACCGTTTTGCCCTTGACGAGCTTGACCATGGGGCTCTTCAGGATCTTGGGGTCGATGGCGTTCATGGCGTCGCAGGCGGCCTTGTTTTCGAGCAGCTCTCTGACTGTGACCTTGCTGATGTCCATTGTTTGTCTCCTTTCATATTGCCCGGGCTTGCCGCCGCGGGCCGGCTTGACATCACTTTAACATAAAAGTGTCGGTTTTTCAAGAGTTTTGAAATCGGCGCGCGTTATGATATAATGCAGGCAGGAGCGGAAAGGGGGGCGCAAGCCTTGCTTAGACTGATAACAGGCCGGGCCGGAGCGGGTAAGACCGCGCTCATAATGGAGGAGATACGCCGCGCGGCGCTCTCGGGAGAGGGCGGGCGCGTGCTGCTCGTGCCGGAGCAGTACAGCCACGAGGCGGAGCGGGAGCTGGCCCGCGTCGCGGGGCCGCGCCTGCCGCTCTATGCCGAGGTGCTGTCCTTCACGGGCCTTGCGCGGAAGGTGGAGGCCGAGCTGGGCGCGGCGGGCCGCAAGGCCCTGGAGCCTGGCGGGAGGCTGCTCTGCATGGCCCTGGCCCTGGACGGGGTCTATTCCCGCCTGCGCGTCTACGCGGGCGCGCGCCGCTCGCCGGAGCTGCAGCTGGAACTCCTGCGCGCCGTGGACGAGCTGAGCGCCGCGGGCCTCGACGAGGCCGCTGTGGCGGAGGCCGCGCGGATGGCGGGTGGAGCCCTGGGGCAGAAGCTGGAGGACCTTTCCCTTGTCATGGGCGCTTTCCTCGCCGCCGTCGGCCCGGAGCACACGGACACCTCGGAGCGCCTTAGCCGTCTGCTCTCGCGCCTGCCGGAGAGCGCCTTCGGCCGCTCGGGCCACATCTATGTGGACGGATTCACGGACTTCACAGGCGTCGAGAGCCGCATCCTCTTCGAGCTGCTCTCCCGCGGCGCGGACATGACGGTCTGCCTCACGCTGGACAGCCTGGAGGAGGGCAGCGAGGTCTTTGAGCTCTCGCGCCGCACGGCGCGCCGGCTGCAGCGCGAGGCCCGGGAGCGGGGCGTCCCCGCGAGGACGGAGACCCTGGAGGCGCATGCCGACAGTCCCGCCGATATCCTCGCTGAGTATATGCTAAGCTACACCGAGGCGCGCTTTGACGCCGCGGGCCGCGTGGAGCTGTACACCGCCGAGAGCGCGGCCGCCGAGTGCGAGCTGGCCGCCTCGCGGGCCATAGAACTCGCGCGCGCCGGCTGCCGCTGGCGGGACATCGCCGTGGCCGTCCGCTCTTTTGAGGACTACCGCGCGCAGCTGGAGGCGGCCTTCGCCTATTACGGCGTGCCGCTTTTCACCGCGCGGCAGACGGACATAACGCAAAAGCCCCTGCCGGCGCTCATATCCGCAGCCTATGAATGTGTCTGCGGCGGCTGGGAGCAGCAGGACGTCTTCGCATATCTGCGCACGGGCCTCGCCGGCCTCGATGCGGACGAGTGCGACGAGCTGGAAAACTATTGCTTCACCTGGAACATCCGCGGCGCCCAGTGGCTCGCTGAGCGGGACTGGCGCATGCACCCGGATG
>OGXR01002373.1_pt1 | contig 12120 bp, 6 predicted proteins | sample 1576331 | NCBI WGS metagenome assembly OGXR01 (sample SAMEA3541473, study PRJEB24748) | human gut metagenome | biome: human gut; feature: human-associated habitat; material: faeces | place: China | collected 2012 | reverse complement strand
CGTAATTCATATGGTCGGCGGTATCTCGGCACTTGTCGGTGCAATTATCCTCGGACCCCGTATCGGTAAGTACGGCAAGAACGGCAAGGTAAACGCTATCCCCGGTCACAGCATCACACTCGGTGCTCTCGGTGTATTCATTCTTTGGTTTGCATGGTACGGCTTTAACGGTGCCGCTGCTGAAGACGGCGCTCGTCTCGGTCAGATTCTTCTTACAACAACAATTGCTCCGGCAGTTGCAACAGTAACAACCATGCTCTTTACATGGATCAAGAACGGCAAGCCTGATGTTTCAATGTGTCTTAACGCATCACTCGCAGGTCTTGTAGCAATCACGGCAGGTTGTGCAGATGTTGACGCAATCGGCGCAGCAGTTATCGGTATCGTTTCAGGTATCCTTATCGTAGTAGCAGTTGAATTTGTTGATATCAAGCTTAAAATAGATGATCCTGTCGGCGCATTCTCGGTACACGGCGTAAACGGTATGTGGGGCGGCCTTGCAGTAGGTCTTTTCGCAACAGGTAACGGTCAGAACGGTGTTACAGGTCTTTTCTACGGCGGTGGCTTTGCTCAGCTTGGTAAGCAGGCTCTCGGTATTGTTACAATCGTAGCTTGGACAGTTGTTTGCATGATTATCGTATTCACAATCATCAAAAAGACAGTAGGTCTTCGTGTTACAAAGGACGAAGAAATGAAGGGCCTCGATATCTGCGAGCACGGTCTTATCAGCGCATATGCAGACTTTATGCCAATCGGTGTCGGTACAGCTTCACTTGATGAAACATTTGATGTTGACAGCAATGTTCCTGTAACTCAGGCAGTTCCCGTTCAGCTTGCAGGCAAATATGATATGGCTACCGACGGCACAAAGATTACTAAGATTGACATTCTTCTCAAGCAGTCAAAGCTTGAAGCTCTTAAAGAAGAAATGGATAAGCTCGGCATCACAGGTATGACAGTATCTCAGGTACTCGGTTGCGGTGCTCAGAAGGGTAAAGCAGAGTATTACCGTGGTGTTGCTATTGAAAGTAACCTCCTTCCTAAGATGAAGGTTGAAATCGTAGTTTGCAAGGTTCCTGTAAAGGCAGTTGTTGATGCGGCTGTTAAGGCACTTTACACAGGTCACATCGGTGACGGCAAAATCTTTATCTATGATGTTGAAGATGTTGTTAAGGTTAGAACAGGCGAAACAGGCTACGACGCTATGCAGGATGTTGAATAATCCCCAATAGCTTAATTAACCTATCCTTTTTAATTCACATAAACCGAGACACCCCGAACGGCAATAGCTGTTCGGGGTGTTTTGGCTCTATACTATATATAGTGTCAAAAATCAAAGTTTACACTATGAAGGATATTTGAATTATACAGCTTAAAACCATAAATAATAATGAAAAGGCAATTTGTTGTAAAGCCCGAAAAATGTTGAAAAGTGTAAAACAAATTTGCAATGAAAATGTTTTTACAAAATTGTAAAAAATATTGTCATAATTCCTTTAAGTAAATAACAATAGGGGTTAATCTTGTAAAATAATAAGATGAATGAAACAATATGCGGTGGTGAGGTTCTTGAAAAATGCTTTGTTGATTTCACACTCTGAACAGAGTGCCGTTTCTTTGTCACAATTGCTCGAGAGCGAAGGCTATACGGAGATTTCCGTATGCCAAACCTCACAGGAGGCTAAGGAGCTTGCAAAGGATGAGATTTTTGACCTCATTTGCGTCAATGCACCGCTTGAAAAGGAAAACGGCATTGAGCTTTCAAAGTACTTTGCCGGAATAACCCGTTCAAGTGTTGTGATTATCGTTCCTCAGCGTAATGCGGATTATGTGAACGACGCACTTACAGAGCACGGTGTTCTTGTTATTGCAAAGCCCGTAAACAAGCACCTGTTTCACCACTTTTTGCAGTTTACCGAATGTTTTAAGATGCGTATGTTCCGTGTGATTGAGGAAAATGAAAAGCTCAAGCATATGGTTGCGGATATGAAGATAATAAACAGAGCAAAGTTCCTGCTTATTACCTGCCTTAATATGTCCGAAGATCAGGCGCATCGCTATCTTGAAAAACAGGCTATGGATCTCAGAACAAGCAAGCTTGAGGTTGCAAAGCAGGTTATCAGAACATATGAGAACTGACTGCAATTTTTTTAGTTTATTGAAAGGAATGTGTTTTTATGAGCCGTGCGGCATACTTAATCCTTGAAAACGGAACAGTTTTTGAGGGCAAGGCGTTTGGTGCCGAAAAAGAAACTACGGGAGAACTTGTCTTTACTACAGCAATGACAGGTTATCTTGAAACACTCACCGACCCCAGCTATTACGGTCAGGTGGTTATTCAGACATTCCCTTTAATCGGCAACTATGGTGTTATCCCTGCCGATTTTGAGAGTGACTCTCCGTCACTGAAAGGTTATATTGTACGAGAATGGTGCCAAGTTCCTTCAAACTTCCGTTGTGAGGGTGATCTTGACACCTTTTTAAAAGAGTCGGGAATTCCCGGCATTTACGGAATCGACACCCGTGCGCTCACAAGAATTGTGCGTGAATACGGTGTTCTGAACTGCAAAATCTCCTATTCTCCCGATGTGACAAAGGAAGAACTTGACGAGATTAAGAACTATGTTATTACAGAGGCTGTTGAAAGCACTACTATAAAAGAAAAAGAGCATTTTGACGCTGAAAACGGCGACCTCAATGTTGTGCTTATGGATTTTGGCGCAAAGCATAACATCGGCAGAGAGCTTGTTAAGAGAGGTTGTAACCTTACAGTCGTTCCCGCACACACAACAGCGGATGAAATTAAGGCTATGAATCCCGACGGCGTAATGCTTTCAAACGGACCGGGAGATCCTTCGGACAACACAGAGATTATTGCAGAGCTTAAAAAGCTTTGTGACTTCGGGATTCCGACTTTCGGTATCTGTCTCGGTCATCAGCTCCTTGCGCTTTCACAGGGTGCAAAAACAGAAAAGCTCAAGTACGGTCACAGAGGTGCAAACCAGCCTGCAAAAGAGGTTGAAACAGGCAGAGTTTACATAACATCACAGAACCATGGATATGCAGTAGAGAACGATTCGTTCCGATCTGTAAGCGACAGTATGCCAGAAAACGGCAAAGTAAGTTTTGTAAACGGTAATGATAACACCTGTGAGGGCGTAAACTACACAAATATGCCTGCTTTCTCGGTTCAGTTCCATCCGGAAGCTTGCGGCGGTCCTCACGATACAGCATTTTTGTTTGACCGTTTTATTGAATTGATGAAGAACAACAAAAAATAAGAGTCCGAAATTCGGATTACTATTCAGCATAAGAACAGATACAATAATTACTTGAACGAGGAATGATTATATGCCACTCAAAAAGAATATCAAACGAGTTATGGTAATCGGTTCGGGCCCTATCGTAATCGGTCAGGCTGCCGAATTTGACTATGCAGGCACACAGGCTTGCCGTGCGCTTAAAGAAGAAGGACTTGAGGTTATTCTCGTAAACTCAAACCCTGCTACAATTATGACTGATAACGCAATGGCTGATAAAATCTACATTGAGCCGTTGACGCTTGAAACAGTTAAGAGAATCATCAAAAAGGAACGCCCTGACAGCCTTCTTTCAACCCTCGGCGGTCAGACGGGTCTTACCCTTTCAATGCAGCTTGCAAAAGAGGGCTTCCTTGATAAATACAATGTTCAGCTTCTCGGTGCAAACCCCGAAACAATCGACAAGGCAGAGGACAGACAGCTTTTTAAGGACACAATGATTGAAATCGGTCAGCCTGTTATTCCGTCACTTGTTGTTACAGATGTTGAATCAGCTGTTAAGTTTGCCGATGAAATCGGTTATCCTGTAATTATCCGTCCTGCATTCACACTCGGCGGTACAGGCGGCGGTATTGTCGATAACGAGGAAGAACTTCGTGAAATCACATCAAACGGTCTTGAACTTTCTCCTATCACACAGGTGCTTGTTGAAAAATGTATCTCAGGTTGGAAGGAAATCGAGTTTGAGGTTATGCGTGACAGCGACGGAAATGTTATTACTGTCTGCTCAATGGAAAACTTCGATCCTGTAGGCGTTCACACAGGCGACTCAATCGTTATCGCTCCTACGGTAACACTTGCCGACAAGGAATATCAGATGCTCAGAAGTGCGGCTCTCAACATTATCTCTGCACTTAAAGTAGAGGGCGGTTGTAACTGCCAGTTCGCACTCAACCCCGAAACATTTGAATATGCGGTTATCGAGGTTAATCCCCGTGTATCCCGTTCATCGGCACTTGCGTCAAAGGCAACAGGTTATCCTATTGCAAAGGTTGCCGCTAAAATTGCTATCGGTTACACACTTAATGAAATCAAAAATGCCGTTACGGGTACAACATACGCTTGCTTTGAGCCGGCGCTTGACTATGTTGTTGTAAAATTCCCGAAATGGCCTTTCGATAAATTTGTATATGCAAAGAGAACACTCGGTACTCAGATGAAGGCTACAGGCGAGGTTATGGCTATTGCTCCGACATTTGAGCAGGCTATTATGAAAGCCGTAAGAGGTGCCGAGATTTCTCACGATACTCTCAATGACAAGGAATTTGCAGAGCTTTCAAACGCATCGGTTTATGACAGACTCAGCGTTTGCGATGACAGAAGAATTTTCTGCGTATATGAGGCTCTCAAGAGAGGCATTACAGTAGAACAGATTCACAACATCACTCTCATTGACGAGTGGTTCCTTGAAAAGCTCAAAAATCTTATTGCCGTTGAAAACGAACTCAAGAACGGCGAGCTTACGGAGGATCTCTATGTTCGTGCCAAGAACAATGGATTCCTTGACAGAACAATTGAAAAAATCACAGGCAGGAAGGTTGAAAATCCGCTTGTTCCTGTTTATAAAATGGTTGATACCTGCGCCGCAGAATTTGAGGCTGAAACTCCTTACTTCTATTCAACATTTGATAAGGAAAATGAAGCTGAGGAATTCATCAGGGAGCAGAAGAGCGATAAGAAAACAGTTATCGTATTCGGTTCGGGTCCTATCAGAATCGGTCAGGGTATCGAATTTGACTATGCGTCTGTTCACTGCGTATGGGCGCTCAAAAAAGCTGGCTACGATGTTGTTATTGTAAACAACAACCCTGAAACAGTATCAACAGACTTTGACACAGCCGACAGACTTTATTTTGAACCGCTCACAACCGAAGATGTTATGGGCATAATAAAGACAGAGAATCCGTTCGGTGTAGTTGTTGCATTCGGCGGACAGACAGCAATTAAGCTCACAAAGTTCCTCAGCGACAACGGTGTAAATATTCTCGGCACATCATACGATGCCATTGATATGGCAGAGGACAGAGAGCGTTTTGACGAGCTTCTTGAAAAGTATCATATCAAGCGTCCCCGTGGCGTAACGGTTATGACAACAGACGAGGCTCTCGATGTTGCAGACAAAATCGGTTATCCTGTTCTTCTCCGTCCGTCATATGTTCTCGGCGGTCAGAATATGATTATTGCATTCAACGAAGATGATGTCAAAGAGTATATGGCAATCATTCTTGCACAGAATATTGAAAATCCGATTCTTATTGATAAGTACCTTCAGGGTACAGAGCTTGAAGTTGACGCCATTTGTGACGGTGAAGATATTCTTATTCCGGGTATTATGGAGCATATCGAGCGTGCCGGTGTTCATTCGGGCGACTCAATTGCGGTTTATCCGGCATGGAATCTCTCAGACAGAATGACTCAGATTATTATTGAAAGCTCAAAGAACCTTGCAATCGAACTCCGTACAAAGGGACTTGTAAACATTCAGTACCTTATCTATAAAGACGAACTTTATGTTATCGAGGTAAATCCCCGTTCTTCAAGAACAATCCCTTACATCAGTAAGGTAACAGGCGTTCCTATGGTTGACCTTGCGACAAGAGCAATGCTCGGTGAAAAGCTCAAAGATATGGGCTACGGCACAGGTCTTTACAGAAAGAGTCCTTACATTGCGGTTAAGGTTCCTGTATTCAGCTTTGAAAAGCTTATCAATGTTGATAACCACCTCGGCCCCGAGATGAAGTCAACAGGTGAAGTTCTCGGTGTTGCAGGCACACTTGAGGAGGCTCTCTATAAGGGACTCATCGGTGCAGGCTACAAGATGAAGAAAAAGGGCGGTGTGTTCATCACAGTCCGTAATTCGGATAAGGCTGAAATCGGTGAAATCGCAAAGAAATACTACGACCTCGGATTCAGAATCTACGCAACAGAGGGTACAGCGGATGTACTCAAGAAGTACGGTATTGACGCCGTGAGCGTAAAGAAAATTCACGAGTCCAAGACAAACAATACTCTTACACTCATTGAATCGGGCAAGATTCAGTATGTTATTTCAACATCTGCAAAGGGCAGAATTCCTTCAAGAGATTCTGTTAAAATTCGTCGTAAGACTGTTGAAAGAAATATTCCGTGTCTTACATCTCTTGACACGGCAAACGCACTTGCAGATTGCCTCAAGAGCCACTATTCACAGCACAGCACGGAACTTATCGACATTAACCACATGAGAGAGGAAAAGCTTATGTTAAAATTCACTAAGATGCAGGGTATAGGCAATGACTATATCTATTGTAGCACTTTTGATCAGGAAATCAGCAACCCCGAGGCGCTTGCTGTAAGACTTTCCGACAGACATTTCGGTATCGGCGGCGATGGTATTATTCTTGTTTGCCCGTCAAAGGTTGCAGACGCAAAGATGAAAATGTACAACCTTGACGGTTCAGAGGGTAAGATGTGCGGTAACGGTATCCGTTGCGTAGGTAAGTTCCTCTATGATCACGGTATGGTTGATATCAACGAAAAAGACGAAATTACAATTGAAACACTCAGCGGTATCAAGAAACTCAAGGCTTATACTTCAGGCGGAAAGGTTAACCGTCTCAGAGTTGATATGGGCAAGGCTATTCTTGAACCGAAGGAAATTCCTGTTGTTCTCGACGGTGACAAGGTTGTTGACAGACCTGTTGAAATTGCAGGCAAGAACTATAACATCACCTGCGTATCAATGGGCAACCCACACTGCGTGGTATTCATGGACGATATTGATGATCTTGATATTGAAACCGTAGGACCGGAGTTTGAAAACGATAAGCTCTTCCCTGAAAGAGTGAATACAGAATTTGTAACAGTTCTCGATGACCATACAATCAAGATGAGAGTGTGGGAGCGTGGCTCAGGCGAAACATGGGCTTGCGGTACAGGCGCTTGTGCCGTTGCGGTTGCCGCTTGTGAAAACGGTTTCTGCAAAAAGGGCGAAGACATCAAGATCAAGCTCAAGGGCGGCGATCTTATTATCAACTATACTGATGAAACGGTATATATGACAGGTAATGCGGAAAAAGTATTTGAAGGCGAAGTTGAGGTGTAATCGTGGAGATAACCGAACATAAGAAGAATAAAAAATATATATTTGTAACAGGCGGTGTCGTATCCGGTCTTGGCAAGGGTATCACAGCCGCATCTCTCGGCAGACTTTTAAAGGCAAGAGGACTCAAGATTGTTGCTCAAAAGCTTGACCCGTATATCAATGTCGATCCGGGTACAATGAGCCCGTATCAGCACGGCGAGGTATATGTAACGGAGGACGGTGCAGAAACCGACCTCGACCTCGGCCATTATGAGCGTTTTATTGATGAGGACCTTAACAAGTATTCAAACCTCACAACAGGTAAGGTTTACTCAAATGTTCTTGAAAAGGAGCGTCACGGCGACTACCTCGGCAAGACAGTTCAGGTAATTCCTCACATCACAAATGAAATCAAGTCTTTTATCTACAATGTAGGTGAAAAGACTAATGCCGATGTTGTAATTACGGAAATCGGCGGTACGGTTGGCGATATCGAAAGCCAGCCGTTCCTTGAGGCTATCCGTCAGGTATCTCTTGAAGTCGGCAGAGAGAACAGCATCTTTATTCATGTAACTCTCGTTCCCTATATCAAGGGCAGTGAGGAACACAAATCAAAGCCGACACAGCATTCTGTAAAAGAGCTTCGTTCACTCGGCATCAATCCCGATATCATCGTTCTTCGTTGTGACGAACCTCTTGAGGAGAGCATTTTCAACAAGATTGCACTTTTCTGCAATGTAAAGCCGGATTGTGTAATCGAAAATATTACTCTCCCAACGCTTTATCAGGCACCTCTTATGCTTGAAAAGAGCAATTTCTCAAATGTTGTATGTCGTGAGCTCAATATTGTAACAGACAAAAAGCCCGACCTTTCTGAGTGGGAAGAAATGCTTAGCCGTATCAACAACCGCACAAAGAAATGCACGATTGCTCTTTGCGGTAAGTATGTTGCTCTCCATGACGCATATCTTTCTGTTGCAGAGGCACTTCGTCACGGTGGCTATGAAAATTCCGCCGATGTTGAAATCAAGTGGGTTGACTGCGAACTTCTTACAAAGTACAAGGTTGACGAGCTTCTCGGTGATGTTGACGGTATCCTCGTTCCGGGCGGCTTTGGTAACAGAGGTATCGAAGGTAAGATTATGGCTGCAAAATATGCCCGTGAGCATGATATTCCGTATCTCGGAATCTGCCTCGGTATGCAGACTGCAGTAATCGAATACGCAAGAGATGTTCTCGGCTATGCTGACGCCAACAGCGGTGAGTTTACACCGGAGGGCAAGCATAATGTTATTGACCTTATGCCTGAACAGGAGGGCATTGAGGATATGGGCGGCACAATGCGTCTTGGTGCATATCCGTGTGTTATCAAGCCCGATTCGCTTATGGCTAAGGCTTACGGTCAGCATGAAATTTCAGAGCGTCACCGTCATCGTTATGAGTTCAATAACGATTTCAGAGAGGAAATTGAAAATGCAGGCATGAAGATTACAGGTACTTCACCTAACGGACTTCTTGTTGAGGCTGTTGAAGTTCCCGACAACCGTTTCTTCGTTGCTGTTCAGTATCATCCCGAATTCAAGTCACGCCCGAACCGTGCTCATCCGCTTTTCAGAGAATTTATTAAGGCATCACTTGAAAAGTAATTGATTTTTCCACTTAACTTTCAGATTTAAAGGACTGATTTTAATGAAGATTAACAGAAATTTTGACAATCTCGTTCCTAACTATCTTTTTGCAGATGTTGCAAAAAAGACAAATGCATATATTGCGGCTCATCCCGATAAAAAGGTTATCAAGCTTGGTATCGGTGATGTAACCCTTCCGCTTGCTCCTGTTGTTGTTGAGGCAATGAAAAAGGGCGCAGAGGATCTTGCTCACAAGGAAACCTTCAAGGGTTATCCCGATTATGAGGGCTACGAGTTTCTCAGACAGGCTATTTCAGATTATTACAAGAGCTTTGGTGTTGCAGTAGGCGCTGACGAAATCTTTGTATCAGACGGTGCAAAGTCTGACTGCGGTAACATAGGCGACATCTTTTCAAAGGATAATGTTGTTCTCGTAACCGATCCTGTTTACCCTGTATATGTTGACTCAAACATTATGGCAGGCAGAGAAATTGTTTATGCCGCATCAAATGAGGCAAACGGCTTTGCCGCTCTCCCTGATGAAAATGTAAAGGCAGACATCATCTACCTTTGCTCACCTAACAACCCGACAGGTTCTGCATACAATGCCGAACAGCTCAAGACTTGGGTTGACTATGCTCTTAAAAACGATGCAATAATCCTCTACGATTCAGCGTATGAGGCATTCATCACAGAGGATCTCCCTCGTTCAATTTTTGCAATCGAAGGTGCAAGAAAGTGCGCAATTGAAATGTGCTCACTTTCAAAGACAGCAGGCTTCACGGGCACAAGATGCGGTTACACGATAATTCCTAAGGAGCTTGAGCGTGACGGTCACAATATCTATGCAACATGGTACCGCCGTCAGGCAACAAAGTTCAACGGTGTTTCATGGCCTGTTCAGTGTGCTGCTGCCGCTGTATTCAGCGAAGAAGGTCAGAAGCAGATCAAGGAGAACATTTCTTACTATCAGGAAAATGCAAGAATTATCGCATCTGCTCTTGATGAACTCGGCATCTACTACACAGGCGGTAAGAACTCACCTTACATCTGGCTCAAGTGTCCGAACAATATGGGCAGTTGGGAATTCTTTGACCTCCTCCTCAACGAGGCAAATGTTGTAGGTACTCCGGGTGAGGGCTTTGGCGAAAACGGTGCCGGCTACTTCCGTCTTACATCATTCGGTGACAGAGAAAACACGATTGAGGCTGTTGAGAGAATCAAAAAGGTTCTCACAAACCTCTCAAAGTAATTTAATAAGTATTTCAGCTTATAAAACAGCGGATAGCCTTTTCGGGTTATCCGCTGTTCTTGTTATCGGTTATTATCAGTAGGGGCGCTCATTGGGCGCCCGCTAAGTAACGGCACAATATTTGTGATAAGACAGATTATATAAATGCCGCAAAATAATTGTCATACTGTAGCGGCGAACCTTGTTCGCCATTTGTTTTGGTTTTACTACCAAAACAAACAAATAGAGATTATTTATTTTTACTGATTTATATATTAAAATTAGTTTGACATTTATTCAATTCGTGTTTAGACACGAATTGATTGGCGAACAAGGATAGCCGCTACTAATTTGTGCCATTTATAAATTCAATCTTGATAGAAAATTTTTCGGCATCCGGTGAATACAATACGCAATAAAAAAGGGACATTCCAAACGAAATGTCCCTTTACTGCATAATATAATTAAATCAGAATTTAATCTTTTCAGCGATATAATCGTTGAGCTTGTCAATTGCAACTCTTTCCTGCTGCATTGTGTCACGGTCACGAACCGTTACACAACCGTCGTCAACAGACTCAAAGTCATATGTGATACAGAACGGAGTACCGATTTCGTCCTGTCTTCTGTAACGCTTGCCGATTGAACCGGCATCGTCATAATCAGTCATAAAGTCGGCTGAAAGCTGTTCATAAACCTTGCCGGCCTGCTCGTTGAGCTTCTTTGAAAGCGGAAGAACGCAAGCTTTGTAAGGAGCAAGCGTCGGATGAAGTCTTAACACAACTCGTGTATCCTTTTCGTCAATAACTTCTTCATCGTAAGCCTCAATAACAAGAGCAAGGAAAAGACGCTCAACACCGAGTGACGGCTCAATAACATACGGAATGTACTTCTCGTTTGTTGTCGGATCAAAATACTCAAGTGTCTTACCGCTTGTTTTGCTGTGCTGTGTAAGGTCATAGTCTGTTCTGTCGGCAACGCCCCAAAGCTCGCCCCAGCCGAACGGGAAGAGATATTCAAAGTCTGTTGTGGCCTTTGAATAGAAACAAAGCTCCTCTTTTGCATGGTCACGAAGACGGAGATTTTCTTCCTTAATATTGAGAGAATAGAGCCAGTCACGGCAGAAGCCTCTCCAGTATTCAAACCATTCAAGGTCAGTGCCCGGCTTGCAGAAGAATTCAAGCTCCATCTGCTCAAACTCACGAACACGGAAAATAAAGTTACCGGGTGTGATTTCGTTTCTGAAAGATTTACCGATTTGTGCAACACCGAAAGGAACTTTCTTACGGCTTGTTCTCTGAATGTTAGAGAAGTTCACGAAAATGCCCTGAGCAGTTTCGGGACGAAGATAAATTTCATTCTTGCTGTCCTCTGTAACGCCCTGGAATGTTTTGAACATAAGGTTGAACTGACGAATGTCGGTAAAGTTGTGCTTGCCGCAGTTAGGACACGGAATCTCTTTTTCCTTGTTGTAATTCATCATTTCTTCATTTGTCCAGCCTGCAACATTTGTGCCGTCAAAATCTTCAATAAGGTTGTCGGCACGGTGACGGGTTTTACATTCCTTACAATCCATAAGCGGATCAGAGAAACCGCCGAGATGACCCGATGCAACCCATGTCTGCGGGTTCATAAGGATTGTATGGTTTATGTTTCAGCTAATCCAGATGTCCCGGCTGAAAAAGTCGATGGTTTTGTGGTAAGCAAAGGGGCCTATATTCGCTCAGCACAAAGAAAGTTTCGTGAGATGGCGCAGTATGCCCCTCAACCCAAGCAATATGTCAGTGGAGAGACTTTCTATCTGCTGGGCAGAGGAGTCCGCCTGAAAGTGGAGAGAAATGTGCGGGACACAATTTCCTCTGATGGGATTTATCTGCA
>OGXR01002370.1_pt1 | contig 12134 bp, 8 predicted proteins | sample 1576331 | NCBI WGS metagenome assembly OGXR01 (sample SAMEA3541473, study PRJEB24748) | human gut metagenome | biome: human gut; feature: human-associated habitat; material: faeces | place: China | collected 2012 | reverse complement strand
GCGCGCTCCGCTTCGGGCGTCCTGCGGGCCTCCAGCTCGCGGCGCCCCCCTCTTACCAGCGAAGCTATCGACAAGAAAAACTTTAACCTGGTGCTTTAGGCTGCAACGTGGCTCGCTTTGGCGAATCGTGCTCGCATCCGCTCCCCTTCTTTGAAGCAGCTCCTGAACAGCATAATTCTGCAGACGCTGACCATAATTGTCCCCAAAGGTAAAAGTAACAATTCCGACCTTCATATTACCAGTCACTCCTTAGAAAGGGCCGACGTACTCTGAGCAATGGACTTCCACCTTTCGACGAGCGCAAGCCCTATAAGCAAGAACAGCAAGGCATTATTTGCCCTCGTAAAACACTGAGTGTAGATTGTCGCAGTTGCCGCAAGCGCAACAAGGGAAAGATAAAGAACGTATGGTCTGCGCCCCCGACACCCGCAAGACACGCAGAAGACATAGAAAGCAAACAGGGCAATAAGGAACCAAACGCCCAGAAGGATGACCAGCGATCCAAAATCAGCTTGGCCGAAATGAGTAAACCCGCAGAAGGCGCCCTCGTGGAATGTTGCTGCGCCCAAACCGATACCAAAAAGCCAGCTTGACGCCAAATTTAAGGCATAACCGATTATTGCAATTCTTTCTCCACTGCCCACCGCATCGGTTCCTATCGAACTAGAGCTTTCCACAAGGTCAAATAACGACAGGACATTGTCATCAAAAAAGTTTGCGAACGATGAATTGCATATGTACAGCAAGAAGACAATTCCCAGCAGGACAGCAAGAAACATCAGGCCCTTGGCGATTCTCATGAAATTGATCGATGACAAACCTTCGGCATAGAAAAGCAGAAGAACGATGGGCATCAAGGCGAACAAAGCCTTGTTGTCGTTCAAGGCGGCAATACCAAGTGAGCTAGCAAGAACCGCCGCCGCGCAACAAACGACGGGGATTCGCAACTCCCCGCTTCCATCCCGTATGCTGTTCAAATCAATGAGCAAAACGAAGCACGAGAACAACGCAACGGCATGGGTCGAAGCATACATGAAAAGACCTGAAATCAGGTCTTCATAGAAGGGGATTTGGCCCGTCATGGGGGCGGCCGCCATAAGAGAATATGGGTAATAGACCTGAATTAGGATAACTATACAGTTGACGGCATAGACAACGTTAAAGAAAACAATCCATCGCTGCTTGCCGAAATCCAGCAAATCTGACCCGTTGGTCTTCAGCATCACGATGAAGAGCGCATAGAAAAAGAAGGTCTGTATGGCTTTAAGGTTGTATGAGGTCTTACCGGCAACTATGCTCCCAGCAGAGTAACTCAAAACAAGGAGCATCGTAATTAGGCAGACGAGGAAAAGCAGCTTCTTCGGAATCTTCCAGCCACTGAAGATAAGGCGAACTCCAATGAGAAGAAAGATAACGTTATTTACGATTCCGGCCATACCAAGGTATTCAAGCAGAAAAACCTTAGCCATAATCAGACTGATTATCAGTGCATCTATCCCCGACCCTGTTTTTTTCTCAAGAATACTCATATGGCGAACTCTTGTTTTCGTTTCCGTGAATTTGCAGCCTCGATTTTTTTTCGCTCCCGACATGAATAGAAAATACGCAGCGGCAAAGAGAAGCAATTGTCTAGCCGGAATCTGTAGGTTCGGCATTGCCTCTCATTTTCGACGGCATTTTGCGCAGTCGGCATGCTCGGTTTCGCCAAAGCAATGAATGCGTCATTGGTCGCGAGGGCCATCGCGCCCCCATCGTGATTAGCGCGGAACCCGTTCAACAATTCCAGCAACTTATCAGGCTCGTCGAGCAGCTGGCACAGCTCCTGCTCCGAAGAAAGAACCTGGCCGCAATGCCTCATACTCACAAACTCAGCTATGTTACCGCTTGATGGACAAGTGATAATAAAAGCATTTGAGGCATATGCCTCCATGCAGGTGTACGAATACGTCTCTAGGCATTGAGACCAAAGTAAAGCAGCGTCCACATTCTCGCGTCGCAGCTCGTCAATCATAGCATTGGGTTTTCCTGGTGAAAATTCGACGAAGACCCGTCTCATTCCGCTAGGTAAAGGCTTCGTCTCGTTGTTGAACACAACGAATTCATATTTTCCCTGGCCACGAAACGCGTCAACAAGGCGACACCAACAGTCCCAGCCTTTTATAGACTGTTGTTTCCCAAGATATGCAACTTTGATCGCATGATTGGGAGGAAGCATCTCCTTGTTGTCAAGATAAATCCCAACGTATCTTTGATGTGGAATTACCGTGCAATGCCCCTTTGCTTCCGGATGGAAAGATTGCACCATTCTTTCGACAACGCTTGAAGGGCAAGCAAATACTATGCGATGAAGCTCGTTGTGCAGAAGCCTCCAGATGCAATCTTCACGAATAATGCTGTCAGCGTAATAGGCACATCCCATGCATTGTGCGTCGCCCAATCTAGCAGATCCGCATAATTGTGTACTATCCTGTATCAAATTATAGTTTGTACAGCACAGGTAGTAGTCATGCGCATATACGACCAGCTGGACCTTAGGATACGAAGATACTATGCCAGCAATCGATTCAAGGTTCCATCCCATGAAGTGATGGATGTAAATGCATCCCAGTTCATACTCGCCATCGAGCAAACGTCCTACCCTAGCCAAGAAAGCTTCAAGGCTGAAAACTCCTGCGAACTTACCATCGCATATCACACCGAATGAGTTGCTGAAAAGCCTCTTTGCAAATTTAGAAGAACCGCCGATGGGAAATAAGGCAACATACTTGATGCCAGCGTCATTGGCAGCAACCTGATGACTCATAACGACCTTCGGCGTACCCGTACGGTCAATAAGATAGTTCGAAAGCGTTATGGCAATGAACAGTTTCTTCTTTTTCATTCGTTCGGCCCATCCTGCATGATGGCCCGCAATGTCGCATCAAGATATGCATACCCCCACAGTGAATCAGGTTCCAGGTAGGCACCTTCTCCCCACTCGTTCCAAGCGTTTAGAAAGACCATCTTCTTGTCTAAGTCGCGCCTACGGCGCACCTCGTCAATCGTGTCCGCAAGCCATCGTCCATATAGCTCAGGCGTGCTCCCGTGAAAAATCGTTCCTCTGTGATTCCTTCGGGCCGTGTTGTCCCACATGGGCATAACGGCGGGATAGACCTTCTTATTGCGGCTCCAAGTCGCATATCGCTTATTCTCGACCAAATCCGCATAGTCGTAGACGGTGCCGCCGAAATCTTCGCGCAACGGACGCACCTGTTTGGTTATGTTGCGACAGTTGTGCTGCACCTGCTTGGGTTGGAACTCGCTCTCGGCATCAAAGCCAACTGCCGACCAATCAATGTTGGTATCACGCTCTTGCACGGCAATAAGATAGGGTTCTGAGCCGCATTCGTCCTTACAAATGCGGCGCCACTCAGAAATCACATGCTCCGGATCTCGAATAAGCGATGGGCGATACACGGATAGGACGGGCTTGCCGTCTATTCGGAGATATCGCTCATCGCTGAAATCATGGACAACATCCCTCATGAAGGCGGTGTAGTTCTCGGAACTCTGGGTGATCTCCATCAAGACATCGTTGCTCGTACCGCTGAATCGCTTTGTCCAGTTTTCATTCGCCCAGCAATAAAAGAAAGGCATGTCAAGGTTTGAGTCATCCAGAAACATATCTAAAGGTCCTTCGAGAAGTCTCTGACCACCATCGAACCAGTAGTAGTAAAAACAGAAAGCTCCTACGCCATAATTCTTCGCAAGCTCAATCTGCCTTTGCATATTGCATTTCAAGCGCAAATCGTAATAGCCGAGCTCGCCGGGCTTCCTTGGCTGATAATGCCCCGTGAACTGAGGGACGGCCTTGCAAACATTGTTCCACTCAGTGGTTCCTCGTCCCCACCAGGAGTCATTTTGAGCATTGGGGTGGAATTGCGTCAAATAATATGCCACCAACAGCACGTCCGACTTAGCCTCATCATGCCTTCGATAGCCGACGTAGCCCTCGGCACGCGCATCATAACTTTCTAGGACATACTCGGCGTAAGAGCTCAAAAGGTCATTATCAGCCACAATACGCAAGGAGCCCGCATCGGCTGCCGCTTCGCGTTCGAGAATACGCTCATAACGCCTGACTCTGAGGTTTTCTTTAAATTCAGCGCTCAACGGGAGTTTCCAAAACAAACCTTTAAGCTTCTCGTTGATTTGTCCGCAATTAAAAAGATTCATCGACATTCACCATCACGTATTCCAGCCTCGAGAGAAGAACGACCCAAAGCTTCCGCGATCCGCTCGCTCGCATGTCCGTCGCCGTAGGGATTGGAGGCGCGGGACATGGCGACGTACTCCTCGTCGTCGCAAAGAAGCCTACTGAACTCGCGGTAGATGGCCTCCTCCTCGGTGCCGACGAGCTTCAGCGTGCCTGCCGCCACGCCCTCGGGACGCTCGGTGGTGTCGCGCATGACGAGCACGGGCTTGCCCAGGCTCGGGGCCTCCTCCTGGATGCCGCCCGAGTCGGTGAGGATGATGTGGCTGACGGCCATGAAGTTGTGGAAGTCGAGCACCTCGAGCGGGTCGATGATATGCAGCCGGTCGAAGCCGTCGAGCTCCTCGTGCGCCGCCTTGCGGACGAGCGGGTTCATGTGGATGGGGTAGATCGCCTTGGTGTCGGGGTGCTCCTCCATCACGCGGCGGATGGCGCGGAACATGCGGTGCATGGGCTCGCCCAGGTTCTCGCGACGGTGCGCCGTGATGAGGATGAGGCGGGAGCCCTCCGCCCACTCGAGCAGGTAATGTCAACACCGGCATCAATTGCTTCGTTGACAAGTTTTTCGACCTCGCGCAGCTCCTCGGGAGTCACTTTACGCGGGAAGGAGAAGTCAAAGCGCAGACGTTCGGCCGTGATGTTCGAGCCGCGCTGTGCAACGGACTCATCAAGAACCTTGCGCAGTGCTGCCTGAAGCAGATGCGTCGCAGTGTGCAGTTTTGCCGTTTCGTCGGTTGCTTCCGCAAGGCCGCCTTTGAACTTATGCTCCGCGCCCGCTTTGGACTTTTGCTGGTGCTCTTCGAATGCCGCACGGAACCCCTCAACATCAACGGTGAGGCCGTTTTCGCGCGCCATTTCCTCGGTGAACTCAATGGGGAAACCGAATGTGTCGAACAGGCGGAACGCATTCTTTCCGTCAATTATACCGTTTTCAAACTTGCCTTTGATGCGCTCAAACTCGCGCATACCGTTGGTGAGAGTGCGCTGGAATCTTGCCTCCTCCGTGTCAAGTTCGCGAATGATTCGGGCTTCGTTTTCGCGCAGTTCGGGATAGACCTCGCCGTAATCCGAAATAACAGTTTCGGCAATTTTGCTGAGTGAGTTTTCGGGCATGCCCAGCTGCATTGCATAGCGAAGCGCGCGGCGAATAAGCCGGCGGAGAATGTAGCCCTGATCGACATTGCTCGGGGTTACGCTGCGCGGGTCGCCCAGCATGAACGCACTTGTGCGGATGTGGTCGGCAACGATGCGGAACGCACGTGTTGTTTCGGCATTATCACGATAGTTCTTGCCGGAAAGCTCGCTGATGCGTGCAAGGATATGCGCAAAGGCATCCGTGTCATAGACGCTCTCCGCGCCCTGAAGCGTTGCAATCGTGCGTTCAAGGCCCATGCCCGTGTCAACGTTTTTCTTTTCAAGCATACGAATCTCGCCGTTTGCGGGCTGGAAGTACTGCATGAAAACATTGTTCCAGATTTCAAGATATTTGCCGCAATCGCATGCGGGGCTGCATTCATCGCAGCATTTCTCTTTGCCCGTGTCGTAGAAAATCTCGGTATCGGGACCGCAGGGACCGCTCGTTCCGGGAATCCACCAGTTATGTTTTGCGTTCAGGAAGAAGATGTGACTCGGATCAGCACCCATTTCAACCCAGCGATCGCGCGAAACCTCATCGCGCGGGGCGCGCTCATCGCCCTCAAAACATGTGAAATAAAGCCTGTCCGGATCGATGCCGAGCCATTTTTCATCGGTCAGGAATTCCCAACTCCATGCGATCGACTCCTTTTTAAAGTAGTCGCCGAGGGACCAGTTGCCGAGCATTTCAAAAAAGGTCAGGTGGCTTGCATCGCCGACTTCATCGATATCGCCCGTGCGAACGCATTTTTGGACATCGGCAAGGCGAACTCCCGCCGGATGCGCCGCACCCATAAGATAGGGCATGAGCGGATGCATACCTGCCGTTGTGAAAAGAACCGTGGGATCGTTTTCGGGAATAAGGGAAGCCGAAGGGATTATCGTGTGTCCTCTTTCGCCGAAAAAGCGAAGAAAGAGTGCCCGAAGTTCGGTTGTTGTTAATGATTTCATTCTATTTGTAAACCTTTCTCCCCTTGCGGGGCTTGATTGCTTAATGTCAGGTTCGTTCCGAATAATTTGTTTTCGCAAAAACTCGATTCGGCGGCCGCTTTGGGCAAATCGCGGTTTCGAAACACCCGAATGCCCGAATCGGTTTCGGACAGGCTGCGGTTAAGGCAGGTGCATTCGCGAAAGGCATGTTCCGAATTAATCAACGTTTACCCAATTATACATTATACTGTCAACATGCCGCTCTTGTCAATGTGCGTCTTTACTGATATAATATTAATCATGAAAAATCGACATCATCACCCGCGGCGGAGTTTCCTCCGCGACGGAAAACAGCATAAAAAGCTTCGGCTCAATTTTACTCTTCGCGGCGAAAAGGGCAAACCCGTCCGCATCGCGCTCTGCTGTGCGGCGGGGCTGGTTCTGCTCGTTCTTCTTGCAATGCTCTTAAAGCCGCGAACGCAGCTTATGAACACCCCGGAAATTCAGCGCATACGCGAACGCGGCGTGCTTGCCGTCGGCGTGCGGGACGATATGCCGCTTTTTGCCGAAGACGGCGAAGGGTTTGAAATCGAGCTTGCACAAAAATTCGCTGCGTATCTGCTTCCCGACACCGCCGGGGATGCGGCGGCAAAACTCATCACCGTGAACGGTAAAACCGCTTCAACAAAGCTTTCGGACGGCACAATCGATGCCGCCGTTGCGTTGATGCCGCGCGGCGCAAGTTCAAAATATGTCTACTCCTATCCGTATTATACGGATACATGCTCCGTGCTTGTTAAAAGCGGCAGCGAAACAACTCCGCTGAACGAACTTGTTATCGGTTTTGTTCAGGGCACGGCAGGTGAAACAAGGCTTAAGAAATACATTGATGCGCACGAAACAAAAGTTGAACGCACTCTCATTGACCGGCTTAAGGGACGCACACCGGAGCTTCCCGCCGATGCAATCGTGTTCACAACAAAAGCTTTCGCCTCCTATCCGGAGCTTTTCGATGCGCTTGCGCGCGGCACCGTTGCCGGTGCGGTCGTCACCGGTGCTTACTGCACAAGATATGCGGAAGAAATATCCGCACACGGATTTATCCGCCATGAAACAAGTCTCGGCAATGTCGAATATGCAATCGCCTCAGCTGCGGATGAACCCGCCGTTGCTCAGCTTGCGGAACTGTTCATCTATGACCTGCAAAAAAGCGGTGAGCTTGATGCATTGCTTAAAAAATACGGGCTTTGATTCAAGCCCTTGAACCGCCCATCCGAGCAGGTTTCACCCCGCGCAGATGCACAGCGAGGTATTTCCCGCTCCGTGCTTTCATGTTTCATCCGGTTTCGACAAAACAAAACGATATTCCCGCTTGCGGAAATACCGGGCAATAATGTATAATCTACATGCGGAGCTCATTCTCCGCACAACCGAAATATCCGCTTGCCCGAAAAGGCAGTTTTTACCTGTCCGAACGGCAGAGCGGCAACGGAGTTTTATTCGGAGTTTTATTCAATATGGCACTGTTTGATTTTCTGAAAGACAAAAAAAGCGGAACAGCAGGCGCACAGCCTGCCGAGGCAAAACGCCAGCTTGTTGAACTGGCACTGGATTCCATCGTTCCGAACCCTGCTCAGCCGCGAAAAACCTTTGATGACGAAAGCATATCCGAGCTTGCACAATCCATTCGGCAGGTCGGATTGATCCAGCCCCTTGTCGTTCGCAAAAACGGCGAAATATACGAGCTTATCGCCGGTGAACGCCGTCTGCGTGCGCTGCGGAGCCTTGGGTCGGAAAAAGCGCTCTGTATAGTTGACAACTCCGCGGTTGACGCCGATTCCGCATTGATGGCCGTTGTTGAAAACCTTCAGCGTGAGGATTTGAATTATTTTGAAGAGGCCGAATGCTATAAAGCCCTTTTGGACGAGCTGAAGCTCACACAGGAGGAGCTTGCCTCCCGTCTCGGCAAAAGCCAGAGTTTCATTGCAAACAAACTCCGTATCCTCAAACTTTCCCCTGAAGTTCGCGAAGCTGTCGGTCTTTACGGGCTGAGTGAACGCCACGCCCGCGCCGTGCTGCGCCTTTCGGACGATGCGGACAAGCTTGCAATAATCAAAAAAGCCGGCGAGGACGGCCTGAGCGTTAAGGACACCGAACGCCTTGTTGAAAAAAAGCTTAACTCACTGTTTGACAGCAAAAAGGACGGTGCAAAGCCCCGCCCCGTCATTATGCGAATTGTAAAGGACTACCGCATGTTCATGAACACGGTGAATTCCGCCTGCGAACACCTGCGCTCCGGAGGCATGAATGTTGACGTGTCCCAATCCGACAGGGCGGACGGCGTTGACATCACGATTCATGTAACCCAGAACCCGAACAACGAATAAGAATGACTGAAAGTTAATTCGGATTCGAGAATGCGGAACCTGCCCGAAATCCGTATCAAAGCTTATATGCGGAGTTCCCGAGTTTTTCGGCAGCATTGTTATAAACTTTCGCAATTGAATCCGGATTTTTCAGTCGAATTGTTCGTACTTTTGCCGAAGCTTGATTGATGTTTTTATAAATCAGTTTGAGTTATTGATTGTTTAATCAATTTGAAACGCATCACAAAGAAATATAACACATTTGCACCCGCATGGAAACAGCGCAATTGTTCATGTTTCGTTTTATTGCGCAACGGTGAACAATGCGTAAAAATATCCCTTGTTTGCCATCAAATCCGCAAAGCTGCCCGCCTCTTCAATCCTGCCGCCGCGAAGCACAAAGATTTTATCGTATCTGCGCAGGAGCGATTCTTCAAGAGTATGCGTAACAACAATTCGTGTGATTCCCTGCAAATCGAGAATATCGCTTGAAACACGGTGCGCCGTTTGCGCATCCAGTGCCGCCGTCACCTCATCCGCAAGCAGAACGGAGGATTTTTTGAGCAGACTCCGCGCAATGGAGATTCTTTGTTTCTCGCCGCCGGAAAGCCCGCTGCCGTTTTCCCCGCAAAGGTAATCCTCCCCGCGTTCGCGAATCAGCGCGCCAAGGTGCGCACGGGCAATCGCTTCATCCATCTCCGTCTTCGGAAAATCACGGAACATTGAAACATTGTCTTTTATCGAAGCATTAAAAACAAAAACATTCTGCTGAATTGCCGCCATCGTTCCGTAGAGCGACTCCGTTGAAATATCCGACAGTTCGATTCCGTCCGCAAGGATATGCCCGCTGTAGTTTGTTTCCGCCGCCATGAGCAAGTTCAGCAGGGTAGATTTTCCGCTGCCGCTGCCGCCGACAAGCGCATATGCCCTGCCTGCCTCAAACTCGGCATTTATTCCGTGCAGCACCGTCTTCCCCGGTTCATATGCGAAAGAGACGTTTTCAAGCCGAATCCCGTGTTCAAGCCTGTTGAGCGTTTCACTCCCCTCGCGGGACGAGCTGCGTTCCAGCGCGGCCGCAAGTTTATCCACAAGCCCCAACGCCGCTTTGCGGCAGGCAAGCAGTCCGGGAAGCTCCGCAATTGGCGAAATGATGAAATTCATAAGGTTAACAAACAGAACAACTGCACCGGGCGTCATGCTGCCGCCCTTCATCGAAAGGTACACGCCTGCAATGAACACTCCGAGCTGAGCGAAAATCCCCGTGACCGCGCCGATCATTCCGACGAGCATTTTAATGCGCCGTCCCGTGAATTTTTCATGCTCAAGGGCTTTGTTGCTCTGCGCAAACAGGCGAAAAATCTCCCGCTCCGCTTTGAAGTTTTTAACAACGGTAAACCCTGCGAGGCAATCGCTGAGTGCGGCGGTGAATTCTCCGTTCCGTTCGGAAACCCTGCTTTCAACGGCTTGCAGTCTGCTGCCCGTCAAAAGGGATGCTATCAGCGGAAGCACCGTCAGCCCTGCCGCAATTGCCGTCATGAGCAGCGAATACCTGCACATCAGCAGCAGCGCGCCGATGAAAGTGACCGCCTTTGTTATCATTGCAAGCATCTGCGCAAGATAATTGGTTTCAATGCTTGCGGCATCGTTTGTCAATGCGGAAAGATAGCCTGCCGCGCTTTCATCACGAAAAGACGAAATGCTCTTTCCTATCAGCTTTTTGAATGCAAAATCCTTGTATTGCCGCATTGCCCGTTCCAAAAAACGAGGCTGCGACGCATAGTTCAATAGGGAAAGCCCCGCACAAAGCAGAACAAAGCCCGCGCTTATCAAAAGCAAAGTGCGAAAGCTTAACGCCCCGGACTTTCCCGCTGCCGTGTCCATCAGCTGTTGAATTATCCACGAGAGAATCAGATTCAGCGAGCCGGCTGCCAAAGCCGCAAACACCGCAAGGCAAAAAATCGGAATATTTTTATAAAAGAACTGACCCCGCAGCTGTTTCCCGAGCGGTTTTTTGCAAAATGCGCCCACGTTTTCTTTTGATACATTTGCTTTTTCGTTTTCGGCAGCACAATTCCCCCTGCTGTCATTCTTTGTTCGACCGTTTCTCATCGTTGTTCACCCTTTCCCATATTTTCGTAAGTTCGGCACTTTCAATAGAACAGACCGTGTTCCGCACTCCCTCCGCTGCCGTTGCGCCGATGTCGTCATATGCACTTGCCGATTCGTCACACGAAACAAAGCGGATCGCTGCCGCGCTGTAATTCGGGTTTGCATCGAAGCGTTCCGCTGTCAGCTTTGCCTGAATCAATGCTTTTTCCGCGCCGACCGCATTGCCGTCCATCAACTCCGAATAAGCCAAACATGCGTAAAGCATTCCCGATGTTTTGTCTGTAAAATTCGTTTCCCCGTCCCGCCGCAGTCCGTTCGAAAGAGCAAGGCCGAAATTCAGCACCGCCTTTGCCGACGCATAATCCTTTTTTTGAAAAAACACATTGATATAACCAAACACGGTTCGAATGATTTTAACGGTATTCTCAACGAGCGATTCCGAAAGGAAGGGCATTGCCTCCTCCGGGCGGCCGCACGCTTCCGCAAGAGTCAATCCGATTATGTCGCTGTACATTCCACCCGCATTATTCGCTTTCAGCATCTCAACGGCGCGTTCGGCTTCGCCCATTATGCGCAGCACCTCCGCGATGTTTCCGCACAGTGTGCTTTCGTTTATCCGCGGGTTCGTATTCTGCGCAATAAGCTGCCTGCTTTTTTCCAAAAGCTCCAATGCGCGCCGCATAAGCCTTTTTTCGCCGCGCTCCGTTCCGAACACACTGAAAAGCCCTGCGGCATTAAACACAATTTCAAAGGAATTCGGATATTTTTTTAATGCTTTTTCCGCCTCGGCAAGGCCGGCTTCATCCTTGTCGGACTGATACTTTTTCAATCGTGCCGCCGTTGCCCGAAGGCTGTTATCTTTCAGCTCGTAGCCGAGAAGCACATCCACCGATGTGTCAAAAAAGTCCGCAAGCTCCATTATTGTGCTCAATTCCGGTTGGGACAGCCGCGCTTCCCATTTGTACACCGCACCGACAGTAACGCCCAACACTTCCGCAAGCTGTTCCTGCGTCAGCATACGCTGCTTTCTGAACGCACGAATATTTTCCGCAAGTTTGTTTTCCATTTTTATCCATCCTTCCCGTTTTGTGCCATTATAACAAAAAAGAGCGGTGCACGGAACACACCGCTCGTACTGTTTGGATTTTAATTTATCTACCGTTGGTATGGGTTGATGAAGTGCCGTCCAACGGAGTTTTGATGTAATTCTGTTTCTTTACAAATTTCTTTTTCCCGGTTCTTACGTTGACCCAAATGTTGACATCTAACCCGTTCCGTCGTTATTATTCAAAAAGCAAAAAGCCCGCCGCCAGCGGCAACTATGTTTTCAATGTGGAATTTTC